>ERZ838827.196-NODE-196-length-87535-cov-15.295428_pt1 | contig 87535 bp, 73 predicted proteins | sample MGYA00519881_ERZ838827 | MGnify/ENA primary metagenome ERZ838827 (study PRJEB31850, sample SAMEA3708842) | human gut metagenome | biome: human gut; feature: human-associated habitat; material: faeces | place: China | collected 2014 ...
GCGTACGGTTCGCATCCGTAAGGTCGTCGGTTCGATCCCGATTAGGTCCACCATTCATAGAAAACGCCGCAGTGAAAACTGCGGCGTTTTCTCGTTTGACCACAGAAATACCACAGACGGATTTCTGCTTTAACTACTTGACGGGTACCCCCTTTCAGGAGTGCCCGTCTTTTTTGTTTGTGCCAATACAGTTTAGCGCCTCCCAACTAATCTCGTTGGAAGTTGCCGCTATCTCTCAAACAGTCGCATTTTCAGCATAAATCTTCTCTTATATTTTCTGAGAATATTTCTTGACCACAAATTGCCCATAGACAGAAAAAAATCAGCCCGCCGGATGGGCGCCTTCCATCGGCGGGCCGGTTTTGCAACATTTCAGCTTGCTTTGCGACTCCATCGTTTCCTTGCTTGGAAGTTTGTCATGGAATGTTCTCTCCGCTCTTCTGGTTGTTTGACCTCTGCTTTCGCGGTATCACGGTCAATCTTTTCCGCCGCCAATTGCTGCATCTCGTCGGTTATGTGGGAATATGTGTTCAGGGTAGTAGCGCTGGATACATAACACAAAATTGTCGGCAGGGTCTTGATGTCCATTCTGTAGGCCTAGGCGTTGGTTGCAAAAGTATGGCACGGACCATGAAATCTCACCCGTTCACATCCCGCATAATCCAAAATTCTGTGCAAACGCTTATGGGGCGAGGATGGACGCATGGGCAAGTCTTCTTTCTTTGGGGATGGAAACATCCATCGTGAATCCACCTTGGTCTTATACTCTGCCAGCACTCGCCTGACGGATGGCGGCAGGATCATGGTACGAACCGCCGCTTTTGTTTTGGGTTCACAGATGACTACCTCTGATCCGACAATGCTAGCTTGCTTGTCGATCCGCAGCTCTCCAGTCGTTAAGTTCAAGTCGTCCCACTGAAGGGCGGCCAGTTCCCTCAGTCGCAGGCCAGTGGCAAACTCCAGAAGGAAGAGTTCATAGTAATTTTCCTCTTTGGCCTGGATGAGTACTCTCTGCATAGTTTCCCCTGAGGGAATTTTCATCTCTTCTCGTTTTGCAGGCGGACACTTGCATCCAATGGCCGGGTTGCAGAGGATCAAATGCTCCTCAGCTGCTTTCTCCAGTGCCTGCCGGCATAGACTGCGGCAACATCGAATCTGGCTGTCAGCAATACCTTTTCCATTGGCATACTCATCTGGCTTCATCCACACACAAATTTGCTGCTTATCATTTTCTGTTAGTTTGTTCAGTGGAATATCGCCTAGCCTTGGTTTGATGTATAGCCGGAGATACCCTTCGTAGGTTCGATGGGTTCTGGGCCGGATTTATGGTTTGCTGTAGGTTTCGTACCAATAGTTCAGACACTCCCCAAATGGCATATCTGCCCGAACCTTGGACGGATTTGCAGGTGCAATGGTGTCTTTCAGTGTTTTCAATTTATCCACGCACTCACCTTTGGTCTTGGCCAGCACATTTTTCGTCTTGGGAAGGCCGTCCTTTCTCAGCTGGGCGGTGCCTTCGCCGTTTTTTCGCTTTATTCCCATAGCTTCAACTCCTCTTCAAAGATATTTTTAAGAAATTCCTCTACGATCTCAGCCGCCCGCTTTTGTATATCCGTAGTGGTGTGGGTAGGTGTCTTGGGCGAACGCCGACCTGGTATGTCCCAGGATTCCAGACAGAGTCTTTACATCTACACCAGATGCCAACGCATGGGTGGCAAAAGTGTGGTGCAGACCATGAAACCGGATATCAGGCAGCTCCGCCCGTTTTAACAGGGCTTTCAGCCGATCATAGGCAGTACTCGGGTGGGTAGGCTGTTCTGGTTTCCACGGATGGGGGAAGATCCATTCCGTCAGAGCGGACTTTTTCCTCTCCCGGAGCAATTCTACAGTACTGGGCGGCAGGGTGATCGTTCTGGCACCAGCTGATGTCTTGGTATCCCAAGTAGTCAGTTTTCCGCCACGCTCCTCATGTACAGCGCGGCAAATCTTGAGCCTTCCATCATCTGCATCAAAGTCCCTCCACTGGAGGCCGCAGATCTCACCTCGCCGCAGTCCGGTTGTCAGTTCTGTATAGAAGAAGTCATACCAGACGGCATCCTCCCGTATAATCTCCACAAATCGTTCCAACTGCTCATCCGTTAAAATTTGTTTTGCCTCCCCAGTGCTTCATGGAGCATGGAGTGAATCCCACGGACAGTACTGCTGGCAAGCACTCTCCTGTGGTTCGGTTTCCCTGACGAGCCAGCGTATCATATAACTTTTTAATGTCTTTTCCGGTTATCTGAGTGATTGGCTTGTCTCCCATAAAGGGAACAATGTGGTTCCGCACGGTACCTTCATATCGTCTCAAGGTAGAGGGGCGAATGTTAGGAGCTATGTTTTTCAACCATTGCTCCAGCCACTGGCCCAGTGCCATCCGACTCTCCTCAGTCAGCTCGACACTCTGATACACCTCAATACTCTGCCGGAGCTTAACTGTCAGTTCCTTCTGGATATCAGTATAGATATAGCGGAAGATGGACTCACCGTTCTCTTTGTGGCCCACTACGGGATGTGCCTTGAAATTAGGGACGGCTGGTTCACACACGTAGTCCCTCGGACACCGTTCGGCGCACATCGGCCCGGCTGTGGCTGAGCCCCCCTGGATCAAAGGCAGGGCAGTCTTATAACGGATGGCCTTGCAGCGGAGCTCACCGGCCATGTCCAAAGTCTCCTGTATCTTTCAGCTTTCGTGGCCGTTGACCGTCTCTTTAAAAAGTATCTACGCACCGTGCTCTGACTGCGCCGCATAAGCCAGCAGAAAAACCAACCTCCTGGATCTAATTTAAAAGTTATCCGACAAAAAGTGATTCCCGCACAAAAAAACACGCCCCATGCCGTCCGAAAATGGAATGGCATGGGGCGCAGCTTTATTTTATACCGGCCGAGCATAGGCGGAACTATGGTCGGCCCCGGCCCTTGCCGCCGGTGGCTGGATGCGGAGGACAGCACGTCCTCCCCTCTACAGACTCATATGGCTGGTTTTCCATCTCACCACAAATATCAAAAAACTGTGAGGATAAAGATAACTGGAATGCAATATGTACTCAGCGCTCCCTTTGTTCCGGGAGAGGAATCACCGAGTTGTTTGCCAACTCAATCCGAAACGCATATTTATCGCCGCGGACAATGGATTTTGTATATTCAATCAGGACATTGCCCTCATAGCTGTATCGCTCCAAAAGAGTACACGGAACATTGGATGAGATATGCAACAGCGTCCTTTCTTCTGAGCGCGGCATAACAGGCCGGAATTTTTCCGTGGCCCGATCTGCATGGAAGTTATACTGTTCTCGCAAAAACTCATATAGAGAGCCGCAGGAGAGCGCCTCCGTGTCCAGCGTCAAGAAACGGCTTTGGGGGAGAAAGGTGGTTTCCAGCATCAGAGGATACGTCCTGGCCGAGCGGAGCCGGAGCAGTTTATGGAACACCGTTCCCTCCTGATACCCGGTTTCAATCGCCAAAGACTTATCGGCTTTGACCAGATCATAGTGAATGACAGAATTCTGAATTAGAATATTGCTGCTTTTAAGCGTATCAGTAAACGAGTAGAAATCAGATAGGGGCTGGGTAAATACGAACGGCTTAATATAGGTTCCATTACCCTGGACCGAGTAAAGTACACCGGTTTCTTTCAGCATGTTGAGTGCACGCCGGAGAGTGCTACGGCTTGCGTTATACTTCCGGCACAACTTTTCTTCGGGGGGGAACAGTGAATTTTCCGGATAGAGCCCCGTCTGTATATCACGAAGCATCTCCGTGTAAACGTCTATATAGACCGGCCTTTGAGCCATACCGCACCCCCCGCTTGCCGCTGCTTCACGTCACTTCAGATAGCCAATCAACCCATAGATCCTTACAAGTATTTTTAGAGACTATTACTATTTTGCCAATTATTTTATCATATGGGGAGTGAATTTACAAGGAAATATTTCCCTGTTAAAAAAAGAGATACAACTCAGGTCAGTTGTATCGATTCAAAATGCATACAACTGAGGGTAGTTGGCCTATTTTACCCAAAACCATAGACAAAATTAGCAAAAAACTATACAGTATATACAGAAGCAGCCGATCCGCACGCGTTATTACAGTTAAAAGTACCACATGGAGGAGCCAATATGAAGCAATGGTATGTCGGGGTAGACGGCGGAGGCACAAAAACCGCCGTCGCGATCTCCACCTCTGACAGTGTTCCGATCCAAACCATGACCTACCCGACCTGTTCCTATCAGTCCATCGGTATTCCGGAATCCGTTGCCCTGATCACGAAGGTGGTACGGGAGGCCCTCTCCGGGGGCGGGGTAAGCCCACAGGATTGTGCCGGGTGTTGCGTGGGTATGCCCTGTTATGGCGAAAACCCAGCAAATGACCGGGAGATCGTTCGCCTGCTGACGGATGCTCTGACTCCAGTCCCAGTGTATGTTGTGAATGACGGTGAAGTTGGCTGGGCTGGATCCCTCGCCTGTGGGGAGGGAATCCATATTGTTTCCGGCACAGGTTCTATCGCATTTGGACGCGGGTGTGACAAAGAATTTGCCCGCTGTGGGGGGTGGGTGGAGTTTTTTGGGGATGAGGGCTCCTGCTACTGGATTGGTCGGCAGGGAATGAGTCTGTTTTCCAAAGAGGCCGATGGCCGGTTGCCGAGGGGTCCGCTCTATGAGCTAGTCCACGGGGAGTTTGGCCTGACGGAGGACTACCAGTTTATTGATCGGATTGTCCGGGACTTTGCCCCCTATCGGGAAAAAGTAGCGGGGTTCCAGCGGTACGTCCTACAGGCCGCCCGGGCTGGCGACACAGCCGCTGCCGCGCTGTATGAAACGGCTGCGCTTGAGTTGGCGCTCATGATTCGCACGCTCAAGGCAAAACTTCGTTTCTCCGCCGAGCCCATCAGCGTTTCCTACTCCGGCGGTATCTTCCATGCCGGAGAATTCATCCTGGCCCCTCTCCGTAAAAAGGCCGAAGAGCTGAACTGCATACTTTGTGAACCCAAATACTCCGCGACCGAGGGCGCGCTCATGTTGGCCATAGAACGGTTCCCTTTATCACCCAGTTAAATGACCGAAGGAGAATGATGTTATGTTTTTGACCGAAGCTGAGATTCTGGATACCCCGCTGTCCCTGAACTACACCTGCCAATACTTTGAGAAGAACAAAAAAAATCTGGAGCAGTTCTTCCAGGAAAACCGGCAAAAGAAGTTTACCATTTTGGGCTGCGGCTCCAGCTATATGCTGGCGAAGAGCACAGCATCTCTGTTTGCGTCGCTCCCGGGAACCAGCGCAAATGCGATCGCCGCCGGCGACTACATTGTGGACCCTCTGTTCTGGTATGAGACGGTGAAGGGCAGCATCGTGCTCCTGCTTTCACGGTCCGGAAAGACCTCTGAAATGGTATGGGCCCTGAAGCACATCAAAGAGGCTCACGGATGTCCAGCGGTGTCCATCACAACGGAGGATGGGAATGATCTGATGCCCTTGTGCGACCTGAACCTGACGCTGAACTGGTGCCATGATGACAGTGTCTGCCAGACCCGAACTGTCACGAACCTGTATGCCTCCACACTGCTTCTGGCGGCGGAATACGCAAGGGATGACCGCCTCCGAGAGAGTGTCCTGGCAGCCATGCGGGAGAGCACCTCGTTTCAGCTGAAGTACCGGCCGGTGCTGGCCGAGATCGCAAACCTTGATTGGGACAATGTGGTGGTGCTGGCGGACGGCCCCATTTGCGGCATCGCGGAGGAGGGCGCCCTCGCCTTTACCGAGATCTCCATGCTGACAGGCCGCTATTTCCATCTGCTGGATTACCGTCACGGGCCTATCGTGGTCAGTGGAAAACGGACTCTGACTCTCGCGTTGCTGCGGCCCGGTGAAGAAAAGCTCCAAAGCGCTATGATGAAAGATGTGATTCAGCGCGGCGGCCCTGTGGTCACGATTTCCCACTGCACAGAAAATAGGTACGACGCGGCAGCCCATATTCAGATTCCGGAAGTCGGCGAGTTCGCCGCATGGGGCATTCTGTTCATCTATGTCGCGCAAATGACAGCTCTGCTGAAAGCAATTGCCCTAGGCGGAAACCCCGACCAGCCCAAGGGCCTGGACGCCTACATATCCCTGTAAATTTTTCTTACAAGGATCGTTTGCCTTGTCTGAGAGAAACGATTTGAAAACAGAGGGGAGAGGATAGCTCCAAATATGAAACTGCCGGATCAGGCGTCGTTAACAGGATAAGGACGGACTACAAAGGAGGAATAGAAGGGATATGAGAAATCGAAGGAAAGCTGTTTCGCTTCTAACGGGCCTACTCGTGACGGCCCAGTTATTTCCAACCGCGGCGCTTGCGGCAGACTCCAGCGAGTCCGCATTGAACAAGGCCCCCGGATATCAGGATTTTCCCGCCTATTACAGCGACAGTGCGCATGCCGATGACCAGGTGACTCACCCGGACGTAGTTGTCCTGGAAGAACCGTGGAACGGCTATCGCTATTGGGCCGTTTATACGCCCAACGTGATGCGGATCTCCATCTACGAAAACCCGTCCATCGTTGCCTCCAGCGACGGAGTGCATTGGGTAGAACCGGAGGGGCTTTCCAATCCCATTGAGCCGCAGCCGCCCAGCACCCGCTACCACAACTGCGACGCTGATATGGTCTATAACGCGGAATACGATGCCATGATGGCCTATTGGAACTGGGCGGATGACCAGGGCGGAGGCGTTGGGGCCGAAGTCCGGCTGCGGATTTCCTATGACGGCGTACATTGGGGCGTCCCCGTGACTTATGATGAGATGACCCGCGTATGGTCGAAGCCCACCTCCGACGCGGAGCGTCAGGTTGCGGATGGAGAGGATGACTTCATTACCGCCATTGCTTCTCCAGACCGCTACGATATGCTCTCTCCCACTATTGTCTACGATGACTTCCGGGATGTGTTCATCCTGTGGGCCAACAATACCGGCGACGTGGGGTATCAGAATGGTCAGGCGAACTTCGTGGAAATGCGTTATTCGGACGACGGGATCACCTGGGGTGAGCCAGTCCGCGTCAACGGCTTCCTGGGGCTTGACGAGAATGGGCAGCAGTTGGCCCCCTGGCATCAGGATGTCCAGTATGTTCCAGATTTGAAGGAGTTTGTTTGTATTTCCCAGTGCTTTGCCGGCCGAAATCCGGATGGCTCTGTCCTGCACCTGACCACATCAAAGGATGGAGTCAACTGGGAGCAGGTGGGCACCAAGCCCCTGCTGTCCCCCGGGCCAGACGGCAGTTGGGATGATTTCCAGATCTATCGCTCCAGTTTTTACTATGAGCCAGGCAGTTCCGCCGGAGATGGTACCATGCGCGTCTGGTACAGTGCCCTGCAGAAGGACACGAATAACAAGATGGTCGCGGATTCCTCCGGGAATCTGACCATTCAGGCCAAAAGTGAGGATGACCGCATCTGGAGGATCGGCTATGCGGAAAACAGTTTTGTTGAGATGATGCGCGTGCTTCTGGATGACCCCGGCTACACGACGCCCGCCCTGGTTTCCGGCAATTCCCTTATGCTGAGTGCTGAGACCACTTCCCTTCCCACAGGGGATGTCATGAAGCTGGAAACCAGTTTCGCGCCTGTGGACACCTCTGATCAGGTCGTGAAATATACCTCCAGTGATCCGGATGTGGCGACGGTGGATGAGTTTGGAACCATTACAGGCGTTTCTGTCGGTTCAGCGCGCATCATGGCGGAGACCCGGGAGGGCCTGTCCGACGACCTTGAAATTGCAGTGGTGGAGAATCCGTACACGCTGATTCCCCAGTCCAATATGACGGCAACCGCCACCAGCGTCTACGGCGGGACGACGGAGGGCCCCGCCTCCAATGTCCTCGATGGAAACGTCCGCACAATATGGCATACCAACTATGCTCCCAAAGATGAACTGCCGCAGAGTATCACCGTTTCCTTTGACCAGCCCTATACCGTCGGCCGCTTCGTCTATACCCCACGTCAAAACGGGACAAATGGCATAATTTCGGAGTATGAGCTATACGCCATCCACCAGGACGGCAGCAAGGACCTAGTCGCCTCCGGCTCAGACTGGGCGCTCGATGCCAAGGATAAAACCGTGAGCTTTGCACCGGTAGAAGCCGTCGGCCTGGAGCTCAAGGCGATTGCCGGCGCAGGTGGGTTCGGTACTGCCGCCGAACTCAATGTGTATGCGTATGGTCCAATCGAGCCTGCGCCCGTATATGTCCCGGTGGATGACCGGGATGCTTCCCTGGTGTTTACGGGTGCATGGAATAACGACAGCAACGGAAGCTTTTATGAAGGGACGGCCCGTTATACCAACGAGATCGGCGCGTCCGTGGAGTTCACATTTGTGGGGACGGCCATTCGGTGGTATGGTCAAAATGATGTAAATTTCGGCGCTGCGGAGGTATACGTGGACGGCGTTCTGGCAGGGGAGGTAAATGTGTATGGGCCGGCGGCGGCTCAGCAGCTTCTATTTGAGGCGGACGGTCTGGCCTATGGGAAGCATACCATCCGCATCGTCTGTGTGTCTCCGGTGGTTGACTTCGACTATTTTTCGTATGTGGGAGAATAAAGCGATTCTAGCAGGCGACTTTCAACACAAAGGATTATAGAGAAGGAGGACTCGGAAATGCGTGGTAAAAAGTTCATATCACTCACGCTCAGTACGATGCTGTGTCTGCAGCTCTTGCCCACCGCTTCTTTTGCGGCGGCGCCTGCAACGGACACCGGCAACGCAGGACTGATTGCAGAAGGTGATTATGCCATTGCCGGCAATGGCGTCCGCGTCACTTATGACGCGGACGGGCAGACAATCACTCTGTACCGCACAGAGGGATCTGGGCTTATCCAGATGAGCAAGCCTTCTCCATTGGGAGGGCCAGTGATTGGAGGGCAGGAGGTTCAGGACTTCAGCCATATTTCATGTGATGTGGAGCAGAGCACCAGCGGAGTGATGGGCAGCGGTCAGAGAATGACCATTACCTCTCAGAGCATGAGCACGGGCCTAATTCGTACCTATGTGCTGGAGACCTCTGATATCGAGGAGGGTGTGGTATATACTGCAACATCCTATGAGGCAGGAGCTTCTGATGTGGAAGTGTCTTGGTTCATTGGCAGTGTGTATGAGCTTTATGGTGCGGAAGATCGTATCTGGAGCTATAACGGCGGCGGTGAGGGGCCGATGCACTACTATGATACGCTTCAAAAGATTGACCTGACCGACTCTGGCAAGTTCAGTAGGGAGAATAAACAGGATGACACGGCTGCAAGTATTCCTGTGTCAGATATTTACATTGCTGATGGAGGGATTACCGTTGGCGATGCTTCTGCAACCAGAAGGGAGGTACATACTCCGGTTCAGGAAACCAGTGATTCAGCTCAAGTTTCTATCGGGTGGCCAGGCAAAGTCATTGCCGCCGGAAGCGTGATCGAAATTGGTGAGAGCTTTGCTGTAGTCCATCCGGGTGACTATTATAACGGCTTGAGAGGTTACAAAAATGCAATGGATCACTTGGGCGTGATTATGCCTGCACCTGGGGATATTCCTGATAGCAGCTATGATCTCCGATGGGAAAGCTGGGGCTGGGGGTTTAACTGGACGATCGACTTAATAATCGGCAAATTGGATGAACTTCAGGCAGCCGGAGTCAAGCAGATCACTTTGGATGATGGTTGGTATACCAATGCAGGAGACTGGGCCTTAAATCCAGAAAAGTTTCCAAATGGAGCCTCCGATGCGTTGCGGCTGACAGATGCAATTCATGAGCATGGTATGACTGCACTCCTTTGGTGGAGACCTTGTGACGGCGGGATCGATAGTATACTCTATCAGCAACACCCTGAATATTTCGTTATGGATGCAGATGGAAGACCTGCAAGGCTTCCTACTCCTGGTGGTGGGACCAATCCCAGCTTGGGATATGCACTTTGCCCTATGGCGGATGGTGCGATTGCAAGCCAAGTTGACTTTGTAAACCGTGCAATGAATGATTGGGGGTTCGATGGCTTCAAGGGAGATTATGTGTGGAGTATGCCTGAATGCTACAATCCTGCACATAACCACGCCTCGCCAGAAGAATCCACTGAAAAGCAATCCGAGATATACCGCGTCTCTTATGAGGCTATGGTGGCCAACGACCCCAATGTGTTCAATTTGTTGTGCAACTGCGGTACGCCCCAGGACTACTATAGTTTACCATATATGACACAGATTGCTACGGCTGACCCCACTTCTGTGGATCAAACAAGGAGACGCGTGAAAGCCTACAAGGCACTGATGGGAGATTATTTCCCTGTTACAGCCGACCACAATAACATCTGGTATCCAAGTGCCGTCGGTACGGGCTCTGTTCTCATTGAAAAACGTGACCTTAGCGGTACTGCCAAGGAAGAATATGAAAAATGGCTTGGGATTGCGGATACAGTTCAGTTGCAGAAAGGCCGGTTTATTGGCGATCTTTACAGTTATGGTTTTGACCCTTACGAAACCTATGTGGTGGAGAAAGACGGGGTTATGTACTATGCCTTCTACAAAGATGGGAGCAAATATAGCCCCACTGGCTATCCAGATATTGAGTTGAAGGGGCTAGATCCAAATAAAATGTATAGGATTGTTGACTATGTCAATGATCGTGTCGTGGCAACAAACCTGATGGGTGATAACGCTGTATTCAATACACGTTTTTCCGACTATCTACTGGTTAAAGCGGTGGAAATTTCGGAACCGGATCCAGAACCTGTTGACCCTGATTATGGTTTCACCTCTGTTGATGACAGAGACGAGGCTCTTATTTACACAGGGACATGGCATGATGACAACAACGCATCTTTCAGCGAAGGGACTGCACGTTATACCAACAGTACGGATGCTTCGGTTGTATTCTCCTTTACTGGAACTTCCATTCGCTGGTATGGCCAGAGGGATACCAATTTTGGCACGGCAGAAGTTTATTTGGACGATGAACTGAAAACAACAGTTGATGCGAATGGGGCCGCAGAAGCAGGCGTATGTCTTTTTGAAGCGCTTGATCTTCCGGCTGCCGAGCATACCATTAAAATTGTGTGCAAGAGCGGAGTGATTGATATTGACCGCTTTGCATATGAAGCTGCTACCCTTGAACCCATCTATGAAAAGGTCGATGCGCTCTCGGATCGGATCACTTATGTTGGGAATTGGGAAGAGTATCACAACAGCGAGTTCTACATGGGAAACGCAATGCGCACAGACGAAGCCGGCGCTTATGCTGAACTGACTTTCCGTGGTACAGCCGTACGCCTGTATGCAGAGATGAGCTTCAATTTTGGCACTGCAGATGTCTATTTAGACGGAGAGTTAGTGGAAAACATAATCCTATACGGCCAGGAAGCAACTGGGCAGCTAATGTTTGAGCGTACGGGACTGGAGGAAGGAGAACATACCATTCGCCTTGTACAAAACGCCTGGAACATCAATTTGGACTATATTTCTTATCTACCAGAGCAAGATCAACCAACGCCGCCGGAGACGACGGTTACTGTTGATGCAATGGACGCCCAACTGGTGTATACAGGCGTATGGAATGATGACTATCATGACGTCTTTCAGGAAGGAACCGCCCGTTATGCCATTAGTGCCGGCGCCTCGGTCGAGTTCGAATTTACTGGAAGCGAAATCCGTTGGTATGGACAAAATGATTCCAACTTCGGTGTTGCCAGCGTTTATATCGATAATGAGTTTGTGCAGCAGGTAAATGTTAACGGAGCTGCGGCTGTGGGAAAGCTTTTGTTTCAAAAGACTGATCTACCAGCCGGTTCGCACACGATCCGCATTGTGTGCGATACTCCGGTTATTGATTTGGATTATTTGACTTATACCACTAAGGCATAATGTTTCATTCCAAATAAAATAGGAGGTTACTCATTTGGATAAAATTACATTTCTTGGCGCAGGCAGTACCGTCTTTGCAAAAAATGTTTTAGGCGACTGCATTACGACGGATGCTATGCGCGAGTTTGAGTATGCGCTCTATGACATTGACCATCAGCGGTTGGAAGAGTCCTATATGATGCTTTCTAATATTAACCGGAACTCTAACGACGGAAAGGCTAAGGTCGTCAAATATGCAGACCGGCTGGATGCTTTACGTGGAGCAAAATACGTCATTAACTGCATTCAAGTGGGAGGATATGACCCCTGTACGATTACAGACTTTGAAATTCCCAAAAAATATGGACTGCGCCAGACGATCGGAGATACGCACGGCATCGGTGGAATGTTCCGGGCACTGCGCACCATCCCTGTAATGTTGGACTTTGCGAAAGACATGGAGAAGGTCTGTCCTGATGCACTCTTCATCAATTATACAAACCCCATGTCCATGCTATGCTTGGCGATGTTCCGAGCCAGTTCTGTCAATACAGTTGGTCTGTGCCACTCCCACCAGGCCTGTGTACCTGAACTCCTCGCCGAGCTTGGCATGCCCTGGGACGGCGTTTCTTACAAGATTTCGGGCATCAACCACATGGCCTGGCTATTAGAGATTAGCCGCAACGGCGAGGATCTCTATCCCATCATCCGCAAGCGTGCCCAGGAGGGACCAATTTACGCCCCCACGCTTGCATTGCGTGAGTTACATCCTGAGTATGCGGACAGAATTCCGTCAGTGGCCGAGCAGTTTACTCCTGATAATCATCATGATATGGTTCGCTTCGAAATCATGAAGCAGTTCGGCTACTTCGTCACAGAATCCAGCGAGCACAGCAGCGAATATTACCCCTGGTTCATCAAAAAGGACCATCCTGAGCTTATCGACCGCTTTCACATCCCTCTGGATGAGTACCCCCGCCGTTGCCGCGATCAGATTGCGCGGTGGAAGCAGCAGGCCGAGCATCTGGTCCACAATGAGAACCTGACCCACACGAGGAGCAGCGAGTACGCCGCCGGCATCATCGAGGCACTGGAGACCGGCAGAACCTTTGGATTTGCTGGTAACGTTCTCAATACTGGGCTTATTGACAACCTGCCCTTCGATGCCTGTGTGGAAGTCTCCTGTATGGTAAACGAGGGTCATCTCTCCCCCTGCCACATGGGGCCGCTTCCCAATCAGCTCGCCGCGCTGAATCGGCGGCAGATCGAGGTGCACCAGCTCACCGTAGATGCCGCTCTCACCAGGAAGAAGGAGTACATCTATCAGGCCGCCATGCTGGACCCCCATGCCGGGAGCGAACTGACCATCGATGAGATCCGCAGCCTTGTGGACGACCTCATACAGGCCCACGGCGACTGGTTGCCGGAGTATCATTAAATAAATGCAAGAGCCACAGGGACCCATGCCAAGGTTATTCGCGCTTGCCCCGCAACTCGTTGAGGAAGAAACAAGGAGGGAAATTTTGTGTCTACCGAAGTCGTTAAGGAAGCTAAATTAGAGGAAGAACCAAGGCAATGTACCAAGAAGGAAAAGCTCGGCCACGCAATTGGTGTACTCGGGCATGATTCTATGTATACCTTGTGGTCTACCTGGACTACTCCGTTTTTAACGGATATTCTAAAGCTGCCCGCCGGCTTCCTAGCGTTCCTTTTTGGTGGGGCTCGATTCTTTGACGCCTTTACCGATATCTCTATGGGTATCATTGCAGACCGTACTAGGAGTAAGTGGGGCCGGTTTCGCCCGTGGCTTCTCCGCTCAGGTCCTCTTATGGGGATCTGTTTAGCACTCTCTTTCTTTAAGCCCGATATCGGCACCATCGGACTGTGCATTTTTGCAGGTATTATGTATATCATCACAGGCAGTATTGTGTTTACCTCCGTGGATATACCATTCTGGAGCTTGCCTGCGGCCATGACCAGCAATACGAAAGAGCGCTCGGAAATCGTTGGCTTCACTACCACCGCGTCCAATACCATTACTGGAATTATTGGATTAGTGATGCCAATGGCACTGGCCTTCTTTGGCGAATTTAACTGGTATGTTTACTTTTTCCTTGCACTTGCTGTTGCCGTCTGGGGTGTGACCATGTACCTGATTTCCTTCAAGTTGGTACGGGAGCATGTGGTACCAGACGACAGTGAGAAGTTTGAGCTCAAACTGGCACTAAAAAATATTTTTCAAAACAAGCCCTTGCTCCTGATCCAAATCTCAAATATCTTTTGCCTGCTAGGTATGATGCTGAAAGGCTATCTCAATTATTATTATTGTGTATATAACTGGGGCAGCCTGGGTTATATGACTGTGCTGAACTTAATTAATCTGGTTGGTATGGTTGTAGGCGCATTGATCTTCACCTTTCTCTCTCAGCATATTGGGAAAAAGAATTGCATGTTTCTCTTTGCCGGGCTCATGACAATATCCAGCCTCGTTCTCTACTTTGCCGGGTATCATAACGCTATTGTACTTTTTGCCACATCTTCTGTCTCAACTGTATGCGTTGGAGCTGTCATGGTCTGTGTCAACGCGATGATGATGGATACAATTGAGTATGGCGAATGGAAAACCGGCCAGCGCAATGAAGCTATGATTACCTCTACCCGTTGCTTCGTGACCAAGTGTGTCATGGCAGTCGCAGGTATCGCTGTTGCCGCTGTAATCGGTCTGACTGGCTACATTCCCCAAGAGACCGTACAGCCGGTGAACGTATTAAATTCTTTCCACTTTGTATATACGCTAGTCAGTGCTGGAATTATAATCCTTGCAGTTGTCCCCATGCTGTTCTATAAGCTGACCGAGAAGCGCCACGCTGAGATCATGGAGGAGTTGGCCGCCCGCAAAGCCAGCAAGACCCAATGAAGAAGTTCTTAAATTTTATCGTCTGAAAACAGAACGTGCCAATGGGGCACCCGGCGGCTATCGCCGGGTGCCCTCTGTGCAAAAGGAAAGGGGAAGCTATGACCAATCTACAAATTCAAAATCCGATTTCTGAACTCTTGCAAAAGCGCGGACAGAATCGTGAAATGGGCCTCTATTCCTGCTGCAGTGCCAACGAGTATGTAATTCGGGCGGCCCTTCGCCGGGCCAAGGACCGTGATACGGTGGTGCTGGTAGAGGCGACTGCAAATCAAGTGAACCAGAACGGCGGCTATACCGGCATGACCCCGGTAGCGTTCCGGGCGTTTCTGAACCGTTTAGCTGAAGAGGAAAATTTCCCGATTGACAAACTGCTCTGCGGCGGCGACCACCTGGGTCCGCTGACCTGGACCCATTTTCCCGAGGCTGAGGCAATGAAAAACGCAGGCGAACTGATCCGCTCCTATGTACTGGCTGGCTTTTCCAAAATACATATTGATACCAGCATGCGCCTGGCGGACGACGCGCCCAATGAGCGGTTATCGGATGTTGTGATCGCCCACCGCGGCGCCCAACTCTGCCGTATCGCCGAGGAAGCTTTTGCCCAATACAGTGCGTGGCACCCGGAAGCCCCTGCGCCGGTCTATGTCATCGGCAGTGAGGTGCCCATCCCAGGCGGCGCCCAGGAAAATGAGGACAGCGTAACCGTAACCGCGCCGGAGGACTGCGAAGCCACGCTGTCCACGTTCCGGGCGGCGTTCTGCTCCAATCATTTGGAGGCGGCATGGGAGCGTGTGGTTGCCATTGTGGTGCAGCCCGGGGTGGAATTTGCCGACGAAAGCGTGATCGAATATGACCGGACAGCCGCCCACAGCCTGACGGAGCATTTAAAGCGGCACCCCAACCTGGTCTTTGAAGGACATTCCACGGATTATCAGCCGCGGCAATGCCTTCGAAAGATGGTAGAGGACGGGATCGCCATTCTCAAGGTCGGACCAGCTCTAACCTTCGCCCTCCGGGAAGGACTGTTTGCCCTGGAGCAGATCGAACGGGAATTGTATGGGATGATGGATTTCCCGTGTTCCCATTTTCGTGAGATCCTGGAGCAGGTCATGCTGGAGGACCAGGGCCAGTGGACCAAATATTATCATGGCTCTATGCCGGAGAAGCGGTACGCCCGGGCTTTCAGCTACTCAGACCGGGCCCGGTATTACCTGACCAACAGCAAGGTACAGGGTGCGCTCCGCCTCCTGCTGGATAATTTGAACACAGCAGGCATCCCAATGGCCCTGATCAGCCAGTATATGCCAGTCCAATACGCCAGAGTCCATGCGGGTATATTGCCTCCCAAGGCTGAAGACCTCCTGATGGACCGTGTGGGGGACTGCATCGACGACTATCTCTATGCGGTACTCAGGGACTGAAGCAAATCTGGAGAAAGCAAAGCCTTGAATACGGAAAGGGTGGAAATATTATATGGCACTGGTAAACAGCAGAGGACTTTTGAAGGATGCCCGTGCAAACGGTTATGCGGTAGGCGCGTTCAATGTAGAAAATATGGAGATGATGCAGGCTGTCATCGCGGCGGCGGAGGCCGAGCACGCGCCGGTCATACTTCAGACGACGCCATCCACATTAAAATACGCGGAGCCAGCAGTCTTCGCGGCCATGGCCCGTGCTATGGCCGGCAAGGCGTCTGTGCCAGTGGCTATGCACCTGGATCACGGAGACCGGTTTGGACTATGTCAGCAGGCCGCGTCAGACGGTTATACCTCCCTGATGATCGACGGCTCTAAACTGCCGCTGGACGAAAATATCGCCCTGGCCCGCAGAGTGGTGGAGATGGCAAGCGGGATGTCTTCCCGGCCTTGTGTGGAAGCGGAGCTGGGGAAACTGGGCGGTAAGGAGGATGATCTGGAGGTCAAGCCAGGTGAGGATCTTTACACAGATCCAGGCGAGGCGGCCCGTTTCGTCCGGGAAACGGGAATCGACTCTTTAGCCGTAGCCATTGGGACCGCACATGGTTTCTACAAGGGCAAGCCCAGGCTGGCCTTTGAGCGGCTGACTCAGATCCGGGAAGCGGTAGATATCCCCCTGGTGCTCCATGGCTCCTCCGGTGTCCCGGACGAAGATGTGCAGCGTGCGGTATCCATGGGTGTGTGTAAGGTCAACTTCGCCACGGAGCTTCGGGCCGCCTATACCCAGGCGTTACGGGACTGTCTGGCTCATGACGCCGCGCTCTACGATCCCAAGAAATATGGGGGCCCCGCGCGGGAGGCCGTCATCTCTCTAGTGCGGCATCGTATAAAAATTTGCGCTGGTAAAGTTGGCTTGATTGCTCCCTTGTAAGTATATATGACCTTTCTTTCCTAATGCGTATCGTATTCTTTTGGTGGTAAAGGTATTTCAATCTGCCGCCTGTATCATGCAAAACGAACAGAGCCCGCATAGCTTTTCTAAATTGCGGAAAGCTAAACACAACCAATCGGAAGGGGTGATATGCTTGTTCAAGCACGAAAAACAACTGTTTCATCCAGTAGAAGTGGAGCAGCCCAATCCTCAGTATGCCGCACTATTGCAGGAGCAGCTCGGCGGCGGCAACGGCGAGCTAAAAGCTGCCATGCAATATATGTCCCAGAGTTTCCGCATCAGAAACCCCAAGATCAAGGATCTGTTTATGGATATCGCGGCGGAGGAGCTGAGCCACATGGAAATGGTAGCTCAGACCATCAATCTGCTCAACGGTCATGACGTGGAAGCAGGCAAGGTCCAGGCAGGCGAGATCGAAACACATGTTTTGCTTGGCTTGAATCCCGGTCTCATCAACGCCTCCGGCTATTCCTGGACAGCAGACTATGTCACTGTCACTGGAGATCTCTGCGCGGATCTGCTGAGCAATATTGCCTCCGAGCAGCGGGCCAAGGTAGTATACGAGTACCTCTACCGCCAGATTGAGGACAAAAAGGTACGGGAAACCATCGACTTCCTGCTCAACCGTGAGGAGGCGCACAACCAAATGTTCCGGGATGCCTTTAATGAGGTGCAGGACAGCGGCTCCAATCAGGACTTCGGTACGACTAAGGCGGCAAAGATGTATTTCTCCCTGTCCAACCCCGGCCCCAATGCATTCGCGGGAAATGAAGTATCCGGGCCCAAGTTTGCAAAATAAAAAGCGGCAGGGGCCGTGCGGTCAAGAGTTCTTCTGCTTTATAAACCATTCTTTCCCTTAAGCCCTTGCTCCGCAGGGTCTTAATGGGTGCATTTTTATCATAGGCCAAAACAAGAGCCGACTTGTCAAACAAGTCGGCTCTCGTTTTATATCCTGCGCCCGTTTGTCATTCCGCCTCCCGCAGGCGCTCCACCACGGTGTGCCGGGCGATGGAGCGGTAGGTCAGCAGGGGGATCACCAACCCCAGGACCACGAAGATGGGGAAAATAAGCAGGATGGGCGCCAGGGTGAAACGGTAGGTGAAGAACCAGAACAGGCTGTTCACGGCGGTACCCAGCAGCGGCCCCATGACCACGGTGAGGAGCAGGGAGGCCAGCACGGCCGCCAGGGTGTAGAGGAGGCCCTCCAGCACCAGCATCTTCTTGAGCTGCCCGCCGGTCATACCGATGGACTGGAGCACGGCGAACTCCCGCCGGCGGGTGATGATGCCGGTGAGCACGGCGTTGAAGAAGTTGAGCACGCCCACCAGGCCCACGATGAAGCTCAGCGCCCCGCCCAGCATCAGGAACATCCCCCGGAAGCCCTCAAACTCTGCGGCGTAGGTGGCCTTGCTCTCGTAATCGAGCTGGGGGTTGACGTTCTCCGTGTAGTCCCGGAGAAAGCCCTCCATATCCGCCGTCGCGCCGTCGTCCACGTCAAAGGCGTAGTACATGATATCCGCCGTGCCGGTGTCCTGGAGGAAGGTCTGGTCGTTGAGGATAAACTCGTCGGCCCCGTAATAGCGGTAGCTCAGGGCGGTGGGGACGCTGACCAAGGCTGCCACCTCATACTCGAGGTCCCGGTACTTCACCGCCCGGGCGGCAAAGGGCGCGCCCTCCGGAATGTCCTCCTCTCCGCCGTACACCTCGCCGGTGTTGGGGTTGTAGTACTCGTACTCCTCCACGTGCCGCAGCGTAATTTTATCCCCCAGGCGGGCCCAGTGGCTGTCCATCCGCGGGCTGCCGTAGTCGTCCTCGGAGTACACAGCGGCCACGTACCGCCCGCCCGGCTCGTAGAGCTTGGAGATATCCCCCTCCAGCACGGTCAGGCGGTCCAGGGCAAACCGCTCCATACCGTAGAGCTGGGCCCGGTCGGCCAGCAGGCCGTCCTCCGTGCGGTCCATGCCGGACACCATCTGATCCAGGGTTTCCGCGTCGTTCCACCGGCCCCACACCGAGCGGTAGTACTCCTCAGTGATGAACTCCTCCACCGGGGAGGTGCAGCCGTAGGTGCGGCCGCCGGCCGTGATGCCGCCCCGGGCCTCCACCTCTTCCACCGCGTCCTCCGGCAGGGCCATGTCCGGGTTGAATACCTCCCCGCCGGTCTGGAAGTGTCCGGCATCGGCCAGGATGAAGTCGCTGGCCGTAAAGGCGGCGATATACTTATCCATGTCGAAGCCCTTGGCGAAGGTGACTGTCATGGTGAGCAGCACCACCGCCAAGCACAGGGAGAGCACGGTAACCACCGTCTTGCCCCGGTTCCGGCCCAGGTTGGCCCAGGCCATGGAGAGCAGGGAGACCCCCTTCCCCGCCCGCTTCCCGGCCTTCCTGCGGGTTTTGCTCCCCTCGGTGTAGCGCACCGCCTCAACAGGGGACACCTTCGCCGCCATCCGGCCCGGCTTTCGGCAGGACAGGAGCACCGTCACCAGGGCGAACAGGGCGGAGGCCGCAAAGAGGACGGGGTTGACGGACACAACATTGGTCACGCCGTTCAGCCGGCCGATCACCGCCGGGGTGAGACCCGCCCCCACCAGCCAGCCCAGCAGCAGCCCCACTGGGATCCCCGCCAGGGAGAGGGCCAGTGCCTGGTAGCGGATGATGCGCCGGAGCTGGCGGCCGGTGGTGCCGATGGTCTTGAGCAGGCCGTAGAAGCGGATGTCGTTGGTGACGGAGATCTGGAACACGTTGTAGATGATCAGATAGCCGGTAAAGAGGATGAGCAGCAGCACGGCGGCAATGGCGGCCACCACCTGGACGTCCAATCCGCTGGCGAGCTGGGCGCCGGTGTAGCCCCAGTTGACGCCGGAGCGAATATAGTCCTCCCCGGCGGCGTCCTCGCTCTGGAACCCGTGGCCGGCCAGAATCTGCTCCATGTCCCGCTCGATATGGGCCGAGCCGCTCTTGAGCATCACGTCCAGGTTCCAGGCGCCGGTCATGCCGTCCTCCGGGGCGTTGGGGTCCACCCCCGCCTCGTCCAGCAGGGCGTCCACCCGGCTCTCCGGGAGGAGCACGTGGTTGGCTACGATGGCCTCGTCGTACTCCCACCAGCCGGAGAGGGTGAAGGTCTGGGTGGTCTCATGCCCGTCCACATCAAAGGTGAGGGTGAACCGGGCCCCCAGCTCCGGCTCCACGCCCAGCAGCTCCAGCACATGGGTGTCGGTGGCCGCCTCGTCGGTGCCCTCCTGGGGCAGGCGGCCCTCCACCGGGTCGCAGTACATCCAGTGGGCATCGTTGGCGTCGGCGTAGCTCACCTCCACGTGGGCCTTGTTGAAAGGGGCCTGAGTCGGCATGCCCACGAACCGCCGCAGGCCGGTCTGCCCAATCAGGGGGTCGTCCTTCAGCGCCTCGTACTGCGCTTCGGTCAGGTATTTGAAGCCGCCGTGGGAGTAGCCGCCCACCTGCCGGAAGTTGTTCTGCTGGAATCCGTCGTTGATGGACAGGGCGATGGTGAACAGTGAGGTAAAGAGCACCGTGGTCAGCGCAATAGCCAGCACCGCGATGAGGTTGCGGGTGCGGCTGGCCCGCAGGCTCCGCCGGGCCAGGGTGCGCACGCACTTGCGGTTGGAGACGTTCATACCCTCGCCCCCTTACCGCGTGACGATGCGCCCGTCCTCGATGCGGACGATGCGGTCGGCCAACTGGGCGATCTCCTCGTTGTGGGTGATCATCACCATGGTCTGGGCGAACTTCTGCCCGGTGACCTTCATCAGTCCCAGCACATCCTGGCTGGTGCGGGAGTCCAGGTTGCCGGTGGGCTCGTCGGCCAGGAGGATGGCGGGCTTGGCGGCCAGGGCCCGTGCGATGGCCACCCGCTGCTGCTGGCCGCCGGAGAGCTGCCCGGGCAGGCTGTCCAGCTTCTTCTCCAGCCCCAGGACGGCGATCACCTCCCTGACGTAGCCCTCGTCCACCGCGCCGCCGTCCAGTTGAATGGGGAGGACGATGTTCTCATACACGCTGAGCACCGGCACCAGGTTGTATGCCTGGAACACAAAGCCGATCTTCCGCCGCCGGAAGATGGTCAGCTCCTCGTCCTTCAGGGTGGACAGCTCCCGGCCGTCCACCGTCACCGTGCCGGAGGTGGGCCGGTCCAACCCGCCCAGCATGTGCAGCAGGGTGGACTTGCCCGACCCCGACGTGCCGATGATAGCCACGAACTCGCCGTTCTCCACGCTCAGCTCCACCCCGTCCAGGGCTTTCACCAGGGTGTCCCCCGCGCCATAATATTTCTTCAGTTCCCTGGTCTGCAAAATCGCCATTTGGAATCTCCTCCTGTGGAAAAAATGGGTACTGCCTTCTGACAGTACCCATTGTAGTGGATCAATCTTTCCACACTCTTTCTCAAATCTTACAGTTTGGAAAGATCCGCCCTATTCCCGGGGCAGGTAGAGGGAAAAGGTGGTTCCCTGGCCGGGGCGGGAGGCCACCTTGACATAGCCCCCCTGCCGCCGCAGGATCTCCCGGACCAGGTAGAGACCGATGCCCACCCCCTCCTCCGCCCGCACAGCGCCGCCCCGGTAGAAGCGGCCGAAGATCCGCCCCTGCTCCTCCTCTGGGATGCCGATGCCGGTGTCGGACACGTCCAACCGGCAGAACTGCCCCAGGGGGACAGCGGAGAGGGTCACCCGTCCCCCCGCCGGGGTGTACTTCACCGCGTTGTCCACCACATTAAAGAGGGCCTCCGCCGTCCACTTCCGGTCAAAGCGGGCGGCCGCCCCACATGGCTCCGCCGCCAGGGTGAGCCCCTTGGCCTCCGCCTGGGGACGGGCCTGAGCCAGCGCCCCCTCCAGCAACGGCCCCACCGGCTGGGGCTCCGGCGCGGTGGTAATGATCCCCGTCTCCAGCCGGGAGGCTTTCACCAGGGCCTGGATCAGAAAGGACAGCTTCTCCGCCTGCCGCGACAGGGTGGCCGCCTGGGCGGCCTGCTCTGGGGACAGCTCCCCCTCCGCCAGCAGGGAGGCGTACAGCAGGATGTTGGCGATGGGGGTCTTGGTCTGGTGGGAGATGTCGGAGATCAGGGTCTGTATGGCGGCCCGCTTCCCCTCCAGCTCCCGGGCCGAGGCGGCGCTGCCGTTGAGAAACCGGGCCAGCCGGCCCTCCAGGGCGGAGAGGCGGGACTCGTCAAAGCGGCTCTCCCGAAAGCTGCCGTCCACCGCATCGGCGAGCATCCGGTCCAGCCGGGCCAGCAGCCGCCGGGTGTAGAGCCACTGGGCCAGCCCGAAGCCCACCCCCAGCGCCGCCAGGGCCAGGGCCCCGCACACCGCCGGGGTCACCGTTTTTCCTCCCAGGTGTAGCCCAGGCCGTACACCGTCTTGATGGGGGCGTCCGTCAGCTTGTCCCGCAGCCGTTTCACCGCCACCGACAGGGCGTTGGCGTCCACAAACTCGCCCCCGTCCCACACCCGGTCCAGGAGCTGTTCCCGGGTCAGGGTCTGCCCCCGGTGCTCCACCAGCAGGCGCAGCAGCCGCTGCTCCGTCTTGGACAGCTCCACCTCCGTCCCGTTCCGCATAAAGCGCAGGCGCTCAAAGTCGAAGGAGAAGGGCCCCAACTCCAGCGCGACCGCCGGGGCGCTCCCCCGCCGCAGCAGGCGGTTCACCCGGGCCCGCAGCACCGCCAGGGAGAAGGGCTTGGTCACGTAGTCGTCCGCCCCCAGCTCCAGACCCGCCACCTGGTCACTCTCCAGGTCGTTGGCGGTGAGAATCAGCACCGGCACCCCGCTGGTTCGCCGCAGCGTGGTGAGAAAATCCAGTCCGTTTCCGTCGGGCAGGTTGAGATCCAGCAGCACCAGCGCGTATTCCTCTTCGCCCAGGGCCGCCCGGCCCTGGGCCAGGGTGGCCGCCACCCTGATTTCCCGGCCCTCTCCGGCCAGCGCCAGGGCGATCCCCCGCCCCAGCGCCTGATCATCTTCTATCAGCAGAATCCGCTCCATGCTCCGCCCTCCCCTGTTTCGCGCCTCTTATCATAACACACTCCGGTCCCTCCGGCAACCGCCGCCTTGTCCGCATAGTGCCGCCCGTTCCGCCATATCCTAGCGTTGTTCCCTTTGAACAGGAGACCGAATATAATTTCAAAAATTATATTTAAAGTTTCTATTGATTATATTGTGCGGCATGTGCTATACTAAAGATAAGGAAAGGTGATCCATATGAATCAGGAAAACGCACTCCCCCGCCGCAAGGCCATGCTCTATTATCCTTCCCAGGCAAAGCCGCGCCCGGTCAGGCTGCGGGAAAAGGACCGGGACCCCTATGACGGGCTGCGTCCCTGGTCCGCCATTACCCACGGCATTGGGGCCGCCCTGGCCCTGCTGGGCACCGTGCTGCTCCTGCTGCGCTGCGCCGCCCTCTCCCTCAGCCCCTGGCACGTGGTTTCCTTCCTTATCTATGGTGTGAGCATGGTGGGTCTATATACGGCCAGCACTCTCTATCACTGCCGCAACGTCAGCGTCAAGGGCCGTATCGCCCTGCGCAAGTACGACCACGCCTCTATCTACTTCCTCATCGCCGGTACCTATACCCCTATCTGCCTGGTGGTGCTCCGCACCGACGGTGCCTGGGGCTGGGCCCTGTTCGGTGTCATCTGGGCCTTGGCCCTGGCCGGGCTGGTGCTCACCCTGGCCTGGATCACCGCCCCCCGCTGGCTCACCGCCGGCATCTATATCTTCATGGGCTGGCTGGCTGTGGTGGCCCTCGTCCCCCTGCTGCGCCTGCTCCCCCCTGCCGGCTTTTTCTGGGTGCTGGGCGGCGGCATTCTCTACACCGTGGGCGGCGTGCTCTACGCCGTCAAGTGGCCTGGCCGCGATAATCCCCGCTTTGGCTGTCACGAGATTTTTCACCTGTTCATCCTCATGGGCTCGGTGTTTCACTTCATGCTCATGTACCGGGTGGTCGCGTTTCTCTGAGCACAAGTAAAGGAGCTTCCGCCATACAGCGGAAGCTCCTTTTTGCGCGGTCATTCCTCTGCTGGAGGCTCCGGCACTTCGGGCAGCGGGCCCATGGTACCCACACAGCGGTTGATCGGGGTCCCCAGGTTGTGGAACTTCTCCTCGTAGTCGGTCATTACACCGTGGATGCCGTCGGCGTGCAGGTCGCGGGTGACCTCAGACACCCCAAAGCCCACCCTGGGGAACTGGAACAGGGACCACTCGAATAGATCCCGGTTGTCTGTCTTGAAGTGGATCTCCCCCGCCTCTGCCAGCACCTGCCGGTAACGCAGCAGGAAGTCCGGGTGGGTCAGCCGCCGCTTGGCGTGGCGGTTGCTGGGCCAGGGATCGCAGAAGTTGATGTAGATGCGGTCTACCTCACCCGGAGCAAAGAACAGCGGAAGCTGCGCTACGTCCCCATCCACAAAAAAGACGTTGTGCAGCTCCTGGGCACAGACCCGCTCCATGGCGATCACCATGGCGTCCGGCACCCGTTCCACCGCAATATAGAGCGCCTGTGGATTCTGCGCCGCAGTCTCCGCCGTAAAGCGGCCCTTGCCGCAGCCCAGCTCCAGAAAGACCTCCTTCGCCTCGGGCATCAGCTCCCGCCACTTTCCCTTCCACTCCTCCGGGTCGGAAATCAGCACCCGGGTACAGCGTTCCATCCGCACTCCCAGGTTCGGTTTTTTTCTCATTCGCATAGCCTAGCTCACCTCGTATGGGCTATCATATCATATCAAAATGCCCTCTTGCAATCCTTCTGTCTATATATTATAATAGAAAAGCTGACTGAGCAACAAAGTGGAACACTCCAACAAAATATCCGGGTGTAGCGCAGTTGGTAGCGCACGTGATTTGGATGCACTGTCCTAGCTATCCACGATGGCAACAGCCGAAGCCAGGAAAGCCTTGAAACGCGGGCGTTTGCGGGATTTCGCCGGGTCACGAAATTGGGTCGAAAAACGGCTTTGACCACAGCGCCGCCCACAGACACGAAAAACTTGCTTTTCCCTTCTCTGCATGGTATCATGCAGAAAAATTAAATATCCGGGTGTAGCCTATCGGTCAGGCACTTGCTTTGGGAGCAAGCTAAGGCTGGTTCGACTCCAGTCACTCGGACCAAAAGAGGATAATCCGAACTGCATCTTCCCTGTGGGGGATGCGTTCGGATTTCTTCTTTTTACTGAAAACTTAAATTTGACCCGATAAACAAAAAAAGGGCGAACCTTCCTTCTAGCCGAGGAAAGTTCGCCCTTTTTCGATTTATTTTTGTCGAATTTCGGTGTATGATAGGAACCATGGCAGTTCTTTTGCAGACCTCCTTGTATATTCGTTTTTGATGTAGATCACAGCTTGCAAGCCATCACTTCGCTTTTTGACTCTTAGCCTGCTCGGCCTGCCACTGAGCAAATCGGCGCTGCCCTTCTTCGCTGGCGTAAAACTTTTCGATTTCCGGCAGCAGCACACGGGCCAGCGCCTCCATCTCATGCTGCGGGATGCCGGTACCATAATCATTTGGCTTTTTCTTCTTACCCTTCTTCAATAGGCCGCTCCTCTCTCCCGTGGTCGCCACGGGCATACACGTCCAATACTTCCTGGGGGATACGCTCCAGCACAGCTACGGCATCCGCATAGTCTCGCCGCAGTTTGGCGTCGGCCAGCTGTTTCAAGGTACTTTCTCTGGTAGCCTTGTCCAGAGACTGCTCCAGCTGTGCGTTTTCCTGTTTCAGCTTTTTGTTCTCAGCGTTAGTGGCCGTGAAAGCTACTTGATACTTCTTCATCGTGGTGTGCATCTGCTCCACCGCCGGGATATACTTGTCCAGCAGCGCTGCAATCTCGGTAGCTCTGCTTTTGGCGTTAAAGGCTCCAATACCGGCCAGCAGTTCCTCCAGCTTGGCTTTCTGCTTGGTCAATCGGGTCATCTCTTTGAACACTCTGGGCGGGATGTGGTCACGTCCGGTCTGGCTCGCACTTTCCCCACGCTCCAGATCCGGGTATTTGCGCACCATGTGTTCCCAGAACTTGTCCTGCCACTGGGTCAGTTTTTTCTTATTGCCCACGATCTCCTTGGCGCTGAGCCTGCCATCCGCAGTCAGCGGGACAAAAGAAAGGTGCATATGGGGCGTTTTCTCGTCCATATGCACCACAGCAGATATGATAGTTTTAGGGGCTTGGTTTTGCTGGATAAATGCCAGCGCCTCTTGAAAATAGGCTCTGATCTCAGATTTTTTCTTTCCCCGAAAGAACTCCGGTGTGGCAGTTACCAAGGCTTCCACGACTCGAACACTGTCTGACCGGGTACGGCAACCGGCTTCTTTGATTTGCCGCTCCGCCTCCGCACGATATTTTTGTTCCGGCTCGATCAGATGGAAATTGTACTTGCTCCTGCTGATGTCCACATCGGGATTGCTGGCGTATTTCTCTTTGGTGCGCTCGTTGTGGGCTTCAATGTTCCCGATCTCCGGCCCTTTGTACTTGGCAAAGCGGAGAATGGCATATTGAGGTCTGCTCATCGTTTTCTCTCCTTTTCAACTGTTTAGATTGTTATAAAAGCAAGAACACAGTCAACCAAAGCGTACGTACGTACATGGCTCAGCGCCGCCATTCCCCCGGTATATCTTCCGGTACGTACGTACGCTTCGAATCACCGGAAAACACCGACATATTATTTCTCACCAGCACTTCGATACCCAAGAAACCTCGCACCCGCCGTCCGGCGGCATTGGTCACATTGTTGCAGTATTCCAGATTATAGCGGCTCTGGCAGGCAATCAGGGCTTCGCTGAAGCTGCGGGGTTTCAGGGCGGGCAGATTATTTTCGGCGCAGTAAATCTGGTATGCCTCGTACAGCTCTTTGGAGCTGGCAGACATATCGGCTTTCCGGCGAATATACCCGTCTGAATCCAGAAAATCGAACACATTGTTGTTGTCCCTCTTAACGGCCTCCCGGTTTTCTCTGGTGCGCTCACTTTCGGTAAACTTGAAGTTGTTGGACACCAGCCTCTGCAAGCCTTCAAAGGCCCAGAGCAGGATGCCCTCCACCTCGGCCTTCATCTTTTCAGCCAGATCGGGGTCGTCCACACGGTTAGCGGGCTTGTCCTTTGTGGTCAGCACCAACTGGCGGCGGTAAAATCCGTCACTCCGGTCAAACAGCGCCTGCAAATCCCCGTTGGAGAAGGCCAGCAACCGGGCACACATCCACCCTTGATAGCTCTGCTTACCCTTGCGCTCCAAGTCCATCTTGCCTTGGGCGGTGACGATGGACTTGACATAGTTGGTCTGACGCAGGGCCTCCATCCGCATATCGTCGTCCACGCACAGGAGAATATGCTCCAGATCCGCGCGGGCAAATCGGTTCTCCGATACTTTTCCTATGCTGCCGTCCTTCATATTCACGCCGAACAAATGCCCCAGCACAGCGCCGATCTGGCTTTTGCCTTCACCACCGTTTCCCTTGAGAATCATCATCCGCTGCCCCTTGTTGCTGGGAATCAGGCAATAGCCGATATACTCCTGCAAGGTGGGAATGTCCTCCGGGTAGAGCAGGCCGTCCAGAAATTGCAGCCAGAGAACAGGTTTCGGAGCGTTAGGGTTGTAGGCCACAGGGAAACGGTTGCGGACGATTTCAGGTTTTCCCTCCACAAACCTCCCATCCAGAAAGAGCGTCCCGTTGGAAAGATGAATCCGATCCGGCTCCGGGGGAAAATCCTCCACCAGCGCCGCCAGCTTCATCAGCTCCACAATGTTGCTGATTTTGCGGGGGATGTTGCTGACCGCACAGCATTTCAGTTCCTCAAAAATCTCGCCCCGCAGGGGGAGTTCATCGGTGATACGGCCTTCCGGCGTGAAAAAAGCCCCGTTTGTGAAGATGATCTTGTGTGTCTGCAAGAACTCCTCACAAAACAGGGCCTCGTTGATGTTTTTTCCATCGAACCAGATAGGCATCCCCTCAGGCTTCTGTTTATTTTTCATGGGTCTATCCCTCCTTAAAGTGTGGTAGGTCTCTGCCTGTCTGCCTGAATATACGGAGAAAAAGGCTATAGACCTAAAAAACAGGCGAAAGTGCAAGAAATAAAAAAATCCGCCCTGCCATCTTGCAGAAATGCAAGACCACAGGGCGGTGCAGCATAGAAAATTGTTTGATCTTTCCAGTGTTCTCCGATGCAGTGGAGACAAGCTGATTGAGAAAGGAGGAGCGTTTATGGAACCAGTTTTTCTGCCGGGAGACCTGCGGACCCGGATCGTGGATTTGATGAAATACCACAAGATTTCTCAGGCGGATCTGGCCGTGAAAATAGGCGTAACCGAGAGTACCTTAAACCGTTTTCTGACTGGAAAGGTGGAAAAGCTGGGCCATGAGCAGGTCCTCCGCCTGGCCCGGACCTTCCAGGTATCCACTGACTTTTTGTTGGGGCTGACGGAGATCCCAGACCGCAAAAACTATGAGATTTCCGAACTGGGATTGTCCGTAGAGGCGGCTAAAAATCTGTATCTGGGCAAGGTGCAGCCGGATGTGGTCAACCGGCTGTTGGAAAGCCCCCGCTTTGCAGAAGTGACCTATTTGATCGGCCAGTATCTGGACGATACGTTGGCAGAGGGATATGCGCTTCAAAACCAGATGATGACCACCCTCCGCTCCATGCTGATGGGGGCTGTGCGGACCGATGCCGCCGTGCAGGCTGCCAGAGAGGTAAACCGCCTGAAAGTGCCGCCTTATCAGGCCGACTTGACCACCATTCAAAACCAATTTATGGCGGCAGTACGGGAAGTCAAGCAAGAAGTGGGAAACGATCTGGATGCCGCTAAAAGTCTCTCCAAAGCCGTCACCCAGAAGATGTTTACTGAGCTAACCAAGGGCCAGGATATGCAAAGCCCGTCCATCACACCGGAGCAGATTGCACAGGCAGTTACAAGCAGCGTGTCCGGTATGGATGGCGTCAATCTGGAGGCCTTGAATCAGTTTGGGCAGGCCATCCAGACATTCTTGGAAAGCACCTTAGCACCTCCAGCGTCACATACAGATGAAGAACCGGACCAATGAACAGCTGTGCGCCCTGGCTCAAAAGGGGGACGCTGGGGCCCGCAGTCTGCTGCTGGAACAAAACATGAGGTTTCTTCGTAAGACCGCCGGAGAACTGTACCGAAGCATGAACCTTGCCCAAAGTGATCTCTGTGTGGACTGCGAAGATTTGGTCCAGGAGGGCAGCATTGGCCTGTTGAGCGCCGCTGCGGGGTTTGATGCTGCACGGGGCATAAAGTTTCTGACCTATGCGGCCCCTGCCATCCGCAACGCCATGACCGATTTCATCCGGGCGGAATTTTCTCAGTTTGAGCAAAAAGTGGTTCATGGTGAAAACGAATTGGGCATTCAGATCATCCGTTTGGAAGATGTGCGGAGCGAGGAAGAACAGGCCCAGCGCATCGAGGCGATTTCCCATCCTCTGGCACATTCTCCAGAGGAAATTTACATCAAGCAGGAGGAACTTTCCGAGCTGTATCAAGCCCTTGGGAAGCTGTCTGCCAGAGAGCAGACCTATCTCCTGTATCGGTTCGGGTTTGCAGATGATACGGTCCACCCCCTGATCGGAACGGCGATGCACTTTCATCTTACCGAGAGTCGGGCAAAGCGCACCGAGGAACAGGCGCTGGACAACCTGTGGCTGGAGCTGCCATGGTGGTATTAGTGCGTTTCGCTGCGGCGGGACGGGGGTTCATATATACCTCTGCTTCCTTTTCCGGTCAGGCGGATTTTGCCCTATGAGCAAATCCCGATTTCGTCCGTGGCCGTACAAAATCCGCCTGCCCTACTGCCGCCGAAAAGTGTCTGCCCGCTGCCCATCTGCCAAGTTGCAGATGCCGCAGTCAGCCCCTTCCCGGCGTCAGCCGGAAGCAAAGGTATAACACACTAGACTTTCCTATGGAAAATCGTGTGCCAACAGGGGTGCTGCTCGCCCCTATTGGAAACCCAGAGCCAAAGGGGCTATGCCCCTCTGGACTCCCCGCCTGTCCGTGCAGTGGCTATCCATCCTGCTTCCGCACGCTGGATACGCTCCTACCCGAACAGGTAAAACAGGCACAGAAATTTGCCCGGGTGGCGGGCAGATTTCTGTGCCTGTTTTTGTTCAGCGGCGGCTGGGCAAAGCATACGCGGAAGCCTTGCAGAACCCTCGGCCTTGGTTGGAGATTTTCGTATTGGAGTGCGAAAATCGATTGTCCCAAGTCTCTATATCTGGTATAATAAAACAGTCGAATTCTCTGACCGGAGGTACCCATATGGTCATCTCTTACAATAAGCTCTGGAAATTACTCATTGATCGGAAAATGAGCAAAGCAGACTTACGCCGAGCAGCGGGAATCGCCCCCAATACCATGACAAAACTAAACCGCGATGAAGAAGTGACCCTAGAAACACTGGGGAAAATTTGTGGTGTGTTGAAAGTCAATGTCGGAGATATTGTGGATATTTTTCCTGATGCTCCATAACAAGATAGAAAGAGAGGGAGAACTATGACTCCATTTGAAATTGTAACTGCCATTTTGAACTTGCTTGCACTTATCCTGATTCCCATAATAGCCGTGATAATTGGTCAGTATTTGCAAAATGTTTCAGCAAAACGAAAAGATAAAATGGACGTGTTTAAGACGATGATGATGAACAGAATCGGCTGGTCCGTTGAAGGTACACGAGCCATGAACATTATTGATATTGTTTTTTTGGATGATAAAAATGTTCGACAGGCTTGGAGTGAATATTATCATGCTCTTTGTGTCAAAGACCCAGATGAAATACAGTTAAAGCAAATGCAGCAAGCACAAGATAAATTACTTGAGAAAATGGCTATTTCTCTTGGATATAAGGATAAAATCACATGGGAAACCATTCAGAATCCTTATGTTCCGAAAGGAATGATGGAGGCAATGGATCAGCAACAGATCATCCAAAAAGGACAGACAGAGCTTGCAAAGGTAGCTGGTGCGTTTGCTCAAATGATAAATACTAACGCAGCCAATCAAGCACCAAACCGACAGGAGGATAATCCCCATGCCAACACTTGAATGGATTGGAAAAGATAAGGTGGTAAACCACCACCAGGAGGTGCCTTACCGGGTGCTGGAGCGCCAGTACAGCTATGACGAAGCCGGACAGCACGCCGAGGACAACGGCAGCGAAAACATGATTATCCATGGCGACAATCTGGAGGCACTGAAAGCCCTGCTGCCCCAGTACGAGGGCAAGGTGAAGTGTATCTACATCGATCCTCCCTACAACACCGGCAACGAGGGCTGGGTATATAACGACAATGTCAATGACCCCAAGATTAAAAAGTGGCTGGGCGAAGTGGTTGGCAAAGAAGGCGAGGACCTTTCTCGGCATGATAAGTGGCTGTGTATGATGTACCCCCGTTTGAAGCTGTTACAGAGGCTGTTAGCGGAGGATGGGGCTATTTTTATCAGTATTGGCGATGATGAAAATGCAAGTCTTAAGATGATTTGTAACGAAATCTATGGCGACAACAACTTTATTGATACGATCATTTGGCAAAAAATATATACCGTTAAGAATTCAGCACAGTATTTTTCCGGGATGCACGACTATATAATTGTCTATTCAAAAAATAAGTCTCAATTTCACCGGAACTTGCTTCCAAGAACGGTAGATCTTGATAATAGTTACACCAATCCTGATAATGACCCTAGAGGTGTTTGGACTACTAACGCAGTTCAAGCAAGAAACTATTATGCTCAAGGAAGTTATGAAATCATTTCACCTTCAGGAAAGAAATTTTTGCCGCCTTCTGGGACTTATTGGAGAGTATCACAAGAAACATTTTTAGCACTTGATGCTGACAAGCGAATTTGGTGGGGAAAAAATGGAGACAGCGTTCCAAGAATTAAAAAATTCCTTTCTGAAGCTAAGCAAGGTGTAGTTCCCACAACGTTGTGGTCGTATAAAGATGCAGGCCAGAATGCAGATGCAAAACAAGAAATCCGAAAAGTCTTTGAGCATGAGTCTGAAATATTTACCACTCCAAAGCCTACGCGCTTAATAGAGCGCATACTTCAAATTGCCGCTGATCCTGATTCCATCATTCTCGACTCTTTTGCCGGCTCGGGCACTACTGCCCATGCCGTACTCAACATGAACAAGGCCGACGGCGGCAACCGCAAATTCATCCTTGTGGAAATGATGGACTACGCCGACAGCATTACCGCCGAGCGTGTCAAGCGAGTAATTAACGGCTATGGGGAGGGCAAAAAAGCCGTGGAAGGCACCGGCGGCAATTTCAGTTACTATGAGTTGGGGCCTGTTCTTCTGCTGCCGGACGGCAACCTCAATGAAGAAGTGGGCCCGCAGAAAATCCGGGAATACGTCTACTACATGGAGACCAAAGAGCCCATGCCCGCCGAACAACCCGCGGACGAGCCTTACTTCATGGGCCTGTGCCGCAACACCGCCTATTACTTCTATTATGAGCGGGAAAATGTCACCACCCTGGACCATGCCTTTTTAGCTACTATCCAGACCAAAGCCGAGGGCTATACCATCTATGCCGACCTGTGTGCCATCCCACAAGAGACACTTCACAAGCATAACATCACCTTTAAGAAAATTCCCCGAGATATTGCCCGGCTGTAAAGGAGCGTGAAGAAATGGAACTGAAATCTTATCAAAAAGAAGTCATTGCCGATCTTGCACGCTACCTGGAGCTGGTGGTGGAGCTGCAAAGCCCGGCAAAGGCGTATCAGGCCCTCTGGAACGAAAAGAATGTTCTGGTGGGCTTCGGCGGTATGCCGAATTATGTGAATGTGCTCCCCGGCGTGCCTCATGTGTGTGCTAAGGTGCCCACAGGCGGTGGCAAGACCTATATTGCCGCCAGTTCTCTGCGGACGATTTTTGACGCCATGCCCCAGCGCCGGGCCAAGGCCGTTGTATGGCTGGTGCCCTCCGAGGCCATTCTGACCCAGACCCGTAAGGCGCTGGAAAATCCAGACCATCCCTACCGCCAGCGGCTGGATGTGGATTTTGGCGGGCGGGTACAGGTGTACTCCAAGGAGCAGGCCCTCATGGGACAGAACTTCACCCCCTCTGCGGTGACAGAACAGCTTTCCTTGTTTGTGCTCAGCTATGATTCCTTCCGAACCAGCAAAAAGGAAGGGCGCAAAGCCTATCAAGAGAACGGTTATCTGGCCGAATTTGCCAAGTGGACGGACGATCCGTCCGTTCTACTGGCCGATACCGATGAGACGGCGTTGATCCAGGTGATCCGTTATCTGAATCCGGTGGTCATCGTGGACGAAAGCCACCATGCCACCTCAGATTTGAGCGTGGAAATGCTGCAAAACTTCAATCCTAGTTTTGTGTTTGATCTGACCGCCACCCCCAAGAAGAAAAGCAATATCATCTCTTTTGTGGATGCTGCACGACTGAAAAAGGCCAACATGGTCAAGCTGCCGGTTATCGTCTATAACCGCAAGTCTCAGGCCGATGTCTATGGAGATGCTATCGCTATTCGTGCCAAGCTGGAAGCTCAGGCTAAGCGAGATCAGGAAAGCAGCAGGCGCTATATTCGTCCCATTGTTCTGTTCCAGGCACAGCCCCGCAACAATGCGGACAGCACCACATACGAAAAAATCAAGAAGACGCTGGTGGACGGCGGTATTCCCGAAAAGGAAATTGCCATCAAAACCGGCGATAAGGACGAGCTGAAAAATGTGGACTTGTTGTCCCCAGACTGCCCCATCCGGTACATCATCACCGTGAATGCCCTGAAAGAGGGCTGGGACTGCCCCTTTGCCTATGTGCTGGCCACGGTGGCAAACCGCACTTCTACTGTGGATGTGGAGCAGATTTTGGGGCGTGTGCTTCGGCTGCCCTACACGCAGAAGAACAGTAGTGAAGTGCTGAATCTCTCCTATGTCATCACATCTTCCGCAGACTTCCACCAGACGCTGGAGAAGGTGGTGACTGGGCTAAACAGCGCCGGTTTCAGCAGCCGTGACTACAGGGCACAAGATGTGGATGTTCCCGTTATAGCACCTCCCACCGCAGAGACAGAGCAGCTTCCCATTGTAACCCCTCCCGCTGACGAACCAGATCTGCCGGAGGTAGACGGCTCGGATTTGAAGGCGCGTTTTGAAGCGGCAACGCATGAGGCGGAGCAATCCGTGCAGGATGGAACTATGCAGTCCGACCCCATGCTGACACAGGCCCTGCAACAGAACAAAACCTATGAGGATGAGATCAACCAGGCCGAAAATACCGCTTTGAGCCAGGCTCCGTTGGAGGTGCGCGACAAAATGAATCAGTTCCGAATGAATGAGGAATTTGCAGACGAAGCTACTGCCTTGCGCTTCCCCCAATTTATGCTGGAGACTTGCCCTAGTCTGTTTTCGGGAGCCCATGAAACCCTGGAACTGGAGCATTTGGAGGGTGGCTTCTCTCTGCGGGATAAAGATGCTCATGTGGATTTCACGACAGTCAACGCTGAGATGGCACGGGTGGATGTAGACGACAGTAAAGATGGTACCACAAAGGCATGGCTGCTGTCTGGTAGCCAAAGCGCTTTTTACCGAGAGTGGTTCAACACCCAGCCCTCGGAAAAGCGGCTCTCGCTATGCAAGAGCATTATCAGGCAAAGGCTCTCCAAGATGAACTGCGTCAACGACCGAGAGCTGGATGAGTACATCGACCGGGTGATCGGCACCATGAGCGAAGATCAGCTCTCCGAGCTGGAGCAGTCGCCGTATCCCTATGCCATAAAAATTCAGGGAAAAGTGAAGGAATTGATTGCCCAGCATCACTCCAGCGTCTTTGACACCTGGCTGGAGCAGGACAAGATTTCCTGCCTACCCAACTATGCGCTGCCAGCGGTGATCTCCCCAACGGCATTTACCTCGATGGTGCCGAAATCGCTCTATACCGCCGAAGAAGATATGAACGAGTATGAGTTCAAGGTAGTGTGGGCACTGTCAGCGTTGGGCAACGTCAAGTGGTGGCACCGGAATATCTCCAGACTGGGCTTCCAGATTAACGGCCCCGTTCATGCTTACCCTGATATCATCGTGATGCTCCATAGTGGAAAGATACTGATGGTGGAGACCAAGGGCGATCACCTGGATAATGATGAGTCCAAGGAGAAAGCCAAAATCGGTGACCAGTGGGCGAAGCTGGCCGGAAAACAGTACAAGTATTACATGGTATTTGAGGGCAAACAGCCGGACTATCCGGGGGCATATTCTCTGGAGCGGTTTATGGAGATTGTGAAGGAGTTGTAATTCATTTAGGCCGTTTTTAAGTAAAAACTTCCGTTAAGTGTTCGTTTTGAGCGGTAATCTAAGCCAGAGGTGATTAATAGTAAAATGGTTAATATAAATGGAAAACAATGGATGGATTTAACTCCGGCAGATATCCAGTCTGCTATTTCTGAAATAGATTTCGATGAATCATTCTATTTTGAACTTAAAGATGATAGAGTTGCCCCTAAAAAAATAATGGAAGAAATATCTGCATTTTCAAATACGTTTGGTGGTTATATTTTCCTTGGCGTGTCTAATAACAAACAGATTGAAGGTTGCGTTGAATGGAACGAGCAGAGAATTCATGCTGCAATTCACGACTCTATAACGCCTACTCCTTCTTTTGATGTGAAAAAGTTTACCGTTGATACCAATGTTGTATATGTCATCAAAATTGACGAGGGTTCTGAACCGCCATACATAACTAGTAGTGGTAAGATTTATGAAAGACTTTCGTCTGGTTCGTTTGCCATCAAGGATTCTTCAAAGCTTTCGCAAATCTACAATAAAAGAGAACAGCTGCTGGCCAAAATGGAGAAAAAAGTATCAATACCACCAGTGTATGAAAATTCCAACAACATATACGGTTATATTGATATTGGGTTTTCCCTCGTGGCGTCTAATATTCAGGTTGCTATTGACACCTTAAATAGTGCAGACTTAAAGTCAATAGCTGAAAGATTAAAAAAAGACATGCCATCGTTCAATCTTTCACATGTTGGAAATTCCATAATCTATACGCCTGGAGGAGTGTCCACACAAAAAGGACACCTGCCAGCGCATACAAATAATTTTCTTGAGATAATGGCTGATGGCAGCGCAAGAATGAGAATTCTGCTATTGAACAATGACACAGAAAAGTCAAGTGTAAATATGACCTTGCCAATGTTCATACTGAGATCCTATCAAGAAACATACACCAACGTGATGGGTGCATTATTTCCACATAGAGTGGCATATGCAAAAAAATACGAATCGCTCACTGTAAGAAAGCAGTTTCAACCGGTCATGTTCTATGACGATTCTATTCTCGAGTTACGTCCAGATTTACAGGAAGATAATGTGAAAATGTGGGAAACGATTCAAAATCATCGCAAAATCTTTGGAGTTACAACTATTGTGACTGATGATCGCATTCCCAAAACTGGGCTGTATACAATTGATAAATGCCAACTTGAACTTTTAGGGCAAGAGTATACGGCTGAGGCTATCATAAACGCACTATTTTCCTCACGATATATTGCATTAGCAAATTTCTCGCTTCCAGAAGATAAGTAAAATTTCTAGAATATTTCCAGTAGATTAGAATCTGATTATTTCCATGGCTAAAGAAGCTGGTGTCAAAAATATCTATCAATCTTATTGTTGACCAGAAAAATAGATTGAAGGCATATCTAATTAACAATGTATAGAGGTGGCAAGTATGTGTAAAATAATTTTTATTGGAAACTACAAAGGCGGTGTTGGAAAGACTACAACTACAATAAACTTGGCGCAACACTTTTCTAAATTGGGAAATAAAATTTTAACTGTTGACTTAGACCCTCAAAGTTCTTTAAGTGAGATTCAGGTCAATAATTTTCATTCCAAGAAAACGCTAAAAGATCTGCCTGACGAAAATACGCTAAACTATGTATACGAACTTTCCATATTAAAGTTAAAAAAGTACCCAGGATTACGACTGGAGTTTCCTGATACAATCATTCAAAAGCATACCGATTTTTATCATTATATTCCATCCTCATTGTTTTATAATTCTGGTAAGGGGCTGGACACCTTAGCTATTAAAATGGAGGATAACATTGCGTATCTGGCAATATTAAAGAGTTTTATTGACACTGTAAAGGAACAATATGATTTCATTTTGATTGATTGTCCGCCATCCAGCAACCTGATTACTCAATCCGCTTTTTTAATGTCGGATTATTATTTAATACCTACCGTTCTGGATGAAATTAGTACAAATGGCGTTATCCACTATATTCATACAGTCAACAACACATATAAAAAATACTGTGTTAATGGTGAAGATGCTGTTTTAGCAAAACATTACTTTGGCAATTGTCCTAAGCTGATTGGCATTTTTTATAACTTGCTTAGGGGACAGGTGAATTATGGTGTGGCCGACGGAAGCTTTAGAGGGGCTTTGGAAAGGGAAGCTCAAAAAACGCAACAAGGGGCCAGGTATGATGTAAACACTTTTAAAGATATCTATGTTTTTCCATACAACATAAATAATTATATTGATATTGCACGATCCACAGGACAAGGTATAATGTCAAAAGAAAAAACTGATTTTGCTGAATTTTCTAAAGCCGTTATAGAACGAATTGATGAATTGGAGAAACAAAATAATGATAACAAAGCAACAGATTAAAGAACTGAATGCAATCATTAGCTACTTGAACCAAACGGAATCTTTATGTGATGAAGATCTAGCGGACAAGGTAGAAGATATCAAATTTTTGGTCAAGGTATTGACTACAGTAAAAATCTCAAAAATTAAAAAGCTTATCAATAACCGTTATGCAGAAGTCAAAAAGTCAGAAAGTACTTCATATACAAAGGACTTTGTTATTCAGCTTTTTGCAAATTCAGAATCTGAGAATATCATTAAATGTTATACATTATCACAATTAAAGGAAATGTTTATTGCTGTCTATGGGCAAAAACCTTTGTCAAAAGACACTAAGGCAGATATTGTGAATTCAATTACAAAAATGATACAGCAGATTGACCGAATTGCCGGTTTCAAGGAATTAGACAATAAAGCTTAGTGAGTAAAACACGTATGATCACCGAGCGGCAAATCATCCGTATTTGTGCTACCAAACCATTTGAAAACGTTTCAGTGTCTCTATAATTGCTATTTTCTCTTCCGACGGACACGTTGGCACTTTCAGATTTGGAAAAGTTATAATTCTGATCGATCTCTATGATGTCATCCGGCTTTTGTTGGGACAAAGCTACTGTCTCAAAGCGAATCATCCTGTGGGATAAAGTAACACAAATTAGATATTACCAAGCACGATAATCTCATTTAAAAACCCAAATAATGAGTTGAAATCAGTTCAATATATGTTATAATACTTGAGAGAGGATGTGATTGATATAAAGTTGATTGGAAAACGCCTGCGCACCCTTCGAGAAAGTCTATCCCTCTCTCAGGCAAAACTGGCAGAGCTTTTGGGCATCACTCAGTCCAGCCTCAATCGCTATGAAAACGGACAGTCAACTCCGACGGTTGAACTGTTTCGCAAGTATGCTGACTTCTTTGATGTTTCCGTGGATTACATCTTTGCCCGCTGTGACGAGCCGCAAGGAAAGCTCTATCACTATCAGCCGAAAGTATGGAAAAATGCCGCTGAGATGGAGCAGTTTGTAGAAATGTGCTTTGACCCAAAGTCGCCTTACTACAACCGCATGAAGGAATCCGTTTTGCAGATGTTTTCAGAAACTGCTGATGAGTAAGGGGGTGGCGATGTGAATGCAGTAATTTATGCTCGTTATTCCAGCGAGGGTCAAAGAGAGGAAAGCATTGACGGTCAGCTCCGAGAGTGTATGGAATATTGTAAGCAGAATGGTATGACCGTAGTGAAGGAGTACATCGACCGTGCCCTTTCTGCCAAAACAGACAACCGCCCCGACTTCCAGCGTATGATCAAGGACAGCGCCAAGGGGCTGTTTGATGTAGTTGTGGTCTGGAAGTTGGACCGTTTTGCCCGCAACCGCTACGACAGCGCCCATTATAAGGCAGCCCTGAAAAAGAACGGAGTGCGGGTAATTTCGGCCAAAGAAAATATTGCCGACGGACCTGAGGGTATTATCCTGGAATCCATGCTGGAAGGGATGGCAGAGTACTATTCCGCTGAGCTTTCCGTAAAGGTCATCCGTGGCCACACAGAAAATGCGCTCAAGTGCAAGTACAATGGCGGCACTCCCACATTTGGCTTTGCCATCGACGCAGACAAGCACTACCAGCCGGACCCGATCACCGCCCCCGTTGTGCTGGACATTTTCAAAATGTATGACACCGGCTCCACCATGAAGCAGATTGTGGATCACCTGAATGATTTGGGTGTTACAACGGTACGTGGCAAACCGGCAGACTTGAACTTTATCTCCGGGATTCTACATAATCGAAAGTACATTGGAGAATATCAGTATCGGGACATTGTGGTGCCAAATGGCATCCCTGCATTGGTCCCGACCGACCTGTTTGAGCGTGTGCAGGATCAGATGAAGAAAAATAAAAAAGCCCCAGCCCGGCATAAGGCTGAGGACGACTACCTGCTGACAACCAAGCTATTCTGTGGTACCTGCAAGGCCATGATGGTGGGCGAAAGCGGTACAAGCGGCACCCAAGGGAGAAAATACCACTATTACCGCTGTGTCAACAGCAAAAAGAGAAAAATCTGCACCGCTAAGCACAAAAGTGTTCGGAAAGAACCTCTGGAGCAGGCCGTGGTCAGTTCCGTCATGCGGAATATCATGGATGATGCCTTTGTTGAGTATTTTGTAGATCAGGCACTGGCCTTGCAAGGGCAAGAAAGTAATGAGCTGCCCTCCCTGTGTCGGCAACTGGCAGATACGGAGAAAGCAATCGACAATATGCTCAACGCTATCCAGGCAGGAATTTTCAATGCCTCCACCAAGCGCCGTTTGGACGAGCTGGAAGCCACCAAAGAAAAGCTAGAGCTGAGTATCATCAAGGAAGAGATGAAAAAGCCTCAGTTCACCAGAGAGCAGATTCAGTTCTACATCCTCCAATACCGTAAAGTGGACACCAATACTTTGGAGGGGCGCAGACGGCTGATTGATGGTTTTATTAACAGCGTGGTGGTCTATGATGACTATATTCTCGTAACCTTCAACTACAAGGAAGGTGCGGAGCGGATCATCTTTGAACAGATTGAACGTTCGGATTTATCATCTCTCGGGGGACCATGCGGAGTGTCCTTATAGGATCTGAGTATCCTACAAAGGGCACTCCGCATTTTTTATTGTCAAAATTGGGGCAGCGCCGTTTTCATCGAACAGTAGCCGATCCCGGATGCACAGGAGCTTTACCTTGTGCCGGGTGAGCAGGTCAATGTAGCTTTGGGTCATGCCCCACTTCCGGCCTATCCGGGTCAGGCTATGGACTAACACCACATCCACCCTGCCAGCGACAACGGCCTCGGTCACTTTCTGGAGCGCCGGGCGGTCTAATGTGAGCCCGCTGCCGTATTCGTCCGCAGCGCCGATGATGGTATATCCCGCCTGCTTTGCGTAGAGCTGGAGCAGAAACCGCTGGTGTTCCAATGCGAAAGAATCGTCATGGGCGACACGGCAATAGAGAAATGCTCTCATATCCCACACCACCTTTACACCGCCGGGGCGTAGCTTAATGCTACGCCTTTTCTCGTTTCCAGCAGAATATCCCGCTCGGGGATTTTCCGGCGATCCGGCACCTCAAAGGCTCCGATGCAGTTGTAGTGGATTGTCACCCGCTGATTGGTAACGCCGTCCTCCTTGACCGCAGGATAGACCTCGATGTACTGAATGAGCTCGGCAACCATGCGCTTGGTGATGGTGGTGGCGTCGGTGTAGCGTCGCACCGTTTCCAAGAAGGTGTCCACATCCATCCGCTTATCTTCCAGCTTTTTCAGCTCCAGCCGCAGAGCCTTGATTTTCTTGGCGTTCTCGCCCTGTTCCTGCTCATATCGCTTGGACATTTTGGCAAACCGGGCATCGTCGATCTTACCGGACACATTGTCCTCATAGAGCCGTTCAAAGAGCATATCCAGCTCCCCGTCCCGGGCCAGCAGCCCATCCAGTTCCCGCTTCTTGCGTACCCGGTCATTTTCCGCTACCTTGGCGGAGCGTCCCACCATCGCCTTGATGAAGTCGTTTTCGTATTCGTTAGCGAAGCAGGCCAGCCGGTGTACCTCGTAGAGCACGACCTGCTCCAAGAAGTCCAGCCGGATATAGTGGGTAGACGAGCATTTGCGGAGCCCGGAATTGTGGCTCTGGCAGCTAAAGAATTTAATATCGTGGTTGCCTTGGTTAAAATGGAAATTCAAATTGCCGCCGCACTCCGGGCATTTCAGATAGCCGGAAAAGACGCTGGGCTCTTGGGTAACGGTGGGGCGCTTGCGCCGTGTCCCGGCTTTTAACGCCTGTACCTTTTCCCAAGTTGGTCGGTCAATGATAGGCTCATGGACATTGAGGAAGATCGCACGGTTTTCCTCCGGGTTCTCAATCCGGCGCTTCATCTTATAGGATTTGGAATAGCTTTTGAAGTTGATGACATCGCCGCAGTATTCCTGCGTGGTCAAAATCTTCTTGATTGTGGTGTGCCCCCATTTTGTGGGCTCCACGGTGCTTTTGGAGCCGCCTCTGCTTGTACCCCTGCTGCGCCAGTAGTAGGTCGGGTTGACGATCCCATCCGCACCGAGGGCAGCAGCAGTTTCAGCCAGCCCGTACCCGTCCAGCGCCATGCGGTAGATACGGCGTACCACCTCGGCAGCCTCCGGGTCAATCACCCAAAACCGGGGATCGTCCGGGTTCTTTATGTAGCCGTAGGGCGGCGGGGAAAGCGGAATCCCAGCGTTGCCTTTCATCTTATTGACGATCCGGCGCTTTTTGGAAATGTCCTTGGCGTAGTATTCATTGAACAGCGGTTGTTCGGGAAGGGTAAAGACAAACAAGCAGAAACCCAGTATTCATGCGGGTTTGCGGCGGGATGGCTCCCCAAAAGCTGAACTCAGATAAGACAGGCAGCAACACAATCGCATATTGTTTCTCCGGGAGAATGTTGATTTACGTCACATTCTCCCTTTTTTTATTTCAGAAACGAGGTGATTGTTATGAACACGCAAATCATCGCCATCGCCAACCAGAAAGGCGGCGTTGGCAAGACAACGACCTGTGCGAACTTGGGCGTCGGGCTGGCACAGACCGGGAAGAAAGTGCTGCTGATCGACGGGGACCCGCAAGGCAGCCTGACCATCAGCCTGGGCCACCCCCAGCCGGACAAGCTGCCCTTTACCCTGTCCGACGCAATGGGCCGTATCCTGATGGACGAACCGCTGCGCCCCGGCGAGGGTATCCTGCACCACCCGGAGGGCGTTGACCTGATGCCTGCTGACATCCAGCTCTCCGGCATGGAGGTCTCCCTGGTGAACGCCATGAGCCGTGAGACCATCCTGCGGCAATATCTGGACACGCTCAAGGGACAGTATTCCCATATCCTGATCGACTGTCAACCCTCCCTGGGTATGCTCACGGTCAATGCCCTGGCAGCTGCCAACAGGATCATAATTCCCGTCCAGGCGGAATATCTGCCTGCCAAGGGCTTGGAACAGCTGCTCCAGACGGTCAATAAGGTGAAGCGGCAAATCAACCCCAAGCTCCAGATCGACGGTATCCTGCTGACGATGGTGGACAACCGCACCAACTTTGCCAAGGAGATCGCCGCCCTGCTGCGGGAGACCTACGGCAGCAAAATCAAGGTGTTTGGCACCGAAATTCCCCATTCTGTCCGGGCAAAGGAAATCAGCGCCGAGGGCAAGAGCATTTTTGCCCATGACCCCGGAGGCAAGGTGGCCGAAGGCTACAAAAATCTGACCCAGGAGGTGTTGAGACTTGAAAAGCAGCGCGAAAAAAGTAGAGCTGGCCTCGGTAGATGATCTGTTCTCTACCGAAGAAAGCCGTGCCGATGCCCAGCGGGAAAAGGTGCTGGAAATTCCGCTGTCCGAGCTGCACCCATTTAAGGACCACCCCTTCAAAGTCAAGGATGATGAAGCCATGATGGAGACCGCCGACAGTGTGCGGCAGTACGGTGTGCTGGTTCCGGCGATTGCCCGCCCGGACCCGGAGGGCGGTTATGAGCTGGTAGCCGGACACAGGCGGCACCGTGCCAGTGAGCTTGCCGGGAAAGAGACCATGCCGGTCATTGTCCGGGATTTGGATGATGACGCTGCCACCATCATCATGGTGGACAGTAACTTGCAGCGGGAAAGCCTACTTCCCAGCGAGAGGGCCTTTGCTTACAAAATGAAGCTGGAGGCCATGAAGCACCAGGGCGAGCGCATGGATTTAACTTCCGCCCAAGTTGGGCGGAAGTTCGATGGAAAGGAATCCAGAGAAATTCTGGCCGAACAGGTTGGTCAAAGCCGCAACCAGATTTCCCGCTACATCCGTCTGACGGAGCTGATTCCCAAACTGCTGGACATGGTGGATGAAAAGAAAATCGCCTTTAATCCGGCCTATGAACTGTCCTTCCTCAAAAAAGAGGAACAGGTGCAGCTCTTGGACGCGATGGACAGCGAACAGGCCACCCCCTCTCTCTCCCAGGCACAGCGGCTCAAGAAATTCAGTCAGGAGGGGCATTTGTCCCTTGATGTGATGCGGGCCATTATGGGTGAGGAAAAGAAAAGCGATTTGGACAAAGTGACTTTTACCTCCGACACCCTGCGGAAGTATTTTCCCAAGAGCTATACGCCCCAGCGGATGCAGGAGACCATTATCAAGCTGCTGGAGGCGTGGCAGAAGAAGCGCCAGAGAGACCAGGAACGCTGAAAGGAGACGCCTATGAGGGATATTTCAGCCCGCGAGCTGAAAGGACACAACATTCTGGCCGTGGAGCGTTTTCAGGATAACACCCGCTGGATGATTGAGTTTTCCATCCTGAATCCCTGCTCGTATGGCAGTTCCGGCGATGAAATGCGGTTGTTTCTCACGGAGGACGGCTATCAGGCCGCCCTCCTGAGCCAGCAGCGCCGGGAAATCAAAATCAAGCGGTATGCCCGTGTGATTGAGGGCCATGTCCTCGACTTCAAGCCGGACAAGCGCCGCCATCATGCCAAGAGCAACCACTACTAAGAAAGGAAAGGATGAATATGTGTACGATTCAGGGTATCAAGGACGCCATCCGGGAGAACTACCAGTCCCAGTATGACATGGAATCCGCTGACATTGACCGGCTTTTGCAGTCTCTGCCGTTTTGTCAGGACGAGGACCCGTTTGACCGTCTGCCGCCGCCCAAGCGTCTCACCCGCTTTCATAAGGATAGCTGAACGCCACAGTCTTTTTCACGAAAGATTGTGGCTTATTTTATGTCAAAAATCAGAGAGGAGTGAAGTCAATGGCGGTCTTTCGGATTGAAAGAACCCGTGATTATACCGTGATGAGCAATCACCACCTGCGAAATGAAAAATTGTCCCTGAAAGCCAAGGGGCTGCTTTCCATGATGTTGTCCCTGCCGGATGACTGGAACTATACCACCCGTGGCCTTGCGAAAATCTGCAAGGAGGGCGTGGATGCCATCGGCGGGGCGCTGCGGGAGCTGGAACGTGCCGGTTACATCGTGCGTCACCAGATGCGTGACCGTCAGGGCCGGATCAGCGACACCGAGTATGTCATCTACGAGCAGCCACAGCCGAAAAACCCGGATACGCCCCAGCCGGATACGGCTGCACCAGATACGGAAAACCCGTATCTGGATAAACCGGATACGGAAAAGCCCGCGGAATTAAATATAGAGAAATCAAATACCCAAAAATCAATTACTCATGGATCAAGTACCGATTCTATTCCCTTCCGGGAGGCAGCGGCGGGAGACCCGCCGGAACGGAAAGGAAGGGATGCGATGCCGATGGCAGAGGTAGAGAGCTATCGGGAATTGATTTTGGAGAACGTTGAGTACGACCACCTGTGCCGGGAGTTTGAGAACTATCGGGAGGATTTGGACGAGATTGTGGAGCTGATGGTGGAAACCGTCTGTGCCAAACGCAAAACCACCCGGATTGCTGGGGCCGATTTTCCCCATGAGGTTGTGCGCTCCCGGTTTTTGAAGCTGGACAGCTCCCACATCGAGTTTGTCATGGATTGTTTGCAGAAAAACACCACCCAGGTCCGCAACATGAAGCAGTATTTGCTGACGGTGCTGTTCAATGCGCCCACCACCATGAGCAATCACTACACGTCACAAGTCAATCACGATATGAACGCAGGCGGCTGGTAAGGCCGCTTTTTTTATTCCAAGGCCCTATAACGACTTTTACAGGAGGTTACGACATGAGCCAGATGGAAATTTTCAAAAACCCGGAGTTTGGCAACATCCGCGTCATCGGGGAGAACGGCAAGTATCTGTTCTGCGGTTTGGATGTTACAGCTGCACTCGGCTACAAAGATTCCGCCAAAGCACTGAAAACGCACTGCACATCCGATGGGTGGGCGTTTTACCCACTCATCGACAATGTGGGCAGAACCCAGCAAACCCGGTTTATCTCGGAGGGAAATCTGTACCGCCTGATTGCTCACAGCAAGCTGCCCTCTGCGGAACGGTTTGAGAAATGGGTATTCGATGAGGTGCTGCCCACCATCCGAAAGCATGGGGCCTACATCACCAGGGAAAAGCTGTGGGAGATGGCGACTTCCCCGGAGGCCATGATGAAGCTCTGTTCCGACCTGTTGGCTGAGCGCGAGAAAAATGCGGCGCTGCGGGAGGAAAATGCCATGTTGGAGGGCAAGGCCGCCTTTTACGACCTGTTCATCGACCTCAAGCACAGCACCAACCTCCGTACCACCGCCAAGGAGCTGGTTGTGCCGGAGCGTCGGTTTGTCCGGTTTCTGCTGAAACAGCGGTTTGTATACCGCACGGCAGCTGGGAATGTGCTGCCCTACGCAAAGCCCTCCAACGACGGCCTGTTTTGCGTCAAAGACTACTGCAATCACGGGCATATCGGCTCCTACACGCTGGTGACGCCCCAGGGCAAACTGTATTTTGCTGAACTGCGGGACAGCATCCTGCTGATGATCTAATGAACAACCATCTTCTGCGGCGGTTGATGGTCCCGCCTTAGTTTTAAGTGCCACCCCTGCTAAATTCCACGGAGGAGGCGAGAAAAATGCAGGAAGAAGTGGAAAACAGGACTTTGACGCTGGTTGTCAACGGCTCCAAGTTCACCGGGCGGCTGCTGAAAGCCGCCATCACCAAGTACCTTGCTCACCGCAAGGAAAAGAAGCTGCAAAATCAGAGAAGCCGTGATGCTCCCGTGATTCCCCACGGCAAGCAGACGGTGAAACAGCTGATCGGTCAAAACCAGGGTGTATCCAACATTGAGATTACCGACCCTTCCATCAAGGAGTTTGAGAAGATCGCCCGGAAATACGGCGTGGACTATGCGGTGAAGAAGGACCGCAGCAGTTCCCCGCCCAAGTACCTAATCTTCTTCAAGGGCCGGGACGCGGATGCCCTGACCGCCGCCTTTACCGAGTACACCGGCAAAAAGGTCAAAAAAGCAGAGAAAACAGAGCGCCCGTCCGTGCTGGCAAAGCTGAACCAGTTCAAAGAACTGGTCAAAAACGCCGTGGTGGACCGCACCAAGCGAAAGGAGCTGGAGCGATGAAAAAACAGCTGGACATCAAAAAGCTCGTTTTGCTGAACCTGCCCTATATCCTGATGGGGCTGTTCGCCACCAACTTCGGAGAAGCATGGCGGATGGCCGTGGGTACGGACGCTTCGGCCAAAATGCTCTCGTTTTTCTCCACGCTGCCGGTGGCGCTGGCCAGCTGGTGGCCCAGCCTGCACCCGTTGGACCTGCTGGTGGGCCTGTGCTGCGGCGCTGGCCTGCGGCTGGCGGTTTATATGAAAAGCAAAAATGCCAAGAAATTTCGCAAAAATATAGAATATGGTTCTGCCCGCTGGGGGACCCATGAGGACATCGCGCCCTACATCGACCCGGTATTCCAGAACAATGTGATTCTGACCAAAACCGAGAGCCTGACCATGAACAGCCGCCCCAAGGACCCCAAGACCGCCAGAAACAAAAATGTGTTGGTGATCGGCGGCTCCGGCTCCGGTAAGACCCGGTTCTGGCTGAAACCGAACCTGATGCAGATGCACAGCTCCTATGTGGTCACAGACCCCAAAGGCACCATCCTGGTGGAGTGCGGAAAAATGCTCCAGCGCGGCACCCCCAAGCTGGGCAAAGACGGAAAGCCCATGAAGGATAAGCACGGCAAGGTCATCTATGAGCCATACCAGATAAAAGTCCTCAATACCATCAACTTCAAAAAAAGTATGCACTACAACCCTTTTTCGTATATTCACAGCGAGAAAGACATTTTGAAGCTGGTCACGACCTTAATTGCCAACACCAAGGGAGAGGGCAAGGCCGGGGACGATTTTTGGGTCAAGGCAGAGACGCTTTTGTACTGCGCCCTTATCGGGTATATCCACTACGAGGCCCCGGTGGAGGAACAGAATTTCGCCACCCTCATCGAGTTCATCAACGCCATGGAGGTCCGGGAGGATGACGAGGAGTTCAAAAACCCCGTGGACCTGATGTTTGATGCGCTGGAGGCGGAAAAACCCAACCATTTTGCAGTCCGGCAGTACAAGAAGTACAAGCTGGCCGCCGGTAAGACCGCCAAGAGTATCCTGATTTCCTGCGGTGCGCGACTTGCCGTGTTCGACATCGCGGAGCTGCGGGAGGTCACAGCCTACGACGAGTTGGAGCTGGATACCCTGGGAGACCGGAAAACCGCCCTGTTTCTCATTATGAGCGACACGGACGATAGCTTTAACTTCCTGATCTCCATGTGCTACACCCAGCTTTTCAACCTCCTGTGCGAAAAGGCGGATGATGTGTACGGCGGGCGGCTGCCGGTCCATGTGCGTTGTCTCATTGACGAGTGTGCCAACATCGGCCAGATTCCCAAGCTGGAAAAGCTGGTTGCCACTATCCGAAGCCGTGAGATCTCCGCCTGTCTGGTGTTGCAGGCACAGTCCCAGCTCAAAGCCATCTACAAGGACAACGCCGATACCATCATCGGCAACATGGATACCTCCATCTTCCTGGGCGGCAAGGAGCCGACCACCCTCAAAGAACTGGCCGCTGTGCTGGGCAAGGAGACCATCGACACCTACAATACCGGCGAGAGCCGTGGGCGGGAAACCTCCCACTCGCTCAACTATCAGAAATTGGGGAAAGAGCTGATGAGCCAAGATGAACTGGCCGTTATGGATGGCGGCAAGTGCATCCTCCAGCTGCGTGGTGTGCGGCCTTTCCTTTCGGACAAGTACGATATCACCAAACACCCCAATTATCCGTACACAGCCGACGCGGACAAGAAAAATGCCTTTGACATTGAGGCGTTTCTGTCTACCCGGCTTAAACCCAGGCCCGATGAAGTCTACGACGTATACGAAGTAGACGCTGCGGGTGACGAATGATGTTCCGCTGTGAAGGGAGTGATTTTATCTATTCGCCGCAACTGCCCTTTTGGGGCCATTGGCGTACAAAGCGGACAGTCACCAACAAAATAATGAAAAAGGAGGACAGCCGGAATCAGGCCCCCGGAAACCGGGCGGCAGATTGTCCGGCTTTTGTATGTCTATGAACCATGACTAATCAAACTTTTCAAAATGATTCCGGCTAATTGATGTATGGAATTCTTCAATCAGGCTATCACCGTTCTTCAGACCCTCGTGATCGCCCTCGGCGCTGGTCTCGGCGTGTGGGGCGTCATCAACCTGCTGGAAGGTTACGGCAACGACAACCCCGGTGCGAAGAGCCAGGGCATGAAGCAACTCATGGCGGGCGCTGGAGTGGCTATCGTCGGCATGGTGCTGGTGCCGCTGCTCTCTGGTCTGTTCACTGTCTGATCGTTCCCATCGTTAAGCTGTCATAAGAAATCCTTGCCGCCCCTGCCTCTAGGCGGGGGCGGCTGAAAGGAGGCTGCACCGTATGGATTTCTTACTGGATGCCCTTACTGACTGGCTGAAAGAAATGCTGGTAGGCGGCATCATGGGAAACTTATCGGGGATGTTCGACAATGTGAACCGACAGGTCGCAGATATCGCCACACAAGTCGGCCAGACCCCCCAGGGCTGGAATGGCAGCATTTTCAGCATGATTCAAAATCTGTCCAACTCCATTATGGTGCCGATTGCTGGTGTAATCCTGGCCATTGTAATGACCACAGAACTGATTCAGATGATCGTGGACAAAAACAACCTGCACGATGTGGACACCTGGATGATTTTCAAGTGGGTGTTCAAGTCTGCCGCCGCCATTCTCATTGTCACCAACACCTGGAACATCGTGATGGGCGTGTTTGACGCAGCCCAAAGCGTGGTGGCGCAAGCGGCGGGCATTATCAGCGCGGACGCATCCATTGACATCTCCTCTGTCATGACCGATATGGAATCCCGGCTGATGGAAATGGACCTGGGACCGCTGTTCGGCCTGTGGTTCCAATCCATCTTTATCGGCATTACCATGTGGGCGCTGTATATCTGCATTTTCATCGTCATTTACGGCAGAATGTTGGAAATATACCTTGTGACCTCAGTAGCGCCCATCCCAATGGCTACCATGATGGGCCGGGAGGTGGGCGGCGGTATGGGACAGAATTATCTGCGCTCCCTGATTGCCCTGGGGTTTCAGGCGTTCCTTATCATCGTCTGTGTGGCGATCTATGCCGTACTGGTACAGAACATTGCCACCGAAGCCGATATCATCATGGCTATCTGGAGCTGTATGGGCTATACGGTTCTGCTGTGCTTTACCCTCTTTAAGACCGGCAGCTTGGCAAAGGCTGTGTTCAATGCACATTAACCAGGAAGGAGGCAATCCCTTTGGCTTATGTACCTGTACCCAAAGACCTGACGAAAGTCAAAACCAAGGTCGCGTTCAATTTAACCAAGCGGCAGCTGGTCTGCTTCACGGGCGGTGCGCTCATCGGTGTACCGCTGTTCTTTTTGCTCCGGGGGCCTGTGGGAAATAGCGTGGCGGCCATGTGTATGATGCTGGTCATGCTGCCCTTCTTCCTGCTGGCGATGTATGAAAAGCACGGCCAACCCTTGGAAAAAGTTGTCGGCAATATCATTAAGGTGGCCGTGATCCGGTCCAAACAGCGCCCGTATCAGACCAACAACTTTTATGCTGTTCTGGAGCGGCAGGAAAAACTCGACAAGGAGGTGTATGACATTGTTCACGGCAATCAAAAGCTGGCTGCACCGGCTGTTCGGAAAAAGCGAAGAACCGGAGAAAACAAATCAGCCGGTTAAGGTCATGAAAAAGCTGTCCCATGCTGATAAAAAGCAGATTGAGGCTGCGATTGTTCGTGCCAACCGGACGAACCGGAAAGAAAAGTCAGCCCAGGACAGTATCCCCTATGAACAGATGTGGCCGGACGGTATCTGCCGTGTGGCAGACGGCCACTACACCAAGACCATCCAGTTCCAGGACATCAACTACCAGCTCTCGCAGAATGAGGACAAAACCGCAATCTTTGAAGGCTGGTGTGATTTCCTCAATTACTTCGACAGTTCCATCCGGTTTCAGTTGTCCTTTTTGAACCTGGCGGCCTCCGAGGAGACCTTTGCCCGCGCTATCTCCATCCCTCTCCAGAGAGACGATTTTGACAGCATCCGGGTGGAGTACACCACCATGCTGCAAAACCAGCTGGCCAGGGGCAACAACGGTCTTATCAAGACCAAGTACCTGACTTTCGGCATCGACGCTGACAACATTAAGGCCGCCAAACCCCGGCTGGAGCGTATCGAAACGGACATCCTCAACAACTTTAAGCGCCTGGGCGTGGCTGCCGAGGCTCTGGATGGCAAGGCGCGGCTGGCACAGCTCCATTCCATCTTCCACATGGATGAGCAGCTGCCATTCCGATTTGAGTGGGACTGGCTCCCGTCCAGTGGGCTGTCCACCAAGGATTTCATCGCCCCCAGCTCCCTTGAGTTCCGCACCGGCAAGCAGTTCCGCATGGGCAAAAAGTATGGAGCGGTCAGCTTTGTACAGATTCTTGCCCCGGAACTGAATGACCGGATGTTGGCTGATTTTCTGGATATGGAAAGCTCGCTGATTGTCACCCTGCACATCCAGTCGGTGGATCAGGTCAAGGCCATCAAGACGGTCAAGCGCAAAATCACCGACTTGGACCGGAGCAAAATCGAGGAACAGAAAAAGGCTGTCCGCGCCGGATACGATATGGACATTATTCCCTCCGACCTTGCCACCTACGGTGCCGAAGCCAAAAAGCTCTTGCAGGACTTACAGAGCCGCAACGAGCGAATGTTCCTTGTGACCTTCCTGGTGCTGAACACGGCGGATACCCCCAGGCAGCTGGGCAACAACATCTTCCAGGCCAGCTCTATTGCCCAAAAGTACAACTGCCAGCTGACCCGGCTGGACTTCCAGCAGGAAGAAGGGTTGATGTCCTCTCTGCCCCTGGGCCTGAACCAGATCGAGATTCAGCGGGGGCTGACCACCAGCTCCACAGCCATCTTTGTTCCATTCACCACCCAGGAGCTGTTCCAGAACGGCAAGGAGGCGTTGTACTACGGCATCAACGCCCTGTCCAACAACCTCATCATGGTGGACCGCAAGCTGCTGAAAAACCCCAACGGCCTGATTCTCGGCACCCCTGGTTCCGGCAAGTCCTTCAGCGCCAAGAGAGAGATCGCCAATTGTTTCCTGCTCACTACGGATGATGTTATCATCTGTGACCCGGAGGCGGAGTACGCGCCCCTGGTGGAGCGCCTGCACGGGCAAGTCGTTAAGATTTCGCCCACCTCTACCAACTACATCAACCCCATGGACCTGAATTTGGACTATTCGGACGATGAAAGCCCGCTGTCCCTCAAGTCCGACTTCATCCTGTCCCTGTGCGAGCTGATTGTGGGCGGCAAAGAGGGCTTGCAGCCGGTACAGAAAACCATCATTGACCGCTGTGTGCGGCTGGTCTATCAGACCTACCTCAACGACCCCCGCCCGGAGAATATGCCCATCCTGGAGGACCTGTATGACCTGCTGCGGGCGCAGGATGAAAAAGAAGCCCAGTACATCGCCACGGCGCTGGAAATCTACGTCACCGGCTCTCTCAACGTGTTCAACCACCGAAGCAATGTAGACATCAACAACCGGATTGTCTGCTACGACATTAAGGAGCTGGGCAAGCAGCTCAAGAAAATCGGTATGCTGGTGGTTCAGGACCAGGTGTGGAACCGTGTCACCATTAACCGCGCCGCCCACAAGTCCACCCGCTACTACATCGACGAGATGCACCTGCTGCTGAAAGAGGAACAGACCGCTGCCTACACGGTGGAGATTTGGAAGCGGTTCAGAAAGTGGGGCGGCATCCCCACCGGCATCACGCAGAACGTCAAAGACCTTTTGAGCAGCCGCGAGGTGGAGAACATCTTTGAGAACTCCGACTTCGTGTATATGCTCAACCAGGCGGGCGGAGACCGACAGATTCTTGCCAAACAGCTGGGTATTTCCACGCACCAGCTCAGCTATGTGACCCATTCCAGCGAGGGTGAGGGTTTGCTGTTCTATGGCTCCACCATTCTGCCCTTTGTGGATCACTTCCCTAAAAATACCGAGCTGTACCGCATCATGACAACCAAGCCACAGGAAATGACTCCCCAAATGAAGGAGGAATAAGAGCAGACAAGGAACTGGGGGCGGCAATATGGCCCGCGCCTTTCCACAGGACTATATCAACCATATTTTTCAGGGAGATTGCCTGAACCTGATGAAAGAAATTCCAGATGAAGCGGTTTCCCTGATCTTGACCGACCCGCCTTATGGTATCCGCTATCAAAATCAGTTTTCGGTTTCTCCCCACCCTATTTTGGAGGGGGATGCCGGGATTGATTATAAGCAGTTCGCCAAAGAAAGCTACCGCATTTTAGCGATGCACAGTCACGCCTATTTTTTCACCCGCTTTGATTGCTACCCGTACCACTTTGAATGTCTGAAAGCCGCAGGTTTCTCCATCAAGAACTGTCTGGTTATTGAAAAAGGAAATTTAGGCGGTATTGGCGATTTGAAAGGCAGCTTTTCCAACAATGCGGAATGGATCATCTTCTGCCAGAAAGGGCGGCGGCCATTCAACGCCACTACGTTGTTGGAAAACCGCAAAAAGGAAGGCACACTCTTTCAAAAGGAGCGGATTCCCAGCAAGAAATACAAGACCCGTTTTCCGGCCTGCTGGTTTGGGCCGGAGTACCCAAAATCCACCTATAATGCCACATGGCAAAGAAAGCATCAGATTTACCACCCCACAATTAAGAACGTGGATTGCCTGAGCTGGCTGATTCAGATTTCCAGTAATCCCGGAGATGTGGTTTTTGACGGTTTTTCCGGCACCGCAAGTACGGCGGTGGCTGCTTTGACAACCGGGAGGCGCTTTCTCGGTGCGGAAATCTCGCTGGACTACTGGCAGATCGGGCAAAAACGATTGAATCAATATAAGGAGGATGAATGACTATGAAGCGCAACGATCCCGGAGTAAACCCTATGATGTTTTTTGACGATGCTCTGGAAAACGAGCGTACCCATCTGTTTACTGAGCTGGCCGCTGCTGTGAGCGAGAGCCGCACAGCGGCGGATCAGGCTGCGAAGCTGAGCGAGGACGGAAAGGCGGGGCTGGCCCGCCTGACAGAAATCTGGTGTGCCATGAACCACGTTTGGGGCAGCGTTGTTTTTGAGGGTAGCCCTGCCAGGATGCTGGCCAGTGTGGTGGCGCAGATCTACGCCCACCTGCTCCAGCACCCCTCCCGTGACCCTGTCGGACTGGCCCTCTATGTGGAGCTGCGCTACATGGCAGTCTCCCTCATGCTGGGGGAATGGTATGAATAAGGAGCCGCGCCTGCGCTTTACCGACGAGGAACGCTCTGACCCGGCGCTGGAAAAGCCCATCCGTAAGGTGGACAAGGCCACCGCCAAAGCGGATAAGGCGCAAGCCAAAATCCCGAAAAAGCAGGTTCGGCAAAAGACGGTGGACCCGGAGACCGGCAAAGTGACCACCAAGCTGGTGCTGGAGGACAAGAAAAAGCCCCCCTCCAAGCTCTCCCATGCGGTGCGGGATACTCCCGCCAATGCCGTCCTGGGGAAAGTTCACAAGGAAATCCGGGAGACCGAACAGGACAATGTGGGCGTGGAGAGCGCCCACAAGTCCGAGGAGGCTGCTGAGACCGGCGCACGGTTGGTTCGGGAGGGCTACCGCAGCCACAAGCTGAAGCCCTACCGCAAGGCAGCCCAGGCCGAGCAAAAGCTGGAAAAGGCCAATGTGAACGCCCTGTATCAAAAGTCCCTGCGGGAAAATCCCCAGCTTGCCAGCAATCCCATCTCCCGTTGGCAGCAAAAGCAGAACATCAAAAAGGAATATGCCGCCGCCAAGCGTGCAGGCCAGACCGCTGGTAATACTGCCGGCACCGCCCAAAAGACCAGAAAGGCAACTAAGACAGTCAAGGAAAAGGCCCAGCAAGCAGGCGCATTTGTCATGCGGCACAAAAAGGGCTTTTTGGTTGCGGGCGCGATTTTCCTGATGGTCTGTATGCTGCTCAACACCATATCCTCTTGCTCCATGATGGCGCAGAGCATCGGTTCCGTGGTATCCGGTTCTACTTACCCATCCAATGACCCGGAGCTGGTAGCGGTGGAAGCCGACTACGCCGCTAAAGAAGCGGCGCTGCAAGCCGAGATCGACAACATTGAAAGCAGCCACCCAGGATATGACGAGTATCAATATGACCTGGATATGATTGGGCATGACCCCCATGAGCTGGCGGCGTTTCTCTCCGCTGTTTTGCAGGGATATACTCAGCAGAGCGCCCAGGGCGAATTGGAGCGTGTGTTTTCCGCCCAATACACCTTGACGCTGACCGAGGAAGTCCAAATCCGCACCTACACGGATGAAGATGGGGATGAACACGAATACGAGTACCGGATTCTCCATGTCACGCTGGAGAACACCCCCATTTCCTCCCTGGCGTCGGAACTGCTTACAGAGGACCAGTTGGACATCTATCAGGTGTACCGGGCCACGCTGGGTAACAAACCGCTGATTTTCGGCGGCGGCTCCCCGGATATGAGCAATTCCGAGGACTTGACAGGTGTGGAGTTTGTGAACGGCACCCGCCCCGGCAACCCGGAGCTGGTAGAACTGGCCAAGCAACAGGTTGGCAACGTGGGCGGCTATCCCTACTGGAGCTGGTATGGCTTCAACTCCCGTGTGGAATGGTGCGCCTGCTTCGTGTCCTGGTGCTACAACCAGGCCGGAAAAAGTGAGCCGCGTTTTGCAGGCTGCCAGTCGCAGGGTGTTCCATGGTTTCAATCGCGGGGGCAATGGGGCGCACGGGGGTATGAAAATATCGCCCCCGGCGACGCTATCTTCTTTGATTGGGACCTGGACGGCAGCGCCGACCATGTGGGCCTTGTGATCGGCACAGACGGCAGCCGGGTCTACACCGTGGAGGGAAATTCCGGCGACGCCTGTAAAATCAAGAGCTATGATTTGAACTACCAGTGTATCAAGGGCTATGGCTTGATGAACTGGTAACATTTTATGGAGGTACACACTGAATATCGTATCCTTTGGGGGCGGCACGAATAGTGCCGCCCTTTTGATTGGGCTTCATCAGCATGGAATTCCTATTGACCTTATCACCTTTGCGGATACCGGGGCGGAGCACCCTCATACCTATCAATTTATCGAAACCATGAACCAGTGGTTGTGTGAACATGAAATGCCACCCATCACGGTGGTGGAAAATGTGGACCGCAAGGGCAACCGTCTGACCCTGGAAACCGAATGTCTGCGTTCCGGCACGCTGCCCTCGATTGCCTATGGATATAAACGATGTTCCCAAAAGCACAAAATCGGACCACAGGAGAAATTCTGTAACCACCATCCACAATGCCGCGCGATATGGCAGGCTGGCGAACGGGTTACGCGGTTCATCGGCTATGATGCTGGGGAGCGGAAACGGTATGAGCATTCCAAAAAGTATAATGAGACAGATAAGAAATATAAAAACCGCTATCCGCTAATTGAGGATTGGCATTGGACGCGGGACGATTGTATCCAGGCGATTCAAGAGGCAGGTCTGCCTTTGCCCGGTAAATCGTCCTGTTTTTTCTGTCCCAGCATGAAACGGGATGAAGTGGAAGCCCTGAAACGGCAGCACCCGGACCTTTACCTGCGGGCGCTTGCTATTGAAGAAAATGCAATGCCCCATCTTAAAACCGTTAAGGGATTGGGGCGCAACTACGCTTGGAAAGAGCGATATGGAAAGGGGTAATCAATATGGCTAAGAACAAAATCCAGCGCATCGACCAGGAGATTTCCAAGGTCCGCGAGAAGATCGCGGAGTACCAGGACAAGCTGAAAACCCTGGAAGCGCAGAAAACCGAAGCGGAGAACCTGGAGATCGTCCAGATGGTGCGCGCCCTGCGGCTGACCCCGGAGCAGCTGAGCACCATGCTCTCCGGCGGCACGGTTCCCGGCATGGCCGATGCCTCTGCTGACTACACCGAACAGGAGGAGATCAGCCATGAGGAATAAGAGAATGTTCAAGACCTTTTCCGTCCTCTGCGCCGCCCTGGTGCTGATGGGCGGTTTTTCTGTCACCGCTTTTGCCCAGGGAACGGATCAGCCCCCGGCGGAGGACGCTACCAATGACGGCAATGTGGTGGTGGAGGAAACCGAGGACAGTCCGGCCCTGACCCCGGAGGGCAACGCCGCCCTGGTGGATGATTTCGGCGGCAACAAGCAGCTCATCACCGTCACCACCAAGGCGGGCAACTACTTCTACATCCTCATTGACCGGGCCAACGAGGATAAGGAAACTGCCGTCCACTTCTTAAACCAGGTGGACGAGGCCGACCTGATGGCGCTGATGGAGGACGAACAGACCACCCAAGAACAGCCCGCCACCTGTACCTGTACAGAGAAATGTGCAGTTGGCGCAATCAATACCGCCTGCCCGGTATGTTCTGTTGATATGAGCAGCTGCACAGGCAAGGAGCCGGAACCGGAGGTCCCAGAGGAAACCCCGGAGCCGGAGGAACCGGCAACAAAAGCCACTGGACCCAATCCGGTGATGCTTTTGGCGGTGCTGGCCTTGCTGGGCGGCGGCGGTGCCTTTGCCTACTTCAAATTCATCAAGAATAAGCCCAAGACCAAGGGCAGCGATGATTTGGACGAGTATGACTATGGCGAGGACGAAGACCCCTGGGAGACGGAGGAATCCGACGAGCCGGACGTTGACGGGAGTGGCGATGAGGAAAGCGAGGAGAAATTGGAATGACCCGCTTTACCGACAGCCCTTATGAACGCATGATGACACGCAGGCCGGAGGGCGGGAAGGAAACTTCCCGCCCTTCCTCTCTGCCCCCAAGCCACCCCTGCTATGGCTGTGGGAACTATGGACAACCCTGTGTGGGATTCTGCCACCGGCAGCTGACCGCATGGCTGCGGGAAAGGAGGAACAAAAACCATGAAACTGGTGATCGCTGAAAAACCGTCCGTTGCCCAAAGTTTGGCCGCTGTGATTGGGGCCGCCACCCGCAAGGACGGTTATCTGGAGGGAAACGGCTGGTATGTCAGCTGGTGCCTGGGCCACCTGGCTGGGCTGGCTGACGCTGACACCTATAACCCGGACTACGCCAAGTGGCACTATGACAATCTGCCCATCCTGCCGGAACACTGGCGCTTTACCATCACCAAGGGCAAACGGGAGCAGTTCGATGTCCTGCGTACCCTTCTGCGTCAGGAGGATGTAACCGAGGTAATCAACGCCTGCGACGCTGGGCGGGAGGGTGAGTTGATTTTCCGCACAGTGTACTGCATGGCAGGCTGTACCAAACCCATGAAACGGCTCTGGATTTCCTCAATGGAGGATTCCGCCATCCGGGAGGGCTTTGCGAACCTGCGCCCCGGTACGGATTATGATGGGCTGCATCAGGCGGCCCTCTGTCGTGCCAAGGCGGACTGGCTGGTGGGTATCAATGCCACCCGGCTGTTTTCTGTGCTGTACCACCGGACCCTCAACATCGGGCGCGTCATGTCCCCGACGCTGGCCCTCATTGTCCAGCGGGAGGCCGAGATCGACACCTTCAAGCCGGTGCCGTTTTACACGGTCACGCTGGAACTGCCCGGTTTCACCGTTTCCGGGGAGCGCATGGCGGACGAGGCCGCCGCCCAGCAGCTGAAAACTGCTTGTCAGGGTGCGACTGCCATAGTGAAAAAGGTGGAGCGCAAGGACAAATCCGAGAAGCCGCCCGCTCTCTATGACCTGACCACGCTCCAAAGAGACGCCAACCGGCTGTTGGGATACACCGCCCAGCAGACCTTGGACTACCTGCAAAACCTGTATGAAAAGAAGCTCTGCACCTATCCCCGGACGGACAGCCGCTATCTGACTTCGGATATGGCAACGAGTCTGTCGGAGTTGGTCCAGCGCACCGCTGAGGCGCTGCCCTTTGCCTCTGGTATGGAGGTTTCCTGCAATGCTGCCCAGGTCATCAACGACAAGAAAGTGACCGACCACCATGCGGTGATCCCCACCCGCAATCTCCAAAGCACGGACCTGTCCGGCCTGCCGGTGGGCGAAAAGGCGGTGCTGGAGCTGGTGGCCCTGCGGCTGCTGTGCGCTGTGGCTCAGCCCTATACCTTTGCGGAAACCGCCGTTGTTGTCGAGTGCGCCGGTGCGGAGTTTACCACCAAGGGCCGCATGGTGAAAAATCCCGGTTGGCGGGCGCTGGACGCTGCCTACCGCGCCGGACTGAAAAATGTGGAGCTGGACAAAGAAACCGAGGACAAGGCCCTGCCGGACGGTGGCCGTCTGCCAGAGCTGTCTGAAGGTCAGACGCTGCCCCTTTCCGGTGCTGCCGTCAAGGAGGGCAAAACCACCCCGCCCAAGCGCTTCACCGAGGATACGCTGCTTTCCGCGATGGAGACTGCCGGAAAGGACGATATGCCGGAGGATGCCGAGCGCAAGGGCCTGGGGACCCCGGCCACCCGCGCCGGGATTCTGGAAAAGCTGGTGTCCACCGGCTTTTTGGAGCGCAAAAAGAGCAAGAAAACCGTGCAGCTTATGCCGTCCAAGGATGCGGTGTCCCTTATCACCGTCCTGCCGGAGCAGCTGCAATCACCCTTGCTGACTGCCGAGTGGGAGTTCCGGCTGGGCGAGATCGAGCGCGGCGAGCTGTCCCCGGAGGACTTCATGGCCGGGATCAGCGCCATGCTCCGGGAGCTGGTACAAACCTATCAGGTGGTCAAAGGCACCGAATACCTGTTCACGCCGCCCCGCGAGGTGGTGGGCAAATGCCCCCGCTGCGGCGGTGATGTGGCGGAGCTGCAAAAGGGGTTCTTCTGCCAGAACGAGGGCTGCAAATTTGCCATCTGGAAAAACAATAAGTGGTGGGAGCTGAAGCGCAAGCAGCCCACCAAGGCCATTGTGACGGCGCTGCTCAAAGATGGCCGCGCCCATGTGACCGGCCTGTACTCCGAGAAAACCGGCAAGACCTACGACGCCACCGTGGTGCTGGAGGACGATGGGAAGTACGCCAATTTCAAGCTGGCGTTTGACCGGCAGAAAGGCGGCAAGCGATGAAGCTCTCCCTCTATGAACAGGAAACCATCATCCTCTACAACCAGGCCGAGGCCGCCGCCGAGGTCTATACCCATGACCCCCGGCTGCTGGAGAAGCTGCGGCGGCTGGCGGAGAAATACCCGGACCAGATCGTGAAAAAAGACCGGCAGACCTTTCTTGTCCCCAAACGCTGCGTGTCGGTCCGGGAGCCGTACAGCAACCAGCGCCGCAAGGCGGCCAGTGAACGGGCCAAGGCTGCCGGGTACAGGCCGCCCACCCCCAAGAAGGGCAGCGAGTAAGCATGGCTGAGAGTGTCTTTGAGGCCGTCAAGCAGTCCGTCACCGTCCGGGAGGCGGCGCAGATGTATGGGATCGAGGTCAACCGGAGCAGCATGGCCTGTTGCCCCTTCCACGATGACAAAAATCCCAGCATGAAGCTGAACGAGGAATACTTCTACTGCTTCGGCTGCGGAGCCACCGGCGATGTGATCGACTTCACCGCCCGGCTCTACAATCTGTCCCCCAAGGAGGCCGCCGAGAAGCTGGCACAGGATTTTGGTCTCATTTATGACAGTCAGGCCCCTCCCCGGAGGCGCTATGTCCGGCAGAAAACCGAGGCGCAGAAGTTCAAGGAGGACCGGGACCACGCCTTTCGCGTCCTGGCCGACTACTATCATCTGCTGAGAAAGTGGGAAACGGACTATTCCCCCAAAACGCCGGAAGAAAATCCCCATCCCCGTTTTATGGAGGCAATACAGAAAAAGGACTATACGGGCTATCTGCTGGATTTTTTTCTGGAGGACAGCCCGGAGGAACAAAAACTGTGGATTGCCGAACACCAATCAACAATCGCCAATTTGGAAGGGAGAGTGAAAATCATGGCTGATAAGCCCACCAACCGGGAGCGGTTGCAGGAAATCACAGCGGGCATCGAACAGGGCATCAAGGAGCTGTTTGAGAGCGAAAAGTATATGCGTTACCTGTCCGTCATGTCCAAGTTCCACCGCTACTCCGTCAACAACACCATGCTCATCTATATGCAGCGCCCGGACGCCACACTGGTCGCTGGCTTTCAGAAATGGAAAAATCAGTTTGAGCGCCATGTGAAAAAGGGTGAGCATGGTATCACCATCATTGCCCCCACGCCCTACAAAAAGAAAATCGAGGAAATGAAGCGCGACCCGGACACCCATGCGCCCATCCTGGACGCAAACGGCAAGGCGGTCATGGAGGAAAAGGAAATCGAAATTCCCATGTTCCGCCCGGTCAAGGTGTTCGATGTGAGCCAAACGGACGGCAAGCCCCTCCCGGAGCTGGCCTCCAGCTTGTCCGGGACTGTGCCGCACTATGAGGCGTTCCTGGAGGCGCTGCGCCGCTCCGCCCCAGTTCCCATCGAGTTTGAGCCGATGGACGAAAATAAGGACGGCTATTTTTCTTCTGACCAGCAGCGGATCGCCATCCGGGAAGGCATGAGCGAGGTACAGACCATTTCCGCTGCCGTTCATGAGGTCGCACACAGCAAGCTCCATGACCCGAAAAAGTATGAAGTTGAGCAATCCTGGAAAATCGTCATGGATAGCGGCGGCGGCACGATAAGAGATTATTACTCTGGATTTGCAACTGAAGCCGAGGCGGAGCAGTTTGCCGCTGACATGGGTTGGTGCTATCTGGACGAAAATCAGTTTGCATGGAACCTGTATGTCGAGGAAGATTTTTATGATCTCCAACGGGTTGCCAAGAACCGGAATACGGAGGAAGTGCAGGCAGAAAGCGTTTCCTATGCGGTATGTCAGTATTTCGGCATTGAGACCGGCGAAAACAGCTTCGGCTATATTGCCACCTGGAGCAAGGGCAAGGAATTGGATGAGCTGAAAGCCAGTTTGGAAATCATCAATAAGACTTCCTGTGAGCTGATTAACGACATTGAGCGCAACTACAAGGAAATCTGCAAGGAGCGCGGTATTGACCTGACCGCCGCCCCGGAGCCGGAACAGGCTCCCCAACAGGCGGTGGAAGAAAGCACCCCTGCGGAAGAAGCTGTGCAGCCCAGCGCCGAGTATCAGCAGACCGCTTCCGCCCAGCTGCCCGACGCGCAGGAGCAGGCATTGGACGAGTATCCCATGCCGGACCCGGCGCTGACCCAGGACGATCTGGAGAAGTGTGGCTATCTGGATGGAGACCTTCTGCCCCTCTCTAAAGAGCGAGCCTATGAGCTGATGGAGCGCGACTTGACCGTTTACATTGTCCAGCAAGGGGAAAACCCGGAGATGGCCTTTGATACCGCTGACCTGGACACCCATGATGGTATTTTCGCTGTATCCCGTGAGGAATGGGAGAAAAGCCCGGAGTTTGATAAGCTGGTCAAGGACCGCATGAACCACCAGGAAGAACGGGAGCAGGCGTTTCTCTCCCACAAGGGAGACTGCTTTGCCATCTATCAGGTGAAGCACACCGACGAGCTGCGGGACATCCGCTATGAGGGCCTGGAATGGCTTAAATCCATCGGACAGACGGTGCAGCGGGACAACTATGAGCTGGTCTACACCGCTCCGCTGCTGCCCTCCGATCTGAAAGGCGATACCGCCGAACAGCTCTTTTACCGCTTCAACAATGAACATCCCGCTGATTACCACCATCCGTCCATGAGTGTCAGCGACATCGTTGCCATCAAGCAGGACGGTAAGGTATCCTGTCATTACTGCGACAGCTTCGGCTTTGAGCAGGTTCCCGGATTCCTGCCGGACAATCCGCTGAAAAATGCGGAAATGGCCGTGGAGGATGACTACGGTATGATCGACGGCATCATCAACAACGGACCCAAGGAGCCGACAGTGGCCCAGCTGGAACAGCAGGCCCGCAGCGGTCAGCCGATTTCTCTCATGGATTTGGCTGCCGCCGCCCACCGGGAGGATCGGGACAAGAAAAAGTCCGTCATGGAGCAGCTGAAAAGTCAGCCCAAGGCGGAACACAAAAAGACAGCGCCCAAAAAGAGCGCGGAAAGGGAAATTTGATATGGGAAACTTCACTTTTGAGGAAACGAACCTGCTTTGTATTTACAACACCGGCAGCCGCACCGGGCTGATCGAGGCTCTGACCGAGATGCGCGGCGAGCTTTCGCCGGAGGAAGCCGAGCTGCGGGAGCTGACCGACAGCGCCCTGGGGAAACTCCAGGCCATGAGCGACGCGGAGTTTGCCGAGCTGGAGCTGTACCCGGATTTCGACGAGTAAGCATTATACGAAAAATCCAATGGGGCGGCCTGATGTGCCGCCCCATTCCTATTTAACATGAAGGGAGGACAGAAAACCATGCCATCCAAAACAGAATTTTACCGACAGATGGCCGAGCAGGTATCGACCCAGCTTGTGGGCAGCTGGAAGGAATGGACAGCCTTTCTCACCACTGCCGCCCGCCTTTATAAATATCCATTCCACGAACAACTGTTGATCTACGCCCAGCGCCCGGACGCCACCGCCTGCGCCGAGTACGACCTGTGGAATGAAAAAATGGGCCGGTATGTGCGCCGTGGTTCCAAGGGTATCGCCCTGGTGGACGATTCCGGCGACAGGCCCCGGCTGCGCTATGTGTTCGATATTTCTGACACCGGGACCCGTGAACATTCCCGTACCCCCTGGCTGTGGCAGCTGGAGGAACAGCACATCGAGCCTGTGTCGGCCATGCTGGAGCGCAACTACGGCGTTGCCGGTGACGATCTTGCCCAGCAGCTCACCGATGTGGCCGGAAAACTGGCGGGCGAATATTGGTCCGAGCATCGTCAGGACTTCCTCTATATCGTTGACGATTCATTTTTGGAGGAGTACGATGATTACAACGTCGAGGTCCAATTCAAGTCAGCGGCCGCCATCAGTATCGCCTACGCCCTGATGTCCCGCTGCGGGCTGGATACGGAACACTATTTCCAGCATGAGGACTTCATGCCGATTTTTGATTTCAATACCCCGGCCACCATTGGAATGTTGGGGGCGGCGGTCAGCGAGATCAACCAACAGGTGCTGCGGCAGATCGGCGTTACCATTAAGAATTACGAACGTGAGCATATCATGGAAAGGAGCGTTACACATGGAGAACAACCTGACTTACACGAGGAACGGCGATTACCTGATTCCCGACCTGAGCCTGAGCGAACAGCCGGAGAAGCCCCTGGGCAAGTACGGCAGGATGCGGAAAGCGTACCTGAAGCAGCACCGGCCCATCCTCTACAATCACCTGCTGTTGAGCGAGAAGCTGTACCCGCACCTGCTGGAGATCGACGAGACGGCAAACAGCCGTCTGGAACAGATGATGCCCCAGCTGGCGAAAGACGCGGGCGCAACGGAACAGCTGAAAGCCAGCGACCCGATGCGCTGGGTGGGGCTGATGAACGCTTGCAAGTCACAGGCCGAGGAGATTCTGATGGCGGAGCTTATTCACAGCTGAGTTTCTTCCTCTCCGAAAACGAGCAAATCCGAATCATAGATGAAGCAGAGAATGTGAAAGCATCCTCTGCTTTTTCTTTTGCCCAAGCGGACATCGACCATGTGCTGCGGCTGGGCGGCAATACGGGCCGCCAGAGGGAGCGTGTGGTTGCAGCCTTTGAAAAGCAAAAAAGCACAGCCGAGATCGCGGACATCCTGAAAAATCTATACCATGGCGGCAACGGGATCGGCAGCGTCACCGCATGGTATGCCGAGGATGGAATCCATCTTTCCCACGGTAAAACTGCCCGTTACGATAAGTCCGCCCAGGTCATTTCCTGGGAGAGTGCCGTTGAGCGTATCGGACAGCTTTTACAGGACGGCCAGTTTGCCACCAATGTGGAGCTGGCCGAGGCCGAAGGATATGAACGCGCCTGTCTCGCAGAAAAGGTCTGGAATTTTTACTATGATTTCAGCGATAAAGCCAGAGAAGCCGGATATCTGTCCAGCCTTGCCGAAAATCCGGGGCGCAGTTCCCCGGAAGAATCCGTATGGCTCACCGAGCAGCTGAAAAGCCCGGAATTCCGCCAGAACCTTGCGGAAGAATATGCTGCCTTCTGGACGGCCTATCAGCAGGACCGGGATTTGCTGCGGTTCCACTATCACAAGCCCGGAGAGATTTGGGAAAACCTGAAAGACCTGTCCCTGCCCCGTACCGCCTTTTCCTCTCAGTTGACAGAAGTACCTGCGGTCAAGCAGTTCATTACCGAGGACGAGATCGACACCGCCATGACCGGCGGCAGCGGCTTTGCGGGCGGCAAGGGCCGGATTTTTACCTTTTTCCAGGCCCCCCATACAGATAAGGAAAAGGTTGATTTTCTCCGGCATGAGTATGGCATCGGAGGGCGCTCCCATGCCCTGTCTGGCGCAATGGGCAGTCATGAAGATTATGATGGAAAAGGACTGCACTATAAAAAAGATGGCTGCTCGGATGTGCATTTCACCTGGGAGAAAGTCGCCAAACGGATTACCGACCTGATTCAGAAGGGACGCTATCTCACCGAACAGGAGCAAGCGGAGTACGATAAAATCCAGGCGGAAAAGGCCCTGGCCGAAGCGGATGCCGTGGAAACTCAGCAGCCGGACCCGGCTGTGTGGGACTACAACGGCGTCAAGGAGCGCCACCCGGATGATATGGTCCTGTATCAGATGGGTGATTTCTTTGAGATTTATGGTGAGGACGCCAAAGAAGCTGCGCCAGAGCTGGAGCTGCAACTGGTCTCCCGCGCTATCCCTAATGGCGGTCGTGTGGAAATGTGTGGCTTCCCGGCAAATCAGCTGGAGCAATACCTGGAACAGCTCCGCACAAAGCATGATGTGACGGTCTCCGCCACCCTGAAGGGCAGCACCCAGCGCCGGGAGTATTCCGTCCTCTCCATTGACCATGAGGCCGAACAGGACATCAACGACCACGAAGCGGAGTACGGCGCAGATGGATTCCGGGCGTTCCGGGATGAAGAAGCCATCCAAGCCGCCACCCTCCGGGAGCTGCATGAGCAATACAAGCCCATCGTGCTGGAGGCTGTTACCCAGGACACCAGATACCGGAACGCCTGCGGTCACAGTGACTACGAGAACGCCGTGATTGAGGGCAACGCCGCTATTCGCCGTGCTGTCCTGGGGTCCGGTAATATGGGGCTGCTTCGCCTCTATTCTGACACCCCGGAGTTCCGGCAGCGCCTGCACCGGGAGGTAATCGACGAGACCTATCCCAAGCTCCATGAGCTGCTGCGCCCGCTTTCGGACAATGACATTGACCGGGCTATCCAGGAGTGGAACGGCAAGATCGAGAGTAAACACGCCGTTGTCCGCTACATGAAGGACCATGCACGGGAGAAAGACACCGCTGCGTGGCTGGCCCGTGAGTTTGACGGCGGCGACGGTAAAGCCCCGTTTGTGGTCCGCCCCGGCAGCCCCGAAGGGACAGAACTGCCCTGGCCCAAGGTGCAGCGCCGGATTGCTCAGCTCATCAAGGAGGACCGTTTCTGCACCCAGGTTGAACAGGACAATCTGGACGATGTGGACCCCATCGCCATCCGGGAGACCCTGGCCCAGCGCGGCATTGTGGACGGCCATGTGGTGGACCCGGAAAAGCTGGACAACGACCCATTTATTCAGCAGGTCATGCGGGATGTGGAGGCCATATCCAGAGAGACCGCCCAAACAGACCAGCCGGAACACGCCCAAGCAGACCAGTCGGAGCGGCCCTCTCCCAGTAATTCGCGTGTTCCTGTGTCAGACGAAGAATATGCTGCGGCCCGTGGTACAATTCGGGAACGGACTGCTTACGATCCAACGGTTCCTCCCTATAACGTGAGCGATATCGTTTATCTGGATGACCGCCCCCACCAGATCACGGAGCTGCGGGATGACACGGTGCAGCTGTTGCCCACCGGCATGAGCTATCCCATCTACCGAGCTGAGAGCCGGGAACGATTCGAGCAGCTTTTGCGGGAAGATAACCGCAACGACTTTTATACTGAGTTCCTGCCTGCAAACCTTGATACGGTGGACCAGGACCTGCGGGATGTGCTGGCTCACGGCCTGATGGATGCGTCAGACAAGGCGGAGCTTTCCGAGCTTCTGCACACCGGCAAGAGCAATCGGGAGGTTGCCCTGTGGCTGAGCCGGACCTATCCCAATATCGTGGAAACGATGGAGCTGGAGACCGGCGAGACTGGCGACTACCGTACTACTCCTGAAGGCATTGAACTGGAAGTGCTGGACGCAGAGGAAAAGCGTCTGGCCGTGCTGTCCTTCCGCTGGAACGAGGTTGCGCCCTTGCTGCGCGGGCTGTATGCCCGTCAGCTGGACGGTTTTGGACAGGAATGCCCGGAACCGGCTGCTGAAACCCCGGCTTACCACACCGAGACCGTGACCGTCTATCCGGGCGATAAGAACCATCTGCCCTATGATGTGGTCGTTCAGACCTTGCGAACCAATGAGCCGGAACCGCCCACGCCTGCTGTCGAGCCGGAAAAGACTCTGGATGAGGTGCTGAACGAACACCCCGTTTCCATTCAGGTAAACGGCGAGTGGCAGACCTTCCCCAATGTCAAAGCTGCCGAGGAAGCCTCTTATGAGGAATACAAGGCCAATCTGCGTCGCACCGCCGAGAATTTCCGTATCACTGACGATCACCTGGGCGAAGGCGGCCCCAAGGCCAAGTTCCAGGCCAATGTCGAGGCAATCAAGCTGCTGAAATACCTGGAGGAAACCACCGGGCAGGCAACGCCGGAACAGCAGAAAATCCTTTCCCAGTATGTGGGCTGGGGCGGCCTTGCCGATGCCTTTGACCCCGACAAGGAAAGCTGGAGCAAAGAATACGCCCAGCTGAAGGAGCTGCTGACCCCGGAGGAATACGCAGCTGCCAGAGGTTCCACCCTCAACGCGCACTACACCAGCCCAACGGTCATCAAAGCGATTTACGAGGCCGTGGGCCGCATGGGATTTGAGACCGGCAACATCCTGGAGCCGTCTTGTGGTGTAGGCAATTTCTTCGGTATGCTGCCGGAGAGTATGGCCGGAAGCAAGCTGTACGGCGTGGAGCTGGATTCCATCAGCGGGCGGATTGCCCAGCAGCTCTATCCCAAGGCTGACATTACCGTGGCCGGATTTGAGACCACCGACAGACGGGACTTTTATGACCTTGCCATCGGCAATGTGCCGTTCGGCCAGTATCAGGTCCGGGACAAAGCCTATGACAAGCTGAATTTCAACATTCACAACTACTTTTTCGCCAAGGCGCTGGATCAGGTGCGTCCCGGTGGTGTGGTGGCCTTTGTCACCAGCCGCTACACGATGGATGCCAAGGACTCCACCGTGCGCCGGTATCTTTCCCAACGCGCCGAGCTGCTGGGAGCCATCCGTCTGCCCAACAATGCGTTCAAGGCCAATGCAGGAACCGAAGTGGTCTCCGATATTATTTTCTTGCAAAAGCGGGACCGCCCGCTTGACATTTCGCCGGAATGGACACAGACCGGCCAAACCGAGGACGGCTTTACTATCAACCGCTATTTCCTGGATCACCCGGAAATGGTGTTGGGCCGCCCCACCGCAGAAAACACTCAATACGGCAAACAGGACTATACGGTGGTTCCCATTGAGGGCCTGGAACTGGCCGACCAGCTGCACGATGCTGTGAAGTACATTCGAGGAACCTACCAGGAGGCCGAGCTGCCGGAACTGGGCGAGGGCGAGGCCATCGACACCTCTATCCCCGCCGACCCCAATGTGAAGAACTACTCCTATACCGTGGTGGACGGCGATGTGTACTTCCGTGAAAACAGCCGTATGGTGCGCCCCGATCTCAACGCTACCGCCAAAGTCCGTGTCAAAGGCATGGTGGGGCTGCGGAATTGCGTCCAGGAGCTGATCGACCTGCAAATGGATGCTGCTACACCGGACAGCGCCATCCAAGACAAACAGACTGAACTCAACCTCCTCTATGACAGCTTTTCGGCAAAATATGGACTTATCAATGATCGGGCAAACCGGCTGGCCTTTGCCGATGATTCCAGCTACTATCTGCTCTGCGCCCTGGAAGTGATTGACGAGGACGGCAAGCTGGAGCGCAAAGCGGATATGTTCACGAAACGGACCATCAAGCCCCATGAGGCGGTAACTTCTGTGGACACCGCCAGCGAAGCCCTGGCCGTATCCATCGCGGAAAAGGCCCGTGTGGACATGGAGTATATGGAACAACTCACCGGCAAGACCAGCGACGAGCTGGCCTCCGAGCTGCAAGGCGTAATCTTCCGGGTTCCGGGACAGTTGGAGAAAGACGGCACCCCCCATTATGTGACCGCCGACGAATATCTGTCCGGTAATGTACGTCGTAAGCTGCGGCAGGCACAGCGGGCAGCCCAGCAGGACCCCTCCTTCACTGTCAATGTGGAGGCTCTTACCGCCGCTCAGCCCAAAGACCTGGACGCTTCGGAGATTGAGGTGCGCCTGGGCGCTACCTGGATCGCCAAAGAGTACATCCAGCAGTTTATGTATGAGACTTTTGACACCCCGTTTTACCTTCAGCGCAATATCGAGGTCAATTATTCGTCCTTTACCGCTGAATGGCAGATTACAGGAAAAAACTCTGTGTCGGGTAATGATGTGGCTGCCTATACCACCTATGGAACTGACCGCGCCAACGCCTACAAGATTTTGGAGGACAGTCTGAACCTGCGGGATGTCCGTATCTATGACACCATAGAGGATGCGGACGGCAAGGAACGCCGAGTGCTGAACGCCAAAGAGACCACTTTGGCCGCTCAAAAGCAGCAGGCCATCCGGGAGGCGTTCAAGGACTGGATTTGGAAAGACCCGGAGCGCCGCCAGACGCTGGTGCGCCAGTACAATGAAGAAATGAACGCCACCCGCCCCCGTGAATACGACGGGTCCCACATCACCTTCGGCGGTATGAATCCGGCCATCACCCTGCGGGATCACCAGCTGGGAGCCATCGCCCACATTCTTTATGGTGGTAACACGTTGTTAGCCCATGAGGTGGGCGCGGGCAAAACCTTTGAAATGGTGGCAGCCGCTATGGAGGCCAAGCGGCTGGGCTTGTGCCAGAAATCCCTTTTTGTGGTGCCGAACCACCTGACCGAGCAGTGGGCGTCGGAGTTTCTGCGGCTCTATCCCTCCGCCAATATCTTGGTCACAACTAAAAAGGACTTTGAGACCCACAACCGCAAGAAATTCTGCGCCCGGATTGCCACTGGTGACTATGACGCTATTATCATGGGGCATAGCCAATTTGAGAAAGTCCCAATCAGCCGGGAGCGCCAGGAACGGCTCCTTTACGAGCAGATCGACGAGATTACCGAGGGCATTGCCGAGGTACAGGCCAGCGGCGGCGAACGTTTTACGGTCAAGCAGCTGGAACGCACCCGCAAATCCCTGGAGGCCCGACTGGAAAAGCTCCAGGCCGAGGGCCGCAAAGATAATGTGGTAACTTTCGAGCAGCTTGGCGTGGATCGGCTGTTTGTGGACGAGGCACATTCGTTCAAAAATTTGTTTTTATACACAAAAATGCGGAATGTGGCGGGCCTCTCCACCAGCGACGCCCAAAAGTCCAGCGATATGTTCGCCAAGTGCCGCTACATGGACGAGATCACCGGCAACCGTGGGGTGATTTTCGCCACCGGCACCCCAGTCAGTAACTCCATGACCGAGCTTTACACCATGCAGCGGTATCTCCAGTATGAGCGGTTGCAAGAGCTGAACATGACCCATTTTGATTGCTGGGCCAGCCGCTTCGGAGAAACCGTTACGGCGCTGGAGCTGGCACCGGAAGGCACCGGCTACCGGGCAAGAACGAGATTCAGCAAGTTTTTCAATTTGCCTGAACTCATGAATTTGTTCCGCGAAGTTGCTGACATCAAGACCGCTGACCAGCTCCACCTTCCCACGCCGGAGGTGGAATACCACAACATTGTGGCCCAGCCTACGGCACACCAGAAAGAAATGGTGCAGGCCCTCTCCGAACGTGCCTCCAAGGTACACAGCGGCACGATTGACCCATCTGAGGACAATATGCTCAAGATCACCGGCGATGGCCGCAAGTTGGGCCTTGACCAGCGCATTATCAACCAGCTGCTGCCGGACGAACCCGGCACCAAGGTCAATCAGTGTGTAAACAATATCGTGCAGATCTGGCGGGACGGCGAGGCAGACAAACTGACCCAGCTGGTGTTCTGCGATATTTCCACACCCCAGGCAGCACCCTCTCAAAAGGTTGCCAAGGCGCTGGACAACCCCACACTTCACGCACTGGAAGAAGCGATCCCGCTGCCGGACGCCGAGCCTGCCTTTACCATCTATGAGGACATTCGCCAAAAGCTCATCGCCCAGGGAATGCCCGCCGACCAGATTGCCTTTATCCATGAAGCCAAAACAGAGGTGCAGAAAAAAGAGCTGTTTTCCAAAGTCCGTACCGGGCAGGTGCGAGTTTTGTTGGGCAGCACCGCCAAGATGGGCGCTGGCACCAATGTGCAGGACCGGCTTGTGGCGCTCCATGACCTGGACTGCCCGTGGCGGCCGGGAGATCTTGCCCAGCGCAAAGGCCGTATCGAGCGCCAGGGCAACCAAAATCCCCTGGTCCATGTGTACCGCTATGTGACTGAGGGAACCTTTGACGCCTATTTGTGGCAGACGGTGGAAAATAAGCAGAAGTTCATTTCGCAAATTATGACCAGCAAAAGCCCCGTACGTTCCTGCGATGATGTGGACGAAACGGCCCTCTCCTTTGCCGAAATCAAGGCTCTGTGCGCCGGAGACCCCCGTATCAAGGAGCGTATGGATTTGGATGTAGAGGTTGCCCGCCTGAAGCTGATGAAAGCCGACCACCAGAGCAAGCAGTACCACTTGGAGGACCAGCTGCTCAAATATTTCCCCCAGGAAATTGAAACCAACAAAGGGTATATCAAAGGCTTTGAAGCCGATTTGGAGACCCTGGCCGCCCACCCCCACCCGCAGGATGGCTTTGCTGGGATGGAAATTCGGGGCGATATTCTGACCGACAAAGAAAACGCTGGTGCCGCCCTGCTGGATGCCTGCAAGGAGGTCAAAGGCTCCGACCCGGTGCAAATCGGCAGCTACCGGGGCTTCTCCATGTCCGTGGAGTTTGTAGCCTGGAAACAGGAATATACGCTCCTGCTGCGCGGACAAATGACCCACCGGGCGACCCTTGGTGCAGACCCACGCGGCAATCTCACCCGTATCGACAATGCGCTTGCTCAAATGGCCCAACGTCTGGAAGCGGTGCAAAACCAGCTGTCAAACCTTTGCCAGCAACAGGCCGCCGCCAAAGAGGAAGTGGGCAAGCCGTTCCCCTATGAGGATGAACTGAAACGCAAAAACGCCCGTTTGGTGGAGTTGGATACGCTGCTGAACATAGATGGCAAAGGACGTTCTGCCCCCGAAACCGTGATTGCCAAAAGCGCACGGCCCTCGGTACTGGAGGGATTGAAACGCCCGGTGCCGCCCCGCAGCCCTGAAAAGAAACCGAAACAGCATGAGGAGGTACGATGATTATGAATACCAACAATCTGAATATGGCCCTCTATGAGAAGATGGCCGCCGAGCAGGACAAATACCGGGACTGGCTGAAAAGCCAGTCCCCGGCGGAGGTTCTGAACCATGCCTATGAGTACACCGTCCGGGAGGATATCGTGATGGCGATGGAGGAATTGGAGCTGACCGACGCCCAGGCCCAGGTCCTGCTGGATTCGCCCACGCCGCTGGCTGATGTGTACCGCTACTTTGAGAAGGTGGAGACCGACCACATGGATGTGATCCGGGACAGTATTGAGAACCGGGCCGATGATGTTTGCAAAGCTCAGGCAGAACTGCGGGAGACAGCGGTTTACCCCCACTCTGCTTCCTATGCGAAAGAGCATGGGGAGCTGGAGCAGTACCGGGCCTCCAACAACGCAAATCTGCGGTGCAAAGAGGCTATTGAAGCAGCGGTGCGGGAACACTTCGATGGGATGTATCTCAGCCATGACGCCGCCAAGGGTGTGATCCAGACCTACGGCCTGGACCGGGTGATGCTGGTCCTTGCCAACACCGTCCAGCTCCAGGACTGGGATGGTCGTTATTCCCGCCGCAACAAGGAATGGGCAAAGACCATCCCCAACTTCAACTCCGATACGGTGCGCCATGGCTATGCCGTAAACAGCCACCCGGCTGTGCTGGACGGCTTCATTGACCTGGTGCGTGAGGAACAGCGCAGCCGTGTCCAGGTGGAAAATACACAGCAGCCCCGGACCTCGGTGCGGGAAAAGCTCAAACAGGAGCCGCCTGCCCACAAGCCCGCTGCGCCGAAGAAACGGGAGCCGGAGCGATGAGCAGCCCCAAGCGCAAACGGGATGTGCCGCTTCTGTTTTGGGTATCCGGTGAAGAATTGGAACTTATTCATAAGAAAATGGAACAATACGGGACGAAAAATCTAAGCGCCTATCTGCGGAAGATGGCCTTGGACGGCTATGTGGTGCAGTTGGACCTGCCAGAGCTGAAGGAGCTGGTGTCCCTGCTGCGCCGGAGCAGCAACAACCTGAACCAGCTCACGCGCCGGGTTCATGAAACCGGGCGGATTTACGACGCCGACCTGGAGGATATCTCCCAGCGGCAGGAACAGTTATGGGAGGGCGTAAGGGAAATCCTGACCCAGCTCTCCAAACTTGCGTAAGCGGGGCATTTATCCCACCTGCGGAGGGAGGAACGGCGTTCTTTTCGCCGCGCCTCCCTCCGCTTTTCTTTTTTACCCATATCCTTGCCTTTTTTCCGCCAAGCAGGGATAATGGAATCAGGGACAGAAACCGTGATTTTGAGAGGAGGCATAACCATGAGGGCATTGGTATTTTTGGTGAAGTTACTGTTGAAGATTGCCGTAGCTCCGGTGATTGTGGCGCTGACCTTGTTCGTCTGGATTTGTGTAGGGATCGTCTATATCTCCGGTCTGGTGCTGGGGCTTATCAGCATGGTAGTTGCCCTGTTGGGTGTTGCGGTTTTGATTACCTACTCCCCGCAAAACGGTATCATCCTGCTGGTCATGGCGTTTCTCATCAGCCCTTACGGTTTGCCTATGGCGGCATTTTGGCTGCTGGGCAAGGTGCAGGATTTGAAGTTTGCGATTCAAGATTTGGTTTACGGATAAGGGGTGATTCGATGGGAAAAAGTAATAAGATATGCCCTTCATGTGGCCGAAAGATGAAATGCCAATTCAGCGGATTGCAGCATTGTAAATGTGGAATGAGTTGGAAAAAAGATATCGGTTTTTTTCAACGTACCAGTGATATGGTCTTTGCGCTGGAGCGAGTAAAGGTCGGGCAAAAAGTGAAACAGCGCCCTATCATTCGGTCAAAACAGGAAAAATAAATATAGGCCCTCCAGATGTAAAAGCTGGAGGGCCTATATGTTGAAGGTGGTTACTTAGGAGCATCGCTATCATCCCGATGGTACTCAATCAAATCACTCGGTTGACAATTCATAATAAAACACAACTTACCAAGGGTGTCAGTTGTTACAGGCTTATTATGCCGGATTCTCTGTAATGTTTGAGCATCAATCCCAGCATTGGCCAAGCGATAATACGAGATGCGATTTTTCTCCATATATTCCCTCATAGGTTGGAAAGAAATCGGCATGACATCACCCCAAAAATATTATATGGGGCTTGTCCCACCTCTATATAGTGAATATGATCACTTTATAGGAGGATGATAAGAATGATTGTTACACTTTGTGGTCATGCGCAGATCTCACAGGTTGAGGAAGTAGAAAAATGGCTATATGCGGTATCAGAAAGTTTGATTGAACAAGGTGCTGTTACATTTTATCTCGGTGGGTATGGTGCCTTTGATGGTCTTGCGGCTTCCGTATTGCGGGAGCAAAAGAAACGGTATCCGCAGATTGAGCTGGTCCTTGTTCTGGCGTATCTTAACGACAGACGGGATACGTCCGGTTATGACCGAACCGTATATCCGCCTCTGGAAACGGTGCCGCGCCGCTTTGCAATCTCTCATAGAAACCGCTGGATGGTAGAAGTGAGTGATGTGGTGGTGGCGTATGTCCTCCATGATTGGGGTGGAGCTGCCACAACATTGCGGTGCGCCAAACAGAAAGCGAAACAAATTATCTCATATTGTGATGGAGTGGGCAGCTGAGGCTGCCCATTTTTTGGATGGAGGGAAACTGCATGGCAACCACACGCATTATGCCGCTGCATATTGGCAAGGGGCGCACCGAAAGCCAGGCGGTCAGCGACATCATCGACTATGTGGAAAATCCGCAAAAGACAGACAACGGCAGGCTGATTACCGGCTATGGGTGTGACAGTCGGACCGCCGACGCCGAGTTCCTTTTGGCAAAGCGCCAGTACATCGCCGCCACTGGACGGGTCCGGGGAGCGGACGATGTGATTGCCTACCATGTACGCCAGTCCTTCAAGCCCGGTGAGATCACGCCGGAGGATGCCAACCGCCTGGGCGTGGAATTTGCCAAACGGTTCACCAAGGGCAAACACGCCTTTGTGGTCTGCACCCATATCGACAAATCGCATACTCATAATCACATCATCTGGTCGGCGGTCAATACGGATTGTGACCGGAAGTTCCGCAACTTTTGGGGCAGCACCAGGGCCGTCCGGCGCTTGAGTGATACCATCTGCATTGAGAACGGACTGTCCATTGTGGAGAATCCCAAGCCCCACGGAAAAAGCTACAACAAGTGGCTAGGTAGTCAGGCCAAACCCTCCCACCGGGAGCAGCTGCGAATAATGATTGACCGGGCGCTGGAGCAAAAGCCCGCTGACTTTGACGCGCTGCTGAAGCTGCTTTCCGAGATGGGCTGCGAGGTATCCCGGCGCGGGAAAGTAATCCGGCTCAAAGCCCCCGGCTGGAAGAATGTAGCCCGCATGGATGATAAGCTGGGAGACGGATACAGTGAAGCGGAAATCCGTGCGGTGCTGACCGGAAAAAAACAGCACACGCCCCGTAAAAAATCCACCATACAGCCGGAGTCGCCCAAGGTCAATCTGCTGGTGGACATCCAGGCAAAGCTCCAGGCCGGAAAAGGTGCTGGGTATGCGCGCTGGGCCAAGGTTTTCAACCTGAAACAGATGGCTCAGACGGTGAATTTTCTTACGGAGCATAACCTGCTGGACTATGCGGAGCTGGCAGAAAAAGCGGCGGCGGCCACGACCCACCACAACGAGCTGTCTGCAAAAATCAAGGCAACGGAAAAACGCATGGCGGAGATTGCTGTGCTGCGGACCCATATCATCCATTATGCCAAGACCCGCGAGACCTATGTAGCCTATCGAAAGGCCGGTTACTCCAAGAAATTCCGCCAGGAACATGAGGAAGAAATCCTGCTCCACCAGGCGGCGAAAAACGCCTTTGATGATATGGGTGTCAAGAAACTGCCCAAGGTCAAAGAGCTGCAAGCCGAGTACGCCAAGCTGCTGGAGGAAAAGAAGAAAACCTACGCTGAGTACCGGCGCTCCCGCGAGGAAATGCGGGAGCTTTTGACGGCCAAGGCCAACGTGGACCGGCTGCTGCACAGGGATGAGGAGCAGAAAAAAGAACAGGAAAAAGACCATGGCCAGCGGTAAGCCGGTCATGGTCATAAGCGTCCATCGGACGCGCAGCCGCAGAATGGAATTCTGCGTTCAAAGGGGCTTGGGGGCGCTGCCCTCAACAAGCAGAGCAGAGGGGAAAATCATGGCAGGATTTTTCCCTCTGCGGGCCGAGTGTATTAACACCGGCATTGCTTGCCAGTCATGCTAGTTACAAACAACTTGTTCACATAATAAGGAAACATTCTGTCTGCTAATTGGAACTCTGCTTCCGTTTGTCAAAACAGCATAGTTTTGAATAATTTGCTTTATGGCTGCATTTCGGACAATATAGCACCGATGGCAACGAGTAAATTTTCGTCCTGGCAAACGCGCCTGAAGGCTTGAAATCATCTCATTTGCAGTAAATTCCCCAATGTTTGTAATAACTTTGCTTTTCTTCCCGAAACTCTCCACATATAGAATATCTCTAAACGAAATTCTATGTACAGAGGAACTCGATCTAAAAGAAAGTTCTTCTGCTTGATTCGTAATATCTTCTCTTGTGTAAAGAATAATCTGCTGTTTTGCATCAAGATATTGAAATGTATGGTACTTCACTGTGGGAGAACCATCTGGATATAATCCATGTCCAATAAAAGAATAAGTATCGTTTATGGATAATTGATTCGTCAAGTTTTTGAGGCTAAAGCAAATACGCAAATGCTGTGCATCTTCAGGGAGAGAATACTGGCGGATTATATCTTTCAGAAAAGCTTCATACCCGTTTACAACGGATAAGGGTAGAATTTTGGTTTTTTCTTCATTCATAACCATGGAAAAACTGTCTGTTTTCGCAAAAATAAGACAAATAAAATCAAATTTCTTGGCTAATAAAAGTTGCTGAATTTGCTTATGGATAATCATGCTGTTAATATTTGTCCATTTCAAAAGCGCCATTACATGATCGTTTTTGGGGTTTTTCAGTAAAGTAACATTTAACCGAAGCCATAAATGCTCCGCCTTATAGCTGACTTCAAAATCGTGAGCAAATTGGTTTTTCTGAGTTTGGGCAAGAGCAATCAGACGCTTTGTAGACATCTGTTGGTTCAGCCATGTTTGATCTGTCTTTTTCAAAAGATATGAGGAGACAGCTTCTAAATATTGTTGTAGAGACATTGACTTAATTTTAATTAGTGGGGTGGATTGACTAAAACCGTCTACTACTAACTGTGCTGTAACATCAACAGTAATTGCAGATGCGCAATCGTCATGATTGGAATGCCAAAGGGAAATCGCTTTATCATAAAACTCTTTGGCTGCCTGCTGTTCAGAAATATCATAAACTCTACCGACAACAGCGGTATTTTTTCCCTCGATATCTTGAGCGAAATCATATTCAACTTTCACCCAATAGCTCGTGTTCCCTTTGGCAATGGCTCTAAATGTATATTTCAGCTTTTTGCCTTTTTTTATTTTTTCAATCGCCTGAACAATTTTTTGCTTGTCAAGTTTTAACGCAGTTTTATTGTTATATACATCTTCAATCGAATAAGCGATACACATTTTCCCTGTGATTCTTTTAAGGAAGCCACCTGAAAAACTGATAGTTTCCGAAAAGAAATCATAGCGAAAAGACATAAAATGCGGGTCAACTGATGTGGATACAGGAATACTACGGTTTTGAACTTTTGATGTAACTAAATACGGAGATACAGTAATAATAAGTTCTTGAATCTCATTTGAGTGATGAATAAATAGGCCATTAAGATCAACTATTATGGTCGCCCCATCTTTACGGATCATAGTTGCGGTAATAGTAAAATTTTGACCGTAATTTCTTTTCGCGCGATATTGTTCAATATGTAATAAATCCTCTGCGGCAATGCAATTCCAAAAATCATGTCCTACCAATGCGGTTTTTTCATCTATATCATATCCTAAAAGTTTGATAAAAGCTCGATTGATATAATTAATTCGATAATAATTATCCTGGACACCAACAGTTGCAATGCCGCTAGGAGAAATATCTGCAATCATGTAATAGTCGAACGGTTGCATGCATTCGCTGGACTGATAATCTAATACAACAAGAACACTATCTCCAGTTATATTACACTGCGCCCATACCATTAAATCAATATGTCCTGTTTGTATAGGAATAGAATAATGGAATGATATGGAATTCAATCCTTTCAAATGCAGTACAACTGCCTCAATCAGTTGTTTCTGTTCCATAGGAGATTTGGAAAGAAATGTACTTTTATAAAGAGCGTTTTCCTCAATTATATCCAGTGTAAAAGCATCTATTAAAAATGCCGGATTTGCTATATCTAGTGGCTTGCTATGCATAATGATCTCACCTATATTCTCTTTGACATTCCCGTTTTTCCGTTGGGAAGTTGCATATTATTCGATACTTTGGAATGATCTAACGCTCTACTGCTTAAGTCAGAATAACGCAATTCATTCCCTTTGAAACACAATTCGTTTCACCAATATTGATTATACCAAAAAAAAGAATACAATCAAGAATAACGGTGTTTTACTATATTTACTGCTTGATAAGGATGGTGTGTGATGGTTGTTTGCGGTTCTAACTTTCATTATGGGGCAGAAAAACCGCCTCCCGTGTGTAGAGGTAAACGGTTTCTGTACAGTTGCAATTCCAAAGTTAGCTACCGATTTTTCAGGAGCTTTTAATACTAAGAGGTATTTTAGAGAATGAGGAGATGCAGTATGAAAGGCAAAAAATTTAATAATTGGAAAATAAAAACAAGGCTGATTGCATTCAGCACAAGTATTGTATTACTTGCGGGTGTTGCGTTGCTGCTTTCGCTTAATAGTATGCAGCAATTGCGCAAAAATGTTGACCAGACAAACACGGACATATTTCCTGTCGTTTTGGAAACCCAAAATGTTCGCCGAAATATAATTTTTTGTGAAAGAAATATGTTGGATATGGCTGTGACTGATGACATGGAGATGATAAAAAGCATTCAAAGTGATAGCCAGCAGAGGGCGGAGGAAGTTAGTGCTTCTCTTGCGACTATGGAAAGTATCCTTAAAAACACTGGTTCAGAAGAAGATTTGAGTAAACTGGAGCATTTTAGAGAACACATTTCGGAGTTAGCGAGCATAAGAAGTTCAACAGAAAAACTTCTTATTGACAGCAATGGAGAGAAATGGCAAGAAGCGGAGGCGATTACACGAAATGAATATATTCCGATCTCGCAGGAAATCCGGGCAGATTTAAGGGATTTCTCTGATAATATACAGCAGGATTTTCAGCAATCGACGGAGCAGACAAAAAAAGCTAGCGTTATAGGCGAGCGTGTGTCTTTTGGTCTGTTAGTAATGCTTATTGTAACTGCGATAATCGTAACGCTTCATTTGGTGAGAGACTTCATGAAACCCATTGGTGAAATAGAAGCTGCATCGAGAGCGCTTGCACAGGGGGATTTTGATTCAGAGATTACATTCCACAGCAAGAATGAATTTGGTCAGGTTTGCGATAGTATGCGTACCAGTTTTGCGGAACTGAAAAGGGTTATTGATGAAATTTCTCTGTGCTTCCGTGAGATGGCAAACGGTAATTTTACAATTCAACCGTCCATGACCTTTCCGGGAGAGTTACGTAAAATTGAATTGTCTGCCTCTGATTTGCTGAAACAGTTAAATGAAGCCTTTGGCGAAATTGACACGGCTGCTGGCCAAGTTGCTTCCGGGTCCGAGCAGGTTTCAAACGGAGCGCAAGCGCTTAGTCAGGGTGCTACCGAGCAGGCCAGTTCCATCGAAGAACTATCTGCAACGACACAGGACATTTCTGCAAAGATCAACTTGAATGCAGAGCGAACAGAAACCGCCAACACAAAGTGTAAGATTGCGGGAGAACGACTGGATGAAAGCGGAGAAAAAATGAAACAGCTTGTCTCCGCAATGGGTGAAATCAAAGCAACTTCTGCTGAAATTCAGACTATCATAAAAGCGATTGATGACATTGCTTTCCAAACTAACATTTTGGCATTGAATGCTGCTGTTGAAGCGGCACGAGCTGGAATGGCTGGTAAGGGCTTTGCCGTTGTAGCCGATGAAGTCAGAAACTTGGCAGGTAAGTCCGCTGACGCCTCAAAAACAACACAGGAGATGATTGAAAAATCCATTAGAGCGGTAGAAAACGGCAGTATTCTCGCTGCTGACACCGCAGAAGTCCTAGACGAAACTGCTCAATACACAGGAGAGGTTATTACCTCTATCACAGAAATTGCAGAGGCCTCGGCAGAGCAGGCACAAGCGATTATGCAAATTACGCAAGGCTTGGATCAGATTTCGAGCGTTGTGCAAACCAATTCCGCTACCTCGGAAGAAAGTGCAGCTGCAAGTGAGGAGCTTTCCAGTCAAGCAGTTATGCTGAAGAACCTTGTTGGAAAATTCAAGATTACATCCGGCACTATGGATTTTTCGGAAAAAGATTATTCCGACTTTGCAATTCCGGCTGGGACTGACATTTACCGGGATAAGTATTAACCAAGGGAGGTGACCTAGACTATGCAAGAACAACGCATACAAAGTGACATTGCCTCCCTGCTCTCCCAGTTGAACGGTGAGCAAATAGATACTGTTACTGCCTATTTGCACGAATTATCCAGGGAAAATGAAGAACATAAAGTTAGCTCGGATAAATACTTGACTTTTTGGTGCAATAACCAGCTATTTGGTATTGGAATCGGACAAGTCATTCAAATTGTACACATGATGGATATTACTCCATTACCGGATTTCCCATCTTACATAAAAGGCATTCTATCGATCCGAGGCGAGTTAACCCCAATCATGGATTTGCGTTTGCGTTTAGGCCAGCAGGTCTCAGATTATAGTGAACGTACCTGTATTATTTTAATCCGTATTGACAGTCGTTCTTTCGGTCTAATTGTAGATGCAGTAAATGATGTTGAGACTATTTCACCACAGGATATCTGTCCGCCACCCCAACAATCAGATCGCAAGGCAAACTACTTAATAGGAATAGCGCAAAGAACACAGGTCATTTTACTTTTGGACGTGGATTATATCCTAAGTGAAAAAGAAATTGGAGAAATCATAGACGTATCAAATCAAACAGAATGTCCATAATCAGGACGATATACCGAAAGGACACAGGGCAGTTTGGAAATATATGAATAATCCAAAAAATAGATACCGTATGGGTATCAGTAAAGTATGTTTCGGCTGCTTTCTTCTATCCCCATAGCGGTGAAAGGGAGGCCGTTTATGGGTAGATGCCCCTTTTGACCTTCCTCCACCGCTGAGTGGTGGAGGTTCTCAGAAAGAAATATCAGCTCCCATTAGGGCGCAAGTGAATTTGCTTTCACTTGCGCCCTCTTTTTATACGCCTTTTTTCGATAAAAAACGCTTTCAAATTTTATTTGTAATTCCCCAAAAACGGGAACATCGCAAAAAATCTGACAAACCTCCGCCTGCCGAACCATATCTCCCTGCGATTCGACAAAAATGGTTCTGCCGTATCGGTTGTCGTTCGCCGCCCTCCAGAGTTTGAAATCTACCCATTTTCAAACTCTTGGAGGTAACGGTTATGAGCAAAAACTGTGAAGAAAAGGCAAATTATTATATCTACATAGATGGACAGGCTGTGCCAGTGAGTGAGGAGATTTATCGTGTCTATCAACACTACGAGCGCAAAGAGAAATACTTTTCCTACGATTTGAAAACGGAAAAGTTTCAGAAAGAAACCGCAACCTTTTTGCCCAGCAGAGAAGATTCCTATGAACGGCTGTTGGAAAAAGATAGGCAGTTTTCCGCCTCTGGTGTGTCCGTAGAAGAACAGGCCGTCTCATCTGTTTGGCTGGAGGAATTGTTGCAATGTCTGTCGGTAAATGAGAGAGTCATTCTCCACAAACTTTATTTCGAGGACAAGTCAGAACGAAATGTCAGCATAGAGCTTGAAATTTCCAAAACAGCTCTGCACCATCGCAAAGTCAAGCTGCTCCAGAAGTTAAAAAAATTTTTGGAAAACATGGGGAAATCATAGACCAAAACTACTCTCCCAGCGGGGAAGTAAGTGAGGGGGTCTGTTCCCTCGTGCAGCTTGACAACTGAATAGACGGCATTTCCGGTACATAACCCATGTATGAGCGAATCAGGCACGCCGCGAAGATGGACAGCCCCAGGAGGTGATGAACAGGACTGTTCTGAGCGATCTACGCCAGCCTGAACCCCGAAAGCGGCACTTCGGGGCGCGGTGACTGCATGGGGGCTTAAAGATACTTCCTCACGGCCTCCTAAAGACTTGGGGGGAACCCTGCGGCGCACGAATAACCTGGGCAACACAGGCAAAACGACGCTGCGGAGTTATGACAGCCGCGCCAGCGGAGACCGGAATGTCCCCATCGTCAGGGGTGCGTGGCAAATATGACGAATACAACCCAAACTCCAATATAGCAGCCGTACCGACCAACAGGTTTGTATATACCCTTAACAGTATCGGTACGGCTGCTTTTTTATAGGAATTAGGACAACCAGTTCATTCATACCTTATGGAAAATACAGTTTTTGACTGGAGGTGCGTCAGTATGGAGCAACTGAATACCCCAACGACTTCCTACAAAGAGGTCAAGATTGGAAAAACCGTTTACCGTGTGACCAGCTTTTTTTCGGGTGAAAAGAACCTGGGAAAGACTTTGGAGCAACTGGCTATCCGGCGCGCTATGTCGGAGACTTCTGTACCTGCCAGCTGCTCCACGCATACCGCTACATAAGCACACGCCATCCTCTCGGCATTGCCGCATCCTTGCGCGGCGATGGATTCTCCGCTACGATAGTCTTACAGGGATACTCCCTGTGGAGCCATCACGCCGCACGAGGTATGGAATCTGAATTGTCGGGAGGGAAAATAAAGATGACTACAAAAACATACAACGTCGGCATCTACTGCCGTTTGAGTAACGACGATGAACGCGACGGCGAATCCGTCAGTATCGAAAACCAGAAACTGCTGCTTCAGAACTATGTGCGGCAGCGGGGCTGGAATGAAATTGATACCTATATCGACGATGGATATTCAGGTACGAATTTTGACCGTCCTGGGGTCAAGCGGCTGATTGAGGACGCCAAGGCCAAGCGGATCAATGTGATTCTGGTCAAGGACCTGTCCCGTTTTGGCCGTAACTACATAGAATTTGGACAGTACACAGACTACCTGTTTCCGTCCCTGGGCTGTCGGTTTATCGCTCTGAACAACGGCATTGACACGGAAAGCGCTAATGGCAGCACCGATGTCATGTGCTTTTTGAACTTATTTAACGAATTTTATAGCCGCGACACAAGTAAGAAGGTCAAGGCGGTCAAAAAAGCCTGTGCGGAAAGCGGCAAATTCATGGGAACCTACCCTGCCTACGGCTATAAGCGGGACCCGGCGGATAAGCACCATCTGGTGATTGACGAGGACACCGCCCCGATTGTGCGCCGTATCTTTGAGATGCGGGCAGCCGGAACAGGGTTTCACGCCATCGCCGTTATACTGAACGAGGAAGGCATCCCGTCCCCCGGTGTGCTGAACTACCAGCGCAAGGGACAGAGCGATCCGCGCCGGGTCAACCACAAATGGGCAGACCAGACGGTGAAAAACATCGTCCGCAGCGAGGTTTATATCGGCAACATGGTTCAGGGAAAGACCGGAACGCTGTCGTATAAATCCCGCAAACTCGTGGGTAAGCCGGAGGAAGAATGGATTCGTGTGGAAGGAACCCATGAACCGATTATCTCACAGGAACTGTGGGATACCGTAGTCAGCATTGACAAAAAGAAAGTGCGGAAATCTTCTTCCGCTGACGGTTACAGGAGCATCTTCACCGGCCTTGTGTACTGTGCGGACTGCGGTTTCAAAATGAGAAATCAGGTGGAGCGATTCACCTATAAGGACGGAACGCCGGGGCGGTACAGCTCCTTTATTTGCGGCAATTACTCCCGCAGCGGCAAGGGGGCCTGCACCATTCACACCATCTATGAAAATGTGCTGACCCAGCTGGTGTTGGAGGACATTCGTGAAAAGGCCCGTTTTGCGGAATATGACCCGGAACAGCTGGTTCAGCAGATTATCCACTTAAAGGATAAGGAAGCCAAAAGCCGCCTTTCCTCCTGTGAACAGGAGCTGAAAACATATACAGTGCGGCTTTCCGAGCTGGAACAGCTGATGCAGAATCTCTATGAGGACAAATGTGCCGGAACCATTCCGCAGACTGTTTTTCAGACCTTAATGCGCAAGTACGAAGCGGAACGGGCAGAAAAGTCCGAAGCCATCCCGGAGCTGGAGCACAAGGTCAAAAGCTATCTGGAAAACCGAAGCGACGCCAATCGCTGGCTGACCATGATCCGCCGGTACACAGAGATCACCGAACTGGATGAATCCATTCTCTTTGAACTGGTGGACCGCATTGAGGTTGGGGAAACCAAAAAAATCAATGGCCAGCGGATTTGTGACCTCCGTGTTTACTACCGCTATGTGGGCAATGTGGACGCGGCGCTGGAACAGGAAGAAAGGAGGCAGCCACTTGAAGAAGCAATATAATGTCGGTATCTATTGCCGCCTGAGCGTGGATGATGCCTCCAATTCCGCAAAGGCAAAAAACGATATCCCCGGTGATGAATCCGCCAGCATTGAAAACCAGTACGAAATCCTCTCTAGATTCGTCATGCTGAACGGCTGGATTGAAGTCAAGACCTACCGGGACGATGGGTACAGTGGCGGGAATTTCCAGCGGCCCGGATTTTTGGAAATGCTGGAGGATGCCCGTCACGGCCTGATTAACCTGATTCTGGTCAAAGACCTGTCCCGCTTGGGGCGTGACTTTGTAGAGGTAGGCCGCTATACGGATGTGATTTTTCCGTCCCTTGGCTGCCGGTTCGTGTCTGTGCTGGACTGCTTGGACAGCGAGGGCGATAACACCGATATGCTGCACTTCCGCAGTTTGATGAATGACTACCACCTAAAGGACCTGTCAGGGAAAATCAAATCGGTGCTGTGTGCCAAAAAGAAAAGCGGCCAATACCTGACCGCCTACGCTCCTTACGGATATCGCAAGAGCGATGAGAACAAACACCGGCTGGTGGTGGATGAAGAAGCTGCCGCCGTGGTGCGGGAAATCTACCGGATGCGCTACTCTGGTATGGCCTATGGCAAGATTGCAGCGGCACTAAATGAGAAAGGGATTCTCTCCCCCCGATGGTATTGGGAGCTGCACTACGGGAAAAAAGGCAGCTGCAAATACTCCAAACTTTGGGCTTATGCCACGGTGAAAAACATTTTGAATGACACCGTTTATCTCGGCATAGTCACACAGAACCGCACCGGCTCCCGTTCCTATAAGGATAAGACCATGATACAGAAGCCGGAAACGGAATGGATTTGCCATGAGGATGCCCACAAGGCAATCGTTGACCGGGAACTGTGGGAAGCTGTTCAAGAAAAAAACCGGGCAGTCAAACAGCAGGCGGCAAACCAAGCCGCCCCTCTGCCCGCCCTGTTCACTGGCAAGCTGGTCTGTGCCGACTGCGGACATCCCCTGGTGGCCACCCGCGAAACCCAGCACCGAAAAAACGGCACCGTGAAGCGATATGTTTCCTATATCTGCTCTCATTTTGTCACCACTGGACACAGTGCCTGTTCCTGGCATCGGATTTATGAAATCTCGCTGAAAACGCTGGTGCTGAATGAAATCAAGGTGCATAGCGAGATGGTAAAGCAGGATGAAGCTGCTGTATTGGACAAGCTAAAGCGGCAGCTGCTATCCGAAAGCGCGGCCAAGCAGGAAGATTCCAAACTGGAAATCAGCCGACTGCGGCGGCGCATCGGAGAGCTGGAACACATGGCCGCCAAACTCTATGAGGATAAGGTCAGCGGTACCATCCATGTCGATACCTTCTCTGTCCTGATCCAGAAAAGCGAACAGGAGCGCATCCAAAAGGCTGACCGCCTGGACACACTTCTGGCAGAGGAACGGAAAGTCCAGCGGGAAGTGGAAAACATCCATCAATGGGCAGACACCATCCGCCGCTATCTGGATTTGCAGGAGCTTGACCGAGAAATCGTTGAGGAACTGATTGACCACATTGAGATTGGGGAACGCTCCGTCATAGATGGTCAGCGCCATCAAGATATTAAAATCTTTTACCGCTTTGTCGGTATGATATAAAAAGCCCGGCTGTATCCACAACCGGGTTACTTCCAACATTTGATGGAAACACTTTGCGACTGAGTTACCTCACTTTGTCGAAAATCTTAGATTCAGCAGAACACCCTTCCTGAATAACCTATGTTCTTCATAATGTTCTTGAACGGGGTGAAATCGTCCTCGCCCTCGTCGCTGTCCACGCCATCGGAAACGGCCACCAACCGCACATCATGGAGCGGGAAAAATTCTTCGGTGAGCTTGCCCACCTCAATGTAGTTCCGTCCCAGCCGAGAAAGGTCTTTTACGAACACCGCCGAGATGTACCCGGCCTCGATTGCGGCAATCATCTTCTGAAAGCCGGGGCGCTTCATGATAGTGCCGGTGATCCCGTCATCCACGAAAAAGATGGTATCCGTGTAGCCCTTGTCCTTGGCGGCCTTTTGAAGTATTATCTTTTGGTTCTGGATGCTGTTGGACTCGCTGTCCATGTTATCGTCACGGCTCAGGCGGCAGTAGAGAGCGGCTGCGCCGGTAGAGATTTTCTTGCTTGACTGTTTCAAAATATCCTCCTTCCTGCAATCAAGCAAGAGGTTCTTATCTATGTATATTATACCTCTGCCGACTGCACGTGTTAAGGATGTCGATGGAACAGTTAGGCTGGCTCCAGATCGGCCAGCATCAGCTTCAACAGGATGTCACGCATGGACTCGCCTTTGTCCTTGTAGACGGGCGTGACAATGAATTGGATTTTGCCGACTTGATAGGTGTATTCCTCCTTGACTGGTACAGGATCTTCCATGTGGGCCTCCTTCCAGAGCGATACGAAAACAATGACCGACAGTCCCCCTTGTCCCGTGGGGAAACGCAAGAGGGCGGCACCTTCGGCGGTGCCGCCCTCTTGCCTTGCTCCACTTTGGGCCAAGTTGGTATGCTCCCAATAAGACAGACAAGGAAATAATATTAGGAGGGAGCAGAAGAT
>ERZ838827.205-NODE-205-length-86298-cov-10.484236_pt1 | contig 86298 bp, 102 predicted proteins | sample MGYA00519881_ERZ838827 | MGnify/ENA primary metagenome ERZ838827 (study PRJEB31850, sample SAMEA3708842) | human gut metagenome | biome: human gut; feature: human-associated habitat; material: faeces | place: China | collected 2014 ...
GTAGAGCACTTGACTTTTAATCAAGTTGTCCGGGGTTCGAATCCCCGATGCTTCACTAATTGAAAAGGCTGGAAACCATTGATTTTACTAGGGTTTTCAGCCTTTTTACATTGCCGGAATGAAATTATCGGAAAATCAAAGTAAGGTATTGTAGATGAATGTAGAGGAATGTAAATGTGTCATTTTTGTGTCACATGGAAAGAGCAGCTTCCACCGCTCCGGCGGTATCCTCTTTTTCCAGCATGATGTGATTGTAAATCCTCAAAACCATTGCTTCGTCATCCCCCAGGAGAGATGCTATATTCTTGATTGAGATACGCGGGATCTGGTAGCAGAGTGAAGTACAATAGTTGTGGCGGAAAATATGGGCTGTGAGTCCGCAGACGGGCTTTTCGGCGACTCTGTTCATTTCCTTTATGATTCTTTCCCACTTCCGGCGGTAAGAGGATTTAGACACCATTTTGCCGTCCTGCATGGAAAACAGAAGTGTTCCCTTGATGCAGAACCGCACGTAGCTTTCCAGCGACGTATAGAGCTGCGGCGGAATTGGAACCTGCCGGAATCCGTTCTTCGATTTCGGTTCTTTGATGCTCGGTTTTCCTGCGTCATCAAATTCAACGGCCTTGTTCACGTTGATGATCTTTTCGGAAAAATCAATATCGAACCGAGTAAGGGCGAGAACTTCTCCACATCTTAATCCGGTACAGTACAGGATATCCACAAAAATTCGATCAGATGGGGATAACTCAGCATCTTGCATCGCCTTTTTCTCGTTTGCGGTCAGCGGCCGCTTTTCATCTGCTTTGTAGTCAATCGGCTTCATCACGTCCTTTAGATCCTCGAGCAGGTTGGCAGGATATAAACGGTCATGTACCGCGGCCTTCATGATCTGAGAAAATGTGATTTGTAATTGCTGCTGGATGCGTTTCTTTCCGGCCGCGTCGTTAAGGACTGTCTGGTAGTGGATCGGCAGGACATCGCAGAGCCGCACGCCGTCCATCTGCCGCAGATGCTTTTCGATGATGTTCCGGTACATCCGCTTCGTGTTGTTCGTCGCTTCGGCTTTGTAGACTGTCAGCCACCGCCCGGCGTATTCCAGGAACAGGATGTTCTTGTCTCGGACGGTTTCGAGGTTCTTAATCTTGTCGTTGTAGGCTGCCACCTTTGTTTCCAGATCCTTACTGCTTTTCTTCGATCGGATCGTGATGTAGTGCTTTTTTCCATCAACATAACTTCCATCCCACACACGGGCTTGAAAATACCCGTTCTTTTGCTTTGTATATTTCGCCTTTGCCATCTATAGGCTCCTTTCGTTTAGTGGCTGGAAAAGCCACAGAGACGGCGCAAAATGGGTGCAAAAAAGCGGCCGCAAACAGACGGGAAAAAATAGTCGAAAAAAATCGAAAATTTTCCTGTTCCACTTGCGAAGCCGCCGGAAGTGTGATAACATAATCATGTTCATTAGATTATTCCTTCCGGGGAGTAACCTCTTATGAAAGGCCTAACAGATTGCGCCACAGTCTGTTAGGCCATTTTTTATTATCTATACATAATACGGATTCGGTTTTCCGAGAATCGCAAACAGGTCGATAATCCAGCCTATTCCGAAAAGACCCATAGTACAGAGGTACAGGATACCCATTCCGAACTTTCCTTCGTAAAATTTGTGTCCGCATAAAGTAAAAAGACACAGAAAGAAAGCAACCCATTTATTTTTTGGCTTTCCTGTGACGTATACTCCTTGGCTTGCACTCGCCGCCGCAGCTGCTGATGAAGAAGCAGAAGAGGATGCGCTGCTACTGTTGTTGTTATTAATAATAACGTTCTTCTGATCTGTTTTAAGATCCTCAACCTGCTTTCCACACTTAGGACATACGACACAATCCGCATCAATAACCTGTCCGCAATGTTTGCAATATTTTGTCTCTGCCATATTGACTCCCCCTATCTGCGCAGAACCGTTATAACCACGCCAAATTTAACCCATTCCCTCATCTCGTCCGGGTTGTTGGGATCTATGGTTATGATATCCCCATACCCGTTTATCGGCTCCATTCTGCACGGTTCCGACTGGATAAATTTACGGATGTACGCCCGCCCGTTCTTTTTATTGACCAGGACGCATGTATCACCGTCCCTTGGCGGCCGTTTCGAAATTCCGATGATGTCGCCCTTGATATATACGGGATGTAAGTGGTTCGATGTTATCCGGATGCCACAGTGCAGCCGCTCTCCGTATTTCTCGATATATTCCGGGCAATACACATGCTCTTCATGCGCTGAATCCAGAATCATCCCATCTTCCATGTTTCCTGTCAGAAGCAGGACATCCAACATGTTCGCTGGATCTTCTTCTTTGGCTTTCATCTCAAGCTCGAATTCTATTTTGGCGTTTATGTAGGCTTTCTGCCGATCTGTTAATTTGCGGAATTTATTCAGCACTTCAATCTCGATACTGCGTTGCCCGAACATCTCGTATAAGAATCTTCCTGTCAGCTCATAGAGTTTCGGCGCAAGCATGATGCTGAACGTGTCCACGCGGCGGGAAATGATGTTCCGGTAAGAAGATGCCGAAATTCCCAGCTTTTGCGCGAAGTCACATTGAGTATACCCGAGTTTTATGCGCTCTTTTTCCAGATTTTCCGCAAATGTGTCTAACATCTCTTTCTTTGTAGTCACCTTAAATTCCCCCTTTGTATCAAGATTCTGACGAAAATTATCAAGCAAAAGAGCAAGCACACATGAAATTACGTCAACATCTTGTGCGGTATCCGGTGTAATATAAATATAAAGATGTTATACGGAAAATTTTATCATATTTTTAAAAACTGTCAATAAGGAGGGGAGAAAAAAGTTGAAAAATTAGCGATTCTGTATATCGAAATAGGCAGATACGTGGCGCACGGTTGATATTCTTGAACGTATGTTCTATAATCGTGGTATCACTATTTTGATTGAGACTGTCAGGGAGGTACATAATCATGAGAGATGAACAACCGGAAGACAAAAAGAAAGAAATAAAACGAATGGTAGACGAAATTTACAATCCAGCGTACATTGATATGATTTATGGCTTTGTAAAAAGATTATACGCGGAAAATAAGAAGCAGGGGAACTGACCCCTGCTTCTTTTATTTCGAAAAACGATCCATGAACTTCCAAAAAAGTTCCTTGTCTTCTTTTGACAGATGATAATATTTCATAATTGCTTCTTTGGCTTTCAAGTCTTCAATTCCGATTTCAGCACATATAGTTCCGAAGTCTACATCAACATCACGAAACATTTCACCTTCTCCATCTCGGAGCCATTCTTCCCGCACATTATATTTCTCACAAATTAATTTAATGACGGCATCAGAAGGGGTTCGCCTTCCCATCTCATAACTTGAGACGTTCGAAAACGATATCCCAAGATCGTTTGCGAATTTTTGCTGGCTACCTATGTTTAAGGCTTTACGCAGCATTTTCAATCTTTCATGCAACATTTTCACCTCCTGTCTAATGATAGTTTACACCAGAATGAGCAAAATATCAATAGAAAAAATCGTACAAAGTACGAAAAAACATGTTGACAAAGTATGTACATGGTGCTATATTGAGAATGTACAAAGTACAAAGGAGGTGAGTACATGGTAGCAGAAAAAGATAAAGAAGATTGCAAGAAATTTGCAGATATTTTCATGTCACTGCCAGAAGACAGTAAGAACATGGTCATCATCTATCTTTCGGCACTTCGCGATAGAGAAGAAGCGGACAAAGCCCGGTTACAGAAAACATAAGGAGGGAACATGAAACTCTTAAAAAGATTTATTAACTGGTGGCTTTTCACACCGCGAAAAACGTTCAGTGAAAAACACCCAGACTTCCCAATGTACTTTTCAGTAGTGTGCCTATTGCTTGTAATGTGTCGCGAAGAAATGGAATGGTTAGCACATCATATGCTTCAAGCAATGCAATTATTGAAATGGTGGTAGGGATCAAAAAACGCAGATGATCTTTCCTTTTGTATCGAAAATACATTTTTCCAAAATCGGTTGGCTCATAGACGTAATGACCGAATAAAATTCGAGGTACACGATGTATCAGTTCGTACTGGCAGAGAAGAGATATAGATTTTTTACGATAAAAAATCGAACTCTTTAATATTGGCAGGGTTCGGACAATGAATTTTTGATAAAGGGAAAGTTCAAGGTGTGAATAATCTGGTATTTGCATAATTTAGTAGCTCCTTTCAAATGGAGTATAGCACACGAAAGGTGTAAAGACTATGGGAATCTTGAAAACATTACTTTCGTTACCACATCTGGCGGACGATCTGGAAAGTGAAGAGTATGCAAGTGCAAAGCTGTTCGGAAAAATCGCAGATCTGGAAAAGAAAATCGAAAAACTGGAAGCCGGAGAGCCGCGGCCGATCACCAAAGAAGAACTTGAAAAAGTCGCTGCGGCAGATGAACTTTACCGACGCATCCGGCACTGGAATGAGAAATATTGAACAGCAAAATGCAACTAGGAATATTGCAATTTGCTAAGTAACGTTATCATAACGTTACTCTAACAGAGGTGTAGCGTAACAGTAACGCCCCTAGAATAAGAATAAGAAAGAGAATAAGAAAAAGATATAAAAACATATATTGAGCATCGCAAGCGCTGCTCGGTAAGCAAAATATCTTTTTCTTGACCACAGAAAGAAGGTGGAAGCATGAACGAAATGATTATCACGAATGCAGAGTTCGGGAGTATTCGAATCGAGATGCGAAACGGAGAACCGTGGTTTGTTGGCTCCAGTATCGCAAAGGTGCTGAAATACCAAAACCAGCAGAAAGCAATTCGAGATCACGTAGATGCTGAGGACAAGCTGACCGAACAAATCGTTCTGGCAGGTCAGCGGCGGGATGTAACGCTGATTAACGAGTCCGGGCTGTATAGCTTGATTCTCTCGAGCAAGATGGAAGAAGCAAAGAGATTCAAGCACTGGATAACGTCGGAGGTTCTCCCGGCGATCCGGAAAACCGGCGGGTATCAGCAGACAGCACCGCAGGGAAAGGAACTTCTGGCTCTGGCAGTCCTCGAAGCGCAGAAAACCATTGAGGAGCAGAACCGGACGATTGAACGGATGCGACCGAAAGAGATTTTTGCGGACGCGGTGAGCGCAAGCAAAACGTCAATTCTGATCGGCGACCTCGCAAAGCTGATTAAGCAGAACGGGGTTGACATCGGCGAGAAGCGGCTCTTCCAGTGGATGCGGGAACATGGTTATCTGATCCGAAAGGACGGAGCCAGCTACAACATGCCGACTCAGAAGAGCATGGATCTCGGCGTTATGGAGATCAAAGAGTCCACGATCACCCAGCCGAACGGAAATGTGCGGATCAGCCGCACACCGAAAGTGACAGGGAAAGGGCAAAAATATTTTGTCAACAAAATTCTCGCCGCGATGGCATAGCTATGATGGCGATGCTAAGAAAAAGCGCAGCGGAGAATTGAAATGCGAGGGCAAGGAAAAGAATAGACTAGCATAGAGATGCAAAGGAGTAGCAACGCGTGGGCATGATTAGCGATGGCAAGGAAAAACGTTGAGTAGAAGGGCTACGGAATAGCGATGCACCGTCATGAGCTGAAAAGCAAAGGAATAGCCATGAAAGACTGGGCAACGAAAAGCCATGGAATGGCGCCGAACAGTAGAGCTGAGCGATGGAATGGTACAGCGAGCCAACGAACCGGAATGCTACGGAAAGGAATCGCAGGTCGGAGCAAAGGAATAGCACTGGAAGCCAGGATGAGCAACGGCATAACAAGGCAATTCATAGATGCGAGCGGACAAGCAAAGGAAATGAAGTGCGGCGGATTGATACGCAGGTGCGCAGCGAAGAGGGCAGAGCGCCGAAATCAAAAAATAAAAACGAAAAGGAGAAAGCAACATGCAGGAAATCAAAGTAAGGTTAACATTCACCGAGGAGATTCTTGGAACAGCGGCGGCAGATAAGGAGATCCACAAGACTTATATCGCGTCGCTTGCCCCGGATGCCCCGAGCAAGAAGGAAGAGGTCGAAGCAGTCGGCGTGGAAGAGACGATTGAGAAAGCAATGACCGTTTTCCCGAGAAACAAAGAGGGCGTGCCGATCTATTGGGACTACCAGATTAAGGGATTTTTCAAAGATGCGGCCGGAATGCTGCGTAAGGTTCCGAACACGAAAAGCTCGAAAATTAAGGCGTACAAGAAAGAGATTGACGGGCTGATTTTCGTGAAAGAGCGTCAGATCCCGATTCACTTTGACGGCGAGATTGGAAACTGCGAGCGGCCGCTGAGAGGACAGACACCGCAGGGCGAGCGCGTGGCGTTAGCAAACAGCGAGAGCATCCCGGCGGGGGCGTGGATCGAATTCACGGTGCAGTGCTTGACTGATGGATTGGCGGGAGCCGTGACAGAGTGGCTTGATTACGGAATGCTCAGAGGTCTTGGACAGTGGAGAAACTCAGGGAAAGGCCGCTACCTGTGGGACTGGCTGGACGAAAAAGGGAACGTGATAGGAGGAAACAGAAGTGTCCATAAGGACGGAAAATAAAAGCATCTACTGGGCTTGGAAAGCCATGAAACAAAGATGCAAAAATCCAAAATGCAAAGCGTACAAAAATTACGGAGCACGGGGAATAAAAGTTTGTGATGAATGGGAAAAATTTGAGCCGTTTTTAAGTTGGTGTTTAGAGAATGGATATCAAAAGGGCTTAGATTTAGACAGACGTGATAATAACGGAAATTATTCTCCAGATAACTGCAGGTGGATTTCACGAAAAGAAAATCTAAACAATCGAAGAAACACGATTTTCATTGATGTGAACGGAGAAATCCTTCCGGAAACTGTTTGGTCAGAAAAACTCGGAATAGATAGGGCGCTCATCAAGTATTGGATAAAAACAGGAGGAAAATCTTATGCAGAAAAAAGGGCAAAAGAAATTTTAAGAAATGGTTACAAACCGAAAGATTTTGGATATAGCCATAGAAAAGCGATCCAACACGTAGAAACAGGAATCGTTTTTGAATCTGTTAGGAAAGCGGCAAATTATTTTGGAATTGCTCCGTGTACTATTTCCAATGCAATGAGAAGCGGAAGGAAAACAGGAAAAGGTAAATTTGTTTGGGCAGAATCATAGGAGGAACATGGAAGAAACGACATGGGAGCAGGCGGAAGGCTTCGCAGTCAGCGTGATACGAGAAGCCAGAATAAGAGCAAAATTCTGGTTTACGGCGTGGCTGGTAACTTTCGTGGTGCTGATAACGGTTGTGGCGGCCGTGTTGGTGATGTAGTAAGGAGGTTCCCCGGATGGAAGAAATTACGAAAGCAGAAGCAGAAAAAATGATTTTCATGTTTCTGGGACGAGAAGTCCGGATCAAAGAAAAAGAAGAAAGTCGGATATCGTATCCGGCGCAGTATATGCGGAAATCTGAACTGCTGAAAATGCAGAATCCCCTGTTGGGGGAAACAGTGCTCGAACGCGCCGAGAAATACGCACCGGCGGGGGTTGTGAGGAAAATCAACCCGATGAAGAAAAACAGCCCGCTTGTGTTCGACACAGTGGAGCTGGAGAAATGGAGGGCGAAGCATTGAAGAAAAAAATTGTAGCAGCAGAAGTGATTCTGTGGGTTACGGCACTCGTGGCCATCAGCAATATCAATTGGGGCGGGTTCTTCTGGTGCTTTTCGCTGATGATTCTCGGGTATCTTGCTTTTCTGGCGGTTGACGCGGAGGAGAAGAGAAAGAAAACAGAAGCCGAAAAGGCGGAAAAGAAGAAAGACAGAGTGTTCCAGATGTGGTTGAGAATGTAAAAAATGCCCTCCGGAGAGACGAAGGGCATCCATAAAAAGACAACATCATCATAGCACATGAAAGGAGAAAAGGCAATGGGAATGAAAGGTTTTAAGGGATTCGAGAAAGATTTTTCCTGCGGAGGGAAACAGTACGAGGAAAACACGACATATGAGGAGTACGGTGAAGGATGCTGCCATAAAGGCGTTATGCATTTCTGCGAGGACCCGTGGGAGGTTCTGAACCATTACGATCTCGTGGATGGCAACGGAAATTTTTCTGAATTTGCGGAAGTGGAAGCATTGGGTCAGGTATGGAATGACGGAGAAAAGCGGGCAACAAATAAAATTCACGTCGGCGCAAAACTCGGACTTAAAGGGTTCTTGAAAGCGTGCATTGATTTCACGCTTGAAAAAACGAAATATGAGTCAAATGGAACGAATCTGTCCGGTAACTCCGCGCAGATCGGCTCGTCCGGTGACTCCGCGAAGATCGGCTCGTCCGGTGACTCCGCGAAGATCAACAGCACCGGAGAAGACGCTGTGATTATGTGCGCAGGCAGCAGATCAAAAGCAAAAGGCAAAAAGGGGAGCTGGATCACGCTTGCGGAATGGGTGAAAGATGAAGAAAAAGGACGCTATGTGCCGATCTGCGTAAAAACAGAGCGTGTAGACGGCGAAAAAATCAAAGAGGACACTTATTACACGCTGAAAAATGGAGAATTTGTGGAGGTAGAGGAATGAAAAAGTATGAATACACAGTAATTGATGTAAGCACATCAAGGAGAGTCGAGGACGGCGCAAGCTACTATATCGAAGCAGTACGCCGGTATCTGGAATCTGAAAAATTCCCGCAGGTTGAGACAATCGCGGCGATTCTTGGATTGCAGAAAGTAGAAGAAAACAGAAAAGAAGGAGAAAAAGAAAATGAATGAATTAAAGATCGAAATTAGCCAGGAACCGGCTGTGATCCGGTGCAATTTTGAGGATGTGAAAGCTAAGTTGTCCGAAAAGATGGCGGAGTATCAGGGAGCGGTATTCACTGAGGAATCTAAGAGCGTGGCTAAGGCGGAACTGGCGTCTCTCCGGAAGACCAGAGAAGAAGTAGAGAAACGTCGGAAAGAAGTAAAGGCGCAGTGCCTGGTGCCTTACAACGACTTCGAGGAGAAGGTAAAAGAACTTCTTGAAATCATCGACGAACCGATTTGCCTGATCGATAGTCAGCTGAAAGAGATGGAGGCAGAGCGCATCCGCAAGCGTCATGGGGATGTTGAGAAGCTGTATGCAGAATGCACCGGTGAATGGGCGGAGTACCTGCCACTCAAGGAGATCTATGTGAAAAAGTGGGACAACGCAACCACCAGCCTGAAACAGATCGAAAAAGAGCTTCTGGCGATGGCTGAAAAGGTTGCTTCTGAGATTGGCATTATCCGCAATACGCAGTCGGAGGTTGTGGAAGATGCGTTGCAGGTCTATCAGAAGAGCCGTGACCTTGGTGCCGCCCTTACCCGGATTAATATATACGAGGACAATAAAAAGCGGGCATTGGAGGCGGAACGCATCCGCCGCGAGCAGGAAGAGGAGCAGCGCCGGCAGGCTGAGATTGAGAGAGCACGGGAGGAAGAGCGAAAAAAAATCGAAGAAATCGCCAAGACCAGAGAAGAAGAGCGAAAAAAGGCGGAAGAAACGCTGAAAGCGGCGGCAGTTGCAACAAAAGATCCGGAAGTACCATTTTTCCTTGAAGATGAAGAAGATGACTTGCCATTTCCTCAGCCGCAAACGGTAACAGCCTTTTACAAGGTGGTTGCTACAGAAGAAGAACTGGAACGTGTAGAGATGGCATTTAACAGCATCGGCATTTGGTTTGAAAGGAGGGACGCTTAATGACGGAAAACACGACATATCCGATGATCTACAGATCTATAGCGGGTGTTATCACGGATGTTGGAGCTGTTGGAAAAAACAAAATGAATGAACAGCAAAAATTCAAATTTAGAAGCATTGATGACGTTTACAACGCACTGCATCCGGCACTTGCAAAAAACAAGGTTGTAATCGTCCCGAATATTCTGGAACGAGATGTAAAAGAACTGCAAACAAGAAACGGTTCAATGATGCATTATGTGACCTGCAAAATCAAATTCACATTTTATGCGGAGGATGGTTCCTCTGTCGAATCGACCATTGTAGGAGAAGCGATGGACACAGGAGATAAGGCAACCAATAAGGCAATGGCAATTGCTTACAAATACGCTTGTTTCCAGGTGTTCTGCATTCCAACGGCGGATATGGTAGACGATCCAGATGCAGAATCTCCAGAAGCACGAAAAACAAATGAACAATCAACTGCGGATGCAGGGAAATCATTAATTAACGAGGAAATGGTACGCAGAATCAACGCTGAATTAAGCCGTACCGGTGTGAGAAAAGAACAGATTTTTGCATTATTTGGAGTCGATGCATTAGAAAAATTGAATATTCTGCAGTACAACAAAGCAATGAAAAAATTACAAAAGACACCGAATGCAGTAGAGATGCCAACGGGTGATGCATAATGCACGCTCTGGCTGAAATCGTAAAATCCGTGGAAAAAGACGGTGATACGTGGCTTGTAGTGCGGCTGCCGAAAAGCAGGCTGAAAGAAGAAATTGAAAATAAAACCATCACGAACACAGAAATGCGTTTCGACGATGGGCGGCACATCTCCAATCTGCAGCGGAAGAAAGCATACGCGACCATCCGGGATATAGCTATTGAGTTGGGCTATCTCCCGGAGGAGATGAAAGAGATTATGAAATGCAATTACATGATCGAGACCGGAGAGCCGTATTTCTCCCTTTCAGACTGTTCGATGGGGACGGCGCGGGATTTCATCACGTTTCTGATGGATTTCGTGCTTAAAGAGGGAATACCGCTCTCAGACAGCGGAATAGAGCGCGCGGATGATGTCGGGAAGTACCTGTACGCGTGCATCAAGCACAGAAAATGCGCGGTGTGCGGGAAAGATGGCGAAATCCACCATGTTGATACAATCGGCATGGGAAATGACCGGCGGCGGGTGGATGATTCTGGATACCGGAAAATCTGCCTGTGCAGGACGCACCACACGATCGCGCATCAATGCGGAATGCCGAGCTTCGAAAAAATGTATCACGTATACGGAATTATTGTAGATGATAACCCGGATGGGAAGTCATAGAGTCCAGCATGGAACTGTCAACAGAGTATCTCAAAACGGTTCATGTTTTATACGTCACGACAAAAAAGGCGGCTGGCTGGAGCCGCCGGAAAGGGGCAGAGATGCCGATTAACAGCAAACAGAAAGGGAAACGCTTCGAGCTGGAGCTTTCCAGAAAGTTCCGGGAGTATGGCTACACGGAGTCCCGCCGGACCGCGCAATACTGCGGAAATACCGGTGGCGCATCCGATGTTGTAGGCCTCCCGGGAATCCACGTGGAAGCGAAACATCAAGAGCGAATGCAGCTCTATGATTGGATGGATCAGGCGAAACACGACGCGAAAGAAAGTGGAAAAGACGTTTTGCCCACAGTATTCCACAAAAGAAACAATCATAAGATCCTAGTCACGATGGAACTCGACGACTGGATGACAATATTCCGCGAATACGAAGCGGGAATGAGTCTGAAAGAAGGTGCGGACGATGGGCGAGGTTAAGTGGGTTAAGATGTCGATAGACATGTTCGATAATCGAAAGATCAAGTATCTGCGCGGCCTGCCGGAGGGAAACAACATCGTTCTTATCTGGGTCATGCTGCTGACTCTGGCAGGGCGGTGCAATTCCAATGGATATATTTTCCTTACCGAAAACATCCCGTACACTCCGGCGATGCTCGCAAATGAGCTTGGATTCCCAGAAAGTACTATTCTGGTAGCCATGAAAGCGCTGGAAAGTATGGGAATGATAAGCCGAAACGAGGAAAACACGCTTCTGATCCCTGGATGGGAAGAACATCAGAACGTAGCCGCGTTGGAACAGATCCGGGCGAGCAACCGGAAACGGCAGGCGCGGTACAGGGAACAGGCGAAAATAGAAGCTGTGGAGCAGGAAACACCGCCGCCAGTAGAGGAGAAGCAAGAGGAACACAAAGAACCAGAAGAGCCGAAGCCGTCGAAAAAGGCGGAGGAAACCAGAGAAGCAAAGATTCTTTTCGAGCGGTTGTGGAGCCTGTATCCGAACAAAAAAGGCAAGGGGCAGGTAAGTGATACAGCAAAGAAAAAACTGCTTAAAATCGGGCATGAAGAGCTTGAGAGAGCAATTCAGAGGTATAAGACGGAACTGGAAAAGGAGGACTGGAGAAAGACGCAGTACGGCAGTACCTTTTTCAATTCTGGTTACGTGGACTATCTCGACGCGAATTATGAGCCAGGAAAAAGAGAGACGACGAAGCAGCAGAAAGAAAACAAATTCAACAACTTCAACCAGCGGGACTATGATTTCGCGGCATTGGAGCAGGCATTGACAGGAGGTTAAGCATGGTATCAGTACTCAAAACAGCAATTATCTGCGCAACAGTAGCGTTTTGCTTTTACCAAATGATGAAATAATAAGAAAAGGACAGGGGAGGGACCTATGAGCAATAAATTGAAGAAAAAGCCGTCAACGCGGTTAAGCCCTGAGACGATGACAGCCGCAGAGGTAAGCGGGATCACAGGTGTCAAGCTCGAAATCCTGCGGAAATGGGTGGACAGGATGCAGAGAAACCTGTCCGAAGCCTACCAGAAAGAAGCACAGGAAAAGCTGCTGAAAGCAGAGGACTGCATCAGCGCGGCGAACGTCGTGTGCTCGGCACTGGCGATCTATGAGACCTGGGGGTACAAAAAGGCGCTTGACCGGTACATGGACAACTACACTGCGGCAGTACGGAAGATGAACAGTGTAGGTCTGGTTAAGATGTACGAGGAGCTGCACGAAAAGACCGGCGCGACACTGGAATTTGAGGATATGGATCTCGCAAAAGAGTTTGGCTTTGGAGGGGCGGAAGAATGAAAGAAACGAAATACGATAAAAACAATTTCCCGGATGCTCTTCTGAAAGAATGGGATAAAACGAGAAAACAGATTCTCGGAAAGGCAGGAAAAGAGAATGGAGATCATCGGAATTGTTCTGTTCTGCGCGGTGATTCTCGCGTCAGCAAAACTAATGCTTGACCCGCCGGATCGGAAAAAAGATCCGAAAGAGGATGAGGAGCAAATTGAATTTCTGAACGAGTGGAACAAGAAACATAAAAAATAACAAACACAAAGAAAGGAGCCAGCCTCCGGCCGGGGCAAGGGTATACCGGGCTTCTGAATGAAATGGGAGAATTAAGCACAGAAGAATGGAAAAAACAGAAGAAGATACAGAGAGCAATTTTTACGGCGAAGCAGAATCTGCCGTATGAAGTGAAACTTCGTCGCCAAGCCAGAAGAGCATGGGAGTTCTGGGCAGAGATGGAAAGCCAGGATAAGAGCTGCCATGTGAGCGTCGGCGGATTGGACAGTATTACGCTGTATATCTGGTTGCACAGCCTCGGCATTCACGTTACAGGAATTACAGTGTCTGGCATTGAGGATCAGAGCATCCAAAAGGTACATAGAGCGCTTGGACTTGAGATTGTAAAATCGTATAAGAGCAAGGTCACGATCTTGAATGAGATTGGATTTCCGGTTATTAGCAAGAAGATCGCCGGGCGGATCAATACGCTACAGAACCCGACAGAGAACAATAAAACGGTGCGGCATGCGATCATCACCGGTGAATGCGGTGCACAGGGGCATTATGCCAAGAACAGCCGCATGCAGTTGCCACAGAAATGGCTGAGATTGTTTGGTGGTTATGAAAACGAGAACGAGGGTGTCAACTATGGCAAGCCTGAGCCGGACATTAAAATTTCGAATGAGTGTTGTTACTGGCTAAAAGAGAAACCTTGCGACGACTGGGCGAAGAACCATAACAGCAGTCCTTACCTTGGAATCATGGCAAGCGAAGGGGGACAGCGTGAAGAGGCGCTGATCGATCATGGCTGCAACTACTACGGAAAGACCGTGACACGGTCTGCTCCCTTTGCGATCTTCATGCGGCAGGATATTCTGCAGTTGGCGCAGGATATGGACCGCTGGTACCATGAGCATCTGGCGCTGTTCGAGAAGCTGTATCATGCGCAGCCATACGGCCGGAATAAGGACGGAAGTCCGAAAGAATATGTTCCGCTGGAATCCATCGTGCCGGAAATCTATGGAACGATAGCGAAGCGGCAGAATGGAGAACTTTACACAACAGGAGCACAGAGAACCGGCTGTAGCATGTGCGGTTTTGGAATTCATCTGGAGCAGCGGCCGCACCGGTTTGACAAGCTCCGGGAGCGCAACCCGAAAGAATGGGAATTCTGGATGTATCGCTGCTGCACAGATCCAAACACTGGCGAAAAATATGGCTGGGGAAGGGTGCTGGACTATATCGGCGTGGAGTGGGAGGACATTCCGACGGTGCAGATGAGCTTGGAGGATTTTCTGAAATGAAAGAGTTGATTATAGATTGCTTTGCTGGCGGAGGCGGTGCCTCCGTGGGCATTGAGATGGCACTGGGGAGACCGGTAGATATTGCGATCAATCACGATCCGGATGCCATATTGATGCATAAAACCAACCACCCGACCACGCTGCATCTGACAGAGGATATTTTTAAAGTCAATCTGCGTAAATACGTCAAAAATCGTTTGCGTAGGAGGTGAAAAAATATGCTGATTCCAACGGTAAAAGCGAAAGAATTTGAAAAATTTGGTTTTAAAAAATGCAAAGGAATATCGAGTGACCTCGAATGCTATTATCTGTGCGTAGCAAGAGGAAAAAAGATGCTTTTTGTGAGTAATGTATACTTTGAGGTAAATGATTGGAGAGATGATGACCCGAGAATTCACGCGAATCCTAATTGCAGGTACAGAAACAGAAAAACAAGCCTTGATATTATTTACGAGCTGATCAAAGCGGGGATGCTGAAAAGCAGTTTTGAAAAAGAAAGAAGGTGAAACCGATGGAGCAGTACAAAGAAGACAACTGCCCATACCTAAAAGTAGGGGAGCGGGTGCCGAATCTGAATATCGATGACAGCCAGGAACAGTTGAGATTTGCATGAGGAAAAAGGAGAAGGAATGATAATTAAAAGTCAAAACAAAGATCTCGTGGTGGATACAAACGGAAATGAATTCCGTATGTTCTGCGGATCGGATGGCCGGTACGCTATTGAGACAAGAGCGGGCGTATTGGGAGTCTATAAAACCAAAAAAAAAGCAGAAAAGGTCCTTGATGAAATCGCTGAGCAGATTGGATGTTGTAAAGCGGATGAGATCATCTATGCGGGGCGAGGGATCGGTGGACTCCGTGTAACGGTATATCAAGCTCTTGCAGAGGAATACGTATATCAAATGCCAGAAGAAGAGGAGGAAGATGATGCTGATTAGAAGACAGGACAAGAAAGCAATCTTCAATATTGATACTTGCAGAGTGCTTTATGTGGCTGAGACGGTTGGAGGTTGTTTTAAAATCTGCGCAGACCAATTTGAACAGCTTGGAACTTACAAAACAGAAGAAAGAGCAATGGAAGTTTTGGACATGATCGCAACGCAGAGTGCGTTATGCAACGCAGGAGTTGCTGCGTATTTAATGAATATGCCGGATGAGTGAAGATGGGAAGAGTGAAAAGACTTACAGAAGATTCTTTTGACGGTACCGCACATATTAAGCTGTGCGGTACCAGTTGCCCGTACGACGGGGAATACTGTGCATCAGATGAATGCCGAGTACTAAACGAGGTAGCCGAAAAGTTGGCGCGGTATGAGAGACTGGAAGAACAGATCGCGGAGTCGGCAGAACAATATATACAAAAAGGAATTGCTATGCCTTATGCTGTAATGCCAGAAGTGACAAGAGGAGTAGTTAAAACGGTCTTTGAAGGGTTTGGAGGAGGTGAGGAAGAATGAGTAGAGCATACAAATGTGACAGATGTGGCGCACTGTATGAGTCGTATGAGGGAGAGAATAGAGATGATGTATTAAAGCCAACTAAAGTAATGTTTCGTTGTACTACAAAAGATAGACATTATTATGATACACAGTTTTTTGACTTGTGCCAGAAATGCATGAAAGAAATCTTAGAAATCATGAACTTGGATGAAGAAGGAGAGAAAAAATCAAAATGACTAAAGAAGAACTTGTGATAGGGAACAGGTATAAGATCCGCCGCCCGTCAATCGCGGATGGCAACGTAAATTCGTATCAGTGGAGCGATGCAACTTTGGTTGATATCTCTACACATATTGCGGTATTCAGTGTGGGAGAGTATTGCGTCACCTACAAATTCTGCCAGTTAAGAGATGAGGTAAAAGAAGCGTAACGCAGAAAGGAGCTGCACCATGAGCATTCGGAACACATTTTTGAAAGATTACGGGATTTCGAAAGAACTTGGGGATAAGATCGTATCATATTGCAAAAACGCGCACGACTACGACCAGAATCTTATCTTGCAGGCCGCACAGAAGACTTGCCCGGAGATATCGAGTGCCCTGTTCGCGAATCTGACGCTCGGAATTGGGTATGACCGGATCAGCCAGGTGCAGTACATCCCAATGCAGCGGAAAGATTTCCAGGGATACAGGCGCAAGACAATCGAGGAACTGTATAGATTGCTGCTTCTGCATGGGAAGGAGTTAGAATGATAATCGGATGGAAAGAAGTAAGCGAAATTTTGGTGCGTACGAAAGAGAATGAGTTGAATAAAAACGTCATCGTAAAAAACGGTTATGATGTGGATCTTTGGCCATCAGCGGAGAAAAAATCCGAAGAAACGGAAAAATAATCTGATATTAAGCACAAAAAGGGTACAACGAAAATCCCCCATACAAGTACACTAAGAATAGAAGTGTATTAGTATGGGGGTGATTTTTATGCCTACAAACAAGACTTACGACAATCTCGAGAAAATGATCTTCTCCGGCGTGGGAGAATACGGGATTCCAGAGATTATCCCGGAGCAGTACGAACCGTGTGAGTGGATCGGATTTAACTACGCGGTCAGCACAGCGAAAAGAGCCGGGAAAGGAGTTCATTTCTTCTTGGATGACTACCAGTTCGAGCGGGTGTGGAATAACCCGGACAGGTATATTGAGGTACTGAGAGACTATGACTACGTGCTTTCACCGGATTTCAGCATGTACACGGACTTTCCGAAAGCCATGCAGATTTACAACCATTACAGAAAACACTGGTGCGCGGCATATATGCAGATGAATGGACTTCGGGTAATACCTACGATCGCATGGAGCGACGAAAACTCATTTAGTTGGTGCTTTGATGGCGAGCCGGTGGGAAGCGTGGTGGCAGTATCCAGTGTGGGAACGCAGAACAGCAAGGCGAAAAAAGCGGCATTCCTGCGGGGATATGAAGAAATGATGAAACGATTATCACCGGAGCATGTGATCTTCTTCGGGAAAGTTCCGGAAGAACTGGAAGGGGACGTGGAAAAGGTCGCGGCATTCCAGGAGAGATACAAGAAGGAGGGAATCTAGTTGGGCGGACGAGGGGGGGGGCAAGCGGCATAGGCAAGAAAAGCCAATCCGCGTTGGACCCGAAAGCGAAAGAGCAGACGATCACGACATTCTACCGCCGGAAGTCTATCTATGGTCCACACTATAGAGATGATGTGTATGAAGCGGTAGAACAAAAGAACGAAAAAGGCGGAATAGAGATTGTAAAAGCCTATGGAACGTTCGACAACAGCAACCCGAAAGCGAACACCAAAGACGTGACGTATAAAATCCAACATGGTATTGTGAGCTACGATGATTCCAGGGGAATTGAAAGCTATGGTATCAGATGGGACAAAGTAAACAGCGTTTCGGGACAAACTTACAACATACGAAGCATGTTAAAAGAAAAAGGCTTTCGGTGGGACGGCAAAACAAAGAGTTGGGTAAAGAAATAAAGCTGCAGGAAAGGGAACAGAGATGATGGAATGGCGAACGAACAAAACTTAATACCGACAAACCGGAGAAGTAAGAGCGAGGTAAGAGAGAACGCCAGAAAAGGCGGTATCAAGTCTGGACAGGTGCGCAGGCAGAAAAAGACCCTTTCCGAACTGGCTAAGATGATAGCCGAGAACCCGGCACCTGCGCAGGCAAAAAAGTCTCTAGCAAAGCTTGGAATTGACGATGAAAACGCGAACAACAACGCGCGGATCGTAGCGTCGGTGTACAGTAAGGCCATCGAGGGAAACATGATGGCTGTGGAGAAGTGGGAGCAGCTTGTAGCGGATAAGAAAGCAGATACAGTAGCATATGAACTGCCAGCAAGGGTGATTGGAAAAGCATTCGTTGACATCAACCGTAAGATCGAGCCGAATATTGAATATGTATTCGAAGGCGGGCGCGGCGGTCTGAAATCATCCTATGTGGCGTTCAAAATCGTTGAAATTCTCAAGAATAACCCTCAGATGCACGCCTGCATCACGAGACAGGTGGCTGGAACACTGAAAGATTCCGTGTATGCCAACATGAAATGGGCGATAAATGAACTTGGGCTGATGGAAGAGTTCGAGTTTAAAGTATCTCCGCTAGAAATAAAATATGTAAAGACTGGACAGACGATATACTTTCGCGGGCTGGATGACGAAACAAAACTGAAATCCATTAAGCCCGAATTTGGTTATATTGGAATCCTCTGGAAAGAGGAGAAAGACCAGATGAAAGGCGACGCACAGGAGCGTTCCGTGAATCAGTCAGTTTTGCGAGGAGGTGACATATCCTATGATTTCTCATCCTACAACCCTCCCAAAAGCAAAAGTAACTGGGTCAACCGAATTAAGCTCGTGCCGAATCCGAAAAGAGTGATACACCACTCGTGCTATACAGACGCGCCGCCGGAATGGCTCGGAAAGAAGTTCATCGAGGACGCGGAACATCTAAAAGAAGTCAATCCGGAAGCGTACGAGCATGAGTATCTCGGCATCCCGAACGGAGACGGCGGAAACGTGTTTGAATATCTGGAGATCCGAGACATCACAGACGAAGAGATTAGCCACATGGACCGTATCTATCCAGGCGTTGACTTCGGATGGTACCCGGATCAGTACTGCTACCTGCGGACTTACTACGATTCGGCGCGGGAGAAAATCTATCTCATTGACGAACTATACGTGAATAAGTGGAGCAATGAGAAAACAGCAAAATGGATCAAAGAAAAAGGGTATGATGACTATACGATTATCTGCGATTCCGCGGAGCCTAAGTCCGTAAACGACTATAGGGATGCCGGACTCCCAGCCAGGGGAGCAATCAAAGGACCGGGAAGCATTGAATACGGATTCAAATTCCTGCAGGCACGAACGTTAGTCATTGATCCGAAGCGGACACCGCACGCGTACAAAGAAATCACGGAATACGAATACGACCGGGATAAGGACGGGAACGTTATCAGCGGATATCCAGACGGTAACGACCATGCTATCTCGGCTTTGCGTTATGCGTATGAGCCATTATTTAATCGCAGGGGGTATAGTGCATAATGTGCGAATTTTGCGATGAGTTGAAGAATTGGAAAACCTTAGAAAGATTCGATCAGCGTGCACGGTACGTCTATCAGTGTAAGCTGATACGCAAGACGATGGTTGAGACAAGAGCGGCGGGGAGCATCGAGGGAACGCCGCATAACGTCAATTATTGCCCGATGTGTGGCAGAAAAGTGACAGAGGGCTAGGAATGGGACTGATAACAACTATTAAGAGGTGGCTAAGCATGTTTTTTCGAAGCGAAGCGGAGCAGGCGTTTAATGTTGATGTGATCGAATCCCCGGTAATGGATACGGTAATTAAAAAATGCGCTGCTGTTTATTCCGGAGAACCGCCGTGGAAAGATGTAAAAAACGGCATCCGAACAATTAATTTTGCAAAATCGTTAAGCTCCGAAACAGCGCGGCTTGCGACACTAGCAATTAAAATCACAATCGAGGGATCAGCAAGGGCGGAGTGGCTGCAGCAACAGACGGATGCAGTGTTTTTCAGTATCCGAAAATGGGTGGAATATGGCTGTGCGTATGGAACGGTAGTCATCAAGCCGAACGGGAAGACACTGGATGTATTCACGCCGGATGAAGTGCTTATAACCGATTATGATAACCAGAATATCACCGGAATGATATTCAAAGATACGTACACGCAAGGAAAATGGTACTACACGCGGCTGGAATATCACCGATTTGCAGAAGAGAAGCAGGGCGAGGAAACAGTACGCCCTTACTATATTTCCAACCGGGCGTATCGGTCGAAATCTCCCGATTCAATCGGCGATCCTGTGGCACTGAAAGATACGAAATGGTCTGAGCTTATGGCAGACTCCCCGCCGATTCTGAAAGCGAACGGAGAAAGCCTGGATGGCCCGATGTTTGGCGTATTCGTGACACCGCAAGCGAACAACGTGGACAAATCAACACCGCTCGGCCTGCCGGTATATGCAGAAGCGCTAGAAGAACTGAAAGATCTTGATATTGCGTATTCCCGCATGACCGGAGAAATCCACGACAGTGAACGAATCGTTCTGGCAGATGATCGGTTATTGTCTCCGGCTGGCACTCCGGTTAATAAGGTGAACCCGGGAGCTGCCGCAACAAAGAACTTGCCGAAGTACGTTCGAAACGTCTACGGCGAGGGGCCGGATTCTTTCTACCAGGAAATCAACCCGACACTCAACACAGAAGTGAGGGTTAAGGGAATCAATGCGTTATTGTCGCAGATCGGCTATAAGGCTGGATTCTCCAACGGCTATTTCGTGTTCGACCAAAAAACCGGTATGGTAACAGCAACGCAGGTTGAATCCGATGACCGGCGGACGATCCAATACATCAAGGATGTGCGGGATCAGCTCGAGAAGTGCATGGATGCCGTCTATTACGCGTTGAGTGTCTATGCGGATCTGTACGGCGAGAGTCCGGCAGGGGAATACGAAGTAACGTATGATTTCGGAGATATTACGTACAACCGCGAAGAGGACCGTGCACGCTGGTGGGGTTATGTGACTGCCGGTAAGGTACCGGCGTGGATGTATTTCGTCAAGTTCGAGGGATTCTCGGAAGAAGACGCAAAGGCAATGGTCGAAGAAGCCACTCCGAAAGAGGAAGAGCTTTTTGACAGCAAATATAAGGAGGAATGATAACATGGATATGAGTGGAGTAGCAACAGTAGTCTGCATCACAGTAGTCTGCTATCTGGTAGGCATGGTGATGAAAGCAACGGATATTAGCAACAAGTGGATTCCGTGCGCAGTAGGATTGGCGGGAGCGGTGCTTGGCGTTGTTGGTATGTACACAATCCCGGACTTTCCGGCGCATGACGTGCTTAATGCGGTAGCTGTCGGCATCGTCAGCGGACTTGCGAGCACAGGCGCGAACCAGATTATCAAACAGGCACAGAAAGAGGAATAAGACATGCTTACCCCGGAGTATCTGCAGCACGCGGCAGAGGGCGCAGAAGCCATCACAGAGGATTTACACAACCGGATCATGCGTAGGATCGTCAAGGCTATTTTAACACGCATGGAACGCGGCGAAAACTACATGCTGACGGCGGCGGACAAGTGGAGAATCGAAGCACTGCAGGAAGCTGGCTATCTGCTGGAAGATATCCAGAAAGAGATAGCAAAGGCGACCAATCAGCAGCTATCAGAGATCAAATCAGCCTGCGTTGACGCGGGAATACAGACGCTCAAGTGGGACGACGCGGTATATAAGGCGGCTGGGCTGGTACCTACGCCGCTTCTTCTTTCCCCCACACTGATGCGCGTACTGGAAAGAGACTATAAAGCGACCGCGGGCACATGGCGGAACTTCACCCGGACGACCGCGGAAGAAGCGCAGAGACTCTTTATCAACGAGCTTGACAGCGCCTATCACAGGGTTCTGAGCGGCGGAGAGTCTTACGGCGCTGTGGTGGCTGATCTGATCGAGAAAGTGTCCGAGGAGGGGCTGACAGTCAAGTACCCGACAGGATACCGGCAGAGCCTTGAATCTGCGACCATGACCATCGTACGCACCGGTATAGCGCAGGCGGCGTGCGATGTATCAGAAGCGCGGATGGAGGAGATGGACTGGGATATTATTCTTGTTTCTGCTCATGTAGGCGCACGAACGGGAGACGGCGGGCAGAACCCGGGAAATCATCTTTGGTGGCAAGGACGATTCTATTCCCGAACCGGAAAAAACAAGAAATACCCGAATTTCTACGAGGTGACCGGATACGGCACCGGCGAGGGGCTGGGTGGCTGGAATTGCCGTCATAGCTTCGGATCGGGAGACGGAAAGAACAACCCATTTGACGCTAAGAACATCTCATACGCAGATAATCGTAAGGTTGAAGAAGCACAGAAGCGGCAACGATTGTTGGAGCGCAGAATACGAAACAGCAAAAGGCAAATTCAAACATTGCAATTTGCTATAGACAACGCAAGCGACGATGAGACGAAAAGTAAATTGCAAAGTAGAACAGAGCAAAAAGCTAATTTGCTTAGTAAGCAAAATAAAGTATATCGCAAGTTTTGCGAAGATAACAACCTGCGCCCTTATGATGAGCGATTGAAAATAGCCCATTGGGACCGAAAACAGGCAGCAAGAGCCGCAGCGGATGCACGGCGATATCAAAAACGCAAAAAGGAAAAAGCAGATGATTGAGACGATTAATCAAATCATGATTCTCTGCGGCTGGATAACTACAGTAGGTGGCGCGATTGTGGTTCTGACTGGAGCATGGAAGAAATTCAAAAAGCCCGAGAGGGATCTGGAAAAGAGGATGCAGACAATAGAGGATGATATCAAGGATATCAAGTCAAAACTTGAGAAAGATTATACCTCTATCCGCACCCAACGAGATGATATGAATCTGATAATGAGGAGCATGTTCAATCTGATCGAAAATAAGATTACAGGGAACAACATAGAGGGCTTAAAAAAAACGAGGGAAGAACTTGTAAATGCGATGACCAACAAGAAAAATTAAGAGGGCTTATCTTGAAAGTGTATGAATTCACAGTACCGGAGCTGGAATATTTTCGCACGTATTGTAATTTTACGCGTGACGAACGTACACTTTTTGATTATCGGAGTAGGAATATTCCGCTCGAAAAGTGTGCGGAACTAATGAACATTTCTGTTTCTACTGCAAAACGGATCAGCAGAAACGTAAACACCAAAATCATTAAAGTATGCTGATTGATACTTTTTTGAGCATTTCATGGGACTTTGACGAACTGTCAGAGTCCTTTTTTTGCGCCTAAAATATGAGTAGAAAGAGAACGGAGGGATGAATATGTATCCGTATATTGACCCGCAGGCATTTGCGAACGAACAGGCAATGCTTCAGCAGAGAATTAATCAGTTGGAACAGGCGAGAAACCAGCAGATGAGCATGTATGCACCACAAAGTCAGCAACAGCAGCAGGCGCCGACCAGCAACGTAAATTGGATACAGGTTGCAGGTATCGAGGGAGCAAGAAATCAGATTGTCCAGCCTGGACACACTGCCTGGATGATGGACAACAACAGCCCTGTGTTCTACGTTAAGTCTGTGGACGGCATGGGAAGCGCGACTTTCAAGGTGTTTCAGTTCGCCGAGATCTCGCTAGAAGCCCTAAACCCGGCACAGAGCCAGCCGAAAGAAGAAAGACAAGAATACGTTACGCGGCAGGAATTTGACGCTCTGCTGACGCGATTAGGCGAAAAGCCGGAGAATAAGGAGGAACCCGTATGAATCCATTAATGAGCATGATAGGCAATATGGGCGGCGGTAACAACCCGATGGGCGCGATGATGCAGGCTATGCAGATGGTCAATAAGCTCAAACAGGCGGGCAACCCGCAGGCCGCAGTAGAACAGATGGCGCAGACGAACCCGAATGTTAAAAAAGCTATGGATATGTGCAAGGGAAAGAACCCGAAGCAGGTATTCGAGGAAATGTGCAGACAGAACGGGATGGACCCGGGGCAGTTCTCCGGGCTGATGAAATAAGATATTAGGGCGGTGCACAGCCTTAATAAATAGAAGAATAAGGAGAAAGAACCATGACAGATGGAACAATGGGACTTAGCGCGGCTGATGTAGCAGCCGTAACGAGAAACAATGACGATGACTGGGGCGGTGGCTGCTGGTGGATCTGGATTATTTTACTGGCATTTCTGTTCCCGATGATGGGCGGATGGAACCGCGGCGGCGTTGAAACTGGTGTGCAGGACAATTTCATTTCGGATGAATTTGTGAAACGCGATATTTTCAACACCAATCAGAACGTTTCCAACACTGCTTGCCAGACACAGAGGGACGTATTGGAAAATCGTTACACCAATCAGCTCGGCTTACAGCAGGTACAGGCGGCACAGCAGAATTGTTGCTGTGAAACGCAGAAAGAAATCCTGCAGAGCCGGTATGATGCGGCACTCATGGCACAGAATATGCAGGCGCAGATGGCACAGTGTTGCTGTGACATCAAGGAGAGCATTCTGGCCGATGGAAACGCAACCAGACAGATGATGCAGGAAAACACCATCCAGGCACTTAGAGATAAGCTGTCAGACCGTGACCGCGATCTGCAGAACGCGTACAATCAGATTTCACAGGTTTCTCAGACCCGTACAATCATTGATGCGGTACGCCCGACACCTACACCGGCTTATCTTACATGCTCCCCGTATTTTGCGTACAACATGACAGGATACGGCGGATGCTGCGGAAATGGCGGTAACGTGCTGTGATGAACACAAGCGAGCTGTCCGCACTCGATCTTCTGAACCTGTTCGGTGTATTCCTTCAGGCGATGAATTATCAGAGCGACCTGTCACAGGCAAGCAATGCGGATATCGCAAAACATCTGCAGGAACAGGACAGAAAGTACCTTGACCGGATCATCGAAAACCAAAATAAAATAATCAGCATGTTGGAAGATTCCAAATCTACGAAATAGTAGTTGTGCAAAATTGCAGGGGTAGGCGTGGAGCTTACCCCTGTTTTGTTAAGAAAAGGAGAGAAATTATGTTAAATGTAATTGCCAAAGCAGAACAGACAGTAGCAGCAGGACAGAATATTGTATTCACAAATACCCGCGTAAAATCCCGTCGTTGTGGATGCTCCAGCGGATGGCTGAACCACATCGAGGGAAGCGGAATTTTCACAATAACGAACCGCACGAACCTTCCTATCGCAGTGGAATTACAATTCAACGGCAACGTAACAGCGGCGGCAGCAGGCGCGACCGTGCTTACGCTGAAACTGAACGGAGAAGCGGTTGGAGGAACAGAGATGGACTATACCGTAGTTACGGCGAACACTTATCAGAATGTGAGCGCGGACACGCTGATCCCTGTACCGGCAGGAACAAGCCTTACTGTATCAGTCGGAAATATTTCTACAACCGAAGTCCTGGTAAAAGACGCGAACCTCATCATCAAAAAAGTTGCGTAGGGGGTGACGAATCATGATTACTTTCCGAAGCAAAACAGACGTAACAGATGCGGATGCTATTTTTTCGGAAATCAACAGCCGCTTCGTGGCAGCTATCATGATGCACGGCCAGATGGCAGATTATTTCGATTTTCTCGGGCTGAAAGGTTATAAACGTATACATGAGTACCAGCACATCGCAGAAAGCCTTGAGCGCCGTAAGGTGTGCCGATATTACATCGAACGGCACGGGAAAATTATTCCAGATGCGTTTTCTGGCGAGGTTAAAATGATTCCGGACGGATGGTATGCCGCAAAAAGCATTTCCGTCGGAAAAGGCACTAAGCAGAAAGCCGTAGAGGATGGATTTTCCGCCTATCGTGAATGGGAAGAGGAGACAAAAGCGGTATATCAGAGCTATGCCTCAACGCTACTTGAAAAAGGAAATGTGGAAGATTTCATGCTTGTAGCTTCGCTGATAGATGATGTGGGCGATGAACTGAAAGAGGTTGACAAAATTATTCTTGATCTGATCTCGACCGGCTATGATATGGTCCATATCACTGAGTCGCAGAAAGAATTGAACGAAAAATACAAAAAACGCATGAAAGGAATCGAGGTTGAATGATGGGAAACGTGAAAGAAGTGCTGGAAAAGCAGTTGGAAAGAGAAAAAGAATCTGCGATGCAGAAACTCACGACAGATAACCTTGACGCAATGTTCAAAATCACGACCACGTTATGCAATATGCGAAAAATGGAGTGTGAGAGCATTCCTGCGGCCATGATGGACGCGTCAGAAACGCTGATTAAGAAGTACAGCAATGGAAAATACGATAAGAATATTGACGCGCTGTATGACGAGTACATTGCGGCAAAAATGGCGTACCAGGAACACGGAGACGCGGCGCACAAAGATAAGCTTATGGATTCCGTCGGCCGCCTGATGGTTGAGGTGTTCGATATGCTTCAGGCGATGATTCTTGATGCGGATTTTCGCGACGAAAGACAGGCTATCATGCAGCAGATTCGAAAACTTGCTGATTCGTGATGACAAGATGGGTACAACGAAAAACATTGAATGTAGTACGATAGGAGCGTGAAAAGAAATTGGGATGGGCTTGTAAGTCATTTTGATGTTCAATTCACCTCCTTTCGACGTTCTAGGGGATCCTGTTAAGAGCCTGCACAAGGCTCGGAACGTGTCTGAAATATGCCGCGTTTTCCGTTCCTCGAGCCTTTCTGAAAACGCGGCGTGTTTCTTATTATTGGGAAACAGAAAAGAAGATTGTGTGTTCCTCTTACACTGCCATACATTCAATCTCTTTTGGACTGCTTGATAGGTTCGAATCCTATTTTCCCATTACCCCGGCAGAGGTTGATCTGCCTAAATCCATTACTGCCGACGGGCAGTTAAAAACAACGTTTAGGAGGATAGAAAATGCAGAATTACGAAGCAATTCTTTCAGAACTCGAAATCGAGATTCCGGAAGACAAAAAAGCGGATCTGAAAAAGAAGATGGAAGAAAACTATCGGACCAAATCAGATTACGACAAGGTGGTAACAAAGCGTGATGAGTACAAGAACTCGCTGGACAATGTGCAGAAAGAGCTGGAGGGATTTAAAGACGTGAATGTCGAAGAATTACAGACGAAAGTTACAACCCTCACCACACAGCTCAACGAAGAGAAAGCTGGACGGGCAGCAGATGCCAGAAGGGCAGAAGTCGAAAAACAGGTAAATGAGTTCTTGACGGCTACAGACGAAAAGGGAGCGAAGAAATACGAGTTTTTGAACGATATTACTGCCGACTACTACCGCGCAGAGCTTGCAAAAGCACTGGATGCTGATTCTGCAAAAGGAAAGTCAATTTCGGACATCTTTACAGAGATGATTACCGACAAGAATGGAAAACAGAAAGCAGGGATTTTCACGGATGCCGGAGCCGAAAAGGCAAAGAACAATGCAGCAAAGTTCACACAGCCTACAACCGGCGGCAAGGGCGGCGAGCTTACGAAAGAAACTTTCCGAAAAATGAATCTTGATGAGAGACTTAAATTAAGAGAAGAAGATCCCGAACTGTACGAAGCACTCTCGAAATAACACCGTTATCACGCGATAACGCTTGACCGCAAAAAGTTACGCGGTAGAAAGGAAATATAATGCCAAGAACTGGTACTTTTGGCGGCTTTTCGTTTGATCCGGAGGTGTTCTCCGATTACATGAGCGAGCAGCCGACCTGGAATGACCGAATCTTAGCGTCTGGAATCCTTGTACAGGATCAGACGATCATGGATCTGATCGGAACAAAAGGAAACGTTGCAACACTTCCGTTCTATGTTCCGATTGATGAGGATGAATCTCACGCGCTCAACAATGATGGTGAAACCGACAACACCCCGACTGATATCAGTGGAAAAAAACAGACTTGTATGCTGACCCAGCGTATGAAAGCATGGAAAGCCCAGGATTTCACAAAGGAGCTGACCGGTGCTGACCCGATGACTCATGTTGCAAACTCTGTAGCCGGATTCTATCGGCAGGTAAGAACCCGCGATCTCATGGCCATTGTTGATGCGGTTCTTGCGCTGGACGGTATGAAAGATCATGTTACGGATCTTTCGGCGACGGCATCTTCTGGTGTTACAACCGTAACAGATACAAACAAAATCAATGATACAACACTGATTTTCGCGCAGCAGAAAGCAGTTGGAGACGCAGACGAGAATATGGGTCTGCTGGTCCTTAACTCTTACATCTATGCTCGATACAAGGCTATGGGGCTGGTTGATTACAATAAGTATACAATCACAAATGCTATCGAGCGAGATGTTGAGTTGCCGACGATCGGCGGATTCATTCCGGTTGTATCTGATCGTTTCACTGTAGACACATCTACAGACGTTCCGATCTATAAGAGCTATATGATCGGATCTGGAACGGTGCTCACTTGTGATAAGACTAACTACGAGGACCCGTACTATGCAGACTACGATCCGGAAACCAAAGCCGGTATTCGCAAGCTCTACACAAAACAGGGCTACGTACTGCATCCGAACGGATTCTCAATCAATGCAAATAAAATCGCAAAAGAATCCCCGACCACTGCGGAACTCGGAGCAAAAGCGAACTGGTCACTTGCATTCAATCACAAAAACATCCGTATGGGACTGATTAAGTCCAACGGTTGACGGAGGTATCTGGTATGGCATATGCAGACTATGAATTTTATACAACTTCATATTTCGGCGATACCGTGCCAGAATCCGACTTTCCGCGGTACGCCGAGCGGGCAAGTGATCGAATCGATATTCTGACATTCGACCGGCTTGCCGACGGGCTGCCGGAAAACGAACGTGCACAGAAAAAGATCAAGAAAGCGGTCTGTACACTGGCGGATGCACTTTTTCAGATCGACACCGTAAAAAATGCCGCAATGGAAACAGTAGGAACCGTAAAGAGAGAAGATGGAACGGTCATCAATAAGGCCGTTTCTTCGATTTCTTCCGGCAGTGAAAGCATCTCCTACGTGACTGGAACCAGCGGTATAAATTCCAGCGTCTACGGACAAGCGGCGATGGACAAAAAGGTAGAAAACGTGCTCGTGACACAGATTATTATCGAAAATCTACAGGGCGTTATGACGGATGACGGCGTTCCGGTCCTGTATGCAGGAATGAGGTTGTGAGATGGGTGGAAGAGGTAGCAACAGTGGAATGATGAAAACTGTAAACGGTAAGACGGTAAAACGCTTCAATACCCCCCTAAAGGCTGGAAACCCGTAGAAAATGCTCTTACGAATCCCAAAGGCTATACGTGGTACTCGAATGGAAAATCACGTTTTAGCGGTCAATATGAAACGGCGCTTGTAAAGAATAAGAAGTAGGTGAAACCATGTATGATGAAACCATAACTCTTTTCAATCGGTACGAAGATCAAACCGGGAATGTATTCTGGTATCCGACCGTGCTGCAGCATGTGGATCTTATCACGGATAAGGTCGCAAATATTGTCCGAACCGGCATTGACAGTGCCGATACGGCCAGCCTTCACGTGGCGTACACGCCATATAACGGCACAATTATGGTGCAGGGAAAGAAGTGGTTATCACCGAAAGCCTGGAAAGCTCAGACGAATGAAGAACTCCCGGGAACAATCACTTTTGCTAACGAAGATTTTTTCGTGCTCGGCGATTACTGCGTCAAGAAAGAACAGGCTTATCTTATCGACAATAACGGAGCATACGTGCAGGAGCACGAGAAAAGGCCGATTTCCACAATTGTTGAACGGCAGATGTACGGCGTGGTGAAAGACGCGGAATACACAAGCAGAGTAGACCGCGGCTTCTATGACTACATGAACAAAAAATACGATAATGTGTTTTCCATCAGCAATGTAGGCGGTCCGTACAGGCTTATTCCTCATTTTGAGATAGGGGGAAGATGATGAGTAATACAAAGCATTTCCCAAGTTTTTCGGTTGTGAACGGACACGTTAAGGTGCAAGTAGACCTTACGAGATTCGATAAGCAATTCCGGGAAGCTCAGTTTTGGCTTGACGGGCAGGTTATGAACGATATGATTCCGTACATGCCATTTCGAGACGGAATCATGGTAGACACCACCAGAGTGCGTAGCGCATCCATGCAAGGCACTGGAAAGGTGTGTGCAGGCGCTCCGCCGTATGGTCGATTCCTGTACGAAGGAAAGCTTATGGTTGATCCGGAAACACGCTCAGCGTGGGCGAGACCCGGAGCAAAAAAGGTTGTTACAGACACACCGCTGAAATTTGATAAAACGGCACATCCGTCCGCAACGGATCACTGGTTTGACGCGGCAAAGGCGGCACACGGCAAGCAATGGGTGAAAGGAGTGAAGAAACGTGCCGGAGGAGGTTAAAAAGCTCGTTACGTACGATGTTGACGGTTATGACATCGTAACAAAAGCACTTGAAACTGTTCTGAACACTTTTCCCGGTCTGCAGCCGACCGAAAAGATTAAGTTTTCATTCCTAAAAGAGGATGACGGAATCGCATTCTATCCGGTGAGCGGGGCAGTTGTCGCATCGGAAAAAAAATCGGTCACCGGGATGGTAGATCAGCTCTGCAATTACCCGTTTTTTGTGGTGTACCGTTCCGCACCTACAACGCCTGGAGTCAAGACGGAAATCAAGGAATTTTTGGACACTCTCGGAAAGTGGCTGGAAAAACAGCCCGTGCAGGTGGATGGGGAAGAACATCATCTGAATTCTTACCCTACACTTACGGAAGGAAGAGTTATTGAATCTATAACCCGTCTTACGCCATCTTATCTTGATACGGTGGCGGAGAACAAAGTGGAAGACTGGGTTATCAGTATGTCCTTAAAATATCGGAAAAAATTCAAAAAATAATCATACCGGCACCGATTCGGCAGCCGCTGACCGCGAAAAGTTACGCGGTAGAAAGGAAAAAACATGTCTAAACTGGAGCGTGAAGCAATGGCCACTTACCTTGATTCGACTTTCAAGAGAGTCGTGGCATCCGCAAGCTGGGTGCTGGTAGGTGATGATATTGAGGATATGTCCGTAGAGCTTAACCCGGACACAGAAACAACCAAAAACATTCTCGGACAGACCAAAACGAGAGACAACGGATATGAGCCGTCTATGGATGCTGACCCGTTCTATGCTGATCCGGATAACAAGCTGTATCCGGTGCTGCGAGATATTGCCCTCGAGCGTAAAAAAGGCGACGCTTGTAAAACACTTATGCTAGAGGTCATCGTGGAGGACACAGCGGCAACAAATCATCTTGCTTACGTGCGTGAGGTCATCGTAAAACCGCAGTCTTACGGCGGCGATACTGCAGGTCTCAATATCCCGTTCGCTGTTTCTGAGGATGGCAAATTCACAAAAGGCTACGTAAGCGCAGCTTCTCTTAAAACCGGAACTCCGGAATTTAATGAGGGCGCAGCGCCGGCTTCCGGTAAGAGTACATCTTCCGTTCTGGCGTAAGATCACAAACGAATAGAAAGGAGCTTTTCAATGAGCAACAAACTCGTAAAACCGCAGAGTAACGACATCATTATTGATGATGGCTTAAAAACTTATTACATCAAAAATAAGCAGGGCCATGTATACGGAAAATTTGATTTTCGACCGTCCGACACCAATCTTATCTCACGATATGATGAGGTTGTAGAAAATCTGAACAGCTTTTCAGTGCCGGAAAACGAACCGGCGGACATTAAAAAGGTTGAAAGCATGGTTGCTGATGAGCTTTCCTATCTGATCGGATCGAATTCGAAAGAATCATTTTTCAGCATCTTAGGCCCGTTCTCTCCGCTTGCTTCTGGAAAACTGTTTTTCGAAGAAGTTGTTGACGCTATCGGCCGCGTGATCGAAACTGAGACCGAACACAGGGCGAAGAAAGTTCGAACACGTATGAATAAGTACGTTGCAAAATATCGTAAATAATGGACGCGTGGAGCCTTCCGACATCGCTCAACGTTGCAGGAAAAGAATATCCAATACGCTCAGATTATCGAGTGGTATTGGATATTTTGCAATGTATGAACGATCCCGAGATTTTCGAACCAGATATGACCGAGGACGAAAAGAGGGCGGAACAGGTCATAAGTATGTTAGCTATCCTCTATATTGATTTTGACGATATGCCACCCGGAGAATGGGAAGAAGCTGCGGAAAAAGCATGTGAATTTATTGACTGCGGGTTTTCAGAGGACACAAAGCGAAAAAGGCCAAAATTAATGGACTGGATACAGGATGCAACCATTATTATTCCGTCCATCAATAAGGTTGCCGGAAAAGATGTGCGCGGTCAGAAGTATCTGCACTGGTGGACTTTTTTTGCATTCTACATGGAGATCGGGGAAGGCACGTTTGCTACCGTGGTAAGTATCCGAGATAAAAAAGCCAAAGGAAAGAAACTGGACAAGTGGGAACAGGAATATTACAGGGATAATAAGGCTATCATCGATCTCAAATCGGCAAGCGGCCAGAGAAGCGAAGAAGAAAAAGCAGCTCTTAGAGAGCTTTTCGGAATATCAAAATAACTGCCGGAGCATACGGAGCACCGGCACAAACCGTTAAAAGTTACACGGTAGGAAGGAAAAACGCATGGCGGGACAGGCTGACGGCTATATCATCATTGATACGGAGATTGACACCAACGGCGTAAAAGCTGGCAGTAAGGAGCTGGAAGCGAATGTGCGGCATTGTATCTCGTCTATTAATGATCTTGGAGACAAGGCCAAAGCATCACTTAATAAGCAAGCAAATGCATTTTCAAAGCTAAACGATCAATACAGAGAGCAAGAAAAAAGAGTCGAACAGCTCAAAGAAAAGGTTTCTGAACTCGGAAAGCAGCAGATACCGACTGACGAATACAAAGAGATCCAGGCGCAGATAGAGTCTGCTAAGACGCAGATGGACAAACTCATCTATGCGCAGGAAAAATTTGTGGCGCTGGGCGGCAGTGAAGACAGCAAAAAGTATAAGAGTTATCAGTATGATATTGATCAGCTCGCAAAAACAATTGAATATGCAAAAGGTGAGTTGCAGGATCTTGAAGAAACAGGAAAAGCGTTCACGTCCGCGCTAGGATCAGAAACTCCAACCCAGCAGTACGCACATCTTGAGTCAGAACTTGCGAAATTGGATGAGAAAATTTCGATTACCAAAGAAAAATGGGATGAACTTTGGTCGTCGAATGATGACGGAAGTAAGACGGCAGAAATGGGAGAGCTTGCGGTTGACCTTGACGTTTTACGTGACAAATACGATTCGGTCGCAAACAAAATGCGTGAGATGGAAGAAGCCGGTACTGCAACGATTAATGCCAAACCTACAAAAGAAGCAGCAGCAACGACGGAAAAACTGGCGCAGGAAGAAGAAAAGCTGGCAAATATCAATGACCGGCTGAAAACGTCATATGACGGCGTAAAAGACAGCATTGATAATTATTCGAAATCAGCAAGCAGCGCAGCAACAAAAAAAGCCGCTGACGACGGAGAAAAGCTGGCAAATTCCAATAAAAAAGTGGCTGACAGCGGAAAGAAAGCCGCAAATTCGCTGAAAGAGACCGGAAGCGCGGCGGGAAATGCCAAAAATGGAATTATGATGTTGTTAAAATACGGTCTAGGCATCCGCTCATTATTTGTACTTTTCAATAAGTTGAGAAGCGCGGTTGTGGCCGGAATGTCAAATTTAGCGCAGGAATCCGGCTCAACCAACTCGGCTATCTCTATGTTGTGGGGCAGCCTGGAACGGCTCAAAAACAGTCTTGCGACAGCATTTGCGCCGATTCTTACGGCGATTGCACCTATTCTGTCCAAATTTATCGACATGCTTAGCACCGCGGCAACATACGTGAGTATGTTTTTTTCGATGCTTTCCGGGAAAAAAACATACACCCGAGCATTAGCCGTTCAGAAAGACTACGCGGCATCTCTAAGCGATACGGCATCGAGTGCGAAAGATGTAGCGGACGCAACCAACGACGCGGCAGATGCGGCAGATGCGGCCGCAGAAGCAACGGAAAAATACCTTTCCCCTCTCGATGATCTGAACAAGATGGATTCGAAAAGCGACAGCGGTTCTGGCAGCGGCGGTGGCGGCAAATCCCCTGGAGCTGGCGGCGGTGGAGGAGGAACAGGCAGTGCGCCGATGTTCACGGAAGAGCAGATCCCTAACGCTTTTCTGGATAATCTGCAGAAAGTTTTTGATTTACTGAAAAAGATTAAAGACCTGTTTATGTCCGGCTTCTGGGATGGCCTTGGAGATTACAAACCGCAGCTTGCAGAGCTGAAAAAGGATCTGGCATCCATCAAAAAGAATCTTGTGGAGATCTTCACAGATCCGGAAGTAGTAGGAGCCGCGAAACGCTTTGCAGAATCTGTAATCTATAATCTCGGGGTCGTAGCCGGATCAATAGCAAGCGTAGGCCTTACACTGGCTGTTAATCTTGTGGGCGGTTTTGAAAGCTATTTGAGCAGAAATAAGGATAGAATCAAGAAATTTTTGGTTGACGTTTTCAATGTCGGAGCAGAAATTGCAGATGAATTCGGACTTATCGCAAAAACGATAGCCGAAGTATTTGCAAAAACGTTTGGCACACAAACAGCGCAGGATTTGACAGGAAATCTTATCGGAATTTTTGCATCTTTAGGCGGCTTGGCTGTAGAAATTTTTGCACGATACGAGCGCGATAAAATGTATCTGGCCTGGCAGCCATGGATCGATAACAAAGATAAATTAGTTGAAGCGATTAACGAAACAATCGCACCTATTCAGCAACTCGCGCAGGTTATCGAGGACTTTTTAAACGATACAGCCGACAAAATCATTGCATTTTATGATGAGAGCGTTAAGCCATTTATTGATGATATCGAATCAGGCTGTGCGTCTATTTTGGCAACATTGCTTGATCTTTACAATAGTTATGTAGTGCCTATCATCGATGAATGGGGAACGCGGCTCGAAGATTTGATTAATGGACCTCTTACAGATTTTGTCGATAAATTCCTTGATGCGTGCGCAAAAATCATTGATGCGCTACAGCAAATTTGGAATAACGTTCTTGTTCCCCTTATTAATTGGATTCTTCAAAATGTAATTCCGTTACTGGCTCCTGTAGTACAATGGCTAGGCGACGCGGCTATTGATTTATTGGGCGCTGCGGTAGAAATGGCGAACGGAATTCTGGATATGCTCGGCGGTTTGATCGATTTCCTTGTTGGTGTGTTTACGGGCGACTGGAAAAAAGCTTTTTCCGGTGCAGGACAAATAGCACAGGGATTTGCGGATACATGCGGCGCTGTAATTGAATGGATTGGAGACTATATTTTAACTCCATTTATGTCACTGGTGAAAAAATTATTCTCTGTTGACTGGGTAAAATATTTTGGCGTAGCTGGCATTGCTCCGCAGGTGCTTTGCGATTTGATTAAGTCAATATTCAAAACTATGAAAAACGTATTTATTGGGATTATGAATTTTATTAAATACGCGTTTACTGGTGACTGGCGGAATGCTTGGCAGAGCGTCAAAAATATCTTTTCGAGTATCATGAGCGGAATTGGTGATGTTGTGCGTGCTCCGATTAATGGGATCATCAGCATGGTTAATCAGGCAATCGGAGCAATCAATAATCTGATCCGCGGCGTGAATAGAATTCCGCATGTAAATATTCCAACTATCGGAAGAATCCCACATCTGGCATCCGGTGCGGTCATCCCACCAAACCAGGAGTTTCTGGCAATGCTCGGAGATCAGAAAAGCGGAAACAATATCGAAGCACCAGAGGGGCTTATCCGTAAGATTGTCCGGGAAGAGTCTGGAAAAGGCAATGGAAGCTATACTTTCGTTGCACAGTTGGACAGAAAAGTCCTGTTCAAGGAAACAATCAGCGAAGCAAAGCTGCAGCAGATACAGGGTGGAAATAACCCATTCGAGCTGTCTACGACTTAAGGAGGGCATACATGGCACAAAATCATTTACAGTTTGATGGCTACACGCCGCCAGATGTTGACGAAGATGGTTACACTATTGCTTTTGCAGCAACATCTTCGGACGATTCCGGGCGGCTTATGAACGGCAAAATGGTCAACACAAGGTTATTCACCATTGAAGCGTATAACCTTAAATGGACCGATATTACCCTTGAAGCAGCAACGGAAATCCTTTTAAAGACTGTTTTCAAGTCTCAGTTCAATTTCCATTATTTCAATATCAAAACCGCAAAATGGGAGACACATGCTTTTTATGTTGCAAACGTTGACACAGCGATATATTCCCTCAAAGAGGGCGAGGAAAAATGCACAAGTCTTAGTTTCCAGGTAACGAGGATTGACCCATCATGAAAAATGTAAGCACAGAATTTAGGGAAAAAGTAGAAAACGGTTCGGCATGTTATGCGTACGCAAACGTGGTTTTACGGAACGGCACAAAATTGACTCTGGATCCGTCCAAAGATTTTCGAATTGACGGTAACAGCATCACGACCAATGGGGGAAGTTCATTCCCCCTCGGTGTGGCGCTTTCAAGAACAATAGAGCTTAATTTGGATAACTACGACGGAAGATTTGATGCCATTGACTTTTACGGCGCAGAAATCACGCTTTTTACGGGAATGACGCTGGATGATGGAAGCGTAGAAAAAATTAAAGAGGGAATCTTTTCTGTAGTTGAGCCGACCACGCCGGGATCCACAATTGCTCTTGTTGCTGCAGATTACATGGCGAAAACATCCGATAGTTACGTTGCAAATACGACGTTTCCGGCGACTGTATTCAACATCTATCGGGATGTCTGCATCCAGTGTAATCTTGTTGCTGGCAGCGCGAAATTCACAAATGGTGATTTCGTGGTAGATGCAATTTCTGAAAATGTTACCTGCAGGGACATGCTCGGATATATCGCTATGATTGCTGGCGGTAATGCCATTTGCGATTCCAACGGTGCTGTTATTATTAAGAGCTATGATTTTTCCGGCCTTAAAAAGTCAGATGGCACGTATGATTACACGAAAGCACAGAATTTTTCTGGATTTCAGAAGAATCCGAGCATTTCGACAGATATGATTCGGATAACCGGAGTTAAGGCGGAGAATGACGATGGAGACGAAAAGCAATCTTATATTGTAGGTTCGGAAGATTACTGCTTCTTGATCGAAAATCCATTGATTTCCTGCAAAGAAGCACAGGCACTGCAGCTAATCGGAAATGTTATTGTTGGGCTTGAATTTTACACTTTCAGCGGAGATCACATTTCAAACCCGCTTGCTGAGTTTATGGACCCGTGTTTCGTGCAGGATATGAAAGGAAATCTTTTCTTTTCGGTTCTGAGCAATATTACTTACACGTACCTTGGCAGTACGTCTATTTCATGCGATACAGACAGCCCAGAAACCGTAAAGTCGCAAAAGGCGACATCTGGCTCGAAAGTATACCAGAATCTCAAAAAGCAGCAGCAGGTTATTAAAAAAGAATTTGAAAAACAGATGGACGCTCTCGAAAAACAGGTTTCCAACGCGCCCGGAACCTATATTTCAAGCGAAGTGCAGCCGGACGGCAGCAGCATCTACTATCTGCACGATAAGCCTACACTTGCGGAATCCAAAAGTGTTTTCAAAATTACAGCTGATACAATCACAGCATCGACCGACGGCGGAAAGACTTGGAACGGTGGATTTACTGTAGATGGAGTCATGATAGCTAAGATCATGACTACTATCGGCATCAATTTCGATTGGGGAGTTGGCGGAACCCTTATCATCCAGGACAGAAACGGAAAACAGACCGTCTACATGGATGCTGAGACGGGAGAAGTCCGGCTTAGCGTGGTTTCTCTTTCCATTCAGGGCGAAACGGTGGCAGATATTGCCGAAAAAAAAGCGGAATCTTCTCTGAACGACTTTAAGAGCAATATATACAACCCTATGATTTCCAACCTGCAAAAGCAGATTGACGGTCAGATCGAAACGTTCTATTACGATTACGAGCCTACGCTCAACAACGTTCCGGCGAAAGAATGGGATACCGAGGAGAAGAAGACGGCTCATGAGGGAGACTTATTCTATTGGAAGTCGAAAGGCTATGCGTACCGCTTCCAGAAAGACGGATCAGCGTGGAGCTGGCAGCTCGTACAGGATACCGATATCACGCTTGCTATGCAGAAAGCCGCAGAAGCCAAAGACACAGCAGACTCAAAGCGCCGCGTTTTTACAGCTACGCCGTATCCTCCGTACGATGTAGGTGACCTGTGGGTGGGCAATGACACTTCCGATCTTATGAGATGCCAGCGCTCACGCCAGTCCGGCTCCTATGATGCGTCTGATTGGATCAAGGCAGTTAAGTATACAGATGATTCTGAGCTTAACAACTTCATTTACACTGATTATGCAGAAACGCTTGTCGAAATCTCTAATTCGATTGACAAGAAAGCCGAAACGTGGTTCCAAGCAACAGATCCGGCGCTCCAATGGACAGATAATAGCACATCTGAACCATTGCAGGACCATACCGGCGCAAATATCACAGACAGCACCGGCGCAAACATTCTGACCGTATGGGAACGCGAAAAAGCGGCTCATAACGGCGACTTGTGGCATAACACGACTAACAATGTCGAATACATCTATAAGGACGGAAGCTGGCATGAAATGAGCGTTCCAGACGATGTTTTTGACAAAATCGACGGCAAGGCGCAGATTTTTGTTGGCGAACCGATTCCCCCTTATGACGTAGGCGATACATGGTTCACCGGAACAACCATCCTTGTCTGCGTAGTTAAGCGCACATCTGGAAAGTATAATGCGTCCGACTGGGCGAAAAAAGATACTTATACAGACGATACCGCGCTTGAAAACTTCCTTTCCGGCGACTACAAAGAGACTATTGCCAACTTGTCTACTCAGATTGACGGTAAGGCGGAAACGTGGCGGCAGAGCACTGATCCGGCGGCCAATTGGACAACGGATGAGCTGAAAGCCCAGCATAAGGGCGACTTGTGGAACAACACAGAGAACCAGAAAACTTATATCTATAATGGCTCAGCATGGCAGGAAATGACATCAACGCCGCCACAAGCCGTATTTGACGCGATTGATGGCAAGGCTCAGATTTTCATTAAGCAGCCAACTACGCCGTATGATGTGGGTGACTTATGGTTCGATTCTTCCAGTGCAGATATTATGACCTGTACGACTGCGAGAGAGAGCGGAAATTTTAATGCTGCAGACTGGGAAAAAAGAAATAAATATACTGATGATTCCTCTCTTAACAACTGGATCAAGGGAGACTATGCAAAAACGCTCAAGGATGTGCAGACGCAGATAGACGGAAAAGCCGAAACGTGGAGACAGAGCACAGACCCGTCTAAGTCGTGGACGACGGATGCACTGAAAAAGCAGCATAAGGGAGACTTGTGGTACAACACGACCGAGCAGAAATCCTATATCTACAACGGTAGCTCGTGGGAACAGATGAAAGCAGAGCCGCCGAGCGGTGTCTACGATGCCATTGATGGAAAGGCTCAGATTTTCGTAAGCCAGCCAAAACCTCCGTACTCTGTAGGTGACCTCTGGTTTGACTCATCGACCGCGGATATCATGACCTGCGTAACCGCCAGAGAGTCCGGCTCGTATGTTGCCGGAGACTGGCAGAAGAGAAATAAGTATACGGATGACTCCGCCGTAAAAGCAGTCAGCAAGGAACTGGGCGATTTCATCGCTGCATATGACGACGAAATGGAGAAAATCTCCAATTCGATCGACAAAAAAGCAGAAACATGGTATCAGACAACCGACCCAGCCTTACAGTGGACGGGAACGACCGAAGAAGCGTTGCTGGATCACACCGGAGCGACCGTTACGGACAGCACCGGCGCGGCGATCATGACCGTGATTGAAAGTGAAAAGACGGTTCACGATGGCGATCTCTGGAAAAACCCATCGACCAATAAGGAATACATCTATCAAGCCGGAATTTGGCAGGAAATGAGCATACCGAACGATGTTTTCGACATCATCGACGGAAAGGCTCAGATTTTCGTAAGCCAGCCAAAACCTCCATACTCTGTAGGTGACCTCTGGTTTGACTCATCGACCGCGGACATCATGACCTGCGTAACAGCACGGGAGAGCGGAGATTTTGCGGCTGCGAACTGGCAGAAGAGAAATAAATACACGGACAACTCCGCGGTAGATGCACTGGACAAGGCCTTAACACAGCTTGAAATTTTTAACAGACTCACCAATAACGGCGCTGCACAGGGCATTTTCTTGAAAGATGGAAAACTGTACCTCAATTTCTCGTACGCACAAGGAGGAACCTTAAAACTTGGCGGAGTCAACAACGGCAACGGTCAAGCGGAAGTGTATGATTCCAGTGGAAATAAGATCGGAAGCTGGAACAAAGACGGTTTTAATTTGCAGAAAGGTTCCATATATGGTACGCAGATCCACCTTGAGTCACAAAATGACTATATACAAGGCACGGTCAACGGAAATGAAGCTGTCAAAATCTCCACAGGCGGCGTAAAAGTTGACAGTACGGCTAACTGGGGACTTAGCGTTACTCAGAAAAAATATATTTTTGAAATGAATCCGTACTTATTCCCTGGCGTTCGATTGCTTGACAAATCAACGGGAGCTGGAATTGGCAGCACGTGGACAAGCGGACACTTCGGAATGTGCTACGCAGACGATCTTTCCGGATATTCCTCTGTCACTGATTCGCTCTCGAATTATGGCGTATACATGAAAGCCGGAAAAGAGGATGCAAACGGCGGCTTTTATGTAACAGGAAATGGACTTGGAAAAGGTTCACATGTAACCGCAGAGGGAATCTATACTTCTGGCACCAAAAATAGAATTGTAGATACCGAAAACTACGGTCAGCGTCTCCAGTATTGCTATGAGATGCCGAGCCCGTTCTTCGGAGACATCGGAGAAGCGGAAACGGACGAAAACGGCCTGTGCTACGTTCAGATTGACGATATTTTCGGCGAAACAGTGCTGAGAAATGACAAGTATAACGTGTTCTTGCAGAAAGAGGGATGCGGCGACCTGTGGATCGAGGAAAAAACGGCAGACTACTTTTTGGTCAAAGGAACACCAAATCTTAGCTTTTCATGGGAGCTGAAAGCTAAACAGGCAGATTACACGCTAGAAAGACTGGAAAAGAACGAAACTTCATATGAAAAAGAGCCGGAATTGGACTACAGCGAAATCGGCTATCAGACGTATATTGATTATGTAGAATCGAAAATCATAGCATGAAAGGAGCACGTATGAAAGTCTTAACAAGTTTTACTAAATTAGTAACCGGTGAGGGCATCCGGATCGCTTACACCTATTCAGAGGTGGATGATTCCGGCGACCTTATCAGTCAAAATAACCGCGGCAATTTTGTCGCGGTTAACCCGGAATTGAAAAAGCATATCGCCGCAATTGATGAATATATTGAAAATAATCAGCTCAATAAGGAGGAAAACTAATATGGCAAAATTCACAGATTACACCGAAAAAACAGAACCGGTAGACACCGACCTTGCTCTTATCTACGACACCCCAGCCAAAGTGAATAAAAAGTTTACTTTCGGTAATCTGTGGAAATGGATTGCTAAGAAAATCGTGTCTGAGGGTATCTCTCAGCTCGAGACGACTAATAAGACAATCCCGGGAGCCATTAACGAATTAAATAGTAACAGGCTCAGGAGCTCAGAAAACATAGCTTCTGCTTCTGATCTTGCTGAAGATGTACTTATAAAATGTGACTATGGAGAAATTAGGTTATTCACAATACAAAGCACAGTAAGTATCAATCAAGGTTCTCCGGATGGCAAAGGCGGATTTCTACTTGCATATCAAAGCATAAGCGGCAGCAAATACGGAATTGTTGTGCTTTTTTCTTACGCTGGAACTATATGGATGAAAATCAAATCTACTACTTTGGATGAGTGGAAAAAAATACAATTGTCTTAAAAACAAAATAGTAAGCGTGGAATAATGTCATATCGTGGTAAAGATGTCTCATCCAGATATACGCGTCCATATATAAGTAAAGTAAATAAATATAGCGAACCAAGTGTAATATTAGCTCTCGGATATGAAGGTGTCGGTATATTAAGGTTCATCAATATGGGACTGCAAGATCATCCCGTATCATACGAAAACTTATATGGTGAAATATGTAAAGTAATAAATAATAAAATTACGGTTGATTTTAGTGACAGAAATCGACAAATCACGTTTATCACACCCGAAGGTATTGAACTAGCATTTGAAGAAGTCAATGCATAAAATAGTAAGACATTTGATAGAACAACGATTGATAAAAATAGCCTAATTTCTAATTTGCATACTGATATATATAAAAGAAACTGTGTTATAATATATTGACATTATAGAGGAAAGGAAAAGTGACAATGGATAATTCTACTAGAAGAATGATTAATTCATTAGCGGAAGATGTATTGAGTGCGTACAATATATCTGTACCAATTGGAAATATTGATGAAATTGTTGAAAAGCTAGGTGGTACTATCCAGAAGGAAGCTTTTTTTTCTGATGGTGCCGTTGAGAAAGAAGGAAATGGATTTAAAATTATTGTATCTCCTTTTCAAGATGAAAAAAGAGAACGTTTTACAATAGCACATGAATTAGGCCATCTTTTTCTTCACATGGGTTATCGAACCAATAATGAATTGTGGGAAAAACAGGAGAATAATATTTATCATCGAATTGGAAATTCAGAAAAGGAATATCAAGCAAATGAGTTTGCGGCAGCTTTTTTAATGCCGGCGACAGAATATCTTGCTGTATTAAACAAAGTGGCAGAGGGAAATATGGTTGATACATCTAAAATAGCAGAATATTTTAACGTATCGATAGAAGCGGCAGCGAATAGAGGAAAATTTTTGGGGTATTTAAGATGGTAGATCAAACTCAGAGATTAAGCAGATATAGAGAATTAATACAGGAACTGAATGAAACGAAAAAAATGGAAATAGCTCGACGAACAGTTGAGCTATTCTTTTCGTTTGATATCGTAAATTCATCGTTGTAACGCAGGAAAACGTAAGATACAGCCATCACCGATACGTAGTCTAACAAGCCTACAAAGAGCCGTGAGAAAAAGAGTACAATGTTCCTAAGAATCGAAATTTTGGGAAAAGGAGCATCGACAAATGAGAATTGACAGATCATTAATCAGTAACACGAACACTTACAGTGAGAACGATCCTAAATGTATCGTAGTCCACAACACGGATAACTTCGCCGCCGGAGCAGACGCGCTGGCACACGCACGAGCGCAGTATAACGGCAATTTTCAGAATATGTCCGCCCATTATTACGTGGATGATGGTGACACCGCCTATCAGGCGGCACCGCACAGCCGTGGGTGTTGGCACGTCGGGGTTAATTACGGCGGTAATAACCTGTTTGGACGCTACGGCAACCGTAGCAGCATCGGCGTTGAGATGTGCGTGCAGGCGGGATATAATTACGAAAAAGCGTTTCAGAACACGGTAGCGGTCGTCAAAGAGATCATGCGGGAGACTGGCATTCCGGCAAGTCGCGTATACCGCCACTGCGATATCTGTAGCAAGCACTGCCCGAGCCAGATCATCGAGAGAGGGGATTGGGAGCGGTTTAAGAGCCTGATCAGTGACGCGGCATCGGTCGAACAGCCAGAAAGCGGAAAGTATGAGCCTGGTATTTACAAGGTCAATACCGACCTTAATATTAGAGAGCAGCCGAACGCAGACAGCCGACGAGTTGGAACGATCAAAGACCGCGGCAGCTACACGGTGACAGAAATTCAGAATGGAAGCTGGGGAAGGCTGCTCTCCGGTGCGGGCTGGATCAACTGCCATGCAAAATTTTGCACTTATGGCGGCGCGGCCAAAGAATCCACCTCAAAAGCGATCGCAGTCGATGGCGTATGGGGTCATGAGCTGACCAAACGCTTGCAGGAGATTTTTAAAACCGGAGTAGACGGCGTGATCAGCAATCAGCCAACCGCCAATAAAAAATACTGTGCTGGCATCGCGGCGGCCGAATGGTCTGGCAAGCTGTCCGGCGGATCCGATCTGATCAGGGCCATGCAGAGATGGGCAGGAGTGACCGCAGACGGCTACATCGGGCCGCAGACCATCCGAGCGCTCCAGAAAAAACTCGGCACAACGGTAGACGGCGTGATCAGCTACCCGTCCGCGATGGTCAAAGCTTTGCAGGAGTGGTGTAATCGGCAGTAATTAAAAAGCCCCGGAAATTATTTCCGGGGCAAAAAGAAACGCCGCAGCTACGCGGCGAAAAGAATGATTCTTTTTTCTGGTCTTTTACATATGACCATCCCTATAGTAACACGAACAAGATCAGAGCGCAACAAAAAAATGACAAAAGGCGTGTGGATTTTCCTACGCCTTTTTTTATTGCAAAAAAACTGCAAAAAGTTTAAATAACCTATTGACGTATACGCCAATGTGTGGTATATTATAATCAGCAACAGGGAGATAACCAATAAGGAGGAAATAAAAAAGAATGAAAATAAAAGAAATCCGGAACGCCTCCGGCTTAACACAGGAGGCGTTCGCAAGAAAATACAACATCCCGAAGAGGACTCTTGAGGGATGGGAGGCGGGAAAAAGAAACCCGCCGGGGTATGTGCTTGAACTGCTTGAGAGAGTAGTAAAAGAGGATACCGAAAAAACAGAAAAGGAGAAAACAGAAATGTATTACAATACGATAATTTTAAAACATGGTGTAGGAAGCTACACAAAGAAACAATTTGATAATTTCGTCGAAGGAGATTGTGTTTGCGGTGAAAACGCAAACCCGGAAGAGCTGAAACGTTGGTCTAGCGACCAGTACGGATTAGCAAAAGCCGAGTTAAACAAATACAAATGCTCGTACAAGAAAAGCGGCGGATACGTATTTGCAGACGAATACGCGCTCGAATACTGTAATACGGACGAAGACGGGGAATTTCTCGATGGATCAGACCTCGATCTCGCGGAAAAAGAAGCATGAGAAAAAAATAAAAGAGTCGTGCCATTTTGACACGACTCTTTTATGTGAAAAAAGCAAAAACACTTGAAAAACCAGACAAGTGATCCGGGAAAACAAAGGAATCACAAACGAAGTTATAAACAAAATTGAAAACGAGCGTGAAATGATGGAAAAAGAAAAGGTTTGAGGAGAAAATAGAAAAAAGTTATAACGCGATAGCAAAAAACAAAGAATGGATGGAAAAGAAAAAAGAGGAAGAATGACAATTAAAGAAATAAGAGAGCATTCCGGACTTTCACAAGGGGAGTTTTGCAAGCAGTACGGGATCCCAAAAGGGACCCTGTGCCATTGGGAGAGCGGGGAAAGAAAGCCACCTTCATACGTGCTCAATCTTCTGGAAAAAGTAGTGGAGCAAGATAGAGAAAAATGAGTTGTAGAAAAACCGTGTCAAAAATTGACGCGGTTTTTTATTTGACATGATGGACACAATATGCTAGAATCTGAATGTGTCATTTTCGTGTCATGTAAGTGTTGGAAAATGGCGTATTTATGGGCATTTTAGGTGGTAAGGAAACTTGACTTTTAATCAAGTTGTCCGGGGTTCGAATCCCCGATGCTTCACTAAATAACCCATAGAAAACGCCCATGGAGGTTTTCTATGGGGTTTTTCTTTTTCTCGAAAAAATAATATGCGGTTATGACGGAATTGGCAGACGTGCAGGATTTAGGTTCCTGTGCCTTTCGGCGTGTGGGTTCGAGTCCCACTAACCGCAGAAAAATCGTTACAGTTCACAGGTTCCCTGCGAACTGTAACATTCGCAGCCCTCATTTAAAGTTTTGCTTCGCAAAAGGAGGGCTGCTCACACCTGAATCACTTTCTTACGCAGCGAAACAGCAAGTGTTTCACTGCTGAGTGAACAGTAACGAAAAATCCACAGCAGTAAAATGACAAAAATCAGATTCTAAATAATTGCAGCAAAAATATTCGCGCATCAAATATCTTAAAAACTCCAAACAGAACCGAAAATCAAATAGAGAATAGATAGAGGAAAAATGGTATGACAAGAGAAAAGTATGAGTCATTGCCTTTGAGCACGCTGAAAGCGCTGGCAAAATCCAGAAACATGAAGGGGATTTCCACCCTGCGGAAAGAAGCGCTGATTGAGCGGATGCTGGAAGAAGATCAGAAAGAAAACCAGAAAAACATGGAAGAGCCGGCGGTTCTAAAAGAGGAAAAAAAGACGGAAACTGTACAGGATCAGAATCAGGAACCGCAGGAAAAGCGGGAGGACGGTATGGAGTGCCAGAATCGGGAAACCTCGGAAAACGGCACCGCGCGCCCGTACCAGAGACCGCGGTATGTCCGCCGGGAAGAGCGCAGTGAAAACGGAGAGCGCCAGGAGTACCGTCCAAGAGCGCCGCGTTTCAATGAGCGTAGATTTCAGGAACCACGAAATTATAATCAGAATAACCGTGAGGAAGAGCAAAGACAGGAGCCGCGTCAGGAAGCAGGGCAGGAAATGAGACAGGAGCCGCTGCGTCAGGAAGCAAGACCAGAGACGAGACAGGAACCGCGTCAGGAAACCAGCACGCTCGACAGCGGCCAGGAGGCCTGCGGCATCCTCGAGGTCATGCCGGACGGATTTGGATTTATCCGCTCCGACAACTATATGCCGGGCGACAGCGATGTCTACGTTTCCCCGTCCCAAATCCGCCGTTTCGGACTGAAAACGGGAGATATCATCCGCGGAAACACGAGAGTAAAGTCCGCAACCGAAAAATTCAGCGCCCTTTTATACTTAAAGAGCGTCAACAATCTGCCGCTCGACCAGATCATGCGACGCGGCAATTTCGAAGATATGACACCGGTCTTCCCGGATGAGCGGCTGCGCCTTGAGCGCCCGGGCGGAAGCATGGCGATGCGGATCGTGGATCTTGTAAGTCCGATCGGAAAAGGCCAGCGAGGCATGATCGTCTCCCCGCCGAAAGCCGGAAAAACGACGCTTTTGAAGGATGCGGCAAAATCCATCCTGCGGAACAACCCGGAGATGTATCTGATCATCCTTCTGATCGACGAGCGTCCGGAGGAGGTCACCGACATTAAAGAAGCGATTCAGGGATCGAATGTGGAAGTCATCTATTCCACCTTCGATGAGCAGCCGGAGCACCACAAACGCGTGTCCGAGATGGTCATTGAGCGCGCGAAACGTCTTGTGGAAAGTAAAAAAGACGTTACGATCTTCATCGACAGCATCACACGTCTCGCCAGAGCTTACAACCTGACCGTTCCGCCGAGCGGCCGTACCCTTTCCGGCGGTCTCGATCCGGCAGCACTCTACATGCCGAAACGGTTCTTCGGCGCGGCCAGAAACATGCGCGAGGGCGGAAGCCTGACGATTCTTGCAACGGCGCTTGTGGACACCGGAAGCAAGATGGACGATGTCGTTTACGAGGAATTCAAAGGCACCGGAAACATGGAACTCGTGCTCGACCGGAAACTGCAGGAACGCCGCGTCTTCCCGGCCATCGACATAGCCAAATCGGGAACAAGAAGAGAAGATCTGCTTCTGACACCGGATGAGCAGGAGGCCGTTTACAATATGCGGAAGGCATTAAACGGCATGAAATCCGAGGAGGCCGTGGAAAATATTCTGAATATGTTTGCCCGCACCAGAAACAACGGCGAACTGATTCAAATTTTAAAGAAACAAAAAATAGTATAAGGCTTGCAATTTTCAAAATTGTGTGATACAATGAGAAAGCTGTGCAAGGTTGATGAGATTTTGTCAGCCTGAAATACGAAATCATCAGAGTAAATCTGAGAAGATAACAATATTAAGAAGAGGTGAATAAAATGAGAGAAGGAATCCATCCAGAATACCATCAGGCAACTGTTACCTGCAACTGCGGAAATACTTTTGTAACAGGTTCTACCAAGAAAGAGATCCACGTTGAGATCTGTTCTAAATGCCATCCGTTCTACACTGGCCAGCAGAAAGCTGCTGCAGCTCGTGGACGTATCGAGAAGTTCAACAAGAAATACGGCATGAAATAAGAATTGAATCAAGCAAGATGAAAAACGGGCTGAGGTTGGAAGATCTCAGCCCGTTCTTGCGTTACGGATGCAGAAAATCCCCTTTGAGGAGGTAAACGTAAATTATGAAATCATCCAATATTGGCGGCCAGGCCGTGATGGAAGGCGTCATGATGATGAACAAGGACCGCTATTCCGTCGCAGTACGCCGGCCGGACGGGGAGATTGAGGTTAAAGTAGAGCAGCACAAGCCGCTGACGAAGCACAAGGAGCTCTTAAAAGTTCCGATTCTGCGCGGTGTCTTCAGCTTTGCCGATTCGATGATCGTCGGCATGAGTTCCCTTATGTACTCCGCTTCGTTCTATGAGGACGAGGAGGAGGAAAAGAAAAAGCCGGCGACGAAAGAGGAAGAGGAGCAGCAGAAAGCGAAAAAAGAAAAGACAGACAAGCTGATGATGTACGGAACCGTCACATTTTCCGTTGTCATCGCCGTCGTTCTCTTTCTGATGGTGCCGTACTTCCTGTCCGAACTGCTGCACAAAGCGGGAGCCGGAACGACACTGACCGCGGTGGCAGAGGCCTTTGTGCGTGTGGCACTGTTCCTCGGCTATCTGGCAGCCATTTCCCGTATGGAAGACATTCAGCGCGTGTTCATGTACCACGGCGCCGAGCATAAATGCATCAACTGCGTTGAGCACGGTCTGGAACTGAACGTGGAAAACGTCTTAAAGAGTTCCCGGGAGCACAAGCGCTGCGGAACGAGCTTTCTGATGTACGTCATCGTCATCAGCATCATCTTTTTCATGTTCATCCGGGTCGATTCCCCGGTGCTGAAAATTGTGATCCGCCTGCTTCTCATTCCGGTGATCGCGGGAGTTTCGTATGAAATTATCCGCCTGGCGGGAAAAAGTGACAATAAACTGGTCAACCTGATCAGTAAACCGGGCCTGATGCTGCAGCACCTGACGACGCGCGAGCCGGATGCCGAGATGGCAGAGGTTGCGATCGCCGCTGTGGAGGCTGTGTTTGACTGGAGAGCGTACCTGAACGAAAACTTTGGTTATACGTACCCGGCCAAAACCGAAAAAAAAGAACATGAGGAGCCGTGACCGATGAGTGTGCACGATAGAAAAAACTTGAAATCTGCACTGGAATCCGCTATTCTGTACTTACAAAAGCAGGGGGTGGAGGAGGCCCGGCAGGACGCATGGCTTTTACTGGAGCATGTCTGCGGGATCAGCCACAGCACCTACTTTGTACACAGTGAAGATGAAATGCCAAAAGAACAGCAGGAGCAGTACGAAGCGCTGGTCAGAAAGCGCGGCGAACACATTCCGCTGCAGCAGCTGACCGGAGAGGCGTGGTTCTACGGAATTCCGTTTTTTGTGAATGAGCATGTACTGATTCCGCGGCAGGACACCGAGATTCTTGTGGAGGAAGCGCTCCGCGGCCTTCCAAAAGATGCACGGATCCTCGATCTCTGCACCGGTTCGGGATGCATCCTCATATCGCTTCTTGTGACGAGAGAGGACTGCACGGGAATCGGCGCGGATCTCTCCGAGAAAGCCTTACAGGTTGCGGAAAAGAACGGCGCACAGGCGGGCGGACGGGCATCGTTCGTAAAGAGCAACTTATTTGAAAACATCGAGGGAACCTTCGATGTGATCGCAAGCAATCCGCCGTATATCCGCACGGATGTGATTGAAACCCTGATGCCGGAGGTGCGCGACCATGAGCCGCGGATGGCACTCGACGGCAGTGCGGACGGTCTTGTCTTTTACCGGAAGATTACAGAGCAGGCAGGAAGCTATTTAAAAGAGGGCGGAAAGCTCTGTTTTGAAATTGGATACGATCAGGGAGATGAAGTGCGGGAGCTGATGGAAACCCACGGCTTTGCCGATGTACAGGTTCTGAAAGATCTGGCAGGCCTGGACCGCGTGGTGGCCGGTATCTGGCACAAAAAACCCTGACAGAAATGAATTTTAATTTTGACACCATAATGACATCATAAACAGACGAAAACAGCAAAAAGGAGCAGTCATTTTATGTTTGATAAACTTGATGATATCCTCATGCGTCTCGAGGAGGTACTGAATCAGTTAAGCGAGCCGGACGTCGCTGCCGATGCGGCGAAGTTCCAGAAGCTGATGAAGGAGCAGGCAGAACTCCAGCCGATCGCAGACGCATATAAGGACTATAAAACACAGAAACAGACCATCGAAGAGAGCCTGATGCTTCTTGAGGAGGAATCCGACGAAGAGATGCGCGAAATGCTGAAAGAAGAGCTCTCCGATGCGAAAAAACGCGTAGAGGAGCTGGAGCAGGAGCTCAAAGTCCTGCTTCTGCCGAAAGACCCGAACGATGACAAGAACGTTATCGTAGAGTTCCGCGCAGGTGCCGGCGGAGACGAGGCGGCACTCTTTACCGCAGAAATCTGCCGTATGTACATCAAATACGCAGAGAGCCGCGGCTGGAAAACAGAGCTGACCAGCGCCGATGAAAACGGAATCGGCGGCTTTAAAGACGCAACACTTCTGATCAACGGAGCAGGCGCGTACTCCCGGATGAAGTACGAGAGCGGCACGCACCGCGTACAGCGTGTGCCGGAAACCGAGTCCGGCGGAAGAATCCATACCTCAACCATGACCGTAGCGATCATGCCGGAGGTGGACGACGTCGAAGTACAGATCGACCCGAAAGATTACAAATTCGATGTATTCCGTGCTTCCGGAAACGGCGGCCAGTGTGTCAATACGACCGACTCAGCAGTCCGTCTGACCCACTTCCCGAGCGGCATCGTCATTTCCTGCCAGGATGAGAAATCACAGTTAAAGAATAAGGACAAGGCACTGAAGATTCTGCGTGCCCGTCTGTACGACTTAGAGCAGCAGAAACAGCACGATGAGATGGCCGAGCTTCGAAAGAGCCAGGTCGGAACGGGAGACCGCTCTGAGAAGATCCGTACGTACAACTTCCCGCAGGGACGTGTGACGGATCACAGAATCAAACTGACCTTATACAAACTGGACGCCATTATGAACGGCGATCTGGATGAAATCATCGACAGTCTGATTGCAGCCGATCAGGCCGCAAAGCTGAGCAGCATGCAGGAAGAAGCATAATAATAAACGCTGCGAGTCACGATTGGTCTACAGGATCGATTGTTGATAGAATAAACAAGAGAAAAAAGGGGAAAAGAGAAAGGGAAAACGCTATGAAGAAAACAGCACTTGTGATCATGGCAGCCGGAATCGGCAGCAGATTTGGAAAGGGAATCAAACAGCTTGAGCCAGTAGGACCAAACGGGGAGATCATCATGGATTATTCCATCCACGATGCACTGGAAGCCGGCTTCAACAAAGTAGTCTTCATCATCCGCAAGGATCTGGAGAAAGATTTTAAGGAAGTCATCGGCAACCGCATCAGCAAAATCACAGAGGTGGAATATGCATTCCAGGAGCTCGATGATCTGCCGGCAGGCTTTGCAAAACCGGAAGGCCGTACCAAACCGTGGGGAACCGGCCAGGCCGTTCTTGCCTGCAAAGGTCTTGTAAAAGAGCCGTTTGCTGTTATCAATGCTGATGACTATTACGGAAAAGATCCGTTCGTAAAACTGCACGACTACCTTGTACAGGAGCATGATGTGGATGAAGTTATGCCGATCTCCATGGCAGGATTCGTGCTTGGAAACACCTTAAGTGACAACGGCGGTGTTACAAGAGGTGTCTGCGTCGTTGATGAAAACGGAAATCTGACTGGTGTCAACGAGACGAAAAACATCGTAAAGACCGCAGAGGGCGCAGGCGTTGAAAAAGAAGACGGAACGGTTGATCCGATCGACAAAAACTCGCTTGTTTCCATGAACATGTGGGGACTGCAGCCGGAGTTCATTGATCTTCTGGAGAAAGGCTTTGTTGAATTCCTTTCTGCACAGAAAGAGGGAGATGTAAAAGGCGAGTACCTCCTTCCGATCTACATCGACGAGCTGCTGCACGCAGGAAAAGCAGAAGTAAAAGTTCTTCCGACCGACGCAGAGTGGTTCGGCGTAACGTATCAGGAAGACAAAGCTTCCGTAACAGAAGCATTCCGCAAACTGATTGCGGACGGCGTATACAGCGAGAAGCTGTACGACTAATTACGATATTTTGTTATTTGAGTGAATAACCAGAAAAAGCGTGTTTGAATGATTGCAAAAAATTTCAGACACGCTTTCTGCCCGAAAGGGGAAAGGAGCATACCATGGGTAAATATTTTGGAACAGATGGATTTCGCGGAGAAGCAAACATTGATCTGACGGTTGAGCATGCATATAAAGTGGGAAGATTCCTCGGATGGTATTTCGGAAAAGACCACAAAGCACAGATCGTCATTGGAAAAGACACCAGACGCTCCAGCTACATGTTCGAATATTCGCTGGTAGCAGGACTGACCGCATCGGGAGCAGACGCTTATCTGCTGCATGTAACGACCACCCCGAGCGTTTCCTATGTTGTCCGTACCGAAAACTTTGACTGCGGAATTATGATCTCCGCCAGCCACAACCCGTTCTATGACAACGGAATCAAAGTCATCAACGGCCTGGGACAGAAACTGGAAGCCGACATCGAAGCGCAGATCGAAGCCTACATCGACGACGGAACACCGAAGATCCCGTTCGCAACGAGAGAAGACATCGGACGTACCGTGGATTTTGCAGCCGGAAGGAACCGCTACATTGGACACCTGATCTCGATTCCGACAAAATCCTTTAAAAACATGAGAGTCGGACTCGACTGCTCCAACGGAAGTGCCTCTTCCGTAGCCAAGAGCGTGTTTGATGCCATCGGCGCCAAGACATATGTGATCCACAACGAGCCGGACGGAACAAACATCAACTGCGGCTGTGGTTCCACCCACATCGAAGAGCTTCAGAAATATGTAAGAGAGAAACACCTCGATGTCGGATTTGCCTACGACGGAGACGCAGACCGCTGCATCGCTGTCGATGAGCTGGGAAATGTGGTAGACGGAGACCTGATCATGTATGTCTGCGGTAAATACTTAAAAGAAAAAGGCCAGTTAAACGGAGATACGATTGTGACCACGATCATGTCAAACCTCGGTCTTTACAAAGCGTGTGACCGCGCCGGTATCCGGTATGAGAAGACGGCAGTCGGCGACAAATACGTGTGCGAGAACATGATGGCAAACGGCTATTCTCTCGGCGGAGAGCAGTCCGGCCACATCATTTTCAGCAAGCACGCGACGACCGGTGACGGAATCCTGACCTCCCTGATGGTGATGGAAGTGCTGATAGATAAGAAACTCCCGCTCAGCACCCTGACAGCCGAGGTAGTGATTTACCCGCAGCTCTTAAAGAATGTCCGCGTGGCAAACAAAGCAGCTGCAAAGGCCAACCCGGCAGTACAGAAAGCAGTAGAAGACGTAGCAGAGGCCCTGGGCGATGACGGACGCATCCTCGTAAGAGAGAGCGGCACCGAGCCGGTGATCCGTGTCATGGTGGAAGCACCGGACGACGCAACGTGTGCAAAATACGTAGACCAGGTTGTTTCTGTGATGCATAAAGAAGGACTTGTGACAGAATGAAAAAAAGACTGGTAATCTTTTTTCTGGCGGCGGCAATGGTGCTTGGCGGCTGTGAAAATAAAAATTCAAAGCTTTATAAAAAGGGCATCGAGGCGCTCGAACAGAAGGACTACGTAACGTCGATTGCGATGCTGGAGGGAGCCGTAAAGGCAGGCGACCGACTGGCGGAGAGCTACCGGTCGCTCGGCATCGCTTATCTGAAAAGCCAGGAGTATGACAAGGCAAAAGAGGCTTTCAAGAGCAGTCTTTCGAGCATGAAGCACAAAGACGCGGAGTTTTCGCGCGATGTCATGTATTACGAGGCGGAAACCTGCGTACAGGCCGGAGATCTGGATGGAGCCATTGAGATCTGCACCAATATTCAGGAAGAAAAGGCCGATGCCGATGCGCTGTTCCTTAGGGGACGCGCGTACTTCCTGCAGAAGAATTACGAGCAGGCGAAGGTGGATTTTGATGCGGCAGTGGAGACGAAGGAGAGCTATCAGCTCTGCCTTGACATTTACGAGCTGTATCAGGAGAGCAGCATGAAGGCGGACGGAGACCGTTACCTCGAAGCGGCAGTGAAGATTGAGCCGAAAACGACCGAGGATTATTATAACATCGGCTGCGCATACTACTATCTGGAGGAGCAGGACGAGGCGGTCAAAGCGTTCTCGAAGGCAATGAAGGACGGCAGCAGCGCGGCGATGGAAATGCTCGGCGAGGTTTACCTTTCCAATGGTCAGAACGACGAGGCGAAAGCACTGTTTTCTTCGTATCTTTCGACAGATGGCTTTGCGGCGGCAGCAAACAACGGGCTGGCGCTCTGCGCACTTGCGGAAAACGACACGGACAGTGCACTCTCGTATATCGAGGAAGGACTCAAAACGGCAGAGGATTCCGACCGGGAAAATCTGCTGTTCAACCAGATTGTATCCTATGAAAAACGGGCGGATTTTGATACCGCGAAGTCGCTGATGGCGGATTTTCTGGCAGCATACCCGGAAAACACCGCGGCGCAGCGGGAAAATACGTTTCTCCAGAACCGATAACAGACGGAGGAAGTTGGATTGTTTGATTTAAGAGAAGAACAGGAGCGCGTGATTCTGGTCGGCGTACAGGAAAACGGCGGCGCAAACGCAGAAGAATCGCTCGACGAGCTGGCGGAACTGGCCAGCACCGCCGGTGCGAAGGTGGAGGGCCGCCTGGTGCAGGTGCGGGAGGCCATTCATCCGGGAACGTACATCGGAAAAGGAAAATTAGAGGAATTGAAAATTCTGGTGCGCGCCTGCGATGCGACGGGCATCATCTGCGACGATGAGCTCTCCTCGATCCAGTTAAAAGGGCTGGAGGAAGCACTGGAATGCAAGATCATGGACCGTACGCTTTTGATCCTGGATATCTTTGCGGCGCGCGCCGTGAGCAGCGAGGGTAAAATCCAGGTTGAGCTGGCCCAGTTAAAGTACCGTGCGTCCCGACTTTCCGGCCTTGGCACATCGCTTTCCCGTCTCGGCGGCGGAATCGGTACGAGAGGACCGGGAGAGAAAAAGCTGGAAACCGACCGGCGCCTGATCCGCACGCGTATTACGCAGTTAAAACGTGAGCTTGAGGAAGTACGCCAGCACAGAGAGCTCCTTCGTGAAGGCAGAAAACGTTCCAAAATCCCGGTAGCGGCGCTCGTAGGCTATACGTCAGCGGGAAAGAGCAGTCTTTTAAATGCACTGACAGGATCGGAAATTCTGGCAGATGCAATGCTGTTTTCCACGCTGGATACGACGACGCGGTCACTGACCCTTCCGGATGGACAGGAAATCCTGCTGACCGATACGGTTGGATTTATCAATAAGCTGCCACATCATCTGATCGATGCATTCCGCAGTACGCTGGAGGAAGCACGGTATGCCGACTATATTCTCCACGTTGTGGATACGTCAAATCCGCAGATGGAGCTGCAGATGCAGGTTGTGTACGATACGCTGCGGGAACTGAAAGTTGAGGACAAAAAGATCGTCACCCTGCTGAACAAGCAGGATAAGCTTCTTGCCCCGATGGTTGTAAAAGATTTCCGGGCAGACGCGAGCCTTGCGGTCTCTGCCAAAACAGGACAGGGACTCGAAGACCTCAAAAATTTACTCTCCTCGTGGATGATGGAGGGAAAAATCTATATCGAGCGCCTCTATCCGTACGATAAGGCGGGAACGATTTCACTGATCCGCGGATACGGAATTCTGCTCGAAGAAGAATATCTGCCGGAAGGCATCCGCGTAAAAGCCTATGTACCGAAGGATATCTATCCGAGGGTATAGAGGTATGGCAAGCGGGCTTAAAAACGGCAGTACATCCCTTTAAGCGCCGTACAGCGCCGAAAAATGGAATGGACAGAACATAAGTAAAAGTACCATATCTAGTGATGTTAGAAAATTTCACACTAGATATGGTACTTTTTACTATTGACGGGAGGAACATGCTCTGCTATCATATGGTTCAGACACTGCAAAGAGTGGAACCTTAAAAAGGCCTTGCAGAAACGGTTGAATTAACAGGAGGGATTCCATGTTTCAGGTAGAAAAGAGAGACGGAACGATTGCAGAGTTCCAGATGAAAAAGATTACCGATGCGATTGGAAAAGCATTCGGCGCAAAAGATATGCAGTTCAGCGATGACATGCTTCAGATGCTGGCACTGCGCGTAACAGCGGACTTTCAGTCCAAGATCAAAGACGGAAAAATTTCAGTGGAGGCAATTCAGGACAGCGTGGAGAACGTGCTGATCCAGTGCGGCTACGCAGAAGTGGCAAAAGCTTACATTCTGTACCGCAAGCAGAGGGAAAAAATCCGCAACATGAAATCGACGATCGTAGACTACAAAGAGATCGTGGACAGCTACGTAAAAGTAGAGGACTGGCGTGTCAAAGAGAACTCGACCGTAACGTATTCTGTCGGCGGTCTGATCTTAAGCAATTCCGGCGCGATCACAGCCAACTACTGGTTATCAGAGATTTATGATGACGAGATCGCCGAGGCACACCGCAACGCGGATATTCACATCCACGACCTGTCGATGCTGACCGGCTACTGTGCAGGATGGTCGTTAAAACAGCTCATCAAAGAAGGACTTGGCGGCATCAACGGAAAGATTACTTCTTCTCCGGCAAGACATCTTTCGGTTCTGTGCAACCAGATGGTCAACTTCCTCGGCATTATGCAGAACGAGTGGGCAGGTGCGCAGGCATTTTCTTCATTTGATACGTATCTGGCGCCGTTCGTCAAAGTGGACAACTTAAGCTACGGCGAAGTGAAGAAGTGCATCGAGGCGTTTATCTACGGCGTCAACACACCGAGCCGCTGGGGAAGCCAGGCACCGTTCTCCAACATCACACTCGACTGGACCGTACCGGATGACCTCGCGGAGCTTCCGGCGATCGTCGGCGGCAAGGAGATGGACTTCAAGTACAAAGACTGTAAAAAAGAGATGGATATGGTCAACAAAGCGTTCATCGAGACGATGATCGAGGGAGATGCCAACGGAAGAGGCTTCCAGTACCCGATCCCGACCTACTCCATCACATCCGATTTTGACTGGTCCGATACGGAGAATAACCGTCTGCTGTTCGAAATGACTGCAAAATACGGTACCCCGTACTTCTCCAACTACATCAACAGCGATATGAAACCAAGCGACGTGCGCTCCATGTGCTGCCGTCTCCGCCTGGATCTGCGTGAGCTTCGAAAGAAAACCGGCGGATTCTTCGGTTCCGGCGAGAGCACCGGATCGGTCGGCGTTGTCACCATCAATATGCCGCGTATCGCATATCAGTCCAAAGATGAGAAAGAGTTCTACCGCCGTCTCGATCATATGATGGATATTGCCGCACGTTCGTTAAAGACGAAACGTGAGGTCATTACCCGCCTTCTGGACGAGGGACTGTATCCATATACGAAACGGTACCTTGGAACGTTTGAGAACCACTTCTCAACCATCGGTCTGATCGGTATGAACGAGGCCGGCTTAAATGCCGCATGGCTCGGAAAGGGTCTGGAGGATCCGAAGACACAGCAGTTTACGAAAGAAGTTCTGAACCATATGAGAGAGCGTCTTTCTGATTACCAGGAGGAGTACGGCGATCTGTACAACCTTGAGGCAACTCCGGCGGAGTCGACCGCATACCGTCTGGCAAAACACGACCGTGCAAAATGGCCGGATATCAAGACCGCAGGCCATGAGGGAGATACCCCGTACTACACCAACAGCTCCCATCTGCCGGTGGACTATACCGAGGATATTTTCTCTGCGCTTGATATTCAGGATGATCTGCAGACGCTGTACACCTCGGGAACTGTATTCCATGCGTTCCTTGGCGAAAAACTGCCGGACTGGAAAGCAGCAGCTTCCCTTGTGCGGAAGATTGCAGAGAACTACAAACTGCCGTATTACACGCTGTCCCCGACGTATTCTGTCTGTGCGAACGACGGCTATCTCGCCGGCGAGCATTTTACATGTCCGATCTGTGGAAAAGAGGCAGAGGTTTACAGCCGTATCACGGGATATTATCGTCCGGTCAAGAACTGGAACGACGGAAAACGCCAGGAGTACAAGAACAGAACTGTATATGATATCATCCACTCCAAATCGCCGGAGCAGAAAATGAAATCGTACGGCGCAGCAGAGAAACTGGCAGAGCAGGCCGCTGGAAAAGAAGAGCCGAAAGCCGCTGCAGCAGCAGATAAAATCGAGGAAGACGGCATGTACCTGTTCACGACAAGCACCTGCCCGAACTGCAAAATGGCAAAAGAAATGCTCGCCGAGGAGCAGTATGAGGTGATCGACGCAGAGCGTCACCCGGATCTTGCCGCACAGTACGGCATCATGCAGGCACCGACTCTTCTCGTTGTGGAGGACGGCCAGGCGCAGAAGATTGTGAATGCTTCCAATATCCAGAAATATGTGGATGAATATCTCTCCTAAATCTGTGCGCATATAGTTGCAGGAAAGAACAAACAGAGTTATAATAGGAAAAAGTGATACCCTCGCCCGGGCATCCCGGGTGGGGGTATTATTATGGCGCTGAGCACAGCAGAAATCGGCCCGGTGGACCGGTTTCACTTACAGAAGGGAGAAAAATTATGGGATACAGCCAGGACACAATCTGTGTACAGGGAGGATGGCAGCCGAAAAACGGTGAGCCGCGTGTACTTCCGATTTACCAGAGCACAACATTCAAATATGCAACCAGCGAGGAAATGGGAAAACTGTTCGATCTGGAGGAAGAGGGATATTTCTATTCCCGTCTGCAGAACCCGACGAACGACGTCGTAGCACAGAAAATCTGCGATCTGGAGGGCGGCGTGGCAGCCATGCTCACATCTTCCGGCCAGGCGGCAACGATGCTTGCTGTTACCAACATCTGTGAGGCAGGCGACCACGTTGTCTGCGCGGCAAAGGTTTATGGAGGAACCTCCAACCTGCTCGCCGTTACCTTAAAACGATTCGGCATCGAGACTACCCTCGTGGACCAGGATGCGCCGGCAGATGAGCTGGAAAAAGCATTCCAGCCGAACACCAAAGCTGTCTTTGCCGAGACGATTTCCAACCCGGCAGGTGTTGTACTTGACATTGACAAGTTTGTTAAACTTGCACATGAGCACGGCGTTCCGATGATCTGCGACAACACCTTTGCAACCCCGATCAACTGCCGTCCGTTCGAGTTCGGTGTAGATATTGTCACCCATTCCACCACAAAATACATGGACGGCCATGCAATGGCGCTCGGCGGAGCGATTGTCGATTCCGGAAACTTCGACTGGGATGCGCATGCAGACAAATTCCCGGGCCTTACTACACCGGACGAATCGTACCACGGCGTGATTTATACGCAGAAATTCGGTAAAAAAGCGTATATCACAAAAGCAACCGCGCAGCTGATGCGTGATATGGGAGCGTGCCAGTCCCCGCAGAATGCATTCCTGACGAATGTCGGTCTGGAGACCCTGCACCTGCGCGTGGAGCGCCACTGCAGAAATGCCGAGAAAGTGGCAGAGTTCCTGAAAAATCATCCGAAGGTAGCGTGGGTTGAGTACGCAGGCCTTGCAGACAGCAAATACCATGCACTGGCAGAAAAATATATGCCGAACGGAACGTGCGGCGTTCTCTGCTTCGGACCGAAGGGCGGAAGAGACGGTGCGATGCGTTTTACGAACGGCCTGAAAATGGTAGCAATTGTAACACACGTTGCCGATGCAAGAAGCTGCGTTCTGCACCCGGCAAGCCATACCCACCGCCAGCTGAACGATCAGCAGCTCATCGAAGCCGGTGTTCTGCCGGATCTGATCCGTCTGTCGGTCGGCATTGAGGATGTGAACGATATCATTGCAGACCTTGATCAGGCGCTTGCGAACGTATAAAGATACAAAAAACAGGATGTGAAAAGGAGCGTATTGGTAAAATGGAAGAAATGGCAAAGAAACGCGTAAAAGATTCTGAGACAGAGCAGTCGTATCTTCTGATGCACCGCCATATCAACGGCTATGGCCGTCTGTTCGGCGGCCAGCTGGTCGCGTGGATCGATGAGCTTGCCGGTCTGGTGGGACGCCGCCACTGCGGCCACGAAATCACCACCGCGTGCATCGACAATCTGAACTTCAAGCATCCTGCTTTTCTGAACGACACCGTCGTACTGGTCGGAAGAGTGACGTATGTCGGACGCACCTCAATGGAGGTGCGCGTCGACACGTACGTGGAAGAGCTTGCGACCGGCATTCGGAAAATGATCAACCGTGCCTACGTGGTGATGGTGGCCATCGACGAGAACGGCCGCGCACTTCCCGTCCCGGGCCTGATTCTGGAATCCCCGGAGCAGGAGGCCGAGTGGGAGGGCGGAAAACGCCGCTATGAACTGCGAAAAGAGCGTCACAGAGAGGGGTTCTAAGTTGACGTTCACCCACACATTTGCAGAATCCACCGGGGCGTTTACCGGAGCTGTCTTCGTGCATTCTGAAAATTTCATTAAAAAAAATCCCGCCGTGTCCCTTGACAGGCGGGATTTTCCATGTTAAGGTAAAGGCAGTTATACGACTGACGGAAGTGGAAATGACCACAGGGAGTATAGCGTGAGAAGAGGCCGACCGTCTGGGCAGAAGAATGCTTGGGGGAGTGGGTCTGTTTTTTTATCCAAAAACAGAAAATCCCATTCCAGCCACCTTGAAAAGGAGAACAGAAGATGAAAAAAGTATCACTGGAACAGGAATTAAAAGGAAATGCATATCCAGGAAGAGGAATTGTGATCGGCAGATCCAAAGACGGCACAAAAGCTGTTGCCGGATACTTTATTATGGGCAGAAGCCAGAACAGCCGCAACCGTGTCTTTGTCGAGGAGGGTGAGGGAATTCGCACACAGGCGTTTGATCCGTCGAAGCTGGAAGATCCGAGCCTGATCATCTACGCACCAGTACGCGTTCTGGGAAATGATACGATCGTAACAAACGGAGACCAGACCGATACCGTATACGAAGGACTGGAGCAGGGAAAAACGTTTGAGGTATCCCTTAGAAGCAGAGAGTTTGAGCCGGATGCACCGAACTACACTCCTCGTATTTCCGGTGTGATGCACGTAGAGAACGGAACGTACGGCTACCAGATGTCGATCTTAAAGAGCAACAACGGCGATCCGTCCCAGTGCAACCGCTACACCTTCTCCTATGATAACTGTGTAGCAGGGGAAGGCCATTTCATCCACACCTACATGCACGACGGCAATCCGCTGCCAAGCTTTGAGGGTGAGCCAAAACTGGTCGAGATTCCGGATGACATCGATGCTTTCACCGAACTGCTCTGGAGCAGCTTAAACGAGGACAACAAGGTGTCCCTCTTCACACGCTATATCGACATTGCAACCGGCAAGTATGAGACAAGAATCGTGAATAAAAATAAATAAGAAATCGAGTGTTTTGCGAAAGGAGAAAATCATGAAAGAATTAGCGTTAAAATACGGATGCAACCCGAACCAGAAACCTTCCAGAATTTACATGGATGATGACAGGGATCTTCCGATCGAAGTATTAAGCGGCCGTCCGGGCTATATCAATTTTCTGGATGCCTTCAATGGCTGGCAGCTGGTACGTGAGCTGAAAGCAGCCACCGGTCTTCCGGCAGCAACTTCCTTCAAGCACGTTTCCCCGGCAGGTGCAGCCGTAGGTCTTCCGCTGGACGAGACCCTGCGTAAAATTTACTGGGTAGACGATATGGGAGAGCTTTCTCCGTTAGCATGCGCTTATGCAAGAGCCAGAGGCGCAGACCGTATGTCTTCTTTCGGCGACTTTATCGCACTTTCTGATGTCTGCGACAAAGACACCGCATCTCTGATCAAACGTGAGGTTTCTGACGGTGTCATCGCTCCGGGATTTACCGATGAAGCACTGGAAATCTTGAAAGCAAAGAAAAAAGGTAACTACTGCGTCATCAAAATCGACGAGAATTACCGTCCGGCTCCGCTCGAGCACAAACAGGTCTTCGGCATTACCTTTGAGCAGGGCCGCCAGGAGCTGCCGATCGACGATGAGCTGCTCTCCAACGTGGTAACCGAGAACAAAGAGATTCCGGAAGCAGCAAAACGCGATCTGAAGATTGCACTGATTACCTTAAAATATACCCAGTCCAACTCCGTATGCTTCGTCAAAGACGGTCAGGCCATCGGTGTCGGCGCAGGCCAGCAGTCCCGTGTGCACTGCACCCGTCTTGCCGGACAGAAAGCCGACAACTGGTTCCTGCGTCAGTGCCCGAAGGTGCTGGATCTGCAGTTCGTAGACGGCATCCGCCGCGCAGACCGTGACAATGCGATCGACGTTTACATCGGCGAGGAGTACATGGATGTTCTCGCAGACGGCGCATGGGAGAAGATCTTCAAAGTAAAACCGGAAGTCTTCACAAGAGAAGAGAAACGTGCATGGCTCGACCAGATGAAGGGCGTAACCTTAGGTTCCGATGCCTTCTTCCCGTTCAGCGACAACATCGAGCGCGCACACAAGAGCGGCGTCCAGTACATCGCAGAGCCGGGCGGATCGGTTCGTGATGACGCTGTCATCGAGTGCTGCAACAAGTACAACATGGCGATGGCATTTACAGGAATCCGTCTGTTCCATCACTAAAAAGAAATGCGTTTTATATTTATATAAGAAGAAAGAATCCGGTCTCTGGGCGGCCGGATTCTTTCTTTTTTTCGCACATGTATCATCAAAGAGAGAGTAGCACTTTCTGAAGAATAAAAAATAAGCAGGAAGAGGGCGGTACCGCCCTTTTTCTGTCGAAAACCCCTGTTCTTTTTCGGAAAAGTGTGATAAAATACCCCATGGGCGTATCTTTTGCCCGCTGCAAAAAGGAGGATGAGAAATATGCGGCAGATGGAATTTAAAATGGAGCGACAGGGACTTCTCGAGGAAGGCCAGGAAGTCAACGTGACAGAAAGCGCACTGCCTACCTCCTATTATTATACGATTACCCCGGCAGTGGCCATGAGCAGGAATTATCAGGCGTATGAGAGGCTGCAGTCCCGGAAGGGAATCGTAAAAGAAGTAAAAGAGACACCGAGAGGATTTTATACGGTAGTGGAGTTTGATGAAGATGAGCCGACCTGACGAGAACAAAAATGAGCACCCGGTGGTGCATCCGATTCCGCCGGTTTACCGCGCCGATTCCCGGATTCTGATTCTCGGCAGTTTTCCGTCCGTAAAATCCAGGGAGACCGGATTTTTTTACGGCCATCCGCAGAACCGTTTCTGGAAAGTGACGGCAGCCGTGTGCGGGGAAGAGGTGCCGCAGACCGTGGAAGAGAAGAAGGCGTTTCTGCTCCGGAATCATATCGCTGTCTGGGATGTGATCGCGTCCTGCGTCATCACAGGCTCGAGCGATGCGAGCATCCGCGATGTTGTGCCGAATCCGCTGCAGGACATTCTGGAATGCGCCGATATTCGGCAGATTTACTGCAACGGGGCGACCGCGTGGAAGTATTACCGGAAGTACCAGGAGAAGCAGCTGGGACGGGAAGCGGTTCGCCTTCCGTCGACGAGTCCCGCGAACGCCGCATGGTCTGTGGAGCGGCTGCTTGGCGAGTGGAGCCAGTGCGGAGAAGTCTTACGAAACGGAGAGTGACAGGATGAAAAAAGAGTACGAGACCGTCTGGGAGATTTTTAATGAGTGTGCCAATAATCAGATGCGGGACGTCTTTTTCGACGAGATCGAGACGGATGACCCGGAGGCGTATATCCGTCAGAAATTTCCGGACAAAAACTTAAAATATGAAAAAACGGTGGAAGCGGACGGATCTCAGGTCTTTGACATTGAGACCTCCGGCATCCGCCAGCGGTTTACGTTTACAGAAATCTGAATCGCGCAGAAAATACCAGAAAAGCGGAGAAAAAAACGATGAGTGAAGAAAAACACACGCATGTGCATGTGCTGGAAGACGGCACCGTGATCGAGCATTCCCACGATCACGCCCACGGGCACCATCATACAAATACAAAAGCAGTCTTAAACCGCCTCTCCCGCGCGATCGGACACATGGAGTCGATCAAGCGGATGGTAGAGGAAGGCCGGGACTGCACTGAGGTTCTGATCCAGCTGTCTGCCGTGAAGGCGGCCATTAACAATACAGGAAAAATTATCCTGGAGGATCACATTGAACATTGCATCGTCGATGCAGTCGAGCATGGGGACACAAAAGCGATTCAGGAGCTGAATAAGGCGATCGACCGCTTTGTCAAATAAGCAAGAAAAACAAGAAAAGAGGAAAGAAACATGGCAAAAGAATGCAGCAATTCGAGCTGTTCCAAAGAAAGCTGCGAAGGATGTCCAAGCAAAGCAGGACAGGGCAAACCGGATTTTCATATTGATCTGAATGCCGATTCTTCGATCAAACATGTCATTGGCGTTGTCAGCGGCAAGGGCGGTGTTGGTAAATCCATGGTAACCGCATCTCTGGCAAACCAGAAAGCAAAAGAGGGCTACAAGGTTGGTATCCTCGATGCCGATATCACAGGACCGTCCATCCCGAAAATGTATGGCCTGAAAGGACCTGCAAACGTAGATGACAAGGGCGTTTACCCGGCAGTTGCAGCAAACGGCGTAAAGGTAATGTCCATCAACCTCCTGCTTCCGGGCGAGGAAGAGCCGGTCATCTGGAGAGGACCTGTCATCGCAGGAACCGTAAAACAGTTCTGGACCGACGTCATCTGGGGCGACCTGGACTATCTCTTCGTCGATATGCCGCCAGGAACCGGTGATGTTCCGCTGACCGTTTTCCAGTCTCTTCCGGTAGACGGCGTAGTGATCGTATCTTCCCCGCAGGATCTGGTGCGCATGATCGTCATGAAAGCCTACAAGATGGCACAGATGATGAGCGTTCCGGTGCTCGGTATCGTAGAGAACTACAGCTACCTCGTATGTCCGGACTGCGGCAAAAAGCTGTCCATTTTCGGCGAAAGCCACATCGACGAGATCGCAGCCGAGATCGGCGTGCCGGTTCTCGGCAAAATGCCGATTCATCCGGAGTTTGCCGAGCTGGTGGACGAAGGAAGATTTGCAGAAGTGGATAACACCGATATTGCAAAGATCAACATCTAATCATTAAATATAGAAGCAAGTAATGGCATGAAAAACTCGTTTTTCCTTGATTTTACAAGGAAAAGCGGGTTTTTTTGACAAGATTTTTACGTTTCTTTTGGCAAAAACTATTTTATTTTAAACGGATTTTGTGTAACCGGTTACACACGACTGCGCAAATGAGACAAAAAGCGACAAATATGAAGGGTTAATGAGAAAAACTTGCATAAAAAACATGCATAATATGGCAAAAACAAGGAAATAAATTCAATATTGACATTTAAAGAGAAAAAGTGCATAATCTACCTCAACGATAGGAAAACAAACAGCTATTGATTAAGAAAGAGGTGAATCGTATGTCACACTGCGTAGTAAGACTCAATGGAACTGAGGAAGTAGAGGAGTTTGTAAAAGCAGCTTCCAAATGTGATTTTGATATTGACATTTTTTACAACCGCGTTATTATTGATGCAAAATCCATTCTTGGCATCCTCAGCATGGATCTGAACCGTGATCTCACCGTACACTGCTATGGTGACAGTCCGGCATTCAATAAAACCCTGCAGAAATTTGCTGTAGCATAAATTTTATTAAGGGAAACGAAAAAAAATTCAGCCTGCGCCGCCAGCGAGAGTAGAGACAGAATTTGCGCAGGGGACTTTCTGAAGAAAAACTAATCACACGAGACACATAACTTCAGAGAGAAAAAAAGGAGACTGTTGCGGCAGTCTCCTTTTTTCTGTATAATGATAACTATTCAGAGCCATGCGAAATTCCAGAAAAGGACACGAATCATGCTTGCATGAATGAGCGTTCTTTTCTGGAATTTCATATGGCGAGAAGCCACATCGAGATGCAGCGCAGCGGAATCGAGATGGGGCTCTGAATAGTCTGGTTAGAAAAGGAGCGGGCTAGTGGAAGAGAAGAAGAAGGAGATCCGGATTTCCGTGCGGAATCTGGTGGAGTTTATTCTGCGCAGCGGGGATCTGGACAACTCGTCGGGCGGTTTTGGCGAGCGCGATGCCATGCAGGCGGGAACGCGGGTGCATCAGCAGATTCAGAAAAAACGGGGCGCCGATTACCGTGCGGAGGTTCCGCTGGTTCACGAAAAAGAATATGAGCATTTCATCCTGCGCGTCGAGGGAAGAGCAGACGGCATGTACGAGGACGGAACCACGACCGTGATCGAGGAGATCAAGGGAACGTACCGTGACCTCGAAACGATGGAAGAGCCGGTTCCGGTACATCTGGCACAGGCGAAGTGCTACGCTTACATCTACGGCCTTCAGAACCGCAAAGAGGAGATGGGCGTGCTGATGACGTACACCCTGCTCTCCTCCGAGGAGGAAGGCCTTCTGCGTCCGCTCACCAAAGAAGAGGTAAAGCCGGAGCACTCTAACTGGCGCATCCGCCATTTTCTGCAGACGTACAAGCTCCCGGAACTGGAGCAGTGGTTCGATGAGCTACTCGACGCCTGGTTTATCTGGGCGGAATTCCAGTACCAGTGGCAGAAAGCGCGAGATGCCTCAATGCAGCACCTCGAATTCCCCTTCCCGTACCGGAAAGGCCAGCGGGAACTGGTGAGCGGCGTCTACCGTACCATTCTGCGGAAAAAAGAACTCTTCGTCCAGGCGCCGACCGGCATCGGAAAAACAATGTCCACGGTCTTTCCGGCCATCCGCGCGATCGGAGAGGGCTGCGGCGACCGTCTTTTTTATCTGACTGCGAAAACCATCACCCGTACCGTGGCAGAGGAGGCGGTCTCCATTCTAAAAGAGAAGGGACTGCAGTTCAAAGCAATCACGCTGACCGCAAAAGAAAAAATGTGCATCCTCGATGAGCCCGAATGCGATCCGATCCACTGCCCGCGCGCGAAAGGTCATTTTGACCGGATCAACGCGGCGGTGTACGAGATGCTGACGGAATGCGATTCCTACACAAGAGAGGAAGTCCTGCGCCAGGCGGAAAAATGGAATGTCTGCCCGCATGAGTTCCAGTTTGATGTGGCTTCGTGGGTGGACGGCGTGATCTGCGATTACAACTATGCGTTTGATCCGACCTCGAAATTAAAACGCTTTTTCGCAGAAGGAACGAAGGGTGACTACATCTTTCTGATCGACGAGGCGCATAACCTGGTCGAGCGGGGCCGCGATATGTTCAGTGCCACGCTCGTCAAAGAGGAGATTTTAAAGGTCCGCCAGCTCCTCCGCCCGTATGCACCGGGCAAAAAGCTCGAGAAGGCGCTGAATCGCTGCAATCACCAGATGCTCGTCTACAAAAGAGAGTGCGATTCCTGCACGGAGCTGGAAAGCGTATCGACGTTTCTTATGATGGTCAATCAGCTGCTGGAAGAACTGGCGGGCTGGCTGGAAGCGCATAAGACAAGCGAAATCCGGAAGCAGGTTCTGGAATTTTACTTTAACTTGCGAAATTTTTCCGAGATTTACAATTTAGTGGATGAAAATTATCTGATCTACACGAGTTATCTCGATAACGGCGATTTTGCACTGCGCCTGTTCTGCGTCAACCCGGCGGAGAATCTGCAGCAGTGTATCAACCAGGGGCGGTCGGCCGTCTTCTTTTCCGCGACGCTGCTGCCGGTGCAGTATTATAAGAAGATGTTCAGCACGAATACGGACGATTACGCGATTTACGTGGAGTCCCCGTTTGATCCCGCGAAGCGGTGTCTGGCGATCGGAAGCGAGGTCAGCACGAAGTATCAGCGGAGAAACCGCGCAGAGTTTGAGAAGATCGCCGCCTATCTGAATGAGATGATCCAGAGCCGGAAGGGCAACTATATGGCGTTCTTCCCGTCATACCGCCTGATGCAGGATGTCTATGCGGTCTATGAGGAACTGTATGCAGATGAAAACGTGACCTGCCTGATCCAGGAGTCGGCGATGCGGGAGCAGGAGAGAGAAGCGTTTCTGGAAGCGTTTGCGAAAGACAACGAGAAAACGCTGGTGGGATTCTGTATCATGGGAGGCATTTTCTCGGAGGGAATTGATCTGGACGGGGAAAAGCTGATCGGCGCGGCCGTTGTGGGAGCCGGAATCCCGCAGGTGGGGCCGGAGAGAGAACTTTTAAAGCAATATTTTGACCGCAGCGGAGAGAACGGTTTCGACTACGCGTACCGCTATCCCGGCATGAATAAAGTATTGCAGGCGGCAGGGCGCGTGATCCGTACGACGGAGGACACGGGTGTGATTCTGTTGCTCGACGAGCGGTTCCGAAACCGGGAGTACCGCGAGCTGTTCCCAAGAGAATGGGAGGACTGCCGGATTGTGCAGCGCAGCAGCCTCCCGGAGGTAATCCATTCGTTTTGGGAGAGGGTGGATTGTGAGAGCGGATCAAAAGCCGGGCAGCAGGAAATGAAATCTCGGTGCAGCGCTGAACGTTACGTGTGATCCGCGCGGTTCCGGTATTCGCTCGGCGAGCAGCCCATCTGCTGCCGGAAAATTTTAGAAAAATAGGCAGGACTGGAAAATCCGGTCTGTTCCGCTACGGAAGTGATACTGGCCTGGCGCTCGAGAAGGAGCGGCAGGCTTTTTTCAATACGGTAATCGAGAAGATAGTCAAACAGGGATTCGTTCATGCATTTCTTGAAAAAACGGCAGCATTCACTGCGGCAGATGTGGATCTGTGCGGCGAGATCCTCGAGCGTCAGATGCTCCATATAATGGCGGTGGATGTAGTCGAGCAGAATGCGGAGCCGCTCAACATCACGCGCTGCCGCCGTGTTCTGGGATTCACCGGAAAACGATGCGTGGCGGTAAATCTCAATCCAGATCGACAGCAGAAGCTCCTGGATTTCCATCTCAAACGCGGACGGCTGTGAAAGCGAGAGGTCGTAGATGCGGTGCATACAGGCAAGTACCTGGTTCTGCCAGTCGATCTCCGGCGAAAAGACGATGGAGGCGAGCTGCATATCCGTCAGCACCGGTTCGACGTAGCGCGTCTGGATCACACTGTTTGAAAAACCATAGAGAAAGCGCGGGGCGAACGTGGTTGAAATATAGACGCAGTCCATCCCGTCGATCATGTGGCCGCTGTGAAGCGCATTCGTGTTGCAGAAAATGCCGTCCCCTTCTTTTAAGACATACGATTTGCCGTTGACCTGATATCCGATCTGTCCCGAGAGGACAAACGTCAGCTCAATTTCCGGGTGCCAGTGCCAGGAAAAGGAGCCGCGCTCGTAGCGGGAGAGCTGTTCGTAACTGATGTTGACAGGAAATTCATAGCTGCCGTGGGCCTTCAGCTCACGGTTTTCTTTATCCATGCGGATCTGCATGAAACGTACCTCCAATCCATAAAATCCATTAAAAATCATACGATAAGTAAAGTATGCGGCAAAAAGGGAAAAAAAACAAGAAAAAATCGAAGATCACCTCAATATAATTATCGTTTGCCCCAATATTGTTGTTGCAGATGGGCGTACGGCTCACTATAATGATACTTAAGAAGATAAGAAAAAACACACAAACACACAAACACACAATACACACACAACACACAAAACGAAACCATGAAAACAACACACCAAAAAGAAAAGGAGACAACAAAATGAAACAGCAGGTACTGGATTGTTTTGCAAAACTGTTCGGGGGAGAGGGCGACATCCGCACCTACTTCGCACCTGGACGTGTGAACCTGATCGGTGAGCACACCGATTACAACGGAGGCCACGTATTTCCATGCGCACTGACCATCGGAACCTACATGGCAGCAAGAAAACGTGACGACAGAAAGCTTCGTTTTTACTCTATGAACTTTGAAAAACTCGGCGTGGTAGAATCTTTTCTCGATGAATTCCTGATGGGAAAAGAAGGCAACTGGACCGCATATCCGAAGGGAATGATGTGGGCATTTTGCCAGAAGGGCTTCCCGGTAGAGCAGGGCTTCGATATCGTGCTCTACGGAAACATTCCGAACGGCTCCGGCCTTTCCTCTTCCGCATCCGTTGAGACCGTAACCGGCGTAATGCTGCGTGACATGTTCGGCTACGACACCATCTCCATGATCGACATCGCTCTGTACGGCCAGTTCTCCGAGAACAACTACAACGGCGTCAACTGCGGTATCATGGATCAGTTCGCCATCGCCATGGGCAAAAAGGACTGTGCGATCTTTCTTGACACCAGCGATCTGAAATATGAGTACGCACCGGTTAAACTGGAAGGCGCAAGAATTGTCATCTCCTGCAGCAACAAGAAACGCGGCCTTGGCGACTCCAAATACAACGAGCGCCGCAGCGAGTGCGAGACTGCTCTGGCTGAGATTCAGAAAGTCAAAGACATCAAGAGCCTTGGCGAGCTGACCGAGGAAGAGTTTGAGGCAGTGAAAGATGCCATCAAAGATCCGGTCCGCCAGAAACGTGCAAAACATGCTGTTTACGAGAACCAGAGAACCGTTCAGGCCGTTGCAGCTTTAAAGGCAAACGACATCGCAAAATTCGGCGAGCTGATGAACGCATCCCACGTTTCCCTGCGTGATGACTATGAGGTAACCGGCATCGAGCTGGATACTCTTGTGGAAGAAGCATGGAACTGCCCGGGTGTCATCGGATCCCGTATGACAGGCGCAGGCTTCGGCGGATGCACCGTCAGCATCGTAAAAACAGAAGATATTGACAACTTCATCGCAAAAGTAGGCGCAGCTTACAAAGAAAAAATCGGCTATGCCGCAGACTTCTATGTCGTAGACATCGGAGACGGCGCAGGCGTATTAAAATAAGAAATAAAAAAGCTGGATCGGCAGCAGGGAGGAAGCTACAGTGATTAACGAGAGTATTGCAAAACTGGTAAAATATGGAGAAAATGCCGGTCTTGTTTCGGGACTGGATAAAATCTATGCGACAAACCGGCTTCTGGAAGTCATGCAGATTTCCGATTACGAAGAGCCGGAGCAGATTCCGGAGACCCCGGATCTGGAAGAGACTTTAAATGAACTGCTTGATGATGCAGCTAAGCGCGGTCTTCTCGAACACAACAGCGTCGTTTACCGCGATCTGTTCGATACGAAACTGATGGACTGCCTGATGCCGCGCCCTGGAGAGGTGGTAAAGAAGTTTGAGGAACTCTATGCGAAGAGCCCGCAGGAGGCAACCGATTACTTCTACAAACTGAGCCAGGATTCCAACTACATCCGCAGATACCGCATCGCAAAGGATATCCGCTGGAGCGTACCGAGTGCCTACGGCGATATCGATATCTCGATCAACCTCTCCAAACCGGAGAAGGACCCGAAGGCGATCGCGGCTGCAAAACTGGCAAAACAGAGCGGTTATCCGAAATGCCTGCTCTGCAAGGAGAATATGGGCTATGCGGGACGCGTCAACCACCCGGCGCGCCAGAACCACCGCATCATTCCGCTGACGATCAATCAGACGGAGTGGGGATTCCAGTACTCGCCATATGTGTATTACAATGAGCACTGCATCGTGTTCAATTTCCAGCATAACCCGATGAAGATCGAACGCGCGACCTTTGTGAAGCTGTTTGACTTTATCAAGCTGTTTCCGCACTACTTCATCGGTTCCAATGCGGATCTGCCGATCGTGGGAGGCTCCATTTTAAGCCACGATCATTATCAGGGCGGCCACTATACCTTCGCAATGGCGAAAGCGCCGATCGAGCGCTATTTTACCATCAAAGGATACGAGGATGTGGAAACCGGCATTGTCAAATGGCCGCTGTCCGTCATCCGGATCCGCCACAAAGATGAGAAACGGCTGATCGATCTGGCAGAGCATATCCTGAACTGCTGGAGAGGTTACACGGATGAGGATGCGTTTGTATTCGGCGAGACTGACGGAGAGCCGCACAACACGATCACGCCGATCGCAAGAAAAGTGGGCGATACGTTCGAACTCGATCTGGCACTGCGCAACAACATCACGACGGACGAATGCCCGCTCGGTGTTTACCATCCGCATGCACAGTATCATCACATCAAAAAAGAGAACATCGGCCTTATTGAGGTTATGGGACTTGCGATTCTGCCGGCGCGCTTAAAAGATGAGCTGGAAGAGCTTTCCAAATGCCTTGTAGAGGGAAAAGATGTCCGCGCTGTCGCAGAGCTGGAGAAACATGCCGACTGGGTAGACGAATTCCTGCCGCGCCATCCGGAGCTGAACAGCGAAAATGTGATGGATATCCTGAAAGAGGAAGTCGGAAAAGTCTTTGTCGGCGTACTCGAGGATGCCGGCGTTTACAAGTGCACCGAGGAAGGCAGAAGTGCATTTGCAAAATTCATGGAAACGTTGTAGAATAAACTAAATGCTTCAATTAACCCGCTGCGGCAAAAAAGCAGCAGCGAAGGAAAACATGGAGGATACCAAAATGAAAATCTTAGTTACTGGCGGTGCAGGCTATATTGGAAGCCACACCTGTGTGGAACTGCTGAACGCAGGCTATGACGTTGTTGTCATGGACAACCTTTACAATGCAAGCGAGAAAGCCATCGAGCGTGTAGAACAGATTACCGGAAAGAAAGTAACCTTCTACAAAACCGATATGCTGGACCGCGAAGGCGTAAAGAAAATTTTCGACAACGAGAAAATTGACGCTGTCATCCATTTCGCAGGCTTAAAAGCAGTCGGCGAGTCCGTACATAAACCGATTGAATATTATCACAACAACATGACCGGAACCCTGATTCTCTGCGATGAGATGAGAAACCATGGCGTAAAGAACATCATCTTCAGTTCTTCTGCAACCGTATACGGCAATCCGGCACAGATTCCGATCACCGAGGAGTGCCCGAAGGGAACCCCGACCAACCCATACGGCTGGACAAAAAGCATGCTCGAGCAGGTTCTGACCGACATCCACACCGCAGATCCGGAATGGAATGTTATCCTGCTTCGTTACTTCAACCCGATCGGAGCGCATAAGAGCGGCCTTATCGGAGAGGATCCGAAGGGCATCCCGAACAACCTGCTTCCGTATGTCGCACAGGTTGCCATCGGAAAACTCGAGTGCATCGGCGTTTTCGGTGATGACTACGATACTCCGGACGGAACTGGTGTCCGCGATTACATCCATGTTGTTGACCTGGCACGCGGCCATGTAAAAGCCATCCAGAAACTGGCTGACAACGAGGGCGTTTCCATTTACAACCTCGGAACCGGCAAAGGCTACAGCGTACTCGATGTGATCCACGCATTCGAGAAAGCATGCGGCCATCCGCTGAAATACGAAATCAAACCGCGCCGTGATGGTGATATCGCAACCTGCTACTCCAAATGCGACAAAGCAAAAGAGGAGCTTGGCTGGGAGGCTGAGTACGGCATCGAGGAGATGTGTGCCGATTCCTGGAACTGGCAGCAGAAGAATCCGAACGGATATAACGACTAATGTAATGTGAGTGTTATCTGGCGGTCCGCCGATACTTGAAAGAGTGTCGGCGGGCCGTTTTTGTATAGATAAATTCAGTCTTTTTTCACAAAGTCCGGCTTGCTAATTAAGAGGGAATCCGATATAATGTAAGAGTTAAAGTGTCCGTAAAAAAAGAGGGGCGGTTTGACATACAAGGAGGAAAAGCATGGACGATAGAAAAAATCAGAACCGGGAACCAGAAAACGGCTCCGGGGGAGGACCGAAAAACAGACAGACGATACTCATTATCCTGATCTGCCTCCTCGTCAGCCTGATGGTGATGGGACTTCTGAACAATGCCCTTGGGGGAATTACTTCCGAGGATCTTGACTATAGCAAATTCCTGGATATGGTAAACAACGATGAAGTGCAGGAAGTTGTCTTGAAATCGGGAACACTGACCGTAACGCCGAAAGACCAGAAATCGGAGGGAATCACCTATCAGGTAACGATGATGGGAGATGAGCAGGAGCTGGTCGATCTGTTACAGGAGAAAGGCATTACGTACCACAAAGATCCGCCGGATTCTACCGGAACGATCATTTACACATTGCTGACCGTCATTCTGCCGGTTGTGATGCTTGTCGCTGTCATGGTGTGGGTGATGCGCAGCATGAACAAAGGCGGCGGAGTCATGGGCGTAGGAAAGAGCAGAGCAAAGGCCTACGTACAGAAAGAAACCGGCGTGACATTCCGCGATGTTGCGGGACAGGACGAGGCAAAAGAATCGCTCCAGGAGGTTGTGGATTTCCTGCATAACCCTGGAAAATACACGACAATCGGTGCAAAACTTCCGAAAGGAGCGCTTCTTGTAGGCCCTCCTGGAACCGGAAAAACACTGCTTGCCAAAGCCGTAGCCGGTGAGGCGCACGTACCGTTTTTCTCGATGTCCGCTTCGGAATTTGTCGAGATGTTCGTCGGTGTCGGTGCATCGCGTGTGCGTGACCTGTTTGAGGAAGCAAAGAAAAACGCACCGTGCATCATCTTTATCGATGAGATCGATGCGATCGGAAAGAGCCGTGACAACAGCTACAACAGCAACGACGAGCGGGAGCAGACGTTAAACCAGCTCCTCGCCGAGATGGACGGATTCGACAGCTCCAAGGGTATTCTGATCCTTGCGGCCACAAACCGCCCGGAGGTTCTTGACCCGGCGCTGCTGCGTCCAGGCCGTTTTGACCGCCGGATTATCGTAGAAAGACCGGACCTGAAAGGCCGTGTGGAAATCCTGAAAGTACACGCCAAGAACGTATCGCTCGATGAGACGGTTGATCTCGACGGCATCGCACTTGCGACATCGGGAGCCGTTGGTTCTGATCTTGCAAATATGATCAACGAGGCAGCGATTCTTGCGGTCAAGAACGGAAGAAAAGCCGTTTCCCAGAAGGATCTTCTCGAGGCAGTCGAGGTTGTCCTCGTCGGAAAAGAGAAGAAGGACCGCATCTTAAGCCAGGAAGAGCGAAAGATCGTTTCCTACCACGAGGTAGGCCACGCACTTGTTACTGCACTGCAGAAGGATTCCGAGCCGGTACAGAAAATCACGATTGTGCCGCGTACGATGGGTGCGCTCGGCTACGTCATGCAGGTGCCGGAGGAGGAGAAATACCTCAACACGAAGAGCGAACTCGAGGCGATGATCGTCGAGTGCCTCGGTGGAAGAGCGGCAGAGGAGATCGTATTCGGCAACGTGACAACGGGAGCTTCGAATGATATCGAGAAAGCGACGAAGATTGTCCGCGCGATGATCACGCAGTACGGTATGTCGGAGAAATTCGGTCTGATCGGTCTTGCGACCCAGCAGAATCAGTACCTCGACGGAAGAATGGTCTTAAACTGCGGCGATGCCACAGCAACCGAAATCGACCACGAGGTCATGAAGATCCTGAAAGAGTCGTATGAGCAGGCAAAAGAACTTCTGGCAGCTAACCGCGATGCGATGGATGAAATCGCAGCTTACCTGATCCAGAAAGAGACGATCACCGGAAAAGAATTTATGGAGATTTTTCATCAGGTGATTGCAAAACGGAATGGAAACGCGGAAGAAGCGGTTGAAAATCCAGAAATATAAAAAGAAAGCGAAAAGGCCCGGCGGGAGCAGAGAAAACGATCTCTGCACGCTGGGCATTTTCAACATTACAGTCCCAAAAAGAGGAGGGTCATATGGCGTTTGATATCCAGGAAGAACTGAAAAAACTGCCGGGGAAACCCGGCGTCTATCTGATGCACGACGCGGACGATACAATTATCTACGTAGGAAAGGCGATTTCGCTGAAAAACCGTGTCCGCCAGTATTTCCAGACGAGCCGCAACAAAGGGCCGAAGATTGAGCGGATGGTCACGCATATCGCCCGCTTTGAGTATATTGTGACGGATTCCGAACTGGAGGCGCTCGTGCTGGAGTGCAACCTTATCAAAGAGCACCGTCCGAAATACAATACGATGCTGAAAGATGACAAGGCGTACCCGTACATTAAGGTGACCGTGAACGAGGATTTTCCACGCATTCTGTTTTCCCATCAGATGAAGAAGGACAAGGCGAAATATTTCGGCCCGTACACGAGCGCCGGAGCTGTGAAAGATACGATCGAACTGTTGCGGAAGCTGTACGATATCCGTTCCTGCAATAAGAGCCTGCCCAAGGAGATCGGCAAGGACCGCCCGTGTCTTTACTATCACATCCACCAGTGTAAGGCGCCGTGCCAGGGATACATTTCCAAAGAAGAGTACGGCGAGCAGATCAAAAAGGCGATCAGTTTTCTGAATGGAAATTACAATGACATGATCAAAGAACTGACTGGAAAAATGACGGAGGCGGCTGAGGAGATGCGGTTCGAGCAGGCGGCGGAGTACCGTGATCTGATCGACAGCGTGCGCAGGATCGGCGAGCGGCAGAAGATTACGAACAGTGACGGCGAGGACAAGGATGTCATTGCGCTTGCGATGGACAAAGAGGATGCGGTGGCGCAGGTCTTCTTTATCCGGAACGGAAAGCTGATCGGGCGGGAGCATTATTATCTGCGGATCGGCGAGGAGGAGCAGAAAAGCGAGGTGCTGCTCACGTTTATGAAACAGTTCTATTCCGGCACGCCGTTCATCCCGCGGGAAATCATGATTTCCGAGGAGATTGCCGAGCAGGAGCTGATGGAAGAGTATTTAAGCAGCAAACGGGGCCAGAAGGTCCGCATCCGCGTGCCGAAAAAGGGCAGCAAGGAAAAAATGGTGGAACTGGCAGAGCGGAATGCACAGATCGTTCTCGATCAGGACCGCGAGCGGATCAAGCGGGAAGAGGGTCGGACGGTTGGTGCCGTAAAAGAGATCGCCAGATGGCTGAACCTGCCGTCGATCGACCGCATCGAGGCGTACGATATCTCCAATATCAGCGGTTTCCAGTCGGTCGGCTCGATGATCGTCTACGAGAAAGGAAAGCCAAAGCGCGCCGATTACCGAAAATTCAAGATCAAATCCGTCGAGGGACCGAACGATTACGCCAGTATGAAAGAGGTCTTAAGCCGCCGTTTTCTGCGCGGCATCCAGGAGGACAGCGGTTTCGAGCGGCTGCCGGACCTGATCATGATGGACGGCGGACGCGGCCAGGTCAACATTGCGCTTGAGGTGCTTGAAGAAATGGATCTTGCGATTCCGGTCTGCGGTATGGTAAAGGACGACAAGCACCGCACGAGGGGTCTGTATTTCCGAAACGTGGAAATTCCGATCGACCGGAACAGCGAGGGCTTCAAACTGATCACACGCGTGCAGGACGAGGCACACCGCTTTGCAATCGAATACCACCGCCTGCTGCGGAGCAAGGGCCAGGTCCACTCGATTCTCGACGACATCCCGGGCATCGGGCCGACAAGAAGGAAAGAACTGATGCGCCACTTTCAGGGAATTGATGATATCAAGGCGGCAACCGTGGAAGAACTTTCCGGACTTCCGGGCATGAATAAAAAGGCGGCGGAGCAGGTTTACACATTCTTTCACGCACCTGCACAGGAGGAAAATGAGGATTCGTCAAAATAGTTAAATTTCTAGGTTGCCCGTGATGCTTTATTGTGCTAAAATCATAGAAGAGACGGATTTAAAAAGACGTCGAACGAAGTCGGAGGACAGGAAAATGAAAGAAATTGAAATGACCAAAATGGTGGAGGAAATGGATCTCCGCAACCTGACACCAGAGGTTGATATGACAGATCTTGTCATTGCCACACCGGATATCAACCGTCCTGCACTGCAGCTGACCGGTTACTATGAGCATTTTGCCAATGAGCGTGTGCAGATCATCGGTTATGTAGAGTTCACGTATCTGCAGCATCTTGAAGAGAGCGAGCGCGTCCGCGCGTTTGAAGAGTTTGTAAGCCGCAAGATCCCATGTGTCATTTTCACCACGAAGATGATTCCGGGACCGGAAATTCTGGAGCTGTGCAATCGTTATCAGGTACCGGCCTTTGCGGTAGACAAATCGACTTCCGTTTTCATGGCTGAAATCATCCGCTGGCTGAATGTCCAGCTTGCCCCGATGATCTCCATCCACGGCGTGCTGGTCGATGTATTCGGCGAGGGCGTTCTGATCATGGGCGAGAGCGGAATCGGAAAGAGCGAGGCTGCACTGGAGCTGATCAAACGAGGCCATCGTCTCGTCAGCGATGATGTGGTTGAAATCAGCCGTGTCAGCGACATTACGCTGGTCGGAACGGCACCGGATATCACGCGTCATTTTATCGAGCTGCGCGGTATCGGTATCATCGACGTCAAGACGCTGTTTGGTGTCGAGAGCGTAAAGGATACCCAGTCTATCGACCTTGTTATCAAGCTTGAAGAGTGGGACAAAGAGAAAGAATACGACCGTCTGGGCCTGGAAGAAGAGTATATTGAGTTCCTTGGAAACAAGGTTGTCTGCCATTCCCTTCCGATCCGTCCGGGCCGTAACCTGGCGATCATCGTAGAAACCGCTGCTGTCAACCACAGACAGAAGAAGATGGGCTACAATGCCGCACAGGAGCTGTACCGCCGTGTACAGGCTAACTTAGTGAAAAAAAGAGAGGAGAAGTAAGAAAATGGCAAACTATGTATTTGGAATCGATGTTGGGGGTACTTCAGTAAAATGCGGACTGTTCCAGACAGACGGAACTCTGTTGGAAAAATGGGAAATCCCGACCCGCACCGAAAACGGCGGAAGCGAAATTCTGCCGGATATCGCAAAAAGCGTAAAAGCAAAAATGGCTGAGAAGGGTATCGCGGCAGATGATGTTGCCGGTGTCGGCATTGACGTACCTGGCCCGGTTAATGACAAAGGTGAGCTTTCCATCGCAGTCAACCTGAACTGGGGATATAAAAATATCGTAAAAGAGCTTTCCGACGAACTCGGCGGAATGGCAGTAAAAGCAGCAAACGACGCAAACGCAGCAGCTCTCGGTGAGATGTGGGCAGGCGGCGGAAAGGGAAGCAAGAACCTGGTTATGGTTACCCTTGGAACCGGTGTCGGCGGCGGAATCATCGTGGACGGCAAGATCGTAGCAGGTGCTCACGGCGCAGGCGGCGAGGTTGGTCATGCATGTGTTGAGCCGGAAGAAGAAGCGGTCTGCAACTGCGGAAACCACGGATGCCTCGAGCAGATGACATCTGCAACCGGTATCGTTCGTCTGGCAAAGAAATATCTGGCATCCCATGATACTCCGTCTTCTTTAAGAGAAAGAGGAGAGTCCATCAGTGCAAAAGCTGTCTTTGATGCATTAAAAGAAGGCGATGCAGCAGCAGAAGCAATCGTTCAGGAGTTCTCCGAGTACCTCGGAAGAGCACTTGCAGTATTCGCATGCGTTGTTGACCCGGAAGTTATCGTAGTCGGCGGCGGTGTATCCAAAGCAGGCCAGATCCTGATCGACGGCGTAGCTAAATACTACCGTGAAGCAGCATTCATCGCATGCAAAGATACCCCGATCGTACTCGCTTCCCTTGGAAACGATGCTGGTATCTACGGCGCAGCAAAAATGCTGATTGACTAATTGATTCAGATGGAAAAAGAAGTATAGAAAAACCGGTCCTGCTGGCATATGCCAGAGGGCCGGTTTTTTGTGTATAGACTGACTGAAAAAGTTATTCGGAAGAGCCGCTCTCTTCGGACTGCGGCTGTACTTCCGATATCTCCGCCGGGGTATCCGGTTCTGACGGTGCATCAGGGGTCTCCGGTGTGTCAGGAGTCTCCGGTGTGTCAGGAGTCTCCGGTGTATTAGAAGGCGGATCGGCAGGTGTTTCGGTCGGAGCCGGAGTTTCCTGCGGTGCCTCCGTCGGTGTCGGGGTTGTCTGCGGAGTTGATGCTGCGGAAGGGGTTCTGGTCGGCGTCGGTGTTGAGGCCGGCGCGGTGTAGTGGCCCTTGCAACGCTCGGTCGGCAGATCGGATACCGCAAAGTATTCGGTGATGGACGGGCAGCTTGAGCGGGCGAGCAGGCCAGTCTTCGTACAGATCGTTGCCTCCTGTACTGTTGCGGAAGTCTCGAAATCCATATCGGCAAGGCCTTCGTGGATTTCATTCATGACCTTTGCCCAGAGACGTTTGTGGAATTCACGGTCGCTCTCCGGAAACTCCGCGTGTGTATCATACGTTGCCCAGATGGCAGCGGTATAATACGGCGTAAAGCCTGCAAAAACAAGATCCTTGGCCTCGTTCGTCGTACCGGTTTTTCCGGCTGCGTGCATATTGTCGAGGCGGGCGGCAACACCGGTACCTTTTTCCAGAACATCCTCCATGGCATTGGTGAGGAGGGAGGCAGTGCTTGCCTTGAAGACCTGCGTTGCCTTGTTTTCTGTGTTGTCAATTAAAACATTTCCCTTGCTGTCGGTAACCTTTGTGTAGAACACCGGCTTGCGGTACTGGCCGCCGTCTGCGATTGCCGCGTAGGCTGCCGTCAGTTCGAGATCACTGACACCGTAGGTGATACCGCCGAGAGCCAGCGGCTGGATCACATCGTATTCCTCGGAGAGTTTGGAAAAACCAAGCTTCTTCAGATAATCAAAGCCGACCTTCGGCGTAAGCTCGGTCAGTACTTTGACGGCCGGGATATTGATGGAATTGATGATCGCCTGGCGGACGGTAACATCACCATGGTAGGTAAGATCCGAGTTCTGCAGCGGTGTGCCGTCGCTGTAGTTGAACGGCTCATCCTTAATTACCGTAGCGAGTGTAATCTTTCCAAGGTCGAGTGCCGGTCCGTACGCGGAAAGAATCTTGAACGTGGAACCCGGCTGGGAATAATTATCGGTTGCGCGGTTGAAGGTAAGACTTGCTGTTTTTTCGCCGCGTCCGCCGACGATCGCTTTCACGTAGCCGGTGCGCTGGTCCATAACGGTCATGCACGCCTGCGGCTGCGGGGTGAAGCTGCTGCGCTCGGCAACAATCGTATCGCCCTCCTGCATGATAGCGGCTTTGTACTGGTCGATATAGCTCTGTGCCTCCTCCTGGGAGTCAAAGAGCAGATCGAAATTCGGATCGCTGTTGCGGAAGTAGAGCTGCAGCATCTCTTTGCTGTAGTTCTGTACCTCGCCGTCTGCCTGCTCTACGGTGAGCGCCCAGTCGAGACCGATCTGCGTGTTCGCCGGGAAGTTCTCCGGATTCTGGAATTCCGTATCGAGGATTGACTGCATGTAGGAATCCTGTGTGGTATAAATTTTGAGGCCGCCGCTGTAGACAACGTTCTTTGCCTGCACTTCGGTGTAGCCTTTCTGTACCATCAGATCGTTGATCAGGTTGGTGATGACTTCATCGATAAAGTAGGAGTACGGCGCGCTCTCCGCCTGGGACTGCGTGTGCATGGCGATGCGGTCGTAAACGTTGTCGTTCATGGCAATGGTGTGTTCTTCTTCGGTGATGTAGCCCTGCTCTTTCATGTTGTTCAGGATCTTGTCGCGGCGCTGCTGGTTTTTCTCCGGGTGGTTTTTCGGATTATATGCCGTCGGCGCCTTTGGAATTGCGGCAAGAACGGCGCATTCAGAGAGCGTCAGATTTTTTGCATCCTTTCCGAAATACGTCTGCGCTGCCGTCTGGACACCGTAGCAGCCGGAACCCAAGTTGATCGTATTCAGATAATTTTCCAGAATAACGTCTTTGGCGTTTTCACCCTCTGCAGTCAGTGTTTTTTCCAGCTTCAGCGCCAGGTACTGTTCCTGGATCTTCCGCTTGAAGCTCTGCATCCGCGTCTCTTCCATCCAGTCAGTGAAAACATTGTTTTTTAAGAGCTGCTGTGTGATCGTGCTGGCGCCCTCGGTAAAATGAAAGCCGTGGCTGACGCCGACAACGAAAGCACGGATGATACCGCTCGGATCGATGCCGTTGTGCTCATAAAAACGGGCATCCTCAACCGCGACGATCGCGTGCTGCATATCGAGCGGAATCTCCTCAATCGAAATCGAGACACGGTTTCCCTGAGCCCCGGTCAGCTTCTGTACCTGGTTGCCGTCAGCATCGTAGATAAACGACGCGTTGCCGAGCGGCATGATATTTGCCTCCGAGATATCAGGGGCACTGTCAATCACGCCGCGGACAGCGCCGATCACAAGCCCGGCACCGCAGACGAGAACGACAAGAAGAAGACAGAACGCGATGCGCAGCGCCGTCACGCCAGCCGTCTTTTCAATCTTTCCGTAATGGGACCGCAGATCTTCACGTTTGTCTTCCAGATGACTTTTTCCAAAGTGCATATAGAAAATCCTCCTTATGTCATATTCCTGCAAAACTGATTCAGTTCAGTAATCAATGGTGTTCCTGCCCTGCAAAAAGCAGGGTATAATTATTTTTATTATACCAAACAAAGGGCTGGAATAAAAGTATTTCTGAAAAGAATGCTGATTTTTCAGAAATGATATGGTAAGATAGGTACATATTTGGGTGAAGGAGTAAGGACATATGATCGATCAGTTTCGGACGGTTTACCGGGGTGGAACCGGGGAAATCGTGGAGAAGAAATCACGTTTTATTGCGACGGTGCGTCTGGTGGAATCTGAGGAGGAGGCACTTTCCTGCCTGGAAGCTCTGCGGAAAAAATACTGGGATGCACGGCATAACTGTTTTGTGTATATTATTGGAGAAAATCAGGAGACGGTGCGCTGCAGCGACGACGGGGAGCCTTCCGGCACGGCAGGGCGGCCGATGCTCGATGTGGTACAGGGAGCAGGCCTCCGCAATGTGCTTGTTGTGGTGACGCGGTATTTCGGCGGTACGCTGCTGGGAACGGGCGGCCTGGTGCGCGCGTACTCGCAGGCGGTGCAGGAGGGGCTGGCAAACAGTGTTCTGATTGACGAGATCTGCGGCGTGCGGCTGTTGATTGAGACGGATTACAACGGCATCGGTAAAATCCAGTATCTGCTCGGCCAGCGGGGGATTCCGATTCTGGAATCCGAGTACACCGATCAGGTGAAAATCCGCGTTCTCGTTCCGAAAACGGAGGTGGACCGTCTCTGCGCGGAGATTACCGAGGGGACGAACGGAAAGGCAAAACTGGAAAAAGAAGAGGAGCTGTACTTTGCGCAGAACGACGGAGAGCTGATCTTCGGGGATGAGCTGACGCAGTATAAGAATCTGGAGGCAGAAGAATTAGGATAAAGGAGGATGCGACATGAGGTTTCCGGAAAATCTGAAAAAGGGCGGAACGATCGGCTTTGTGGCACCATCGTTTGGATGTACGACAGAGCCATACAAGTCCGCGTTTGCAAATGCACAGAAAAAATGGAAAGAGATGGGATATCAGCTGGATCTTGGGCCAAACTGCTATGCAGAGCACGGCATCGGAATCAGCGCGGCACCGGAGGAGTGCGGAAAAGAGCTGACGGAATATTATGTCAGTGAGAAGAATGACTGTCTGATTTCCTGCGGCGGCGGAGAGCTGATGTGCGAGGATCTCGATTACGTGGATTTTGAAAAGATCAGAAAGGCACCGGCGAAATGGTATCTCGGCTATTCTGACAATACGCATTTTACGTATCTTCTGCCGACCATCTGCGATACGGCGGCTGTTTACGGTCCGTGTGCGAGTGATTTCGGCATGGAGCCGTGGCATAAATCCGTAGCGGATGCGTTTGGCGTACTGACGGGAGAAGTGCGTACCGTCCGCGGCTATGAGGGATGGGAAAGAGACGATGCGAAGGGCAGAAGCGAGGAAAATCCGTATCTGCCGTACCAGATTACAGAACCGCGCGTTCTGCGCCGCTTCCCGGATGCGGACAGTGCATTTGAGGGACGGCTCATCGGCGGCTGTCTCGACTGTCTCGTCAACATTCTTGGAACGAAGTACGACGGAACGGTTGATTTTGTGGAAAAATATAAAGAGGACGGTTTTGTCTGGTTTCTGGAAGCGTGCGATCTGAACGTCTTTGCGATCCGCCGCGCAATCTGGCAGATGGAGCACGCCGGCTGGTTCCAATATGTGAAAGGCTTTCTGATTGGCCGCCCGCTGCAGTTCGGACAGAAATTCGGGGAACTCGACCAGTACCGCGCCGTGACGGATCTGCTTGGAAAATGCAACGTGCCGATCGTGATGGATCTCGACATCGGACACCTTCATCCGGCGATGCCGCTGATCGTCGGAAGTTATGCGAAGGTGGCCGTGGAAGGAAATGAGATTGAAATTAAGATGGAGTGCCGTTAGAACGCTTTTGAAAAATATTTTCTCGAGCGGCAGGGCAGAGCCTGTGGGAAAATGTCTGCGCGCGTAGAAGAACTATCGGCGCATCCGGCAGATGCCGCGGAGCTTTTTGACATCGAGAATCGTGACCGTGCCGCGGGAGAGTGCGACGATGCCGTCTTTCTCGAACGACTTTAAGGTGCGGGAAACGACCTCTCTGGCACTGCCGAGGTTCCGCGCGATCTGTTCGTGCGTGGTGGAGAGCACCGGGGAACCGGTGCGGATGCGTTCATCCTCGAGATATCCGGCAAGGCGCTGGTCAAGCCGCGTAAAGAGGAGCTGGCCCATCGCCCACATGACTTCGGAAAAATGCTCCGTTGTTTCCCGGTAAATGTAGTTTTCAACGTAAATATTCTGATTCAACAGTCTGCGGAACGTGCTGGCCGGAGTGATGAGAACTTTCGTCTCCTCCTCGGCCTCAATCAGAATATCAAAGCTGATTTCCTGCATTGCACAGGAGGCAGACAGCGTGCAGACTTCGCCGGGACCGGTGGTAAACAGGGTAATTTCCCGCTGCTCGCCGGACTGGATAAAGATGCGGAGCTTGCCGGAGAGGACAAGCAGAACGCCGAGACAGTCATCGTCGCAACTGTAGAGAAAATCGCCGCGCTGATACGTCGTCAGGACGGAAGAGAGCACGAGTGTCTGCTGTTCATCGGTGGTAAGCTTTGAATAAAATGGATAATGCTCCTGAAAACAGGATTCCAGAAAAGATGACATAAATAAAACTCCTTTCGGAAGAAGAACGTTCTTTTGTAAACTACGGCAGCAGCCGTTTCTTCCATGATAGAAAAGAACAGAAAGAAATGCAAGAAAAAACGTATCGGTTTTTGTGCCGATACGTTTTTTCTTGCATTTCCAATATTACGCTGTTTATTTTACAGAGTTAATCAGCTCTTCCAGCTCCTCATAGGAAACGGCGCCGACGTTTTTCTTTACGAGTTCGCCGTTTTTGAAGAAAGCGAGGGTCGGAACGCTCATGACTTTAAAGGATCTTGCCAGCTCCGGTGCTTCGTCAACGTCTACTTTGTAGAACTGGATCTCCGGCATATCCTCAGCTGCCTCTTCGATGACCGGGGCGAGCATTTTGCACGGTCCGCACCAGGTAGCAAAGAAATCAACAACGGCAACGCCAGGTGCTGCCTGCAGAGCTTTTTCGAAGTTTTTGGATGTAACATGAATTAATGACATAATAGAAGTCCTCCTTTTTATTGTACGGGTAATTCCCGGTAACTGTTTTTCTGTTGTGACTGTAGAATACCACAGCGGAACGGGAAGTTCTGTGACTAAGTCACAAAACTATCTGGGTTCTTTTCCCTGGCGGAAACATTCGATCATTTCGCCGGTCAGGCTGATGAGATTTGGCGTTTCGGGCAGGGAACCGCGGTCAAACCATTCGGCAGTGGAGAGCTCGTCGCGGTCGAGGGTGATGGATGGATCGCCGTCTACATCGCAATAGAAGCCGGCAAGCAGCGAACCGCTGAAGGACCATGGCTGACTCTTATAGTATCTCAGATTTTTGACTTTCAATCCGACTTCCTCCATAACCTCGCGGTGCACCGTCTGTTCCAGTGTCTCGCCGACTTCTGTATAACCTGCGACGAGGGCATAGGAACGGTGGCTGCTGTGGGATGGCGCATACTTCGTGAGCAGCAGGCGGTCGCCATCAGTGATGGCGACAATGACGCTTGGGCAGATCACCGGATAGGAGAGTGCGCCGCAGGATGGGCACTGCATCGCACGTTCATTTCCGGGCGCGTGCATCTTGGTTCCGCAGCGGCCGCAGTAGGTGTGGTCTGTGTACCAGGTGTGGATCTGGTAGCCGGTGATGCCGGCGAATCCGAGCCATCCCGGAACGGCACGGCGCAGAATCAGTGTGTTTTCATATTTCCAGATATCAAATTCCGAAAGCTGCGGGCGGCGCAGTTCATAGTAATTGGTTTCGTCGATACGGAACAGAAATTTTGCTTTTTCCCGGATTTCCGGGAAAACAGGTGCAATTTCTGCAATCGAAGGATAGCGGATCTGCGGATCTTCAAAATTGCACAGAATTGTGTGATGACCGTAGATGAAAACGAGATCGGTATCGTTCGGTGTGGAAGGGTGGTAATCTACATAATATTTATGCGGAGCGATATCCTGAATCATAAGAACTCCTTTCCTTGGTAAAAAAAGTTTTTGATAAAACAAAAAACCGAAATTCCTGTGAAGAAATTTCGGTAATAAAAAGAGCGCGAGACGGGATTCGAACCCGCGACCCCAACCTTGGCAAGGTTGTACTCC
>ERZ838827.208-NODE-208-length-85814-cov-11.222985_pt1 | contig 85814 bp, 88 predicted proteins | sample MGYA00519881_ERZ838827 | MGnify/ENA primary metagenome ERZ838827 (study PRJEB31850, sample SAMEA3708842) | human gut metagenome | biome: human gut; feature: human-associated habitat; material: faeces | place: China | collected 2014 ...
CGTTTGGTAGACAATACGGGAGCGGGAAAAGTGAAAACGCCTTGGAACCCAAAGGATTCCAAGGCGTTTCTGGTAGACTTTTGGTAGACAAAAAGTAAAAACACAAAAGAAAGGTGGACGGAAATGGGCCACTTTTTCGGGGATGCGGAGTGGAGGTGAGGAGGGAAACGCGTGAAGAACGAGCGGGCACGGCTGCTGCGGAGGATGGAGCGGCTGGCAGGTTGCAGAGTAAATGACGCGGTAAAGCTGGCGTTCCTGGACGGAGAACAGCTAGGAGAGATCGACGGGCTGGATCTGGGAGCGCTGAAGGAGTTCAAGCGCAGCGGAAACGGCGCGGTGGAGCTGAAGCTGGTGGATCGGGCGGCCGTGCTGGAGCGGCTGGTGGAGCTGTCCGGCGGCCGGGAGGACGGGGCGGAGGAGTTTTTCCGGGCGCTGCGGGAGAGCGCCGATGCGGTTTAGGGCCTTTTCCCGGCAGCAGAGGCGGGTGCTCACCTGGTGGTGTTCCGCCGAGGGGCAAAGCCGGGAGGCGGTTATTTGCGACGGAGCGGTACGCAGCGGAAAGACCCTGTGCATGGGGCTGGCCTTCTTCCTGTGGGCCACGGCCTGCTTCGACGGCATGGCCTTCGGGCTGTGCGGCAAAACCATCACGGCGCTGCGGCGCAACCTGCTGCGGGAGGTGCTGCCTACGCTGGGGGCGCTGGGGTTCCAGTGGAGGGAGCAGGCATCCCAAAACCGGCTGACGGTACGGCTGGGCGGGAAGGAGAACACCTTCTACCTCTTTGGCGGCAGAGACGAGGGCAGCGCGGCCCTGATTCAGGGCATCACGCTGGCGGGGGTTCTGCTGGATGAGGCGGCCCTCATGCCCCGCTCCTTCGTGGAGCAGGCCTGCGCCCGGTGCTCCGTGCCGGGGAGCCGGATGTGGTTCTCCTGCAACCCGGAGCACCCGGAGCACTGGTTTTACAAGGAGTGGATTTTAAAGGCGGAGGAGCGGCGGGCGCTCTACCTCCACTTCACCATGGAGGATAACCCGGCGCTGACGCCTCAGGTGCGGGAGCGGTACGCGCGCAGCTTCAGCGGCGCCTTCTACCGGCGGTTTGTGCTGGGGGAGTGGGTGGCCGCCCAGGGGCGGGTATACGATTTCTTCGACGAGAGCTGGGCGAGGCCCGTCCCGGTGGGCGGCATGGAGCGGTGGTGCATCTCCTGCGATTACGGTACGGTCAACCCCACGTCCCTGGGGCTGTGGGGGCTGCGGGACGGAGTGTGGTACCGGGTGGCGGAGTCCTACTATGACGCCCGGGCCGAGGGTCGGCAGAGAACCGACGGAGAGCACGCCGACGCCCTGGAGCGGCTGGCGGGGGGACGGCCCATCTGGAAGGTGGTGGCCGACCCGTCGGCGGCCAGCTTTATCGAGACCCTGCGCCGGCGGGGATGGCGGGTGGAAAAGGCCGACAACGACGTGTTGGCCGGTATCCGAACCACCGCCGAACTGCTGCGGCGGGGGAGGCTGGTGATCTGCCAGGGCTGCGCCGACGCCCTCCGGGAGTTTACCCTCTACTGCTGGGATGAGAAGGCCGGGGGCGACCGGGTAAAAAAAGTCCACGACCACGCCATGGACGACATCCGCTATTTTGCCGCCAGTGTTGCGGCGGGAGAGCGGGGGTACGTTGGAGGCCTGTGTGTGGAGCGGGGGCGGTTTTAGCGCGGAGCGCGCCGCGGCAGAGGATGGGAGGAGAGCATGGGTATATTTGCAAGGAAAAGAGAGAATGGGGCCGGGGCGGCGGTGCAGCTCCGGGAGGGGGGACGGCACCCCTTCGGCGTGCTGGACGGGTATGTGCCGCTGAGCCAGGGGGAGATGGAGCTCTACCGGAGCATACGGGAGGCCGTCCCCATTGTGGACGCCGCCCTGCGCAAGCTGGTGCGGCTGGCGGGCGGGGTCAAGGTGTCCTGCCGGGAGAGCGCTGCCCAGGAGGGGCTGGACTGGTTCCTCCAGCATGTGAACACCGGGCGCGGACAGAGGGGTATCCAGTCCTTCCTGGACGGCTATCTGGACTCCATGCTCACCTTCGGCCGGGCGGTGGGGGAGATCGTCCCTGACCGGCGGGGCCGGGAGATCGCGGCGGTGCTGTGCGGCAACCCGGCGGACGTGGAGATTCGGGAGGGGGAGTCGCCGCTGGAGTTTACCCTGTGGGGAAGGAGTGGGGACGGGCAGCTCCGGGAGCTGCCCCGGCAGGAGCTGCTGCTCTTCACCCCCTTTCAGCCGGAGGTGGGCAGCCCCTACGGCGTGAGTCTGCTGCGGTCCATGCCCTTCCTGACCGGAATCCTGCTGAACATCTACCAGGCGATGGGGATGAACTGGGAGCGGATGGGCAACGTGCGCTTCGCGGTGGTCTACAAGCCGGGGGACGCGCCCCTGGAGCAGTCCATGGCCCAGGAGCGCAGCCGCCAGATCGCCCGGGAGTGGTCCGCAGCCATGGAGGCGGGGCGGGACGGCCGGGTGCGCGATTTTGTCGCCGTGGGCGACGTGGACATCAAGGTGATCGGAGCGGACAACCAAGTGCTGGACAGCGAGGTGCCGGTGCGGCAGATTCTGGAACAGCTCGTGGCCCGGACGGGCATACCGCCCTTCCTGTTGGGATTGAGCTGGTCGTCCACCGAGCGGATGAGCACCCAGCAGGCCGACATGATGACCAGCGAGCTCACCGCCATCCGGCGGGGGCTGGAGCCTGTGGTGGAGCGTATCTGCGAGCTGTGGCTGGCCCTCCACGGGTACGACCGGAGGGTGACGGTGGATTGGGAGGACATCAACCTCCAGGATCTGGTCGAGGAGGCCCGCGCGGAGTTGTACCGCGAGCAGGCGGAGGAGCTGCGATTGGCGCGAGAGGGCAAAGAGGGCTGAAGAGTGCCGGCGCGGGCAGAGGAGACCAGATCGGGGTCCCCGGGAAAGTGCGGAGCACTTTTCTGGGGAGAGGAGACGCAGCGGAAGGAGAGAGCCGCGCCGCAAGCGGCGCGGCGAGGGATCTGGAGCGTGTGGCGACGAGGTCGAGGAGGCCCGGGCGGAACTGTACCGTGAGCAGGCGGAGGAGCTGCGATTGGCGCGAGAGGGCAAAGAGGGCTGAAGAGTGTCGGCGCGGGCAGAGGAGACCAGATCGGGGCCACCGGGAAAGAGCGGCGCGTCAGGGATGCCGCGCCCTACGGAGGGAGAGGGGCGGCTCGTCGGGGTATAGGGCGCAGAGTAAGATGAGGGGAGCGATGGGATGAACGTAAACAAGGAGGCGGGCGTGGACTGCGGGCTGGAGGTCAGCCCGGAGGAGCTAAAAGCGATCAACGCCATGAGCAAAAAAAAGCTGCGGCCTGAGGAGGTATACGCCTTCGCGGTGCGGCTGTGCGACAATGAGATCGACCGGGACAACGAGCGGTTCCCGGCCGCTACCCTGGAGGAGCTGGCCCCCCTGTTTGTGGGCAGGAGCGGTCTGTTTGACCACCAGTGGAGCACCCGGAACCAGGCGGCCCGCATCTACCGAACCGAGGTGGTGCGGGAGAGCTGGATGACGGAGGCGGGCGAGCCCTACTGCTATCTGAAGGGCTGCGCCTACCTCCTGCGCACCGAGGGAAACCGGGAGCTGATCGCCGCCATCGAGGGGGGGATCAAGAAGGAGGTCAGCGTGGGCTGCGCGGTGGAGCGGTCGGTGTGCTCCATCTGCGGCGAGGAGTTCCACACCTGCCCCCACGAGAAGGGGGCGGAGTACGGCGGCAGGCGCTGCTGGGCCGAGCTGGTGAGGGCCACCGACGCCTATGAGTGGTCCTTCGTGGCAGTGCCCGCCCAGAGAAACGCGGGGGTGATGAAGCACATGCGGATGGAGCAGGAGGCCGCCCTTGGGCGGAAATACCTGGAGAGCCTGCGCGGGGAGGTGGCCCGCCTGGGCGGCCTGGCCGGGCTGGGGCTGGAGCACGCCGTGCTCCGGGGCATCGCGGACAAGCTGGGCTATGACGAGCTGCTGGCCCTCAAGGGCGCGCTGGAGCGGCAGGCCGAGCGGGTGTTCCCGGTGGAGACCCAGCTGCGGTATGGCGGCGGGCGGGAGAACGACGGAGAGCGGGACGGGGCATTTTTGATCTGAGCGGCCCCATGCGCAGAGAGGACAGAGGAGAAAGGAGAGGCAGCATGAGCAGGATTTCATTTGAGGGAATTGGAGAGGTGGCGGCCACCTTTGCCTGCGGCGAAGGGGTAAAGGCGGGCCAGGTGGTGAAGCTCACCGGGGACGGCACCGTCGGCCCCTGCGGCGACGGCGAGCGCTTTTGCGGCGTGGCCCTGAGCGCCGGGGAGGGCTTCGCGGCGGTACAGCTGGGCGGGCTGATCCGGGTGGCCGCCAGCGGCGGCGCGCTCAGTGAGGGGTGGAACCGGCTGCTGGCCGACGGCTCCGGCGGCGTCCGGCCGGACAGCGCCGAGACGCCCACCGGCGGCGAATATCTGGTGGTGCGGGCGGAGAGCGGCGGCGCCGTCATCCGCCTGTGAGAAAGGGAGGTATGGAAATATGGGATATCGTTTTGACAACCTGAGACTGGAAAAGGGCATGTATAACGAGGCGGGCCGCTCCTTCACCCAGGTGCTGGAGCGGGAGGACCCCTCGGAGCAGTATAAGGGCACGGCGCTGGAGGGGCTGGACGCCTATCAGCGGCAGCTCAAGCGCTTTGACATCAAGGTGAAGGGCGCGGGCAGCGACGCGGTGGAGAAGTTCTTTGCCACCAGCCAGTCCGCCGTCCTCTTCCCCGAGTACATCGCCCGCTCCGTGCGGCAGGGCATGGAGGAGGCCAACCTCCTGCCCCACATCACCGCCGCCGTCACCCGGTTTGACGGCATGGACTACCGCTCCATCGCCTCGGTGCCGGACGACGACCAGAGGGCCCTGCGCTGGGTGGAGGAGGGCGCCGCCATCCCCCAGACCCAGGTGAAAACCCAGGAGAATCTGGTGAAGCTCCACAAGCGGGGGCGGATGCTGGTGGCCTCCTACGAGGCCATCCGCTATCAGAAGCTGGATCTGTTCTCCGTGACCCTGCGGCAGATCGGCGCCCACATCAACCGGATGCACCTGGAGGACGCCATCGAGGTGCTCCTCAACGGCGACGGCAACGACAACCCCGCCGAGGCCTTCACCGTGGGTACCGAGCCCATCGGCGGCACCGCGGGTACCCTCACCTACGATGAGCTGGTGGACTTCTGGGGCCAGTTTGAGCCCTATGAGATGAACACCCTCCTGGTCAGCGGCGACATGATGCGCCAGATGCTCAAGCTGGAGGAGTTCCAGAACCCCCTGACCGGCCTCAACTTCCAGGGCACCGGCAGGCTGGACACCCCTTTGGGCGCAGCTCTGCTGCGCACCTCCGCCCTGGGCGGCGGCACCCTCATCGGCCTGGACCGCCGCTACGCCCTGGAGATGGTGCAGGGCTCCGACGTGCTGGTGGAGTACGACAAGCTCATCGACCGACAGCTGGAGCGGGCCGCCATCACCAGCATCTCCGGCTTCGCCAAGCTGTTCACCGGCGCGGCCAAGGTGCTGAAGCTGAAATGACGGAGCAGATTATGGACATGGCCCGCAGCCTGGGGCATGTGGACGGGGGACAGGAGGAGGCGCTGGAGGCCCTGTGCCGTGCGGCTCAGGCGGAGCTGGCCGGGCGGCTGCGGCCGGAGGTGCGGCCGGAGGACTGCGAAGACGCCTTTATCCTGGCCTGCGCCTGGCTGGCCCTGGCGGGGCTGGCCGCCGGGGAGACCGGCGGCGGGCGGTTCACCGCCGGGGAGGTCACCATTCAGGAGGGGGACGGGGCGGCCCGGGCGGCCGCCCTCCGCCTCCAGGCCGAGACGGTGCTGGGCCCCTGGCTGGCCGACCGGGGCTTCGCCTTTCAGGGGGTACCGGGATGACCGGGGCTTGGGGGCGGATTCTGGCGCAGTACGGGCAGAGCGTCACCCTGCGGCGGGGGGAGGAGGAACAGGACTGCCGGGCGTTTCTCCAGCCGGTGCGGGAGCGGCGGGAGGACTGGTACCAGGAGCTGCCCACCCCGCTGGGGACGGTGCGGCGGGATCAGTGGCTCTACCTGGGGCCGCCGGAGCTTCCGCTGGAAGAGACGAACGGCCTGTGCGTGGAGTGGAACGGGCTGCGCTTTGCGGTGCGGGCGGCCCAGCCCGTCTGCGTGGGGGAGGAGACGCTGTACTGGTGGGCCCTGCTGGCGGTGGAGGACGGAGAGGCGCAGACAGAGCAGACGTGAGGGGGAAAACACTTGGATTTTCAGGCGGTGCGGGAGCAGATGGCGGCGTTCCTGAGACAGCAGGGGGTGGACGCGGTATGCGCCTACCCGGAGGAGCGGCGGCGGCAACGGAGCGGGCCGGTGGCCGCTGTGTCCCTGCGGGCCTGCCAGGGCGGGCCGGGCGGCTTTCGGGATTACCTGGGAGAGCGGTACGACGAGAGCACCGGCCAGTGGCAGGAGCTGTACGGCCGCCGGGTGACCCTCACCTTCGGGCTGGACCTCTATGGAGAGAGCGCTGGGGAGCTCCAGACGGCCTACGACCGGATGGCGGAGGCCTTTCAGTGGGAGGGACCCGCCGGGTTGGCGCTGCGGGAGCTCTCCTGCGGGGAGACGGAATTTGACCGGGCGGCCGGCCTCTACCGCAGGGCGGCGACGGCGGTGTGTCAGGGATACCTGTACGCCGTAGCCGACGAGGGCGGCACTTTCCTGGACTTTGTTGTGAGAGGAGAGGGACATCTATGAGCGTGACAAACCATGAGCGGCCGGGGGTATACTCCCGGTACGACGCATCCACGGTGGTGAAAGGCCGCGGCGGCGGCGGGTGCGTGGGACTGGCGGCCCTGTGCGGCACAGGAACGGCGGGAACGCTCTACACCTTTAACCGCTATGAGGAGGCGGTGACCGCCTTCGGCGGAGAGGAAACGCTGACGGAGCTGGTGCGGCTGCTGTTCCTCAATGGCGCGGCCCAGGTCAAGGCGGTGCCGGTGGCCGAAGAGGCGGGCTACAAGGCGGCCTTTTCGGTGCTGGAAGCGGCGGAGGACATCGCAGTGGTGGTGTGCGACAGCGGCGAGCTGACCGTGCAGCAGGCCCTGCGGGACAGTGTGAAGGCCGCCTCTGAGGCGCGGCGGGAGCGCATCGCCGTGGTGGGCGGCAAGGCGGGGGAGAATGCCACAGCCCTGGTTCAGCGGGCCGAGGGGCTCAACAGCGAGCGGGTGGTGCTCACCGCCCCGGTGGGAGAAGGCGGCGGCGCGGCGGTGGCCGCGGCAGTGGCGGGAGCCATCGCCGGGGAGAGCGACCCGGCCATTCCCCTGGGCGGCGCGGAGCTGAAAGGCGTGGACGGGCTGGAGGCCCGGTATGGGGATACGGAGATCGACACCCTGGTGCGGGGCGGGGTCACCCCGGTGGAGCAGGCGGCCGGGGTGGTCAGCGTGGTGCGGGGCGTGACCACCCGCACCAAGACCGGAGAGGCGGCGGACGCCACCTGGCGGGAGCTGACCACCATCCGCATCGTGGACGACGTGATCCCCACCGTGCGCGACGCCCTGCGTGCCCGGTTCCGCCGGGCCAAGAACACCGAGCAGAGCCGGGGGGCCATCCGCTCCCAGGTGGTGCTGGAGCTGGAAAACAAGCTGGCGCGGGAGATCATTACCGGATACGGTGAGGTCTCCGTAGAGGCCGATGCGGACAACCCCACGGTGTGCCTGGTGGATTTCTCCTTTACCGTGGCCCATGGGCTCAACCAGATCTGGCTGAGCGCGCATATCACTGTGTGAGAATGGGGGAGGAAGGAACATGAAGGTTGCGGGATTTCCCACCAGCAGCGACATCTATCTGGAGGTGGACGGCAAAAAGGTGGCGGTGGTGCAGAGCTATACCGCCAAGTCCAGCCGTACCAGCCAGACCGTGGAGGCCTTCGGCGAGGACGAGCCGGTGGCCACCATACCGGGCCAACGCACCCACGTCATCGAGCTGACCCGGCTGTACGCCACCGACGAGGCCATCCGGGACGGGCTGAACTTCCATACGCTGGAGGACTTCAGCTTGGTCATCTGCAAGCCGGACCGGAAGATCATCTACTCCGGCTGCCAGTGGAGCTCCATCGGCGAGACCGGCGCGCTGGGGGCCATGGTGGTGGAGAAGATCACCATCGTAGCGGCCAGGCGGATTGAAACGGCGGTGTGATATGCTGGAGAGACGGGAACGGCTGAAGCTGGAGGACGGGAGGGAGCTGCGGCTTCTCTCCGCCCTGGAGGTGCTGGAGGCCCGCCGGGAGGCGGAGGGGCTGGCCCGGGGGGAGGCGGAGGCCGCCCTGTGCGCCAACGCCTGCCTGCTGGCCCGGGCGCTGGAGCGGGGCGGACAGCCGGTGTTCGCGGACGGCGGGGCGGCTCTGGCGGGGCTGAGCGCCCGGGAGATCGGGGCGCTGGCGGGCCGGTGGGCCGCCTTTGACCGGGCGGAAAACCCCTCCCCCGAGGACGGGGAGGAGCGGCTGGAAGGGTTAAAAAAAGCCTGGAGCACGCGCCCTATGAGCGCCTTCGCTGGCGCGTGCTCCAACGCTTTGGCGCGCTTCCGACGGAGGAGCGGGCCAAACAGATGAAGGCGCGGGACTATCTCTGGTGCGCCCTCCACCTGGCGCTGGACCGGGAGGAGGAGCTGGCGCGGCTGTGTCCCGCCTGCCGACGGGAGGCGGCGGAGGAGCGGTGCCCGGCCTGCGGCGCGCTCCGGACAGAGACGGCGGCGGGGCAGAACGCGGCCTTTGACGAGGCGCGGTTTGAACGCCTGAAACGGGGGGAGAGCGGTTGACGGACTATATCGCGGTATTGCTGGCACAGCAGGAGGAGCAGGAACAGGGCGAGGCCCCGGAGCTGGAGACCGGCCCCCTGACGGTATGGCTGGAGGAGAATACGCGGCCCGCAGAGGCCGCAGCAGCGCGGCGCGGAGTGGAGCAGGACGAGGCCGGCGCGTGTGCCGGACCGGGTGCGGTGATAGGGAACCGATATGCGCCGGAGGCCCCGGTCGGGGACTCCGGCGGACGGCCATCGGACCGGGGAGCGAAGCAGTGGGCAGACGGCCTCCAGACCGCTGGTGCGGTGGAGACGGCGGGAAAAACGGGGGAGCGGACGGCTCAACCGGCCCGGCCGGAGCACACCACAGAATACCGGAGCGGGCCAGGGGCGGCCTGGCTCGACGGTCTGGTGCGCAGGAGCATGGAGCGGGAGTGGAGCGGCGGAACGGAGAGGCGGGTGGTGACGGTGGAGCAGTACGGCGGAGCGGTGGGCACTCCGGCGGAGGCCGAGGCGCTGGACCGGCTGTTTCGCCGGGACGCCCGGCGGTATGATGGGGGGTTCCGGCTACTGTGAGATTGGCTTCCATGCGGTACAAGGACTATGTATGGCCCCACAACCCGCGGGTTTACACCATTGAATATAAGCGGACTATGGGGGCGCGAAAGGTGCCCTTCGGGCGCTACCACCTCCAGGATCTGGGCCCCGCCCAGCGGGTCATGCGGGGCGAGGGGGAATTCGTGGGCGAAGGGGCCTACGGGGAGTTTAAGAAGCTGGCTACCGTATTCTACGCCGGGGGACCGGGGCTGCTGGTTCACCCGGTTTGGCAGACCTCCAACGCCTACTTTGTGGAGCTCTCACTCCGGCAGGAGCCCAGGGCGGACTATGTGGGGTATTCCTTTGCTTTCTGGGAGGGATACGACGGACACAGCACCGGCGTACAGGTGACCGGGGGCGGAGGAGAACCGGAGACAGGCCCGGCCGCCAGTACGGCGGGGGAGCGGCGGCACACGGTGCGCCGGGGGGAGACCCTGTGGGGGATCGCCCGGGATTACGGACTCAGCCTGACCGAGCTCATCGCCCTCAATCCCCAGATTAAAAATCCAAACCTGATTCTGGCAGGGGAGGAGGTGCGCCTGGCGTGATGCGGGGAGAACTGCTGTGCTGGGATGGACGGCGCATCCGCCTGCCCGACGCGGTGGAGTGGCGGTTTCAATACGGCTGCGGCACGCCCTGCGACAGCTTTCAGCTCACCTGCCTGTGGGAGCCGGACAGCGGGAACGACCTGGCCGAGGCGGTGAGCTTTACGGCGGAGGAGAACGGGGAACGGCTCTTCACCGGCGTGGTGGACGAGTGCGAGCGGGGCTGGGACACCGCGGGGGGCACCCTTACCGTGGCGGGCCGGGGAATGGCCGCCCGCCTGCTGGACAACGAGGCGCTGGGGGCAGACTACCAGGTGGCCACTGTTGAGGATATCCTGCGGGACCACGTGGCCCCCTACGGCATTGAGACCGTGCGGGGGGCGGAGCTGCCGCCGGTGCCGGGCTTCTCGGTGGACGCGGGGAGCAGCGAGTGGCAGGTGGTCTATGAATTCTGCCGCTATTACGGGGGAATTGCCCCCCGGTTTGACCGGCTGGGGCGGCTGGTACTGGCCCCCTGGGAGGAGGGGCGGCGGCTGGTGCTGGGGGCGGACGCGGCGGTGACGAGCTTCCGCCTGCGGGAGCAGCGCTACGGGGTGCTCTCCGAGGTGCTGGTGCGGGACCGCACCACAGAGGAGGTTCAGCGGGTGGCGGACGAGGACTTCCTGCGCCGGGGCGGCCGGTGCCGCCGTGTGCTCACCATGCCGGGAAAGAGCAGCTATCAGGCCATGCGCTATTCAGGGGCGTATCAACTGGCCCGCGCCCGGGAAGAGCTGCGGCAGGCAGAGTTGGAGCTGCCGGAGGCCTTTGCCGCGTGGCCGGGGGAACTGGTGGAGCTCAACCTGGCCAAGGGGACGGGACGGGGCCTCTGGCGGGTACGGGAGAGCGTATGCGGCCTGACGGCGGCGGGAACCTACACCCGGCTGACGCTGGGGGAGCCATAGCGGAGGAGTGGTTTTATGTGGATTTCGGAGCAGGGGCGGAGAAGGACAGAGCCGGACGGAACAGCACTGGTGGGCCGGGTCACCTTGCCCGGCGACCCGGCCGGGGTGTATCTGGCCGGAGAGCGGCGGGAGCTGCCCGTGTTTGGCCCGGGCGGCTATGTGTGGCGGCCGGAGGAGGGCGAGCAGGTGCTGGTGCTCAAGACCGGTCAGGCGGGAGAGGCCCCCTGTGTGGCCGGCCAGGCCTGCGGGCAGGACTGGAACCTGGCGGCGGGCGAGGTGCTCATCTACAGCGGTTCGGCCTCCATTCGCATCGGCGGCGGGGGTATCCGGCTGACCGGAGATGTGCTGGTCAACGGCAAGCCGGTGCTTACAGGGGAGGGCTGAGCGTGGAACTAATGGTGCGGAACGGCGACTACGTCAGCGACGGCGCGGGTGGCTTCCTGCGGGCGGAAGGGACGGACGAGCTGCTGCAGCGGGTGTTGTGGAAGCTGTCCATCCCGCGGGGGAGCTTTCCGCTGCTGCCTGCGCTGGGCAGTGAGCTCCACCGGCTCGGCCGGGCCAAGCCCGCTGAGCGGGCCGGACTGGCCCGGCAGTATGTGGCCCAGGCACTTTCCGATGAGGCGGAGCTGTCGGTGGCCGGGGTGGAGCTGTCAGCAGAGGGAGAACTGACGGTCGAGCTGGACTGGCGGGGCGAGGCGCTCCGCCTGATACTTGGGACGGGAGGCGTATGACGGGATGACGGTGGAGGAGCTCTACGGGCAGATGGTGGACACCTTTCAGCGGGAGACAGGGATGGCGCTGGCCGGGGACGGAGACATGGCGGTGCGACTTTACGCCGTGGCGGCCCAGCTCTACGCCCTGTATGTGCAGGCCGACTGGGTGGGGCGGCAGTGCTTCCCCCAGACGGCCCAGGGGGACTACCTGGACAAGCATGCTCAACTGCGGGGGCTGGAGCGCCGGGCGGCCACAGCGGCGGTCGGGGTGCTCTCCTTTGAGACGGACCATCCGCCGGAGGCCGATCTGAGCATCCCGGAGGGGACGGTATGCATGACGGCGGCCCAGGTGCGCTTTGAGACCACCGAGGCGGGCGTTTTAAAGGCGGGGCAGACCTCCGCCCAGGTGCGGGCCAGAGCGGTGGAGCCGGGCGCGGGGGGAAATGCGGCGGTCGGGACGGTGCGGGCCATGGCGGTGGCGCCGGTGGGGGTGAGCCGGTGCACCAATCCTGAGGCCTTTTCCGGAGGACTGGATGCCGAGGGGGACGAGAGCCTGCGGGAGCGGGTGCTGGAGACCTTTCGGCGGATGCCCAACGGGGCCAACGCCGCCTTTTACCAGCAGGAGGCCCTCTCCTTTCCGGAGGTGGCGGCGGCTACCGTGGTGGCGCGGCCCCGGGGCGTGGGGACGGTGGACGTGTTTCTTGCCACGGCGGCGGGGCTGCCCGACAGCGGGCTGCTGGAACAGGTGGCGGCCCATCTGGAGGAACGCCGCGAAATCGCCGTGGATGTTCAGGTGAAGGCGCCGGAGGTAAGGACGGTGGATGTGTCAGTTCAGGTGGCGGCCCGGCCGGGGGCGGACTTTAACACCGTCCGGCAGGCGGTGGAGTCCGCCGTGCGAGGCTGGTTTGACGGGCGGCTCTTGGGGCAGAGTGTCCTGCGGGCCCAGCTGGGGGCGCTGATCTTCGGGGTGGAGGGCGTGGAGAACTACGCCCTCACCGCCCCGGCGGCCGATGTGGCGGCAGCGGTGGACGAGCTGCCACAACTGGGCACACTGACGGTAGCGGCACTGGAGGGGACGGCATGAGCTACGGGGCATACCTCAGGGAGCTGCTCCGGCCCCTGCGTATCTATGGGCTGGAGGGCACCGCCAATGGCGGTGAGCTGGAGGCCCAGGGGAAGGCGCTGGATGGGGTGGAGGCCGCCATGGAGGAGGTACAGCGGGAGATGCTGATCTGCACCGCAGAGGGACGGGGGCTGGAGGCCGTCGAGGCACTGCTGGCCCGAAAGCCGGTAGCTGCCAGCCTGGAGCGGCGGCGGGCGGCGCTGGCCGCCCTGCTGCGCATCGGCGGGGACAGCTTTACCTTGACGGCGATCAACGATAATCTAAAAGGCTGCGGCCTCAACGCCGTGGCCAGCGAGACGGAAACGCCCGGCGTTGTGGAGGTGCGGTTCCCCGATGTACCAGGCATCCCGGACGGGTTTGAATCAATGAGGGCCATCCTGGAGGATATTCTGCCCTGCCATCTGGACATACGGTATGTCTACTGGTACATCACCTGGGCCCTCATGGAGGATCGCTTTGCCACCTGGGGAGACATTGAGAAGCTGGGGCCCACCTGGGAGGAGCTGGAGAAGATGGTGCGGGACTAGCCTGCCTGTCGCATAAAAATGCCTGGAACCATATGGTTCCAGGCATTTTTTGCTTAAAAGGGAGCTCACCAGTGCTCCAGAAGATAGGGAATAGCCGGGACAGGGCGGTCAAAAAAACGGGCGAGGGCTTGCTCCAGCTCCTCCGGGGAGAGGGTGCCCTGGGGCTCCGGCCTGCCGTCCGCGCCCCACGCCAGCAGGCCGATGCCGGCGGCCCAGTAGAGGGAGTCGTCCGCCCAGGGAGAGATCCCCTCAAAGTCGTTACAGGCGGCCACTCCGCTGGGCAGAAAGGTGTCCCGCCCCAGGTGGACGGCGTAGCGGCGGAGCAGGACGGCGGCCTCCTCGCGGGTGATGGGGCGGTCAGGGACAAAAAGTGTGCCGCCGGTGCCCCGCACGATCCCAAGATCATAGGCCCAGGCTACAGCCGTGGCACCGGGGGAGTTGGGATTCACATCGGAGAAAGGGCCGTTGGCATCGTAGGGGACAGCACCCGAGCAGGTCCACAGGGCGGCCACAAACTGGGCGCGGGTGACCGGGGACTGGGCTGCTGCCGCCGCAGGGAGCAGCAGGGTGAGGAGCAGGAGTGCAGGAATGAGCTGTCTCATGGCATATCCTCCTTTGGGTATAGCATACCATATACTGGAAGAATATGCCGTCGAAGGAAGGGGCTAGTCGCAGAAGGCCACAAGTTCGCCGTCGGTGTCGTAGCCCCGACAGGAGAGCAGGAGGATAGAGCTGCGGGAGGCAGCCCCGGGGGAATAAAACCGTATGGACAGGGAGGGGCCGGACCACACTCCGTCCCCGGCGGGGGAGAGCCAGGCGGTGACGCCCCGCTCCGCCAGGGCGGCGGCGGGGGCGTCCCGCTCCTCATCTCCCACCCAGACTGCCGTTACCTCCACCTGCGCCACCCGGGGATCGTCGGACACGGCCACGGGTGTAAACTCAGACCAGGTCTCGCTGTCGAGGGAGCCCTCTTGAAACACGTCGTAGTAGTCCAGTCCGGCGGGGAAAGCCCAGATCGCCTCCCCCCAGCGGGATGGGGTGATGTCCATTATGGCCTCTGACCGCCACAGTAGACCAGCGGTTCGCTCCAACTCCATGAGGGTAAAGGAGTCCCCGGCCCGGCGTACCGCCCAGGCGTCTGCTTTGCCGAACCACACGCCGTTCTCGTAGCGAAGGGGGCCGGAGGCGGAGGTGGTACCGTGGGGGAGGAACCGGGCGGTCTCCGCCTGGCGGCAGGCCAACCCCTGGGTGGGCATGGGCCGCCCCATGGAGAGCCATAGCACCCACAGCCCGCCCAGTAGTACCAGGGCGCTGAGGGCCAGACAGAGGCGTGGAAAGATGTAAAAGCGGAATCGGCTCACAGCGGCGGCACCTCCTCGGCCAGGGCGGCGGTGAAGGAGATCTCCTCACCCGCCGCGGAGACAGTAATGGTGAACACCCGGGCCCCGGGGGTGGGGTCAGCGATGTACAGCCAGCCGGAGGCACCCAGCAGATAGTCCTCCCCGGAGCGGAGGGAGCAGGGGCCGGAGCCGCCGGCGTCGTCGGTGTATGAGGCATCCGCCTCATACACCAGGGGCACGGGCAGCCAGGGGCGGCGGGCCGTGACAGTGAGAGGAACCTGAAGCTGGTACTCCTCTTTCACACCGCTGCTGAGCTCCCAGCGGACATGAACCAGTCCGGCCCGGCCAGCGGAGGCAAAGGTATACGCCCCCAGCACACCGCCACCGGCAGCGGCGCCCTTCAGTACCAGGGAGTCCCCCGTGTCATAGGACAGTTCCGGCGGCTGGGGAACCACCCCGGCCAGGGCGAAGAGGCCGCTGTCCCGATTGAGTCCCAAAAGAATACCCAGAAACAGGGCCAGCAGTCCGACGGCCAGAAAGAGGCGAGATACCCGAGGGAGCGTGGGGGGATGGGTTTGATCCAGCGCGTGACCTAGGGCGTAGGGATTGCCCATGGCGGTCACGGCCTGGGCGGCAGCCTCCTCGGGAGACAGGCCCCGCGCCTCCAGAGCAGCAGCGTGATCCTCCAGATGGGCGGTCAGCTCGGCAGAGACCGGCCCCCGTGCCGCCTTCCAGCGGAGCATCTGACACACTTTCTGACAGAAGTCCTCAAATTGGAGATTTGCCATGGAATCACCTCATTCCATTGGGGAGAAGTCATAGTTCGCCCAAAGGCTTGGCACGGGGGACTCATACACCAGATTTCCGGCCGTATCATAACCCCGGAGACGGATGGATTGAAAGGGATCGTCCACCGGCACCCAGGCCGAACCGTCACAGGGAAAGAGAAAGCAGTGTTCCACCGCCTCCCGCCGGAGGGTACGCAGCTGCTGCGGGGACGAGCTGGTTTCTGAGAAGCCCGCCACGTAGTCCAGCTCCATGGTCACAATCTGCGGATCGCTGGAGAGCACACAGAGGAAGCTGTGAGCCATCCCGGCGTCCTCGAACAGAAGGGTTATGGGGAGCGCGTCGTCCGGCTGAACTGCGTTGAACCGGACGGGCTCCCAGAAGGGCCCCGCCCGCCGCAGGGTTCCCACGGCGTACCAGCCGTCCCGCCGGAGGACGGCATAGGCGGTATCACGGTCTTCCGGGGGAGACGACCAGGCGACAACGCGGCCGCCCTCAAAAAAGTTTGCCTTTTGAAGCGCCCAGAGGGCCTGACTCCGGGTGAAGCAGGGGAAGCCCCAGGCCAAAAGCAACACCAGCGGGCACAGCAGCAGGAGGCAAACGTCCCGCAGGATGCGCTTTTTCCGCAGGGCGGGGGTGGGCAGGTTAGCCATGGGCTTTCTCCTCTCTCAGCGGAATGGTGAGGCGCGCTTCGACGGCGCCGAAGGGGTCGAGCAACAGGGTAATGGTCTCCGCCTTCGGATCGACCTGGCAGATAGAGAGCTCATAGTAGCGCACAGGGAGGGGGGAGGCGCCCGGAAGCGGCCCTCCGTGCAGGTAACGCCCGGTGAGAAACGGGCGGTTCTGGAACTGCGGATATTCGTTGCCCCGGTCATCCTCCGCGCGGAGCAGCGCCCCGGCGTTGGGGGGCGGAAGCCAGGGGTTGCGCCAGGAGACCCGGAGCAGACAGTCCAGCCGGAGGCCGGTATGGGTGTCCAGCAGAATCGCGCGCTCCACGGAGAAGCGGTAGTCCGCCCCCTGGTACACCGCCTGGGGATCCAGCTCTCCCGCCACCTGGGGAAAGCTCCTGTGCGTCTGAAGCCACTCCGCCTCCGCCTGGGAGGGGAGGCGGAGGGAGGAGGTGCTGTGCAGCAGAGAATAAGCTGCCGTCAGGATGGACAAAAGCAGGAGCGTCCAGACCGCCGCCCGGAACCAGATCTGGAACCACCCCAGGAAGGGGCTGTGGCTCTTGTCCAGTTCTTTTCCGATTTCCTTCGGATCGCCCATGGCGTCCACGGCCTGCTGGACGGCTACGTCGGAGGGAAAGCCCCGCGCCTCCAGGGCGGCGGCGTGATCCTCCAGATGGGCGGTGAGCTCCGCCGTGATGGCGGCGTGATCGGGGGAGAAGCGGACGTGCGCGCACACCCTGGAGCAGAAGCGGTCGACATGGTCGCGGTTCACGGAGTCACCACCTTCAAATGGGAGTCGAGGATCGGGTATTCCAACCAGCGGGCGGGATAGGGAGACTCGTAGAGCAGCTTTCCGTCCGCGTCATAGTACCGGACGCGGAAAACGGTGGAAGGCGTCTCATAAAAGAGGCGGGAATAGGCGTCCTCCAGAGAGAAGTAAAAGCACGAATCCTCCAGCGGCTCCTGACGGGCCATCTCCACGTGAACGTAAACTACGGTGTCGATGATGGCGGATTTCACCAGATAGTCCAGTTCCACCGCGGCGATGTCCGGGTCGCTGGATACCACTACCAGCTCCGGACTGGTGCCGCCGAACGTGGGGGAAGCCAGAATGGCCAGGGGGGCCTCGCCGTCCGGACAGGCCGCAGTCAGCGCGCCGGGGCGCCAGAACAGGCCGTCCCCCTCCACACTGCACCAGGCGAACCAGTCCCCGTCGCGGACGATGTAGTACCGTAACGGGGGCATGCCCTCCTGCTGGGGGCTGAACCGGGCAATGACCTCCCCGGGGCCGAAGGCGTACCGCTCTTGGGTGGCGGCCAGAGCGCCCCGGGCGGTGAGAAAGGGAACGTCCAGCACCAGCAGCAACGCCGCCAGCAGGAGCGGCAGAAGGACGGCGCACACGGCCGTCCGGCGCTTCCGGCGGGCGGGGGTAGTGGGGCGCCTAGCCATAGAGACCGCCTCCTTCCAGAGGGATGGTCAGCCACAGCACATCCTCTCCATAGCGGTCAAAATGGAGGGTGATCTCGGTGGCCGCCGGGTCAATGTTGGATACTCCCATGTCGTAGTAAGTGGCGAAGGGATAGGCGGCGGAATAGTTCCCGGAGGACATGCCCATATACACGCGGAACGCGCCCTGGTCGCTCAAAGCCTGATGTTCCTCCATGGAATAATAGTGGTTGCCCAGGTCGTCCTCCGCCCAGATCCCCTCCCGGAGTTGGGGCTCCTGCCGCCAGGGGTTGGGGTGGGCGATCCTCAGCAGATAGGACACCTTCTGGCCCTCCTCCCACTGCTCCACCACCGCCCGGGGGATGGAGAAGGTGTAGCCCCGCCAGGTCCACGTCCTGTCCGGCGCGAAGTCGGCGGTCACATGCTCCCTGTCCGACGGGCCCCAACTGCGGAGCCGCTGGATGTCAGCGGCCTGATTGTGTACGCGCTCCGCCTGGGGCAGAGCCAGCACCAGCACCGAGGCCGCCAGAATACACACCGCCCGCACGAACCAGATCTGGAGCCAGCCAAAGAGGGGATTGTGGATGGAGTCCAGCCAGCGGCCCAGCTCTTCCGGATTCCCCATGGCCTCCACCGCCCGGCGCTCCGCCTCCCACAGCGTCATGTCCGGGTGTATCTCCAGAATGGCGTCTTTATGGTCCTCCAAGTGAGCGGTGAGCTCCGCCGTGATGGCCTCGTGGTCCGGCCGGAAGCGGACGTACATGCATACGTGGTCGCAGAACTGGCTGATGGTGCGGTGGGGGGCCGCCGCCGGGGCGCTCATGCCAGAGCCGGACTGGTTCCGGCCAGAATGGCGTTGACGGTATGGGTAAATTCCACCCACTCCTCCTTCTTTTCGTCCAGCAGGCGCAGGCCCTTGCGGGTGATGCGGTAGTATTTCCGCATCCGGCCCGTGGGGGCCTCTTTTTCGTAGGACTTCACCGCTCCGTCCTTCTCCAGTGTGTGGAGGATGGGGTAGAGGGTGCCCTCCTTGAGCGTAAAGGTGTGGTCGCTCCGCGCCTCCAGCTCGGCGATCATCTCATAGCCATATTTGTCCCCGGAGGAGAGCAGGGAGAGTACCAGAAGGGTGGTGGAGCCGGAGAGCAGGTTCTTGTCCGCCTTTTTCATGGGAAGCCTCCTTATACGCAAAATACCTCGGCGATCTAGGTGTATTTTACCTAGATCGCCGAGGTATGTCAAGGGGGGTCAGCGCACTTGATTGCGGAGCGTGCGGCCCTCCACATAGCGCCGCAGGTTGTCCAGGAAAATAGCCTTGATGCGCTCCAGCGTGGCCTCCATGTGGTTATAGCCCCCGGCGGTGTGGGGGGTGAGGAGGAGGCTGGGGGCCTCCCAGAGGGGGTGTCCCGGGGGCAGAGGTTCCGGATCGGTAACGTCCAGTCCCGCGCCCAGCAGGCGGCCGGAGCACAGCACCTCCGCCAGGGCGGTGCAGTCCACGGCGCTCCCACGGCCCGCGTTGAGCAGTACCGCGCCGGGCCTCATAGCCAGCAGCCGGGCCTTGCTCATCAGGCCCGCAGTCTCAGGGGTGTGGGGGAGGGCCAGGGCCACCACATCGGCCTGGGGGAGCAGGCCATCCAGCGCACCCAGACCGTAAATCTCGTCAAAGCCCTCTACCGGGCAGCCCGCGCTCCGGCGCAGCCCAATAACCCGCTGTGCCCCCAGGGCGCGGACCAGCCGGGCAAAGTGGCGGCCGATATCGCCGGCACCGCCCACCAGCACGGTTTTGCCCGCCAGGGAGCCAACGGGTCCAAGATCCGCCCAGATATGGGCCCTCTGCTGGTCCCGGTAGGCGGGCAGGCGCTTATAGATGGCCAGGAGCATGGCCAGCATGTGTTCAGACACGGCTGGGCCGTAGGCTCCCACGGCGGAGGTGAGGCGCACGCCTCTGGGCAGGACGCCGGGGGCCAGGTAGGGGTCCACCCCCGCGTTCCAGCTCTGCACCCATTTCAGGTTGGGAAAGGTCTTGAGCTGATCGGGGGGGACATAGCCAAGCAGAATGGTGGTGCGCTCCCGCCACTCCTGGGGGATGCTGCTGGCTCCCCCGCGGTCATTGGTGGGGAGAAAGAGATGCTCAGACTCCGGCGCGGCGGCCTGAAAGGCCGCCTTCTGTGCGCCGGTGAGGGGGAGCAGGTGGAGAATGGTTTCCATGGTTTGGGCCTCCTTGAAAAAGCGGTTGCAGGCGGTGGAAAAGGGGCCGGTCGTCAGACCGGCCCCCTGCGCTTACTTTATGGTGATGAGCAGCTCGCCGGCCTTGACGGAGCCGCCCTCTTTGATCAGCACCTGCTCCACGGTGCCTGCCATGCGGGCCACCACGTTCGTCTCCATCTTCATGGCCTCAATGACGGCCAGCACCTGGTTCTCCTCCACCGCGTCTCCGGGCTTGACGCAGATCTTGGACACCATGCCGGGGATGGAGGCCCCCGCCTGGCTCTTGTCGGAGGGATCGGCCAGCGTAACGTGCTTCACCTGTGCCTCGGCGTTCTTGTCGGGCACCGCCACCTCGCGGCGCATGCCGTTGAGCTCGAAGTGGACGTTGCGGGTGCCGTCCTCGTTGAGATCGCCCAGCCCCAGGTATTTGATGACCAGGGTCTTGCCGTCCTCGATGTTGATCTTGTTGGTCTCGCCCAGGGCCATGCCGTTGAAGAACACATGGCTGCCCATGCGCATGATGTAGCCGTACTCCTGCCGGTGGCGGAAGAACTCCTCCACCACCTTGGGGTAGAGGCACCAGGAGATGATGTTCTGCTCCGACGCGCCGGGGTAGAACTTCTCCACCTCCCGCCGGGCGGCGGCGAAGTCGACGGGCTCCAGCAGCTCACCGGGGCGGCAGGTGATGGGCTCCTCACCCTTGAGCACCACCTTCTGCAAGTCCTCGGGGAAGCCCCAGGCGGGCTGGCCCATCATGCCCTTGAAGTAGCTCACCACGCTGTCGGGGAAGGTGAGGGCCTCTCCGCGCTCCACAATGTTCTCGGGGGTCAGCTCGTTCTGCACCATGAAGATGGCCAGATCACCCACCATCTTGGAGGAGGGCGTCACCTTCACAATGTCGCCCAGCATGTGGTTGACCTTGACGTACATCTCCTTGACATCCCCGAACTGGTGGCCCAGGCCCAGGCTCTCCACCTGGCTCTTGAGGTTGGTGTACTGGCCGCCAGGCATCTCGTAGCGGTAGATATCGGTGGAGGGGTTCTTGATGCCCGCCTCAAACTGGCTGTAGCGCAGGCGCACGTCGGCCCAGTAGTCGGAGAGGGTCTGGAGCTTTTCGGGGTCGAGTCCGGTGTCCCGCTCCTGGCCCTGGAGGGCGGTGACCACCGCGTTCAGGGAGGGCTGGCTGGTGGTGGAGGACATGGAGTCGATGGCGCAGTCCACAATATCCACCCCTGCCTCGGCGGCCATCAGATAGGCGGCCACCTGGTTGCCCGAGGTGTCGTGGGTGTGCAGGTGGATGGGCAGGCCCACCTCGTTTTTCAGGGCAGTGACCAGCTTCTTGGCCGCGTAGGGCTTGAGGAGGCCGGACATGTCCTTGATGCACAGCAGATGGGCGCCCCGCTTCTCCAGCTCCTTGGCCATGTCCACGTAGTATTTGAGGGTATATTTATCCCGCTTGGGGTCGAGAATGTCACCGGTGTAGCACAGGGTGGCCTCGCACAGCTTGCCCTGCTGGAGCACCTCGTCTATGGCTATCTCCATGCCGGGAATCCAGTTCAGGGAGTCGAAGATACGGAATACGTCGATGCCGCTCCGGGCTGACTCCCGGATAAAGGCCCGGATGAGGTTGTCGGGGTAGTTGGTGTAGCCTACGGCGTTGGCCCCCCGCAGGAGCATCTGGAAGGGGATGTTGGGGATCTTCTCCCGCAGCAGGCGCAGCCGCTCCCAGGGGGACTCATGGAGGAAGCGGTAGGCCACGTCGAAGGTGGCGCCGCCCCACATCTCCAGGGAGAAGCAGTCGTTGAGGATCTCCGCCGTGCCCTCGGCGGCCTTGAGCATGTCGCGGGTGCGCACCCGGGTGGAGAGGAGGGACTGGTGGGCGTCCCGCATGGTGGTGTCGGTGATGAGCAGCTTCTTCTGTCCCAGCACCCAGTCCCGCACCGCCTCTGGCCCCTTCTCATCCAAAAGCTGCTTGAGGCCGGTGCACTTGGGCGGGGTGTGCTCATAGGGCGGGAAGCGGGGGATGTCGAACTGGGCCCGCTCAGCGGAGGGGTTATCCACCTGTATCTGGGCGATGTACTTGAGCAGCTTGGTGGCACGGTCGCGGCCCACGTCGATGTCGAAGAGCTCGGGAGTCTCGTCAATGAACTTGGTGTGGCACGCCCCGGCCCGGAAGGTGGGGTGGGCCAGAATGTTGGTGACGAAGGGAATATTGGTCTTGACGCCGCGGACATGCTCCTCGCTGATGGCCCGCATGGCCTTGCGGCACACCCCCTCGAAGGTGTTGTCCCAGGAGGTGACCTTGACCAGCAGGGAGTCGTAGTAGGGGGAGATCTCCGCGCCGGTGAAGGCGTTGCCGCCGTCCAGACGGACGCCGAAGCCGCCGCCGGAGCGGTAGGCGGTGATTTTGCCGGTGTCGGGGGCGAAGTTGTTGGCCGGGTCCTCGGTGGTCACCCGGCACTGGAGGGCGTAGCCGTTCATGTGCACCGCGTCCTGGCTGGGGATGCCGATCTCCGGGGTGGACAGGGGGTGGCCCTCGGCGATGAGGATCTGGGCGCGCACCAGATCCACGCCGGTCACCATCTCGGTGACGGTGTGCTCCACCTGGATGCGGGGGTTCATCTCGATAAAGTAGTGGTTCCCGCTCTTGTCCACCAGGAACTCTACCGTGCCGGCGGAGACGTAGCCCACGTGGCGGGCCACCTTTACCGCGTCCTCATAAAGCTTCTGCCGGGTGGTCTCGGGCACGGAGAAGGCGGGGGCGAACTCCACCACCTTCTGGTAGCGGCGCTGGAGGGAGCAGTCCCGCTCGAACAGGTGAACCACGTTGCCGTGCTTGTCGCCCAGAATCTGCACCTCAATGTGCTTGGGCTCCACCAGGTACTTCTCGATGAAGATGTCCTCGTTGCCGAAGGCCTTCTTGGCCTCGCTCTTCACCAGGTCAAAGGCGGGGATGACCTCCTCCGGTGTGTCGCAGCGGCGCATCCCCCGGCCGCCGCCGCCGCCGGCCGCCTTGAGGATGATGGGGAAGCCGTATTCGACGGCCTTTGCAAGGGCCTCCTCCCCGTCCTTCAGGGGACGGTCGGAACCGGGGATGGTGGGCACGCCGCAGGCGTGGGCGATGGCCTTGGCGGTCAGCTTGTCGCCCATCTGGGCCAGAATGGTGGAGGAGGGGCCGATGAAGGTGATGCCCGCCTCCTCGCAGGCCCGGGCGAAGTCGGCGTTCTCGCTCAAAAAGCCGTAGCCGGGGTGGATGGCGTCCACGTTGCGGCGGCGGGCCAGATCGATGATGGAGGGGATATCCAGATAGGCGCCCAGGGGGGACTTGTTCTCACCGATGAGATAGGCCTCGTCCGCCTTGGTGCGGAAGAGGGAAAAGGTGTCCTCGTTGGAGTACATGGCCACCGTGTGCAGGCCCAAATCGTAGCAGGCCCGGAACACGCGGATGGCGATCTCGCCCCGGTTTGCCACCAGGACTTTGTTAAACTTGCATTCCGCCATGCTGTCCTTCCTTCCTGAATCAAATGAGTCCGATCGCGTCAAACAGACACCGTTCGGCTGCGGCGGCTCACCGGCCGCCAGGGCCCCGCCGCCGGGGCGTGCGGGGAAATGCGATGTTAAGACTGATTATAGCAGTAAGGCGGCTTTTTTGCAAGCGATTTTATGAACGGTTGCAAAACTTGGCGACACGCACAGGAAATTCAACCGGCCGGTTTTGTATTTGGCGGTTTCGCCGTCGGGGGGAGGGGGCCTTGCCACTGTCTGGGAAATATGCTACACTAAGACCTCACAGAGGAGAGGAGGGAGCATCCATGGCGCTGCGGCTTGGCGACGGGGTGGAGCAGCTGCCCGGCATCGGGCCGGCCCGGGCCAAGAGCCTGGAGAAGCTGGGGCTGGCCACGGTGGAGGATCTGCTGCGCTACTTTCCCCGGGACTATGAGGATCGCCGCCGGTTTTCCACCGTGGCGGCGGCCCCGGTGGATCTGCCGGTGTGCCTGGAGCTGCTGGTGGCGGAGCCGCCCCGCCTCTCCCGCATCCGCAAGGGGCTGGAGCTGGTGAAGGCCCGCCTGGTGGACGATACCGGCAGCGTCACCGCCACCTTCTTTAACCAGTCCTATATGAAGGACGCCCTGCGCACCGGCGAGACGTACGTCGTCTACGGCCGGGTGGAGGGCCCGCCGGGGCGTCGGCAGATGACCAACCCGGTGTGCGAGCGGGCGGACAGGGCCCGCTTTACCGGCCGCATCCTGCCCATCTACCCTCTGACCCGGGGGATCTCCAACAACCTGCTGGCGGGGCTGACCCTCCGCTGCGTGGAGGAGTGCGCCGGGCAGGTGGAGGAGACGCTTCCCGCCGGACTGCGGCGGGAGCACGCTTTGGCCGCCGCCGAGTTTGCCTGCCGGAACATCCACTTCCCCCGGGACGAGGAGGCCCTGGAGTTGGCCCGGCGGCGGCTGATCTTCGAGGAGCTGTTCTGCCTGGCCTGCGGCATGGCCCTGCTGCGCACCGGGCGCACCTGTGCGGAGGGCGTCCCCTTTTCCACACCGCCGGTGGAGGAATTCCTGGCCCTGCTGCCCTTCGCCCTCACGGCCGCCCAGCGGCGGGCCATGGAGGAGGTGGCGGCCGATACCGCCTCCGGCGCGCCCATGAACCGGCTTGTGCAGGGCGATGTGGGCTCGGGCAAGACCATGGTGGCGGCCTACGGGGCGTGGCTGGCGGCGAAAAACGGCGGCCAGTGCGCCCTGATGGCCCCCACGGAGCTGCTGGCCGAGCAGCACTTCCGCTCCCTGGCCCCGCTGCTGGGGCGGGCAGGGGTGCGGGTGGGCCTGCTCACCGGCTCGGTGAAGGGGAAGGCCCGGAAAGAGCTCTACGCCGCCCTGGCGGCGGGGGAAGTGGATCTGGTCGTCGGCACCCACGCCCTGTTGAGCGAGGGGGTGGCGTTTTCCAACCTGGCCCTGGCGATCACCGACGAGCAGCACCGCTTCGGGGTGGCCCAGCGCGCGGCCCTGGCCGCCAAGGCCGGGCGGACGCCCCACGTGCTGGTCATGTCCGCCACCCCCATCCCCCGCACCCTGGCCCTCATCATCTATGGGGATCTGGAGGTGTCGGTGATCGACGAGCTGCCCCCCGGCCGCACGCCGGTGGAGACCTATGTGGTGGGGGAGGACAAGCGGCAGCGGATGTACCGCTTCGTGCGGAAGCTGGTGGGCCAGGGGCGGCAGGCCTATCTGGTCTGCCCTGCTGTGGAGGAGGGGGAGGAGTCCCCGGGAGAGCCCGGCGGGGAGGGCCTCAAGGCGGCCGTCCCCTATGCTGAACACCTCAAAAGCGAGGTGTTCCCCGACCTGCGGGTGGGGCTGGTACACGGTAAGATGAAGGCCAGGGACAAGGACGCGGCGATGACCGCATTCGCGGCGGGGGAGCTGGACGTGCTGGTGTCCACCACCGTCATCGAGGTGGGGGTGGACGTGCCCAATGCGGCGCTGATGGTGGTGGAGAACGCCGACCGCTTCGGCCTGAGCCAGCTCCACCAGCTCCGGGGCCGGGTGGGCCGGGGAAAGCACCAGTCCTACTGTGTGCTGATGACCAGCACCCACAGCGCCGAGAGCCGGGAGCGGCTGCGGGTGCTGGCGAAAACCGCCGACGGCTTCCGCATCGCGGAGGAGGACTTGAAGCTGCGCGGCCCCGGCGACTTTTTCGGCCAGCGGCAGCACGGCCTGCCCCAACTGGGCATCGCCGATCTGGCGGCGGACATGCGGGTGCTCAAGGAGGCCCAGCAGGCCGCCCAGGCGTTGCTGGAGGCCGATCCCGGCCTGTCCCGGCGGGAGCACGCACCGCTGCTGGGCCGGGTGCGCCGCCTGTTTGCCCAGCACGGTGACATGTTCAACTGAGCGCCCCGTCAGGGGGCGAAGAATCACATGAAAAGGAGTAAGACGTATGATTTCCATTCGAGAGATGACCACTGCGGACGAGGGGGCCGTCATGGAGATGGTGGACCGGTTCTACCACAGCCCGGCGGTGGAGCATGAGGTGGACCTGGCCGTTCTCCGCCGATCCTTTCAGGCGGCGGTGGACCCGGCCGAGCCGCTGATCCAGGGCCTGGTGCTGGAGGAAGACGGCCGCCCGGTGGGCTACCATTATATGTGCATCGGCTATTCCGCTGAGGTAGGCGGGCGCTACCTGCTGCTGGATGGGCTCTACCTGGCTCCCGAGTGCCGGGGCAAGGGCTACGGCGAGCAGGTGATCCGCTGGGCCATGGAGCAGCACCCTGAGTGCGCCCGCTACCGCCTGGAGGTCACCGGGGAGAACCGGGCCGCCCGGCTGTATGAGCGGATGGGCTTCCGCTATCTGGACTACAAGCAGATGGTCATTGACCGGTAAAAAGGAGTGTTTGGTATGACGAGGATGGAAGAGACCGAGGCCCTGCGGGCCCGGACGGACGTACACTACAACTGCTGCCAGTCGGTCTTGGTGCCCTTCGCCGATTTGTGCGGCCTGGATAAGGAGACAGCCTTCAAGCTGGGGGCCAACTTCGGCTCCGGTATGCGCCATGGCTCCACCTGCGGCGCGGTGACCGGCGCGCTGATGGTGTTGGGGCTGGCGGGCAAGGGGGCCGATGAGGCCACCGCGCTGATGCGCCGGTTCCGGGAAAAAAACCAGGTCCTGGACTGCGCCAATCTGCTCCGGCTGGCCAAGGAGCGGGGGGAGGAGCGCAAGTGCCACTGCGACCGGATGGTATACGAAGCGGTGGAGCTGCTGGAGGAGCTGCTCCCTGAGGGGCAGTAGATAAACGAAAGACGGTTCGGCGTTCAGGAGCGCCGAACCGTCTCAGACTGTCGATAAACCCTTCCTGCAAAGGATTCGGAGGGAAAGATAGTGTGAAAGAAAACCGTCAGGGTTGTCTTTCACGTTGGATCAAACGACTTTTTGAACCCTCTAAAGAGGTTCAAAAAGTCCAGCAGCCTGTCGAAAAAGTCCTTACGGACTTTTTCGACAGGCTGAGACGGTTCGGCGTTCAGGAGCGCCGAACCGTCTTTCTATGGGGACCTTCAGGCCAGAGGCACTGACACCGGAGTTTCAAACCAAGTCTCGCGGGTGGCGTGCAGGCCCATGTCAATGGTGTCCCAGAGATAGCTTTCGATGGTATACTTCTCGATAAACCAGCCCTCCGGCAGAGGGATTTCGTCGGAGGTGCCCTGCCACAGGACATCGCTGTGGTAGGAGGTCACTCCGTAGATGGCCACTGTCGAGCCATCCGGGGCACGGTAGTCCATGGTGCCGAGCTGGCGGAAGACCAGGTGGTCTTCATCGGCCTCCGGCGGCATGGGGGCATAGAAGGCCACCTCCGCATTGTCACCGTCCCGCCGGGCACTGACCCGTACATCCACGGGCAGAGGGGTGAGGGCCCGGCCGGTCTCCAGATCCACGGTGACGTACTCCTTGCCCTTCTCCAGCCACTCCGCCCCGGTGATGCACAGGGTCAGGTTCCGGTCAGGGGAGAAGTAGGGGCTCTCGCACCAGTAGGCGCCCCCTTGGGAAACCGTGCCGCCGCTGGAGCCGGCTGCGTAGCGGTTCCCCCGCCCATCGGCGAGGTAGAAGTCCAGGCCGCGGAGGGACTCCCGATTGGTAGGCTCCTCCTCGAGCAGCAGCCGGGCGTGAGTCGGGTAGAGCTCCAACGCCTGAATATGGAGTTTGTTTCCATCCAGGTTTATCCACCGGTCTACTTCCAGGGTCTCACCCTGGGCCAGCAGGGCGGTATCAAGGGGCAAGCGGAAGGACACCACTGCATATGGGGCAGAGGGGTCGCCTTCCAACGGCTCAGGGGGTTCGGTGGCGCCGCCCCGGTGGCCGGAGATCTCACAGGTCAGATAGAGGGTCTCGGGGAAGGCCGCATCCCCGAAGGGGAACACAGTAAAGGCGTTGGAGAGCTCGCCGGGATGGACGCTTTTGCTGGTGGAACCGTAGGTCTCCAGAGGCTGACCGCTCTCATCGGTGAGGACGGGGTGAACCATAAAGCTGGAAAACTCCTCCGGCCCGGTGACTGTGGCATAGAACTGAAGCTGCCCGCGGTCGGGAAAGAGGTATTCCAGATGGAGCGTGATGCCGTTGTCAGTCTGGCTCTGGCCGATATACTGGATGAAATCGTGCTCCACAGCGGCCTTGAGGCTGGGAGAGAAGGCCACGGCGGCGGCCAGCTCCTTGAGCACGGGCACTTTGCCGCAGGCCAGGGCGAAGGGGGTGGACAGGTTCACCAGGAGCACGAAGGCGGCAAACACCGCCGCCACGCTCCCGGCGGGGGCGCTGATCCGCCGCCACAGCCTCCGGCGGCGGGCCCTGGCCCGGGCGCGGGCCACGGCGCCATCCAGGGCGGGGGGCAGCTCCTCCGGCGCGTCCCGGAGGGCCTTGTATTCTTCCATGCGGTCCATGGCTCAAACCTCCTCGGTCAGATGCAGCTTCAGCAGGGACAGGGCCTTACGCTGGCGGGTGGATACGGTGCCCGGCGGGATGTCCAGGGCCTGGGCGGTCTCCGCCAGGGTGAGGCCCTGGAAGTAGCGCAGCACCACCACCGCCCGCAGCTCACGGGGCAGGCGGGCGACGGCCTCCCGCAGGGGGAGCGCGTCGAAGGCCTCCGCCGCGGTCTCGGGCAGCTCGGCCACCGCCAGCTCCCGCTTCCGGCGGCGCAGCTCGGCGTTGCAGGCGTTGATGAGGATGCGGGTCATCCAGGTGGCGAAATACTCCGGCTGACGGAGGCGTTTGTAGTGGAGAAAGCCCTGGTAGACCGCCTCGTCCACTGCGTCCACGGCGCAGGCCTCGCTGCCCAGATAGAGCCAGGCGGTGCGGTAGAGCCGGCCTTTCAGGCCCTCCGCCTGTTGAATGAATTCCTGTTCGGTCAAGGGTGGCGCCCCCTTTCTGCCTATTAGAGAAACCGGCGGGCCGTTTTCATTGCGTTTCTTGAAAAAAGTTTGGCTTCATTATATAATAGCCGGGTCAGAGAAAAAAGAGGTCCCGGAGGAATCCTGTTTTGAATCAACTCGACCAACTTCCCATCCCCCTGCTCCAGTGGTACCGCGAAAACGCCCGGGTGCTCCCCTGGCGGAGCGATCCCACCCCCTACCACGTGTGGGTCAGCGAGATCATGCTCCAGCAGACCCGGGTGGCGGCGGTGCTGGACTACTACCGCCGCTTCATGGAGGCCCTGCCCACCGTGGCCGATCTGGCGGCCGTGGAGGAGGACCGGCTCATGAAGCTGTGGCAGGGCCTTGGCTACTACAACCGCGCCCGCAACCTCCAGAAAGCCGCCCGTCAGGTGGCGGAGGACTTCGGCGGGGTGTTCCCCGACACCTATGAGGGCCTTCTCACCCTGTCCGGCGTGGGGGAGTACACGGCGGGGGCCATCGCCTCCATCGCCTTCGGCGTCCCCGTTCCGGCGGTGGACGGCAACGTGCTGCGGGTGGTGGCCCGCATCAGCGGAGACGGCGGCGACATCGCCCGGCCGGACACCAAGGCCCGGATGCGCGCCGCCCTCCAGGCCGTGCTTCCGTTGGACGCCCCCGGCGACTTCAACCAGGCCCTCATGGAGCTGGGGGCCACGGTGTGCCTGCCCAACGGCGCGCCCCTGTGCGACCGGTGCCCGGCGGCGGACTTCTGCACCGCCCGGCGGGAGGAGCGCACCGGGGAGCTGCCCGTCAAGGCGGCAAAAAAGGCCCGGCGCATCGAGGCCCGGACCGTGTTCCTGATTTTCTGGGAAAAGAAGGTGGCCCTGCGGCGGCGGCCGGGGCGAGGCCTGCTGGCGGGCCTGTGGGAGTATCCCAACGAGCTCTCCCCCGCCCCCTGTCCGGTGGAGGCGGCTGGGTTATCCGGCGGCCCGGCGGGGAAGCATATCTTCAGCCATATCGAGTGGCACATGACCGCCCAAATCGTGGAGGCCGCCTCGCCGGAGCTGCCGGAGGGGTGGGTGTGGGCCGACCGGGCCGCCCTGGAGCGGGATTACGCCGTGCCCAACGCCTTCCAGGCCTTCGCTGGGGCGGTGGAGGCCCGGCTGTGAAGGAGAGCGCCATGGAGGATGTACTGGCCGCCCAGCGGCGGTATTTTGACAGCGGGGCCACCCGGCCCCTCCGGTTCCGCCGGGAGATGCTCACCCGGCTGGAGCTGGCCCTCACCCGGTGGGAGGGGGAGCTGCTGGAGGCGCTGAGGGCGGATCTCAACAAATCCCCCTACGAGGGGTATATGAGCGAGCTGGGCCCCACCCTGGCGGAGCTGCGCTTTGCCCGCGGGCATCTGAAAAAGTGGGCCCGGCCCGTCTGGCACCCCGCCCCCCTGTCCCAGTTCCCCTCCGTGGGCACGGTGTACCGGGAGCCCTACGGCGTGTCGCTGATCCTCGCCCCGTGGAACTACCCCCTGTTTCTCACCCTGGCCCCCCTGGTGTCCGCCATCGCGGCGGGGTGCACGGCGGTGGTGAAGCCGGGGGAGGACGCCCCCGCCTCCGCCCGCGCCCTGGCGGAGGTGCTGGGGCGGGTATTTCCGCCGGAGTATATCACCGTGGCTGAGGGGGGACGGGAGGAGGCGGAGGCCCTGGTGGACAAGCCCTTCGACGTGATCTTCTTCACCGGCAGCCCGGCGGTGGGGAAAAAGGTCATGGCCGCGGCGGCGGAGCACCTCACCCCTGTCACCCTGGAGCTGGGGGGCAGGTCGCCGGTGATTTTGGCCCCCGACGCCGATGTGGAGCTGGCCGCGGCCCGCATTGCCTGGGGCAAGTTCCTCAACGCGGGGCAGACCTGCGTGGCCCCGGACCACGTCTGGGTTCCGGAGGGGATGGCGGAGCCCTTTGTGGCCGCCCTGGCCCGGCAGATCACCCGCTTTTACGGCGCGAATCCCCTGGCCGGGGAGGCGCTGCCCCGCATCATCAGCCGGCGGCACTTCGACCGGCTGGCCGGACTGCTGTCCGGCGGGCGGATCGCCGTGGGCGGGCAGACCGACCCGGAGGGCCTGCGCATCGCCCCCACGGTGCTGGTGGACGTGCCGGAGGACAGCCCGGTGCTGGCGGAGGAGATCTTCGGCCCCATCCTGCCCGTGCTGCCCTACCGGAGCCTGCCGGAGCTGGTGGAGGCCCAGAGGCAGAAGCCCCGCCCGCTGGCCCTCTACCTGTTCACCCGGAGCCGCTCCGTCCAGCGGGCGGTGCTGGAGGCCCTGCCCTTCGGGGGCGGGTGCGTCAACGACACGGTGGTGCACCTGGCCGACCCCCGCCTCCCCTTCGGCGGGGTGGGGAACAGCGGCATGGGCGCCTGCCACGGCAAAGCGGGCTTCGACGCCTTCACCCACGAAAAGAGCGTACTCAAAAAAGGGCGGCTGGACATTCCCGTCCGCTATCCGCCCTATGGGAAAAAGCACCTGGGCATTTTGAAAAAACTGATGTGACGCGGGAGGAACACCGACATGGCAAAACTCTATTTCCGCTACGGGGTCATGGGCTCCAGCAAGACGGCCAACGCGCTGATGGTGCGCTACAACTACGAGGAGCGGGGCCAGGACGCCCTGCTGGTCAAGCCCGCGGTGGATCAGCGGGACGGGGCCCGGTTTGTGGCCTCACGGGCGGGGCTGAGCCACCCGTGCATCTACTTCTCCGACCTGATGGAGATGACGCCCCGCCAGCTCAAGCCCTACGCCTGCATCATCGTGGACGAGGCCCAGTTCCTCACCCGGGACGAGGTGCGCTACCTCACCGATCTGGTGGACGACTGGAACATCCCCGTCATCTGCTACGGCCTGCGCACCGACTTCAAGGGGGAGCTGTTCCCCGGCTCGGCGGAGCTGCTGGCCACGGCGGACGTGATCGAGGAGGTCAAGACCATCTGCTGGTGCGGCAAGAAGGCCCTGTGCAACGCCCGCTTTGACGAGAGCGGCCACGTCATCAAGGAGGGCGAGCAGGTGGTGCTGGGGGCCAACGACAAGTACATCGGCCTGTGCCGCAAGCACTGGAAAGAGGGCAACTTAGGGCCGCAGTAACTCCGGGCCCATGCACTCCACGGCCAGCAGGAAGCCCAGCCGCAGCCCCTCGGAGAAGGCGTACTGTCCGTGGCCCAGCACGGGGCTGTCCCGCAGCTCCTCCGGCCAGTGCCGGGGGTTCGGATGGCCGACGAAATATTGATAGAGTTCTTCCATCGCAGGGGACATGAAAATCACCTCCTAACGTCCTTTAAGTCGTCATCATAATAACACTACTAAAAGGTCGTGTCAAGAGAAAAGAGGAAAAGATGCAATTTTGTGAGAAGCTCTATGCCCTGCGCCAAGAGCGGGGGTTGACACAGAAGCAGGTAGGCGAGGCGCTTTCCATGGCCGCCCGTCAATACCAGCGCTTTGAAAAGGGCGAACAGAAGCCGGGGTTTGACAATCTGCGGAACATGGCGGACTTTTACGGGGTGTCGGTGGACTGGCTGATGGGTCGCACGGAGCGCCGGGAGGTCTGGCGGTAACCGGGCCCTGTAGGGGCGGCCTTTATGGCCGCCCGCAGGCGATCGCCAGGGCCGCCTCAACGCTCCTCCGCGTAGGGGCCGACGCCCCAGGGCGGCCTCTCTTGCCCCTCTGGGGCAATTCACCTTCTGCCCACATCGGCCCGGCCAGTGTGGAGACGAGACGCACCCTGTCCGGCTTTATGGAGCTGCTGACCCGCCGGGAGCCCCTCTTTTTCATCCAAACAGGCCGAAGTGAATTCGGCCTGTTCCAAGGTTTTGCTGCGCAAAACGCTTGACGCCGCTTTCGCGGCGAGGCGGGCAGCAGCCTCAATTACTGTTAAAAAGGAGCATCACTATGGCCCAGATCAAACCCCGCACCCTGTCCGGTTTTATGGAGCTGCTGCCCGCGCGGCAGGTACAGTTCGACCGGATGGTGGAGATTCTGCGCAAGTCCTATTCCCTGTACGGCTTCACCCCCCTGGATACCCCGGCCATCGAGGCGGCCGAGGTGCTGCTGGCCAAGGGCGGCGGCGAGACGGAGAAGCAGATCTACCGCTTCACCAAGGGCGACTCCGACCTTGCCCTCCGCTTTGATCTCACCGTGCCTCTGGCCAAGTATGTAGCCCTGCACCAGAATGAGCTGACCTTCCCCTTCCGCCGGTTCCAGATCTCCAAGGTCTACCGGGGAGAGCGGGCCCAGAAGGGCCGCTACCGGGAGTTCTACCAGGCGGACATCGACGTCATCGGCGACGGCAGCCTGGACATCACCAACGAGGCGGAGATCCCCTCCATCATCTACAAGACCTTTACCGCCCTGGGCCTGCGCCGCTTCAAGATCCGGGTCAACAACCGGAAGGTACTCAACGGCCTGTTCGCCATCCTGGGCCTGGAGAAGCAGGCCGGGGACGTGATGCGCACCATCGACAAGCTGGAGAAGATCGGCCCGGAGAAGGTGCGCGCCATCCTGACGGACGACTTCGCCGTACCCGGTGAGGCGGCCGACGCCCTGCTCGCTCTCCTGGCCGCCGGCGATCCCATGGCCGCGCTGGAGCCCTTCAAGGGGAAGAACGAGCTCTTCGATCTGGGCGTGGCCGAGCTGGAGACCGTGGTCAGGTATATGTCCGCCTTCGGCGTGCCGGAGGATCACTTCATGGTGGATCTCACCATCGCCCGCGGCCTGGACTACTACACCGGCACCGTGTACGAGACCGTCATGCTGGATCACCCGGAGGTGGGTTCCATCTGCTCCGGGGGCCGCTATGATAACTTATCGGAATATTATACTGATAAAAAACTCCCCGGAGTCGGTATTTCCATCGGCCTGACCCGCCTGTTCTCCGTACTGGAGGCCCAGGGCTACCTGAACGACGCCCTGGTCACCGCCCCGGCGGACGTGCTGATCCTCCCCATGACCGAGGAGCTCTCCCCCGCCATCTCCTTCGCCACCGCCCTGCGGGACGCGGGCGTGCGCGCCCAGCTCCACTGTGAGAAGAAGAAGTTCAAGCAGAAGCTGTCCTATGCGGACAAGCTGTCCATCCCCTACGCCGCCTTCCTGGGGGAGGACGAGATTCAGCAGAACAAGGTGACGGTAAAGGATCTGACCACCGGGCAGCAGCAGACCGTGACGGCCGGGGAGGCCGTGGCCTTGGTACAGGCCGGGCTGGCGGCCCGGGCGGGCGGTACTCCCATCCAGGAGCCGGAGGCCTGATGGAACTTTCTCCCCATGTCCCCGTCTAAATGGGGAAAACCCGACGTACAGGAGGAAATGTTCCATGAAAAAGCAGCTCATCGCCCTGGCCCTGTCCACCGCCCTGCTGGCAGGCTCCTCCGCCGCCATCGCGCCGGAGGAGGCCTTCCCCGCCGTCAACACCTATCCCGGCTTTGCCGATGTGGCCGGTTCGGCCTGGTACGCCGCCACTGTCCAGACCTGCTATGAGGTGGGCCTCATGACCGGCACCGGCGCCGGCTTTGCCCCCGACCAGGTGCTCACCGTGGGCGAGGTGGCCGCCATCGCCGCCCGCATGAACGAGGCCATCACCGGCGACTCCATTTACCTGGTGGATTCCATCCTGCCCTGGTACACCTCCTATGTGGACTATCTGGAGAAGCTGGGGGTGGAGGTGCCCGATCCCGTCAAGCAGGCCACCCGCCAGGAGTTCATCGCCATGCTTGCCGCCGTGGTGCCCGAGGATATGCTGACCCCCATCAACCAGATCACCGCCCTGCCCGACACCGCCGACGCCGCCGTGCTGTCCTTCTACAACGCCGGCATCCTCACCGGCGTGGACGACTGGGGCACCTTTGCCCCCGGCAAGACCCTCACCCGGGCGGAGACCGCCGCCATGGTGGCCCGGGTCGCCCGGCCGGAGCTGCGGGAGAACTTCTCCCCCGCCGACTACGCCATGTTCACCGCCGCCTACCTCAAGCCCGCCGACGTGCTCTTCACCAACGGCGTCACCGCCGGGCAGTATCTGCCCTATGTCCAGACCCTCATCGACGGCCTGGAGGCTGACTGCGCCGCCCAGGGCATGGAGTTCAACTGGTTCAACACCGTGGACGGCGTGATCTTCCTGGACTATGTGGAGGACACCGCCCTGGCCCACTTCGGCGTCACCGCCAAGGACGGCACCCAGCTCTACAAGGACTTCGACATGCAGGTGTATTACAGCCGCTATCTGGATCAGAAGGGATAAGCTCCAGGCGGGGACAAGCCCCGCCCCTACGATCCTTCTATACGCCCCCTCTCCTGTAGGGGCAGCCCTTGTGGCCGCCCGTGTCTCCCGTAAAGGCCGATATCCACATTGGCCTGCCTCCGGGCGGGGACAAGCCCCGCCCCTACACCCCTCTATACGCCCCTCTCCCGTAGGGGCGGCCCTTGTGGCCGCCCCTGTCCCACGTAGGAGCCGATGCCCACATCGGCCCGCCCCCGCGTCCCTTTGGGCGTTCCAATCTGCCTATATGGCTCTCTTTCCTATCCTGATTGTATTTTATTTTTCTTATATTGCGATTTGGAGTTGATTTTTGATGCAGACAACCCATACCCATTACCGCACCCACACCTGCGGGGAGCTCCGCATGGAGCACGTGGGCCAGACCGTCACCCTGGCGGGCTTTCTGGAGAACGTCCGCGAGGTGGGCCAGAACTTTGCCTTCGCCGTCCTGCGGGACTTCTACGGCGTGACCCAGGTGGTCGTGGAGAACGAGGCCATGTGGAAGGCCTTCAAGGGGCTGAACAAGGAGTCCACCGTCCAGATCACCGGTGTGGTGCGGGAGCGGGACTCCAAGAATCCCAAGCTGCCCACCGGCGACATCGAGGTGGTGCCGGAGGCGGTGGAGGTGCTGGGCCGCTGCCGCCACAACGAGCTGCCCTTCCAGATCAACCGCAGCCGGGAGGCCGACGAGTCCGCCCGCCTGAAGTACCGCTATCTGGATCTCCGCAACCCGGAGGTGAAGAACAACATCATCCTCCGCTGCCAGGTGGTGGCCGCCCTGCGGAAGGCCATGCTTGACCACGGCTTCCTGGAGATCACCACCCCCATCCTCACGGCCTCCTCCCCGGAGGGCGCCCGGGACTACCTGGTGCCCAGCCGCAAGCACCCCGGCAAGTTCTACGCCCTGCCCCAGGCCCCCCAGCAGTTCAAGCAGCTTCTGATGGCCTCCGGCTTCGACAAGTACTTCCAGATTGCCCCCTGCTTCCGGGACGAGGACGCCCGGGGTGACCGCTCCCCCGGCGAGTTCTACCAGCTGGACATGGAGATGGCCTTTGCCGATCAGGAGGACGTGTTCGCCGTGTTGGAGGACGTGCTGCCCCCCATCTTTGCCCAGTACGGCACCTACAACGTGGCCTCCACCGCCCCCTTCCGCCGCATCTCCTACCGGGAGGCCATGGACAAGTACGGCTCCGACAAGCCGGATCTGCGCATTGATCTGACCGTCACCGACGCCACTGAGGCCCTGGGCGCCTGCGGCTTCGGCCCCTTTGAGGGGAACACCGTCAAGGCGGTGGTGGTCACCGGCTTCGAGGGCACCCGCAAGCAGGTCGACAAGCTGTGCGCCGACGTGGAGGTGCAGTCCGGCGAGAAGGCCTACTGGTTCCGCTACGACGAGAACGGCGAGATTGTGGGCGGCATCGCCAAGTTTGTCCAGCCCGTGAAGGACGCGGTGGTGGCCGCTCTGGGGCTGGAGAAGGGCTGTTTCGTGGGCCTCACCGCCGGCAAGCTCCTGGCCGCCCAGAAGGCCGCGGGCGTGCTCCGCTCCAAGCTGGGCGCCTTCTGCCCCAACCACATGGACAAGGAGCGCTATGAGTTCTGCTGGATCGTGGACTTCCCCATGTACGAGATCGGCGAGGAGTCCGGGCTTTTGGAGTTCTGCCACAACCCCTTCTCCATGCCCAACGGCGGGCTGGAGATTCTGAAAAAGGCCGCCGCCGGCGAGGTGGATCCCCTGTCCATCACCGCCTTTCAGTACGATCTGGTGTGCAACGGCGTGGAGCTCTCCTCCGGCGCCGTGCGGAACCACGATCCGGAGATCATGATCGAGGCCTTCCAGCTCGTCCGCCTGGGCGAGGACGACGTGAAGGCCAAGTTCCCCGCCATGTACAACGCCTTCACCTACGGCGCGCCCCCCCACGCGGGCATCGCCCCCGGCGTGGACCGCATGGTCATGCTGCTGGCCGGCGAGGACTCCATCCGGGAGATCATCCCCTTCCCCATGAACAAGAACGCCCAGGATCTCATGATGGGCGCCCCTTCCTTCGTCACCCAAGCCCAGCTGGACGAGCTGAACATCGTCTGCACCAAGAAGGAGGAGGACGAGGCCGCCGAGTAACCGCCTTCGCAAGTTTTCCACAGGATCCTTCCCGCATGTGGAAAACCGGATCAAACAAAAACCAGGAGCACACCGCTGTGGTGTGCTCCTGGTTTTGTATCTCATAGTATCCTCTTTGTAGGGGCGGCCCTTGTGGCCGCCCGCGCTTCTCCCGTAGGGGCCGATGCCCACACCAGCCCGCCTGCGGGCGGGGACAAGCCCCGCCCCTACGCCCCCGGCGAAACCCTTGTACGGCGCAAGCGCCGCCCCACCTTGTGGGGCCCCAGAGGCCAAAAAGAAGATGCCGTCATTCCTCATCCAGCTTAAGAACCGCCACCGCAACGTTAAGCAAACGTGCCGGTGGCACGTTTGTAGCGTAGGCCGCAGCGGCTACGGCGCGAGGAGGGAACTTTGCGGATGCTTACTCTTCGTCCAATTTAAGCACCGCCATGAATGCCTCGGTCGGAATCTGTACCGTTCCCAAGCTCCGCATCTTCTTTTTGCCCTCTTTCTGCTTCTCCAGCAGCTTCTTTTTCCGGGTGATGTCGCCGCCGTAGCACTTGGCCAGCACGTCCTTGCGCATGGCGCGGACGGTCTCGCGGGCGATGACCTTGCCGCCGATGGCGGCCTGGACGGGCACTTCAAAGAGCTGGCGGGGGATGTTGTCCCTCAGCTTTTCACACAGCCGCCGGGCGCGGGGGTAGGCCTTCTCCCGGTGGGCGATGAAGGACAGGGCGTCCACCTGATCGCCGTTGAGCAGCATATCCACCTTCACCAGCTCGGAGGGCTCGTACTTGTCCAGCTCGTAGTCCAGGGAGGCGTAGCCCTTGGTGCGGGCCTTGAGGGTGTCGAAAAAGTCGTAGATGATCTCGCCCAGGGGCATGGAGTAGTGCAGCTCCACCAGGTTGGTGTCCAGATACTGCATGTCCTTGAACTCGCCCCGGCGCTCCTGGCACATGGGCATGATGTTGCCCACATAATCGGGCGGCGAGACGATGGACACCTTGGCGTAGGGCTCCTCGGCCAGCTCGATCACCGCCGGATCGGGGTAATTGTGGGGATTGTCCACCATGACCACGGTGCCATCGGTCTTGGTGATACGGTAGATCACCGAGGGCAGGGTGGTGATGAGATCCAGATCGAACTCCCGCTCCAGCCGCTCCTGGATGATCTCCATGTGGAGCATGCCCAAAAAGCCGCAGCGGAAGCCGAAGCCCAGGGCGGCGGAGGACTCGGGCTCGAAGGAGAGGGAGGCGTCGTTGAGCTGGAGCTTCTCCAGGGCGTCCCGCAGGTCGGGGTACTTGGAGCCGTCCTCGGTGTAGATGCCGCAGTACACCATGGCCCGGGCGGGGCGGTAGCCGGGCAGGGGCTCCGCCGCGGGGCGGCCGGCCTCGGTGACGGTATCGCCCACCTGGGTGTCCTTTACGTTCTTGATGGAGGCGGTGAAGTAGCCCACCTCTCCGGCGATCAGCTCGCCGCAGGGCTCCATGCCCAGGGGGAGCAGGTGGCCGCACTCCAGCACCTCGTAGGACGCGCCGGAGGCCATCATCTTCACCCTCATCCCGGTCTTGATGGTTCCCTCCATCACCCGGAAGTAGACGATCACGCCCCGGTAGGCGTCGTACTGGCTGTCAAAGATCAGGGCCTGGAGGGGGGCGGCGGGGTCGCCCTTGGGGGCGGGGACATTCTTTACGATGTCCTCCAGCACCGCGTCGATGTTCAGCCCCACCTTGGCGGAGATCTCGGGGGCGTCCTGGGCGGGCAGGCCGATGACGTTCTCGATCTCGTCCTTCACCCGCTGGGGATCGGCGGCGGGCAGGTCGATCTTGTTGACCACGGGCAGAATCTCCAGGTCGTGCTCCAGGGCCAGGAAGGTGTTGGCCAGGGTCTGGGCCTCGATGCCCTGGGCGGCGTCCACGATGAGCACCGCGCCCTCGCAGGCGGCCAGGGAGCGGCTCACCTCATAGTTGAAGTCCACGTGGCCCGGCGTGTCGATCAGGTTCAGCTCATAGGTCTCCCCGTCGGCAGCCTGATAGTTGAGCTTCACCGCCCGGGCCTTGATGGTAATGCCCCGCTCCCGCTCCAGGTCCATGTTGTCCAGCAGCTGGCTCTCCATCTCCCGCTGGGAAACGGCGTTGCACTTCTCAATCAGCCGGTCAGACAGGGTGGATTTGCCGTGGTCGATGTGGGCGATAATGGAAAAGTTGCGGATTTTGGATTGGTCAGTCATGGCATACTCCTCCCTTCGGCAAATCCACCCGGAACCCCGCGCAGCGGGGCGCGGCGGCCTGCCGCGTCCAAGCGTTTTGTCCCCCGGACAAAACCTTGCCGAAGGCGGAATTTACTTCCGCCGAGGATGCAAAATAACACGGGGTACCCGCGGAGTCGGCCGACTCCGCGGGATTTGATTTGCCGTGGTCAATGTGGGCAATTATCGAAAAATTACGGATTTTGCTCTGGTCGGTCAAAAAAATACACCTCCGAAGATGTGAAAGCATCGATTGACATTGGAGCGATACTCTGCATATCCCTACTGCGGCCGCCCCGGCCGTTCAAGGGCATGGTACCGGTGGCGCCCCCCGGGCGTACCCGGTAAACAGGCGGCGCGTCCGGGATGCCGCGCCCTACTTCTGGTTCTGAATCTCCATCCGGCGGTTGACCCGCTCCCCGGTGTTGTGGATAATCTGGAGCAGGGACTGGTACAGTCCGGGGTAGTTCTCCATCAGCGCGTCGTTGTGCATGGGCGGGAAGCTCCCCTTCTCCTTGACGTGGGCGGCCAGGGCGTCCACATACTGGGCCTCGGTACAGATCATGTCGGCGGTGGCCACGCCCGCCATAAACTGCCGGGCGGGCACGGAGAAGAAGTCCTCGTTCTTGCTGCCATCCGCCCGGTACAGGTGGCGAAACATCTTGTAAACAGCGGTACCCAGGTAGTCCGCCGCGGCGTTAATGGCCTCCTTGCGGCCGGTCTTGCCCAGCAGGTCGAAGAGCACGCCGATGGAGTTGACCAGCAGCTTTTTGTTCAGCGTGGCCATAATGGAGCCGTGGAGCACGTTGTCCTTCTCGGTGGAGTAATCGTACAGCTCTTCGGCGGCGATGGTGGTGCCGTCCCGGGAGAGGGTACGGCCCAGCAGGAAATCCGCCGACACATTATAATAGTTGCAGGCCTTCGTGACAAAGGCCAGACCGGGCTCACGCACGCCGTTCTCATAGTGGGAGAGCAGCGCCTGGCTGATCCCCAGATCCTTTGCGGCCGCGCGCTGGGAGATCCCCTTCTCCTGCCGGAGCAGGGAAAGGCAGCGGGAAAAATCGGAACTCATAACACACCTCAACTTCAACTGGCTTCAAAACAGTAGGTATAGTATAAATGTGAGAATACAAAAAGTAAAGTGTATTTTTTCACAATCTTATGGCTTTTAGGCATTGAGAACCGCAGTCGAAATGGTGTATAATAGCTCCGACGCCGAGCATTTTGGCATTTGACGTACGTTTTTTATGATGGAGGAAGATACCAATGGCCATTCACATGTTTCAGCAGCTCATCGACACCCTGAAAAAGTCCCCCAAGCGCATTGTCTTTACCGAGGGCACCGACGCCCGCATCCTGGAGGCCAGCGCCCGCCTGCTGGCCGGCACCTGGCTGGCCCCCATCCTCATCGGCAATGAGGCGGAGGTAAAGGCCGCGGCCGAGGAGGTCGGCTTCAACATCCGGGGTGCCGAGATCATCGACCCCGCCACCTATCCCGACATGGACAAGATGGTGGAGGAGATGGTGGCGCTGCGCCGCGGCAAGATGACCGCCGACGAGTGCCGCGCCGCCCTGATGAAGGGCAACTACTTCGGCACCATGCTGGTAAAGATGGGCGTGGCCGACTGTCTGCTGGGCGGCGCCACCTACTCCACCGCCGACACCGTCCGCCCCGCCCTGCAGCTCATCAAGACCAAGCCCGAGAATAAAATCGTCTCCTCCTGCTTCATTATGGTCCGCGAGGGCGTGGGCGACAACACTGTGCTGGCCATGGGCGACTGCGCCATCAACATCGACCCCACGGAGGACGAGCTGGTGGAGATCGGCCTGGAGTGCGCCAAGTGCGCCAAAACCTTCGGCATTGACCCCAAGGTGGCCTACCTGAGCTACTCCACCAAGGGCTCCGGCAAGGGTGACACTGTGGACAAGATGCGCAACGCCTGCGCCAAGGCCAAGGCTGCCGCCCCCGACCTGGCCATCGACGGCGAGATGCAGTTCGACGCCGCCGTCTCCCCCACCGTGGGCCAGCTCAAGTTCCCCGGCTCTCCCGTGGCCGGCTATGCCAACACCTTTATTTTCCCCAACATTAATGCGGGCAACATTGGTTATAAGATTGCCCAGCGCCTGGGCGGCTTTGACGCCTATGGACCCATTCTGCTGGGTCTGAACGCCCCGATCAACGACCTCTCCCGCGGCTGCAACGCCCAGGAGGTCTACTCCATGGCCATCATCACCGCCGCGCTGGCCTAACAGCCCTCCAAAGTCCGGAGTTTCCTTCAGGGGCTCCGGACTTTTTCCGGCCATGGAGGAGACCTCCGCCCACTCCGGGGGCACGGCGCTCCGCGCCGTCAAGCGTTTTGCGCAAGGGCGCAAAACCTTGATGCCGGGGCAATTTACTTGCCCCGCGCAGTAAAAAAGCCGGGGGCCCCACAGGCACCTGCCTGTGGGGGGCTGCTCCATGGCCATCATCACCGCCGCGCTGGCCTAACAACCCTCCAAAGTCCGGAGTTTCCTTCAGGGACTCCGGACTTTTTCCGGCTATGGGGGGAGATCCCCCGTCCCCTCCGGTCCCCCGCGGCACCAAAAAGGATGCCGTGGGGGCTTTTCGTCCCGGTCAAAGTGGACAAATCTTTTTGCTGCTCTGCCCTGACCATTTCTCCTTCTGGTAGTAGTAGGACATCTTTTTGAAAGCCGCCCACTATATGTCGTGTCGGTTGTGCTTTGACCTTCAATTGCCGCGGATTCCCGCCTTTTCCAGTCAAAGTCTTGACTTTTTGGCAAAAAGCGTGTATGATACGCCTTGTAACCATTTGTAACTTTTCGTTTCTGACTGTTACCTTTCGGCCCTCGCGGGCCTTCTTTTACGCAAGAACAAATAATTAGGAGGGTTTCCCTCATGGACGAAATTCTGCATACGCCCCGGGAGGAGTCTTCGGCCATCCGGCCGCCCCTGGCCCAACTCCGGGACAGATGGGAGGCGGGTACCGCGGCCCTGGCGCAGCGCGTGGAGCCGCTCCGCCGCCGGCTGGACGCCGCCACTGCGGGCGGCCGCCGGCTGATCAATCCCCTGCATTTCCTGGCCGCCGCCGTGGTCATCGGCGTGGCGGCTGTCGTGGGCACTGTCTACACTCCCAGCTATGTGGTGGAGGTGGACGGCGTGGCCCTGGGCACCGTCACCAGCCCCTCTGTGTTTGAGGATGTGGTGGACCGGGTGGAGAGCCGTGCCACCGATATTCTGGGCTACGACTATACCATGGACGGCGCGGTGACCTACGCCCCTGCCCTGACGGAGCGGGAGTCCATCACCCCCGTGGCGGACTTTGAGACCTACCTCTTTGACCAGATTGGCGAGGTAATGAAGAGCTATGTGCTCACCGTCAACGGCCAGTTCATCGGCGCGGCCCAGGATCGGGAGACCCTGAATGGGGTGCTGGAGCAGGTGAAGGCTGCCTATGTAGATGAAAACACAGTGTCCGCCGAGTTTACCTCCGGGGTCTACATTACCCACGAGTACACCCCCTCCGATGTCAATCAGGACCCGGCGGCCATGCTGGCCACCCTCACCGCCAACACCAACGGCCAGACCACCTATGAGGTGCAGAAGGGCGACACCTTCATGCAGATCGCCTTTGACAACGACATGAGCATGTCGGAACTGGAGGCCCTCAACCCGGATGTGGACATTAACCGTATCTACATCGGCCAGCTCCTCAACGTGAAGGAGGAGATTCCCTTCCTCTCCGTCAAGACGGTGGATAACGTGACCTATACCGAGTCCATTGAGTGCCCGGTGGTGGAGGTGCAGGACGACTCCATGTACCAGGGCGAGTCCAAGGTGCTGGATGCAGGCGTCCCCGGCGAGCAGATCGTCAACGCGGACATCGCTTACCTCAACGGCGTGGAGCAGGAGCGCACGGTGCTCTCTACCCAGGTCACCCGGGAGGCCACCAACAAGGTCATCGCTGTGGGCACCAAGGTGCGCCCCTCCTGGCTGCCCAACGGCTACTTTATCTGGCCCGTATACGGGCGCATTACCTCCTACTTCGGCTACCGCTCCATCTTTGGCTCCTACAGCTACCACGGCGGCATTGACATTGCCACCTCCTACGGCACCAACATCGCGGCCGCCGATGGCGGCACCGTGGTCTTCGCCGGCCGGGCCACCGGCAGCATGTGGAGCTACGGCAATCTGGTCATCGTGGATCACGGCAACGGGAAGCAGACCTACTACGGCCACTGCTCCAGCGTCCTGGTTTCCGCCGGCGACAAGGTCTACCAGGGTCAGCCCATCGCCAAGGTGGGCTCCACGGGCCGCTCCACCGGCAACCACTGCCATTTCGAGGTGAAGATCAACGGCACCTCCGTCAACCCCCTGTCCTATCTGAGCTGAAAAAGACCGGCGCACCCTGACGGGTGCGCCGGTTTTTTCGGCTCAGCGGAGCTTCAGGATTTCATCCAGCAGACGGTGGGCGGCCTCCTCCTTGGTGAGGAGGGGCAGCTCCAGCTCCTCCCGGGGGGAGATCAGCGTGAGCAGATTGGTTGGCACTGCGAAGCCCGCGCCCGGCTCCTTGAGGTTGTTGGCGGCAATCAGATCCAGGTGCTTCTTCTCCAGCTTCCTGCGGGAGTTTTCCACCATGTCCCGGGTCTCCATGGAAAACCCGCACAGGAACTGCCCCGGCCGGCGGTGCTCCCCCAGCCAGGCCAGGATATCCCGGGTGCGCTCCAGGGGAATGGACAGCTCCCCCTCCCCCTTCTTCACCTTGTCCTGGGCCACCTGGGCCGGGCGGTAGTCGGCCACCGCGGCGGCCTTGATGATGATGTCCTGCTCCGGGGCGCGGGCGGTGACCGCCTCGAACATGTCCTGGGCGGACACCACGTCCACCGTCTCCACATAGGCGGGCTTCTTCAGCGCCGTGGGGCCGGACACCAGCGTCACCTCCGCCCCGCGGGCGGCGGCGGCCCGGGCCACGGCGTAGCCCATCCGCCCGGTGGAGTGGTTGGTCAGGCAGCGCACCGGATCCAGTGCCTCCTGGGTGGGGCCGGCGGTGACCAGCACCTTCAGTCCCTCCATGTCCTTGGCATGGGAGAGGGCGTGAAGCACCGTCTCCAGCAGCTCCTCCGGCTCCGGCATCTTCCCCTTCCCCACGGCCCCGCAGGCCAGGCGTCCGCTGGCCGGCTCCACAATCTCCCAGCCGTACCGCCGCAGGAGGGCCAGGTTATCCTGGGTAACCGGATTCTCATACATGCGGGTGTTCATGGCGGGCGCGGCGATTTTGGGACAGTCACAGGCCAGAACGGTGGTGGTGAGCATATCGTCGGCCAGGCCATGGGCAAGCTTAGCCAGAACGTTGGCCGTGGCCGGGGCCACCAGTACCAGGTCGGCCTGGTCGGCCAGGGCGATGTGCTCCACCTGGAACTGGTAGTTGCGGTCAAAGGTGTCCACGCTTACCCGGTTGCCCGTCAGGGATTCAAAGGTGTGGGGGCCGATAAACTCCGTGGCGTTTCGGGTCATGAGTACCTGGACGTTCGCCCCCTGCTTCACCAGGGCCGAGGCCAAGCCCGCCGACTTATAGCATGCAATGCCGCCGGTGACACCCAGCAGCACAGTTTTCCCCTTTAACATGCAGGTCTCTCCTTTGTCAGTGGGCGGATGCGGACATCCGCCCTTATGCTCCGTATATAGTCATCCAATTATACCAAAACAGCCGCAGGTTTTCCACAATGGGATTGCAATCTGAGGATATAACCGTTATAATGGCCTCGGCTGTCCCGGGCGGCGGGCCGCTGTACTCCCCGGAGGGAGACGGCAGGCCCATCTCTGCCTGTGGCTGCATCCAAATACGCGCTGTATCCCGCCCGTCGGGAACGGCAGCCTGGAGGTAATTGAATATGAACACCCACACCCCCCGCGCCCAGCAGCACCGGCAGGTGCAGAGCCTGGCTGTCCTGGCCATGTTTACCGCCATTCTCTTTCTGCTCACCTTCACCCCCATCGGCATGATCGACCTGCCCATCATTAAGGCCACCGTGCTCCATGTGCCAGTCATCATCGGCGCCCTCCTTCTCGGACCCAAGAAGGGAGCCTTTCTGGGCGGCATGTTTGGTCTGGCCAGTCTTTTGAAAAATACCCTGGTACCCAACCTGTCCTCCTTTGCCTTTTCCCCCCTGATACCGGTACCAGGCCTGGACCGGGGCAGCCCCTGGGCCCTGGTGGTTTGTTTTGTGCCCCGTATCCTTGTCGGCGTGACCCCCTGGCTGGTCTATACGCTGCTTCAGGCCCTGTCCCGCCGCCGGGGCTCCGTCCTCCAGGCCGGCAGCATGGCCCTGTCCGCCGTGGTGGGCGCCTTTACCAACACCGCCCTGGTAATGGGACTGATTGCTCTGCTGTTCCGGGATGCCTACGCCGCGGCCCAGGGGATTCCAGCCGAGGCAGTGCTGGGCTTTATTCTGGGCATCGTGGCGGCCAACGGTGTGCCCGAGGCCATTGTGGCGGCCATCCTTGTCCCCGCAGTGTGCATCCCCATGGGAAAGGCTCTCAAGCTCAACCGCGCTCCCCTGGCCGCCCGGGAGCCCGTCTGAGCCATGCTGCTGACCATTGACATTGGAAACACTACAGTCGCTGTTGGCGGCTTTCTGGGGCCGGAGCTGCGCTTTGTCCGCCGCCTGCCCAGCGACCGGAACATGGACGCCGCCGCCTGCGCCGCGCGCATGAGAACCCTGCTGGCAGAGGAGGGAGCGGCCCCCCAAGACGTGGAGGGAGCGGTGCTCTCTTCGGTGGTTCCCTCCCTCACCCAGGTCGCCGTCCAGGCGGCGGAGGCCCTCACCCGCCGCCCTGTCCGGGTGCTGGGGCGGGATCTCGACCCCGGCCTGCCCACCGGAGACTATGACGTCTCCAACCTGGGCATGGACCGGCTGGTGGACTGCGTGGCCGCCCTGGCCCGGTGGCGGCCCCCTCTGGCGGTCTTTGACATGGGCACCGCCACCACCCTGTCGGTGGTGGATCGGGAGGGCGTATTCCGGGGCGGCATGATTCTCCCGGGGCTGCGCCTGTCGGTGGACGCCCTCAGTGCCCGGGCTGCCCAACTCCCTTGCATTACTTTTACCCAGCCCGAGGGACTGCTGGGTACCGATACTGTGTCCTGCATGCGCAGCGGCGCCCTCTACGGGGCCGCCGCCGCCCTGGAGGGGATCTCCCTCCGCCTGGAGGAGGAGCTGGGCCCCGTCACCGTAGTCCTTACCGGCGGTCATGGCCGTGACATTCTACCCCTGCTCCGCCGGGCGGTGGAGTATGAGCCCCATCTTCAATTGATGGGTCTGCGGGAGCTGTGGCTCCGCAGCCTGTGAAAAAAGGCGGCGTACCGGATCGGTACGCCGCCTTTTTTCAGCCCGGCCGCTCCCCTGTGACCCGCCGCTTTTTGTGGCGGTACCACACGCAGTTAAAGACATTTCCCAGAATCAGGATGTTCCCACACAGGTAGAGCCACACCAGCAGGATAATCACCGAGGCCAGGGACCCGTAAACCAGGGAGTACCTGGAAGACAGGCCGATAAACCAAGAAAACAGGGCGGTGGCGGCCACAAGGGCCACGGCGGCCAGAAAGGCCCCTGTAAGGATAGGCGGCCTTGGCCTGCCTCGGGGCGCGGCCATCCGGTACACCAGCAGGACAAAAAGGAACACCAGCAGGAACAGCAGCAGAAATCGGAACCATTGCCAGTCCCAGGGCAGGGTGGCCGTCTCCAGGTGAAACAGGCGCTCCACCAGATGGAAAAGCCACCCGCCTGTGAGGAGCACCACCAGGGCCAGGTAGATGGTGAGCAGAAAGAGCACCGAAAAGGCCACGCTGGCCGCGATGCGCCACACCCCTGCATAACTCTTGCGTCCGTAAAGATCCTCCATAATATTCATCAGCGCCCGGAAGGCAGCGGAGGCGGAGAACAGGGTCATAATCCCTCCCGCGGCCAGCAGGGCGGGTGACTGGTTTCCGGTAATATACTGAATATAGTCCCCTAAAATCCCAAGCGTCTCCCGGGGCAGGAAGGGGGAGGCGGCCTCCAGTACGGCGTTGATGTCCAAATGGAGCAGTCCGATGAAGGCGTTAATGCAGATAAGGACAGGAAAGAAGGTGAGAATCAGAAAGTAGGCCAGCTCCGCAGCCGAACGGGATACCCGCTTGGAGAAGTAAAGCTCCCCTACCTCCAGCCCAAACCGGACCGGCTTCCACTCCAGCAGCTTTTTCATCCTTCCCCGCCTCCCCCGCGTCTCTTTTCCAGCATACCCGTTTTCTCCCGCGAAAAAACGAAAAAGACCGCCTGCGGATGCAGACGGTCTCCCCTTCGACCAGACCTTTAGGCCAGCTTATTCAGCTTGATGGTCATGGCGCTCTTCTTGTGAGCGGCGTTGTTCTTGTGCAGCAGACCCTTGACCACAGCCTTGTCGACCGCCTTGACGGCCACCTTGTAAGCGCCCTCGGCCTCGCTGCGGTTGCCTTCGACCACCGCGGCCTCGAACTTCTTGATGTCGGTCTTCAGCGCGGACTTAGCGGCCTTGTTCTGCGCAGCCTTGGTCTTGTTCACCAGGACACGCTTCTTGGCAGACTTAATATTCGGCAAACCAAACACCTCCTCCGATGACGTAATCGTTATTTACACAGTTTGCCCGTGCAGATTCTTATTTTAACAGCCATTCTTTAAAAATGCAACTCTTTTTTTGAACTTTTTTCACTTTTTTTGCATATGGAGGCGCTCTGCGCAAAAAATAGGGGCATCTGGTGTCATCAACACCACATCTTGGGGTATGGAGGGACGTATATGTTGAAACGGAGAACCGACCTGGCTCTGGAGGCCGCCCAGCTCTGGCAGGAGAGCGCCGGGGAGGCCGGGACGCTGCCGGGCGTGGAGTCGGAGGAGGCGACGCGGGAGGGCTATCCGGTGACCACCGTGCGCATCCGGGACGAGGCGGGCGCCCGGGCCCTGGGCAAGCCGGTGGGCACCTATGTGACCCTGGAGCTGGACGGCCTGGCCCGCCGGGAGGAGGACGCCTTCGGCCGGGCGGCGCGGGCCCTGGCGGCGGAGCTGGGGGCGCTGCTGGGCCTGGAGCCGGGCGCGCCCGCCCTGGTGGTGGGCCTGGGCAACCGGGCCATCACCCCCGACAACATCGGCCCCAAGGCTGCCGACCAGACCATGGTGACCCGCCACTTGGTGGAGCGGGTGCCGGAGCACTTCGGCTCCTTCCGGCCGGTGGCCGCCCTGGCCGCCGGGGTGCTGGGCACCACCGGCATGGAGAGCGGCGAGGTGGTCCGCGCCGTTGCGGAGCAGATCAAGCCCGCCTGCGTGGTGGCGGTGGACGCCCTGGCCTCCCGCAGCCTCCGGCGGGTCTGCCGCACCATCCAACTGGCCGACACCGGCATCACCCCCGGCTCCGGCGTGGGCAATGCCCGGGCCGCCCTCAACGCCGAGACCCTGGGCGTCCCCGTCATCGCCGTCGGCGTCCCCACCGTAGTGGACGCCGCCACCCTCACCTGCGACGTGCTGGCCGAGGCGGGCAAGGGGGAGCTGAACCCCGCCGCCCTCCAGGGCGCGGGGGACGGCCTGATCGTCACCCCCAAGGACATCGACACCCAGGTGCACGATCTGGCGAAGGTCATCGGATACGGGATCAATCTGGCCCTTCACACCGGCCTGACCATCGGGGACGTGGAGCTCTTTCTCAGCTAACCCGGGTCGGCCGCCCCGTCCGACACCTCGATCCGAAACACATTGATGGTGTCCACATCGGGGCAGCAGAACACCGCCGTGCCCGCCGGCTGGCCGGGGATGGCACCGCCATAGCGGAGAATATCCACATAGGGAAAGGCCACATGCATGGCCATGGGACAGAGCTTCCCCCGCTCCGTGTCAAAGTCAAAGCTCTCCCCCACCCGGTGTCCCCGGTGGCAGCCCCGCTTTCCCAGCCGGTCAATGAGGGTGATGCGAATCGCCGGACGCGCCATGGACAACAGCCTCCTTCTGTTTTTTATCCACATCATAGCACACAATGTGGATTTTGTCTCCCCCGCTTCTTGATCTTTTCCCCCGGCGGGCATACACTCTGAGCAGAGAGGAGTGCTGCCCATGGACGCCTGCCTGGACTATCTGCGGGAGAACGGGGCCGAGCCGGCCCTGGTGATCGACCCACACACGGTGGTCACCGCCCCCTGGACCACCTTCAAGTGCCAGTTCGGCTGTGAGAATTTCGGCAAAAACCACTGCTGCCCGCCGGAGGCCCCGGACTACGCCCGCACCCGGGCCGTGCTGGACAGCTTTTCCACCGGCATCCTGTTCCGGGTCCACCACTGGAACGCCACCGCCATGGCCGCCGAGGGGGCCAGGCGGCTCTTTCTGGACGGGTACTACAAGGCCCTGGCCTTCGGCAGCGGGCCCTGCAAGCTGTGTCCCTCCTGCGCGCCCGAGGGGTGCCGCTTCCCCGGGAAGGCCGTCCCCGCCATGGAGGCCTGCGGCATCGACGTGTTTGCCACCGCCCGCGCCCACGGCCTGGAGGTGCGCACGCTCCGGGTGTTGGGGGAGGAACGGAACCATTTCGGCCTGATTCTGGTGGAATAGGCCCCGAAACGCCTTGACGGCGGGCGGTTTGCGTGATACAATAGCGGCCAGAAACAGGCATTGACCGGGAGGAGTACCCCGTCCCACCGTCCCAAGAGAGGAGCCGTCTGGTGCAAGGCTCCGGCGGAGGCAGGGGAAGGCGCCCGCCAGCCGCGGGGAGGAAATGCCCCGCCGGTCCCCCGCCGTTACCGGGTTTGAGCGCGGGGCCTCTGCCCCGAATTCAGGTGGCACCACGGAGTTTACTTCGCCCTGAGCCGTTCGGCTCAGGGCGTTTTTTTCCGCGCAGAATAAAGCGAAAAGGAGCTTATGGATATGAAGAACACCGAAAAGACCATGGATCAGATCGTGGCACTGTGCAAGGGCCGGGGCTTCGTCTACCCCGGCAGCGAGATCTACGGCGGCCTGGCCAACTCCTGGGACTACGGCCCCCTGGGCGTGGAGCTGAAAAACAACGTCAAGCGGGCCTGGTGGAAGAAGTTCGTCCAGGAGAACCCCTACAACGTGGGCCTGGACGCCGCCATCCTCATGAACCCCGAGGTGTGGGTGGCCTCGGGCCATGTGTCCACCTTCAACGATCCCCTCATCGACTGCAAGGCCTGCAAAATGCGCCACCGGGCCGACAAGCTCATCGAGGGCTGGTGCGCCGAGAATGGCCGCGACGACGTGAATGTGGAGGCCATGACCAACGAAGAGCTGGTGGCCTTCATCCGGGACAACGGCGTGACCTGCCCCGGCTGCGGCAAGGCGGACTTCACCGACATCCGCAAGTTCAACCTCATGTTCAAGACCCACCAGGGCGTCACCGAGGACAGCAGCACCGAGGTCTACCTGCGCCCCGAGACCGCCCAGGGCATCTTCGTCAACTTCCCCGCCATCCAGCGCACCACCCGCAAGAAGCTGCCCTTCGGCGTGTGTCAGGTGGGCAAGTCCTTCCGCAACGAGATCACCCCCGGCAACTTCATCTTCCGCATCCGGGAGTTTGAGCAGATGGAGCTGGAGTTCTTCTGCCAGCCGGGCACCGATCTGGAGTGGTTCCAGTACTGGCGGGAGTTCTGCCGCAAGTGGCTGGTGGATCTGGGCCTGAAGGAGGAGAACCTCCGCCTGCGCGACCACGAGCCCGAGGAGCTGGCCTTCTACTCCAAGGCCACCACCGACTTCGAGTTCATGTTCCCCTTCGGCTGGGGCGAGCTGTGGGGCGTGGCCGACCGCACCGACTACGACCTCAAGCAGCACCAGGAGCACTCCGGCAAGGATCTCACCTACTTCGACCAGGAGAAGAACGAGCACTATATCCCCTACGTCATCGAGCCCTCCCTGGGCGCCGACCGCGTGACCCTGGCCTTCCTGGTGGACGCCTACGACGAGGAGATCGTCGGCCAGGACAAGAAGGGCAACAACGACGTGCGTACCGTCCTGCGCCTCCACCCCGCCCTGGCCCCCTTCAAGTGCGCCGTGCTCCCCCTCAGCAAGAAGGAGGTCCTCTCCGGCCCCGCCCAGCAGCTGCGGGACGAGCTGGCCCGCGACTTCATGGTGGACTATGACGACACCGGCTCCATCGGCAAGCGCTACCGCCGCCAGGACGAGATCGGCACCCCCTTCTGCATCACCCTGGACTTCCAGACCGTGGGCGACGACACCACCCCCGCGGATCACTGCGTCACCATCCGGGAGCGCGACTCCATGGAGCAGGTGCGTATCCCCATGAGCGAGGTCAAGAATTATATCGCAGAGCGCATCAAGTTCTGAGTTGTTTTCCAAAGGCGGCCCATTTGGGCCGCCTTTCCTTTTCCTTCCCCGCGCCCGAAAAGCGTGGACATACAGGGGCGGTACATCCAATGCTCACCCGCCCACCTCTTTCCTCCCCGCCCCAGACTCCCGCCGCCCGGGCGGCCACAAGGGCCGCCCCTACAGAGAACGGCTGGTTGCCGCTGCTCCCCCGTTCAACGCTCACACGTAGGGGCGGGGCTTGTCCCCGCCCACCTCTTTTGTTCCCGCCTCAGGCTTCGGACAGGCGGCTACGAGGTCCGCTCCCACTTGTGTCCCCGCCCGGATTCTGCTATACTCAAACCAACTTTTCCACACTGGAGGCGTTTTTTGTGGGATCCACCCCCCTGTACGACGCTCTGCGGGCCTTTGCCGCCCAGCGGCCCCTGCGGATGCACATGCCCGGCCATAAGGGTAAACCCCTGCCTGCGCCGGAGCTGGCGGCCATTGCGGCCATTGACTTCACCGAGCTGCCCCCCACGGGGGATCTCTTCTCCGGGGGCGGGGCCATCGGGGCGGCGGAGGCCCTCTGGGCGGAGGTTTTCCACATGGCCTCCTGCCTGTTTCTCACCGGCGGCTCCACCCAGGGGGTTCATGCCGCCCTGGCCCTGGCCTGCAAACCGGGGGAGACGGTGCTGCTGGACCGGGGGAGCCACCGCTCCGCCTACAACGCCCTGGCCCTGCTGGACCTGAAGCCGGTCTATCTGGAGCGGCCCTGGCTTGCCTCGGAGGGGATCACCGGCCCCATCTCCCCCTCGGCGGTGGCCCAGGCTCTGGAGGAATACCCGGACGCAAAGACGCTCTGTATAACCTCACCCACTTACTACGGAATGTTGTCAGATCTTCCCGCCCTGGCGGAGCTGATGCACCGGCGGGGCGGGGTGCTGGTGGTGGACGGAGCCCACGGGGCCCATCTGCCGTTCCTGGGAAATGACCACCTCTCCGCCGCCGATCTGGCGGTGACATCGGCCCACAAGACCCTCCCCGCCCTGGGGCAGAGCGCCCTGCTGTTGGCCGGGGAACGGTTTCCCCACGCCGAACTGCGGCGGGCCGCCACCCTTTACGGCTCCTCCAGCCCCTCCTATCCCATGATGGCCTGCCTGGATCTCTGCCGGGCGTGGATGGAGGAGGAGGGCGCCGCCGCTTACCGGGCCGCCGCCCGGCAGGTGGCCGCCCTGCGGCGGGACTACCCCAGCGTGTCCGGCCCGGCGCTGGACCCTGCCCGGCTGGTGCTCCGCGCCCCCGACGGCTTTGCCGCCCAGGCGGCCCTGGAGGGGATGAGGGTGTGGCCCGAGATGGCCGACGCGGGCCATGTGGTGTTCATCCCCACCTGCGCCGACACGGAGGAGGACTTTGCCCGCCTCCGGGCCGCCCTGGATGCCGTGGCCTGGGGGGACGGCGCTCCCCTGCCCCCGCCTCCGCCCCCGCCGGAGGCGGTTCTCACCCCCCGTCAGGCCCTCTTTTCCCCCCGGATTTCCCTCCCCCTGTCCGCCGCGGAGGGACGCATCTGCGCCCAGCAGGTGGCCCCCTATCCCCCCGGGGTACCTGTTTTCGCGCCTGGGGAGCGAATTTGCAAAAAAACTATCGCTTATTTGAAACAAATAGGTTATAATACACTGGAAGACGTTGAGGTTGTTTCCGAACCTGTGTGTGCCTCATAGAATGAGCAAAGGAGCGTCTTTCCTTCAGGAGGGAAAAGCAATGAAACTGATTCTTGCGATTATCAATCACGATGACGCCAACACCGTCACCCAGGCCCTGACCAAGAAGGGCTTCTCCTCCACCAAGCTGGCCACCACCGGCGGCTTTCTGATGGCGGGCAACGTGACCATTCTCATCGGCGTGGACGAGGAGAAGGTGCAGACCGTCATCGACATCATCCGGGAGCATTCCCACAGCCGCAAGCAAATGATACCCACCACCACCGAGATGAGCTACGGCTACTACCCCTCCATGCCCGTGGAGGTCGTGGTGGGCGGCGCCACCATCTTCGTGGTGGATATCGAGCGGTTTGAGCGGGTCTGAGTCTTTATGAACCTGACCCGGCTGGCGGGCAACACCCCGCTGAAGCGGCAGCTGGAGCTGGAGACGGCCCGGCGGGGTCTCTCCCACGCGTACATCCTCAGCGGCCCGGCGGGCTCCGGCAAGCGGACCCTGGCGGGCCTGCTGGCCGCCGCCCTGGTGTGCGACCGCCGGGGCGGCGCTTTGCCCTGCCTGTCCTGCGCCGGCTGCCGCAAGGCGGAGGGGGGCATCCACCCCGACATCGTGCGGGTGGGGGACGACGGGAAGGATATCAGCGTGGCCCAGGTGCGCGCCCTCCGCGCCGACGCCTACATCCGGCCCAACGAGGCCGAACGCAAGGTCTACATCCTGGAGAACGCCCAGACCATGAACGCCAGCGCCCAGAACGCCATGCTCAAGCTGCTGGAGGAGGGCCCGGCCTACGCCGCCTTTCTCCTGCTCACCGATAACGCCGCCGCCCTGCTGCCCACAGTGCGCTCCCGGTGTGAGCATCTCCCCCTCTCCCCCGTCACCCAGCGGGAGGCGGAGCTCTGGCTGGACGAGCACTACCCCGACCAGCCCCAGGCGGCCCGGCAGGCCGCCGCCGACCGCTGCGAGGGCCTGCTGGGCCGGGCGGCCGCCGAGCTGGAGGGACAGGCCGCAGGCGACACCCAGGCCCTGGACGGCGCGCTGGAGCTGGTGCGCCGCCTGGCCGGCGGTGACGAGCTGGCCCTGCTGGAGCACTGCGTGGCCCTGGAGAAGTGGGACCGGGAGCAGCTGCGCGCCCTGCTGGACGAGGGCGTTCTCCTGCTGCGGGATGCCCTCGTCTGCTCCGCCGGAACCCTGCGGGAGTCCGACCCCCGCCGGCGTGAGGCGGCGGAGCGCGCCGCCCGCGCCCTCTCCCCCCGGCAGCTCACCCAGGCGGTGGGCGTGCTGGAGCGGCTGCGCGCCGCCTGCGGCTCCAATGTGGGGGCCGGTCACCTAGCCGGCTGGCTGGGGGCGGCGCTGAGCACCCTATGACCGGGCGGGCCCGACCCCGCCCATACACCTGATGCGGAGGTAATCATGACCGAAATCATCGGCGTCCGCTTCAAAAGCGGAGGCAAACAGTATTATTTTGACCCCAATGGACAGGCCGTGGCCCCCGGTCAGGGGGTCATTATCGAGACCTCCCGCGGCCTGGAGTACGGCGAGTGTACCCAGGGCAACACCATGGTGGAGGATGAGGCGGTGGTACAGCCGCTGCGCCCCCTGGTCCGCCTGGCCACCGAGAAGGATCTGGACACCGTGGCGAAGAACCGTGAGAAGGAAGCGCGGGCCTTTTCCATCTGCCAGGAGAAGATCGCCGCCCATGGCCTGGATATGAAGCTGGTGGAGGTGGAGTACAACTTTGAGGGGAACAAGATCCTCTTTTTCTTCACCTCCGAGGGGCGGGTGGACTTCCGCGCTCTGGTCAAGGATCTGGCTGGGGTATTCCACGCCCGTATTGAGCTGCGGCAGATCGGCGTCCGGGACGAGGCCAAAATGCTGGGCGGCCTAGGCATCTGCGGCAAGCCCTTCTGCTGCGCCACCTTCCTGGACGAGTTTCAGCCGGTGTCCATCAAGATGGCCAAAACCCAGAACCTGTCCCTCAACCCCACCAAGATTTCGGGCACCTGCGGACGGCTCATGTGCTGCCTGAAATACGAGCAGGAGGCCTATGAGGACGCGGTGCGCCGCATGCCCAAGAACGAGTCCTTTGTGGAGACCCCGGAGGGGGTGGGCACCGTATCTCAGGTCAACCTGCTCAAGGAGACCGTGAAGGTACGGCTGGAGGAGCAGCCCGAGGCCCCCAAGTGTTTCCACAACTGCGAGATCTGCGTGGTGCGCAACGGCAAGGGGAAGCTGCCCGAGGGCTATGTGCCCCCTCCCCCGGAAGAGCTGGCCAAGCTGCGCAAGATCACCCCTGTGGAGGAGCCCCACCGCCTGTCCGGCAGTGTGGACGCCGCCCTCAGCGGCCTGGGCGTCGCCCCCGCCGAGCCGGAGAAGCCCGCCGAGGGAGGGGAGCGCCGCTCCCGCGGCCGGGGCCGCCGGGGCCGGGGCGGGAGCAGGCCGTCCGCCGAGTCCGCCGCCAAAAAGCCCGCCGAGGAGGGCAGGCAGGCTCAGCCCCCCAGGCAGAAGCAAAAGGGGGAGCAGCAGCGTCCGCCTCGGCCGGAAAAGCAGCCCAAGGCGCCCGCCGCACCATCCCCGGCCTCCGATGGGACAGCGGCCCTTCCCACCGGTGAGAAAAAGCGCCCCCACCGCCGCCGCTACCGGGGCAAGCCAAAGGGCGACAGGCCCCAGGGCCCGAAACCGGAATCCTGACCGGCATGAGACGGGTGGGCGCTGTATGCGCCCGCCCGTTTGTTTGAGGTGATTTGCTATGACGGAATATCAGAAAATGCTGGGCGGCCAGCTCTACAACGCCCAGGACGGCGAGCTCCAGGCCATGCACCGGACGGCCATGGAGCTCTGCCACGCCCTCAACCAGCTCAACCCCAATCAGAAGGAGGAGGCCCGCGCCCTGCTGCAGCAGCTTCTGGGCCGGACCGGCGAACACTTCACCATCAAATCCACCTTCTGGTGCGACTACGGCCGGCACATCACCATCGGCGAGAACTTCTTCTGCAACTACAACTGCGTGATGCTGGACTGCGCCCCCATCACCTTCGGTAACAACGTCATGGTGGCCCCCAACTGCGGCTTCTACACCGCCGCCCACCCCCTGGACCACACCCTCCGGGACGAGGAGCTGGAGTACGCCAAGCCCATCACCGTGGGGGACAGCGTTTGGTTCGGCGGGGGCGTCACCGTTCTGCCCGGCGTCACTATCGGCAGCCGTGCCGTCATCGGCGGGGGCAGCGTGGTGGTCCATGACATTCCCGAGGGGGTTGTGGCCGTCGGCAACCCCTGCCGTCCCATCCGCACCCTTTAAATGCAAAAAGGAGCTCCGCCATATGGCGGAGCTCCTTTTTATTTGGCCAACATCGCGGCGGCAAAGGCCCGCGCATCCGCCAGGTCCGTCCCGTCGGGGTGGGACAGGGCCTGGTCATAGGCCCGGAGCATGTTCTCCAGCCGGGCGTCGCCGGGCTTCTCCTTGAGCTGAGTCTCATACCGGGCCCGGACGGCAGGGGGCATCCGCCCCGGACAGAACCAGGTACCCAACACCTGATTTTCCTCCGGCACCTCCGCCCGGAACCGGTCGGAGAGAGAGGCAAAATACATCTCAGACAGTCCAAAACCCGCCGTGCCGAACAGGGCCACACGCTTCCCGTGGAGTCCCTGCAAAAACTCCTTTACCACCGGGGCACAGGTGCCCTTGTCCGTCCAGGAGCCCACAAAGATCAGCTCCGCCTCCCCCACGTCCCGGGACAGCGGGCCGAAGGCCACAATCTCATGGCCCTGACATCCCTCGCGGATGGCCTGGGCAATCTGGGCGGTGTTGCCCGTCTCGCTGGCGTATACAATGGCAATTTTCATCATGTCCTCCTCTGAAAAACGGCGGGCGGCCACGAGGGCCGTCCCTGCGGTGGCAATAACGCAATACGCTGTCCGGCGGGATTGATCCCCAACTGGCGGAAGCCCCGCTTTATTTGCTATGCAAAAGCATCGCAGAATTGGCCATGCGCCCGCTTACAGCGGCACGGCCATGGGATGACAGCGCGTGGGCCGGTACGGCCCACATGCACAAACACTTCATGCGCCTGAGCCTTTGCACCGTTTCGTGGCGCGCCCTGTGCGCATGAAGTGTTATGTACGGCACGAGCGCCGCCCCGCTTTAGCGGGGCCCCAAGGGCTTATTTATATTTTCTGCTCTCCGCAACCGCCAGCTCGTCACAGCGGTTATTATGGGGATTATCCGCGTGGCCCTTAACCCAGTGGAGACGGACTGTGTGGCGCTCGCACAGCGCGAGAAGCCGCTCCCACAGGTCAGGGTTGAGGGCCGGCTTCTTGTCCGACTTGATCCACCCACGGGCCCTCCAGCCCTTGGCCCAGCCCTTCTGCAGGGCGTCAATGACGTACTTGGAGTCGGAGTAGAGCTCCACCTCACAGGGCTCCTTCAGCGCCTCCAGCGCCGTAATCACCCCGGTCAGCTCCATGCGGTTGTTGGTGGTGTGGGCCTCCCCGCCAGAGAGCTCCTTGCGGGACTCTCCGTATTGCAGGATAGCCCCCCACCCGCCGGGGCCGGGATTGCCCGAGCACGCCCCGTCGGTATAAATGGTAACTGTCTTCATAAATCTCCTATGGCCTTCCCCTGGGGGAAGGTGGCCCGCAGGGCCGGATGAGGGGAGCGCCGCCCTGACCTGCCGGTCAATGGCAGCGCACACACCTTCAAAATTTTGTTTGATTTCCAGGTTGGTAAAGCGCAGGACTCTTATTTTTTCAACCTCTTGCAAATAGGCTGTCCGAATCTTATCCTGCTCCGGACCATTCCCCTCATAATGCTGGGAGCCGTTCAATTCAATGGCTAATTTCGCTTTATGGCAATAAAAATCTACAATATAGGGGCCAAATGGTTTTTGCCGGAGAAATTGGACCGGATAAGTCCGCAAAAAATCATACCACAAATGATTTTCCTCTTTTGTGGCGTTTTTGCGCAGTTCCTGGGCACGGGTAAGGGGCTTTTCCTTCTGTTCCATATTCGTACTATTCCCCTCATCCGCCCCAGTGTGCGCACTGGGGCACCTTCCCCCAGGGGAAGGCCCTATTGATCCACCTTGGGATGCTCCTCCGGCCACTGACAGCGGAAGTAAAGGCCCTTTTCGTGAAAGACGCTGTACACCCCCACCACGGCCGCGGCGGCCAAAACCAGAAGCCAGACCACACCCACGATACCCAGGTAGAAGAAATCCCTCTGCCCCAGGAAGAACACGATCAGGCGTACCGCGGCGGCGGCCAGCCCTCCGCCCAGAACACGGCTCAAGATGATCCTCACCCTGCCGGGGGCGCGGGCCATCTGCACATATCTCATGCTCTGCTCCTCCCTGCCGTTCAGGGGTCATCCGGGAACTGCCGGCGCTTTTCCCCCTGCGGCCCGTGGCTTACGCCTGTTCCGGGCCGCCGGCGGGAGTCTCCCCTTCAGCGGCCTCCTCTTCCTCCTCGTGGTCGGTACGGGCGAAGGAGATCACCTTGACCCCCTCCTCCAAATTCATGATCTTGACGCCCTGGGCGGTGCGGCCGTAGGTGGAGATGCCGGCGGCCGCCATGCGGATGATCACGCCGGCATCGTTGATCACCAGCACGTCGTCCCCGTCGCTGACCACCTTGACCCCCACCACGGGGCCGGTTTTCTCGGTGACATTATAGCCCTTCAGTCCAAATCCGCCCCGCTTCTGGGGCCCGTCGGCGCGGATATACTCGTCCATGTCGGTGCGCTTGCCGTAGCCGTTTTCGGTGATCATCAACACCTGATGGTCCCGCTTGGCCCGGGCGGCCCCCACCACGTAGTCGCCGGGGCGCAGGTTGATGCCCCGGACGCCGGCGGCGTCACGGCCCATGCAGCGCACGTCGGTCTCCTTAAAGCAGATGGCCATGCCGTCGTGGGTGACGATCAGGATGGCCTGGTCGCCGTCGGTCTCCCGCACGCAGATGAGCTCATCCCCCTCGTCCAGGGTGATGCAGCGGATGCCCGCCTTGCGTGCAGTGTAGATGGAGGAGAGCTGGATGCGCTTGACGGTGCCGCTGCGGGTGACCATCACCAGATAGCGGTCCTCGGGGAATTCCCGCAGGTGGATCATGGCGGTGACCTTTTCATCCTGCTCGATGGGCAGCACATTGACCAGGTTGGTGCCCCGAGCGGTGCGGCCCGCCTCGGGGATCTGATAGCCCTTCTTGCGGTGGACCCTGCCCTTGTTGGTGAAAAAGAGAATGAAATCGTGGGTGGAGGCGGTGAACACGGTGTCCACATAGTCCTCCTCCTTGGTGGACATGGCGGTAATGCCCTTGCCGCCCCGGCGCTGGGCCTTGTAGGTGGAGGCGGCGGTGCGCTTGATGTAGCCGCCGGCGGTGAGGGTGAAGACGCACTCCTCCTCCTCGATGAGATCCTCGATGTCGATCTCGTCCTCCACGTCCTGGATCTCGGTCACCCGGTCGTCGCCGTACCTGTCCCGGATGGCGGTAAGCTCGTCCTTGAGCACGCCGCGGATCTTCTCCTCACTGGAGAGCAACTCATTGAAGTAGGCGATGCGCGCCTCCAGCTCCTTGTATTCGTTTTGCAGCTTCTCCTTCTCCAGCCCCTGGAGCCGCTTGAGCTGCATGTCCAGGATGGCCTGGGCCTGCACGTCGCTGAGGCCGAAGCGGTTCATCAGGTTCTCCTTGGCGTCGTCGTAGCTCTCCCGGATGGTCTGGATCACCGCGTCGATGTTGTCCTCGGCAATGAGCAGGCCCTCCAGCAGATGGGCCCGCTCCTGGGCCTTGCGCAGATCGTAGCGGGTGCGGCGGACGATGACCTCCTCCTGGAAGGCGATGTACTCGTCCAGGATGTGGCGCAGGGAGAGAATCTTGGGCTGGGGCTGGCCGCCGGACTGCACCAGGGCCAGCATATTGATGGCGAAGGTGGTCTGGAGCTGGGTCTGTGCAAACAGGCGGTTGAGCACCACCTGGGGATTGGCGTCCCGCTTGAGCTCGATGACCACCCGCATGCCGTTGCGGTCGGACTCATCCCGGATGTCGGAGATGCCCTCCAGCCGCTTGTCCTCCACCTGGTCGGCCATATTTTTGATGAGCATGCGCTTGTTGACCTGGTAGGGGATCTCGGTGACGATGATGCGGGTGCGGTTGTTGCCGAACTCCTCAAACTCGGTGCGGGCCCGGACGCACACCCGGCCCCGGCCGGTGGCGTAGGCCGCCCGGATGCCGGAGCGGCCCATGATGATCCCCCTAGTGGGGAAGTCGGGGCCCTTCACGTGCTCCATCAGGTCGGACAGCTCCGCCTCCGGGTTGTCCAGAACGCAGATTGTGGCATTGATCACTTCCCGCAGGTTGTGGGGCGGAATATTGGTGGCCATGCCCACGGCGATGCCGGAGGAGCCGTTGACCAGCAGATTGGGGAACCGGGAGGGCAGTACCCGGGGTTCCTTCCGGCTCTCGTCGAAGTTCGGGTCCCAGTCCACCGTGTCCTTCTCGATCTCCCGCAGCATCTCGTCGGAGATCTTGGCCATGCGGGCCTCAGTGTAACGGTAGGCGGCCGGGGGATCGCCGTCGATGGAGCCGAAGTTTCCGTGGCCGTCCACCAGGGGGTAGCGCATGGAGAAATCCTGAGCCAGGCGCACCAGGGCGTCGTACACCGAAGCGTCGCCATGGGGGTGGTAGCGGCCCAGCACGTCGCCCACGCAGGTGGCCGACTTCTTGAAGGGCTTGTCCGCGGTCAGGTTGTCCTCATACATGGCGTAGAGAATGCGCCGGTGGACCGGCTTCAGGCCGTCCCGCACGTCGGGCAGCGCCCGGCCCACGATGACGCTCATAGCGTACTCGATGTAGCTCTGCTCCATCTCGTGCACCAGATAGGAGGTCTCTATCTTCTGGTCTGGAAACCGGATTTCCTCCGGATCATACTGTGGCTTTTTACTCATGTATCTGCCTCACAATCTTCGTGATAGGGTGGTTCACGGCGGGCGGCCGCACGGGCCGCCCCCACAAATTGCGGGTGGGCGTTTCGCTGTTCCCGGCGATTTTTTTCTTTGTAGGGCGGATGCCTTCCTCCGCCCGTTTTTCGTTGTCTGGGCGGCACCGGAACGTCGGGCCGATGTGGGCATCGGCCCCTACGATACGCGTTCCGGGCACGTTGTCCGTTCCCCAATCCCTTAATAGTCCAGGTTGACGGCGTACTTGGCGTTACGCTCGATGAACTCCTTGCGGGGCTCCACCTTCTCCCCCATGAGGACGGTGAAGGTCTGGTCGGCCCGGACAGCGTCGTCCAGCTCGATGCGCTTGAGGGTGCGCCGCTCCGGGTCCATGGTGGTCTCCCACAGCTCATGGGGGTTCATCTCACCCAGGCCCTTGAACCGGGAGATGTCCACCTTGGCGTTTGGATTGTCCCCCCGCAGCTCGGCGGAGATGGCGTCCCGCTCCTCCTCGGAGAAGGCCAGGCGGGTGGTCTTGCCGCGGCTGAGCTTGAACAGGGGGGGCACGGCGGCGTAGACATAGCCATGCTCAATGAGGGGCCGCATGAAGCGGAAAAAGAAGGTGAGCAGGAGCGTGCGGATGTGGGAGCCGTCCACGTCGGCATCGGCCATGATGATGACCTTGTGGTAGCGCAGCTTCTCTAGATCGAAGTCGTCCCCGATGCCCGCGCCCAGGGCGGTGATGACGGGGGTGAGCTTGTCGTTGCCGTAGACCTTGTCGGCCCGGGCCTTCTCCACGTTGAGCATCTTGCCCCACAGGGGGAGGATGGCCTGGAAGCGGGAGTCCCGGCCCTGGGTGGCCGAGCCGCCGGCGGAGTCGCCCTCGACGATGTAGAGCTCGGTGAGCTCCGGGTTGACCTCGTTGCAGTCCCGCAGCTTGTCCGGCATAGCGGCTCCGCCCAGGGCGGTCTTGCGGCGGATGGACTCGCGGGCCTTGCGGGCGGCCTCCCGGGCCCGGTTAGCCATGAGGGCCTTGTCCAGAATGGCGCGGCCCACCGCCGGGTTCTCCTCCAGATACTCGGAGAGCTTGTCGGTGACAATGTTGTTGACCAGGGTGCGGATCTCGCTGTTGCCCAGCTTGGCCTTGGTCTGGCCCTCGAACTGGGCCTCGGTCAGCTTGACGGAGATGACGCAGGCGATGCCCTCCCGGCAGTCCTCGCCGGACACCTTTTCATCGTCCTTGAGAATCTTCATCTTCTTGCCGTAATTATTGAGCACCGTGGTCAGGGCCCGCTTGAAGCCCTCCTCGTGCATGCCGCCCTCCGGGGTGTGGACGTTGTTGGCGAAGGAGACGATGTTCTCGCTGTACCCGTCGTTGTACTGGAAGGCCACCTCCGCCATAGCGTCGTCCTTCTGTCCCGCCATGTAGACCACATCGGGGTGGACCGGGTCCTTGGACTGGTTGAGGAAGGACACAAACTCCCGGATGCCGCCGGCGTAGTGCATGGTGTCCTCCTGCTCCCGGCCGGGGCGCTCGTCCACGGTGTGGATGCGCAGGCCGGCGTTGAGGAAGGCCTCCTCCCGCATGCGGGTGTGGAGGGTGTCGTAGCTGTACTCGGTGATCTCAAACATCTCGGGGTCGGGCTTGAACACCACCTCGGTGCCGTGGCGGTCTGTGTCACCCACCACCTGCATGGGCTGGGTCACCTTGCCCCGGGAGAACTTCATCTCGTAGACCTTGCCCTCCTTGTGAACCCGCACTTCCAGCCACTCGGACAGGGCGTTTACCACGCTGGCGCCCACACCGTGGAGGCCGCCGGACACCTTATAGCCGCCGCCGCCGAATTTGCCGCCGGCGTGGAGGATCGTGAACACCACCTCCAGGGCGGGCAGGCCGGTCTGGGGCTGGATATCCACGGGAATGCCGCGGCCGTTGTCGATGACGGTGATGATGTCCCCCTCTCCGATCTTGACGGTAATCTCGTCGCAGTAGCCGGCCAGGGCCTCGTCGATGGAGTTGTCCACGATCTCGTACACCAGGTGGTGCAGGCCGCTCTCCGACGTGGAGCCGATATACATGCCGGGGCGCTTGCGGACGGCCTCCAGGCCCTCCAGCACCTGGATCTCAGAGCCGCCGTACTCGTGCTCCACCTGGGTAGTGCTGTTCTCGAATTCTTCAGACATTTGAAAACCTCCATTGGGATATCCGGGCGGCCAGGGGCCGCCCCTGCGGCCCCGCCGCAGGAGCCGCCTCCGGCGGCCCGTTTGGGTTGTTTATTCGAAGCTGTTGTTCTCCGCCCGCCGGAGCAGCGTGGCGGTGGACAACTGGGAGAGATAGACGGTGGCCTCCCCGCCCGCCGGGCGGCAGAGGACAAACGACTTGGGCAGATCCTCGGCCACATTGACTACCTGCCCAGCCTGCTCGGCCCGCTCCAGGAACCTGCGGGTCAGGTGGGAGGCGCTGGTGTTGTCCAGATCAAAGAGGGCGAGCACGTCCCGGTAGGGTACCACAACGCCCTGGCCCAGATGCAGATACATTCAGCGCGCCCCCTTATCCTTCACCACCCGCGGGCCCCACAGCCGTTTCCACAGCCGCCAGCCCGCCAGCAGGCCCAGCAGGGCAAACAGCGCCGGCAATCCCGGCACAAAGAGCAGTTGGGTCAGCGGAGACTGGTCGGACTCCCAAACTCCGGCCCGCCCCACAGCCACCGCAGCCGTCAGCGCGACGGCCGCCGCCGGGGGAAGCAGCTTCCACCAACGCCGCCGGGTCAGCCGGCACACCAGATATTCTGCAATCAGCCCCGCCAGAAAGGGCAGCGCACAAAAGATACCGATAATAATGGGCATATGCTTCTCCTTGGATGCGTCCATGTGTGGAATGAAGGATTGCACGGGCCGCCGTTATCCCGCCCTATATGGGCAGGGGGTACGGACACCTTCCCCTATGGCTTCAGCGCCCCGCCGTGAATGTGGAAGACCTTCCCCTCCTCCAGACCCTCCAGCCGGGCGTCCTCGCAGCAGGTGATGAACACCTGCCCGCCGTTGATGCGCCGGAGCACGAACTCCTGCCGCCGGGCGTCCAGCTCGCTGAGCACATCGTCCAGCAGCAGCACCGGCCACTCGCCGGTCTCCTGATAAAAGATCTCCCGGGAGGCCAGCTTGAGGGACAGCGCCGCGGTGCGGGTCTGCCCCTGGGAGGCGAAGGTCTTGGCGCTCATGCCGTTCAGCTCCACGGTGAGATCGTCCTTGTGGGGGCCGGAGAGGCACTGGCGGGACTCCAGCTCCGCCTTCCGGTGGCTCTCCTGATGGGCCAGGAGCTGGGGGAGGATGCTCCGGGGGCTGTCCTCCGGGTCGGTGACGGTGGATACCGTCTCATAGGCCAGGCCCAGCTTCTCCCGCCCGCCGGAAAAGTCCAGATGGATGGGGGGTGTCACCTCCCGCAGGCGCTTGACGAAGTGGGCCCGGTAGTGGATCAGCAGGGCCCCGGTCTGGGCCATGCGCAGGTTGAACTCGTCCAGGGTGTCCAGCAGGGAGGGGTGCTCCTCCCAGTCCCGGAGTATGCGGACCTTATGCTCGTAGAGGCGGCGATACTCCGCCAGGGCCTCGGCGTACTTGGGCCGGAGCTGGCAGATACACCCGTCCAGGAACCGCCGCCGGGTAGCCGCTCCCTCCCGGATGAGGTAGAGGTCCTCCGGGCAGAAGAGCACGGTGTTGAGCACGCCGGACAGCTCCCCGGCGGACTTGAGGCGCACCCCGTTGGAGTAGAGCTGCCGCCGCACCCCCCGGCCCAGACGGGCCTCCAGGGTGAAGTCCCGCCCACGGGCGGATACCTCCGCCTTCACAAAAGCATGGTCCACGCCGAACTGGATGAGCTCCCGGTCGTACCGGGCCCGGTGGGAGGAGGCGGTGGACAGATAGGCCACCGCCTCCAGCAGATTGGTCTTTCCCTGGGCGTTCTCGCCGTAGATGACGTTGACCTCCGGGGAAAAACGGGCGTCAAGGTGGACGTAGTTGCGAAAAAAATCCAGGGCAATGGAGTGGACAATCATACCACTTTCAGTATCACGCCGTCCAGCGAAACGGTGTCGCCTGGGCGGATTTTCCGGCCCCGCATGGTGCAGGTCTCGCCGTTGACCAGCACCTCGCCGTCCTGTATACGCTCCTTGGCCTCCCCGCCGGTGCCCGTCAGCCCCTCAAACTTGAGCAGGGCGTCCAGCTTGATGAATTCCGTGGTGATTTTGACTTGCCGTTGTTCCATAGTCTGTTCCTCTCTCAGTCAGGGATAATGAGGGCCTCCAGCCGCCGGTAGACCTCCGGCAGGGCCTTTTTCAGCGCCACCGGCCGGCCCTTGGCCCGGTCATAGAAGAAGTGGCCGGAGGTGCCCTCCGCCTTCAGCTCCCCGGTGGACGCCTCCCGCATCTCGTAGCCCAGCTCCAGCTTGGCCGGGGACAGGCGGCGGATGAATACCGTGATGGCCAGCTCCTCGCCGAAGCGGGTCATGGCCCGGTATTTGCAGGAAATGTCCGTCAGGGCGAAGTCGATACCCGCCTCCACCGCCCTGGCGTAGGGGAAGCCGAGCTGATCCATAAAATCGGTGCGGGCCTCCTCCATCCAGCGGACGTAATTGCCGTGCCAGATGATGCTCATGCCGTCGGTCTCGTAGAACTGGGGCCGGCGAAGGTAGGGCTTGATCTCCATGCTCACTCGCCCGCCTTCAGCCGCACGGGCAGCACCATGTAGAGGAAGTTCTCCTCCCCCTCGGTGGGCAGGATGACGCAGGGGGACACGCCGGTGGTCAGCTCCAGCCGCACTTTGTCCGCCGGGGCGGCCTTGAGGGCGTCCATCAGGTACTTGTTGTTGAAGCCGATCTCCAGCCCGCCGCCGTCGCCGCTGAGGGGGCACTCGTCATAGGCGTCGCCAATGGCGGTTTTGGTGGAGATTTTCAGCAGATTGCTGTCAAATACGCAGCGCAGGGGACTTTTCAGCTTGTCGCTGATGATGAGGGACACGCGGTCGATGGAGGAGAGCAGGGCGCGGGTGTCACCCTCCACATGAATGGTGTTGTTGCGGGGGATGGCCTGGCGGTAGGCCAGGAATTCGCCCTCCAGCCGGCGGGACACCAGCATGGTGTCCCCCACCTTGAACATCACGTGGCGGGCGCCCTGGGTGACGGAGGCCGGCTCGTCCACGTCGCTGCAAATTTTTTCCACTTCGGACAGGGCCGCGCCGGGCACTACGAAGGAGAAGGTCTCCGCTCCCTCCTTCTTGTCGATGGACTCGTGGCGGAGGGCCAGGCGGTAGCCGTCCACCGACACGATGGTCAGCCCCTCGCTGTCCACCTCAAACAGGGAGCCGGTGTGGATGGGGCGGCTTTCGTTGTCGCTGACGGCGAAAAGGGTTTGGCTGATCATGGCTTTTAGCCTGGATTGCGGTAGAATCAGGGAATTTTGGTATTCTACGGTGGGCAGCTCGGGAAATTCTTCCGGATCGGTGCCCAGAATGTTGAATTCGCTCATACCACACTTGATGTTGACCATATAGTTTTCTGATTGAAAGGTGACGATATCATCGGGCAGCTTGCGGACAATTTCACCAAATAGGCGTGCGCCCAGCACCAGAGTGCCCTCCTCCCGGATGTCGGCAGGGACAATGGTGCGGATGCCAGTCTCCAGGTTGTAGCCGGTGAGGCGGAGGTCGCTGCCGGCCTCCAGCAGAATCCCTTCCAGAGCGGGAATGGAGCTTTTGGGAGATACTGCTCTGGATGTGGTGGAGATGGCGGCCTGTAGCAGAGCTTTTTCGCAGGAAAATTTCATGATTGGTGACCTCCATTTTGTAGTGAGTGTGCGTGAATCCCCGGAGAAAGGGGAGAATGAGATCGTAATAGTAAGCCGTAGGGGAAAATGATGTGGAAAAACGGCGGAATCCGCTGGGGGGGAAGGGCTCCCGTTTCCACAGGGGGTGGGGATGTTTTTGTCGCCTTTCCACCGATGAGGACGAAGGGATGGATTTTTCCACACAGGGTTGTCCACATCTTCACAAAATACCGTGGAAATGTGGACAGAACGGTCAATTATTCGTAGCGGGCATTGATGTTGGCGTTGATGTCCTTGATAACCTCGGCAATCTCCGGGTTGGTCTTAGTCAGCTTCTCGATTCGGTCAATGGAGTGCATGACGGTGGTGTGGTCGCGGCCTTCGAACTCCTTGCCGATCTCCTTGAGGGAGAGGTTGGTCATGCGGCGGATCTGGTACATGGCGATCTGCCGGGCCAGGGCGGTGTCCTTGGTGCGGCCCTGCCCCCGGAGGGCGTCGGCGTCGATGTTGTAGAACTTGCTCACCTCGTCGATGATGATGTCCGGCGAGGGCAGGAAGTCGGCCTTGTCCTTGAACATGTCCCGCACCGCCCGGGTTACGGTGTCCACGTCCACGCTCTCCCCCATCAGCTCCTGGAAGGCAAGGATTTTGTTGACCGTGCCCTCGATCTGCCGCACGTTGGAGGTGATGTTCTCCGCGATATACTGGAGCACCGGGTCGGGCAGGTTCATGCCGCGCCGGATGGCCTTGTTTTTGATGATGGCCACCCGGGTCTCGTAGTCGGGCGGCTGGATGTCCACGGGCAGGCCCCACTCGAACCGGGTGCGCAGCCGGTCGTCCAGCCGCAGCATCTCCTTGGGCGGCCGGTCGGCGGTGAACACGATCTGTCGGCCTGCTTCGTACAGGGTGTTGAAGGTGTGGAACATCTCCTCCTGGGTGGACTCGCGGCCGGCGATGAACTGCACGTCGTCCATGAGGAATACGTCCGCCGAGCGGTACTTCTCCCGAAATTCGGGGTTGCGCCCCTCACGGATGGCCTGGATGAGCTCGTTGGTGAAGGAGTCGCCCTTAATATAGACGATCCGGTAGTCCGGGTGGTTCTGGTGGATCTTGTGGGCGATGGCGTACAGCAGGTGGGTCTTGCCCAGGCCGGACTCGCCGTAGATGAACAGGGGGTTGTAGGTCTGGGCGGGCCGCTCGGCCACCGCCTGGGCCGCCGCGTGGGCGAATTTGTTGGACGCGCCCACCACGAACCGCTCAAAGGTGTACTCCTCGGTGCCCGGCAGAAAGACATCGTCGGTTTTTTTCTTGCCGAAGTCCTCCAGCTCGCCCTCTCCCAGGACTACCACCTCGAAGTCGGCGGAGAAGAGCTCGTGGAGCGCCTTCTGGATCACGGGCAGATAGCGGGCCATGATGATGTCCCGCTTGAAGTTGGAGGGGGTGTGGAGCACAAACCGGTTGGCGTCCAGCGCCACGGGGGTGGCGTCGTCAAACCAGGTGTTGATCGTGGTGGCGGTCATATCCCCCTCCATGAGGGAGAGCACCTTGGGCCAGATATCGGCCGGGAAATTCACGGAAAGACCACCTCTTTCGGAAAATATCAATAGCACTTTATTATACCAAAAAATTGCCTTAAAAGCAACGTATACTACTAAAAAAAGAATCTCTTTTTTTAAAGATTTCTCCACCGGGCCGGGATCGGCGCTGCTTCCCCGTTACCTGCTTGGGACTGGGGGCTGCGGCCCCGGAACCCCATGGAGCCGGGCGGCGGTACGTTGTACGATGGCGGCAAGACTTGAAGGCGGTTGCGGCCCGTATCGGCCGGCGCGTGTCGATGCTTTGCCTGACGGCCCCGGCGGATTACCCACCCAATTTGGCGGCATGTGCGCTGTACTTGCCTGGGCAACGCCACCCCGGACTGCGGTGCGCCGGACTTGCCGCGGTCCCTGTTCCCCGCTCTGCCGGAAATGCCGCCGGGCTCCGCCCGGCCTGTTTTTTACCTCTATGGTCCCCTATGCGCCTACCCTCCGCGCTTCTCTGTCACGCTGCGGCTGCTGCGCGACGCCACACTGCTTACCCCTCCGCGAAAAACACCTTGCGCCTGCGGCGCAACTGCTTTTTCGTCTGCGGGGTGCGCTGTGCGGCTGCTCCGCCCGCCTCCGCGCTTCTGCGTAGGGGCGGCCCTAGTGGCCGCCCGGCCGAAGCCTGGGACGGGGAGGAAAGAGGCGGGCGGGGACAAGTCCCGCCCCTACGGGTGAGTGTTGGCCGAGCGGGCCCAATGGGCACAAGATGTAGTACCCGGCGCGGAAGCAGGCCCAAACCGCAAAAAAGATTGCAAAAATGGTGTTGACAGGCTATTTTGAGATAGGCTATAATATCATCTGCATCGTGCAGGCCTGCACGGTGTAAAGCAGTTTACTTTGACGACCGCAGCCGGAAGGCTGTTGTGGTGGGCGGCCCTGCCGCCGGATTACAGTACAGGAGGTGTACCGACATGGTCCGTACCTATCAGCCCAAGAAGCGCCAGCGCTCCAAGGAGCACGGGTTCCGTAAGCGTATGCGTACCGCCAACGGCCGCAAGGTCCTGGCTCGCCGCCGCGCGAAGGGCCGCGCCCGTCTGACCCACTAATGGGTCCGCGAATGGAATAGGGCTTTCAGAAGGGGCGGGGGAGTTTTCCCACCGCCCCTGCGCAGCATACGGAGAAATCGAGGAGGCGGCAGGCGTGGAGCACACCGTTTCGCTGAAACTCAATCACGTGTTCCGCCGCCTGTACGGAAGGGGAAAGAGCGCGGTGAATCCGTGCCTGGCCGTCTACTGCCGGAAGAACAACCTGGGCTACAGCCGCCTGGGTCTGACGGTGGGGGTCAAGCTGGGCAAGGCCGTGGTGCGCAACCGCACCCGCCGCCGAATCAAAGAGGCCTACCGCATCCATGAGGGGGCTTTTTTCCCCGGCTACGACATCGTGGTGGTGGCCCGGGTGCGGGCCGCCCACAGCCGTTACCGGGAGTTGGAGCGCTCGCTCCTGTCTCTGGCGGACAAGCTCGGCCTGCTCCGGAAGGAGGGGGCCTGATTGAAGCGCCTGCTTCTGGCCTTGATCCGGGGCTACCGCACGTACATCTCTCCCTCCCGTCCCCCCTGCTGCCGGTTTATCCCCACCTGCTCGGCCTATGCCCTGGAGGCGGTGGAGAAATACGGGGCGTGGAAGGGGGGCTTTCTCGCCCTGCGCCGTATCCTCAAATGTCAGCCCCTCCACAAGCAGGTTTCCATTGAGTACGATCCGGTCCCGTAAGGGGCTCAAACTGAACTTGGAGGCGCGCAAATGGATTTTGCACAGATTATCCTCTCCCCCTTTGTGTGGCTGCTGACCTTCTTTTACAATTTTTTCGGCAGTTACGGCATCGCATTGATCTTATTCGCGGTCGTTGTCAAGCTTATCCTGTTCCCGTTTGCGCTGAAGGGCAAGCGGAGCATGATTCAGATGAACATGCTTCAGGGCAAGATGCAGAAGCTGCAGAAGCAGTACGGCAGAGACCGTGAGCGCTATAATCTGGAGGTCCAGAAGCTTTATGAGCGGGAGAAGGTCAACCCAATGGGCGGCTGCCTGTGGTCTTTTCTCCCTCTGCTGATTCTGATTCCCCTGTACGCCATCATCCGCCAGCCCATCAAGTATATGATGGGCATCAACGATGTGGAGATACTCAACCAGATTGCCCAGGTGGTGGACTGGAACTCCATTGCGGTGAGCAACGGCTGGATCAAGGAGGCCGGCGAAGCTTTCTCCAATGTGGGCTATAACCAGCTTTACCTGTCCTCCCTGATCACCCCGGAAAACCTGGAGGCGGTCAAGGCCGCTGTTGGCGAGGTGGGCAGCCGGATTTTCGCCGTCAACTTTGATTTCCTGGGCCTGGTGGATCTGGCCCGTATTCCAACTCTGAAATTCTGGACCGTGGCGGGCGGCTTCGCCCTGTTCCTGCTGCCCGTGGTGTCCGCCGGCTCCAGCCTGGTGTTTTCCTTCATCTCCATGAAGACCAACGCCGTCAACCAACAGGCCGCCCAGGCGGGGAACAACGCCAGCATGAAGTCCATGATGATTATTTCCCCCCTGATTTCCCTGTGGATCGGCTTCTCCATGCCCGCCGCCCTGTGTCTGTACTGGATTGCCCAGAACCTGCTGAGCATGGTGCAGGAGTTCATCTGCGGCAAGCTGCTCAAAAAGGACTACGAGAAGGCCGCCGCCGCCCGGGCCGAGCAGGAGCGCCTGGAGAAGGAGGAGGAGAAGGAGGAGCGCCGCCGCAAGGCCGAGGAGCGCGCCCGCCGGATCGAGGAGGCCAAGCTCAACAAGGGCAAGAAAAAGAAGACCGAGAAGAAGCACGACGAGGACGAGGACAAGATCCCCGGCTCCGTCAAGGAGCACAGCCGCGTGGGCCTGCGCCAGTATGCCCGCGGACGGGCCTACGACCCCTACCGCTACAGCGAGGAGGGTCCCACCGCCTACCCCGGAGAGGCCCCCATCTTCCCGCCCAGATCTGACTCCCGCGCGCTGAAGCGGGAGGCCCATGAGATCGAGGAGGAGCTGCGGGAGATCCACACCGACGAGGCCATTGAGGACGCCATTCTGGAGGAAAAGGCCCTGGAGGCCCCTGTCCAGGAGGAGACGGAGGTTGTCTCCGCCGGGGAGGAGTCCGAGGCTGAGGACGACACCGACAAGACAAAGGAATAACGGCCCTGCCGTGGATTCATAAGGAGAGATGCCCATTATGCTGAAATGGATCGAGAGCACCGGCAAGAGCGAGGAGGCCGCCATCGAGGCCGCCCTGCAGAAGCTGGGCATGGACCGGGATGAGGTCTCCGTGGAGATTCTGGAGCGGGCCAAGTCCGGATTTTTAGGCATCGGGAGCTGCCCGGCCAAGGTCAAGGTGAGCTATGAGGCCCCCGACGAGCCGGAGGAGCGCCCCACTCCGGCGGAAGTTACCCCTGCCGAGGCGGAGCTGGTCAAGGCGGCGGAGCCCGCCGTCCGGGAGGAGGCCCCTTCCCCCGCCGCCCCCGTGGCCGAGGGGGAGAAGGCGGAGCGCATCGACGCCTTTCTCACCGGCCTGCTGGCCCAGATGGGGGCCGAGGCCAGACCCGTCATCCGGATGGATGAAAACGGAACCTATCAGGTGGAGCTGGTGGGCCGGGAGCTGGGCGGCCTGATCGGCCGCCGGGGCGAGACCCTGGACGCCATCCAGCAGCTCACCGGCTACGCCGTCAACCACGGCCAGTCCAAGCGGGTCCGTATTCATGTGGACGCCGAGGGCTACCGGGCCAAGCGGGAGGAGTCCCTGGTCCGCCTGGCCCAGAAGGTGGCCGGTAAGGTGGTCAAATACCGCCGCAACGTCACCCTGGAGCCCATGAACGCCTATGAGCGCCATGTGATCCACACCGCCCTCCAGGAGACCCCGGACATCACCACCTACTCCATCGGCACTGAGCCCAACCGCCGCACGGTGGTGGCGTACAGCCGGGGCGAGCACCGCTGACTCAGAGAGAGCGGCGCTTTGCGGAGACAGTTATGACAAATGGAAAGGGCGCCCGTCGGGGCGCCCTTTTTCCACAAGCGAGGAAGTATGTGTGAATAAAACGGAACTGCTGAATAAGCTGGCCCGGGACAACGGGGAGCGGCTGCTCCTGGCCCGGGCGCTGGACAAGCTGGAGCTGGCCCGGCAGCGGAACATACCGGCCTGTACCGGCTTTTTATCCCCACAGGAGCGGGTGAGTGTGGAAAACCTGCTCAACGCCTGCGGCCATCCCCGCCACCTCTTCTTCGGCGGGTACGAGGGAGCGGAGCGCACCGTGTGCGCCTTCCTGCCCGACTGGCAGGAGGCGGAGGACTGGCAGGGGGACGGGGAGAGCTGTCCCGTCCGCGCCCTGCGGTGCACCTGGAGCGGCGGCCAGAAGCTCACCCACCGGGATTTCCTCGGCTCCATCCTTGGCCTGGGGCTGGACCGGGAGAAGGTGGGCGATCTGCTGGTGGCCGACGGGCGCTGCGACGTGCTGGCGCTGGAGGAGGTCGCCGACTTTCTGGTATTCCACATGGAGCAGGCGGGGCGTGTAAAACTCAAGTGTTCCCCTCTGCCCCTGGACCGGCTGGAGCCCCCGGCGGTGGAGACCAGAACCATCCGGGACACCGTAAGCTCCCTGCGGCTGGACGCGGTGGCCGCCTCCGGCTTCTCCCTGTCCCGGGGCAAGGCCGCCGACCTGATCGCCTCCGGCCGGGTACAGCTCAACCACCGGGAATGTGTCAAGCCCGACCACGCCGTGGCCCAGGGGGACGTGCTGAGCTGCCGGGGGCTGGGCAAGTGCGTGCTCACAGAGGTGGGCGGCCCGTCCAAAAAGGGGCGTATTCTCATCGTATTGGAGCGGTATGTATAATGGAACAGGCAAAAATCGATCGGATCAATGCCCTGGCCAAAAAGGCCAAAAGCCCCGAGGGCCTCACCCCAGAGGAGACGGCGGAGCGGGACCGGCTGCGGCAGGAGTATATCGCCGCCTACCGGGCCAGCCTGGTGAGCCAGTTGGAAAACACCTATATCGTGGAGCCCGACGGCACCAAGCATAAGCTGGGGAAAAAGCCGTGAAAAAAGGCCGCCCCTCCGTTGGGAGGGGCGGCCTTTCCGGTACATCGGAGGTCAAAAAACACGTACCACAATCCACGTGCCCAGGGCGAGCTGCACCAGCAGCAGGGCGGGCAGGCCGTACCTGAAATACCAGTGGCGGGTCTTGTGCCGAAAGGTCCACATGCCCAGGAGGGCCCCCGGCGTGCCGCCCAGCAGGGCTACGCAGAAGAAGGCCCTCTCGGGCACCCGCCAGCGGTCGTGCCTGGCCTTCCACTTGTCCACACCCATGAGGACAAAGTCCAGGAGGCTGGCGCACAGCACCCAGAGCAGAAAATACTTCATGCCGGGTCCCCCAGGGCGGCCACAAAGCCGCCCCGCCGCTTGGTGGTCTCGTACCAGAGCCTTAGATCGATGCGCAGTGCGCTGCCGCTGTCCAGAATGACCGCCGTGGTGTCCTCCAGAGCGGTGATGGTGACCCAGTGCCAGTAATCCAGCTCCTTCACCCTGCCGTTGTGGAGGTTGAGGAAGGCCACGGGACAGTCCCGCTCCAGGGCGCGGCGGACAAAGGCCTCGGCCTGCTCATAGGGCGGGCGCTTGGTGCGGGCGGAGGGGAATACGAACAGGCCGGGGGTCAGGGTGAGGCCCCGGGCGGCGGCAAAGGAGGCCATGCCCTCTGCCATCTGCTCCGGCCGGTTGAGACCGTGGGAAACAGGGGTCACGTGCTCCCACACCCGGCACATCAGGCCGGTGAAGGAGGCGCGGTCCATGGCCCCCTCCGGGTAGAGGGGGGCCAGCTCCGGCCGGGTCCGGGCCAGATAGGAGAGGATGACGGCGGCGGCGGTGGGGCCGCAGCCCGCCCGCTGCTGCCACAGATCGGGAAACCAGTCCTGATCCGCCCCGTGGGTCACGGCCCCGTCAGGGCCGGTGATATCCATCCACGCGGGATGGGCGATGGAAACATGCGCGCTCAAGGTCACATCTGCCTTTCTTTTTGGGTTGACTGTGCCCAGTATAACACCCGCCGCCCGGCCCGTCAAAGGTTGTCTTTCCCCCGGGAGCGTGCTATACTGTCCGGGTACGAAACAAAAAGGAGTGTACCGCCATGTCCCAGCTCTCTCTCACCGAGGGAAATGTCAGGCGGGCGTTAAGCCGCTTTGCCATACCCTTCCTCGGTGCTTCCCTGCTGCAATTTCTGTACGGCGCGGTGGACCTGATCGTGGTGGGACAGTTTGCCGACCAGGCGGGCATAGCTGCCGTGTCCACCGGCAGCCAGGTCATGCAGGCGGTGACCAATTTTATTATCGGCCTGTCCACCGGCGGTACGGTGCTGGTGGGGCAGTACCTGGGCGCCCGGCGGGGGGAGGACGTAAACCGGGCCATCGGCACCCTGTTTTCCCTCTTTGCCCTCATCGCCGTGGTCCTGGCGGCCGCCTTCGCCCTGTCCACCAACGCCATTGTGGCGCTGATGCAGGTGCCCGCCGCGGCGGTGGGACCCGCCCGGCAGTACCTGTTTATCTGCGCCTGCGGCCTGGTGTTCATCACCGGATACAATATGGTCAGCGGCGTGCTCCGGGGCCTGGGGGACTCCAAGCGGCCCATGTACTTCGTGCTGGTGGCCTGCATCATCAACATCGTGGGGGATCTTCTGCTGGTGGGAGTGTTCGGCCTGGGGGCGGCGGGGGCCGCCCTCGCCACCGTGGCTGCCCAGGGGGTGAGCCTGGCCCTGGCCCTGGCGGTACTCCGCCGCCGGGACTTCCCCTTTGATTTTAAGCGGCGTTCCTTTCGGATTCAGGGGGACAAGGCGGCCCGCATCCTCCGCCTGGGCCTGCCTGTGGCGGTGCAGAATGTGCTGGTTACCCTCTCTTTTCTTATCATCACCGCCATTGTAAACCACATGGATGTTCTGGCCCAATCCGCCGCTGTGGGCCTGGTAGAGCGCATCACCGGCTTTATCATGCTCTTCCCCATCGCCTTCCAGTCGGCTATTTCCGCCATGACCGCCCAGAATATGGGTGCGGGCCGCCCCGACCGGGCCCGGCAGGGGCTGAAATACGGTATCCTGTTTTGTCTGGCGGCCGACATCGCCATGTTTGTCCTGGTTCAGCTTGTCCCGGGGCTGGCCATGCGGCTGTTCACCCCCGATGCCGAGGTGATCTACCACGGGGTGCTCTACCTGCGCACCTACAGCATCGACTGCATTCTGGTCACCTTTGTGTTCACCCTCAACGGTTTTTACAGCGGCTGCGGCCGCACCGGCTTCACCCTGTTCAACAGTTTGGCATCCACCTTCCTGGTACGGGTACCGGCGGTATTTTTCATCAGCCTGCTCCCCGGTGTCACTCTGCTGCACATCGGTGTGGCCGCGCCGGCGGCCTCCGCCATCCAGGTGCTCCTCCAGCTCCTCTACTTCCGCACCGGCCGGTGGAACCACTCGGTTCTGGGGGAGGCGCAGACATGACCGCCGAAGTGCTGGCCTTCCTGGGAGGCGCTCCGGGCCCCATTTCCCTCTTTGAGGCATGGGAGGAGGCCGTCCTGGCCTGCGGGGAGAGCGCCATGAAGGTGTCCAAAACCCAGATTTCCTGGGGAAACCCCCTTCAGTTCGCCGTTCTCTCCCAGCCCCGGCGGGCTGCCCAGCGGCGGGCCGGGGCTCTGATGGCTACCCTGGGGCTGGGCCGCCGGGTGGAGCACCCCCGCATCCTCCAGGCCGTGGAGCCCTATCCCGGCCGCTGGACCCACCATCTGCTCCTGACCGCGCCGGAGGACGTGGACGGGCTGCTGGCGGCCTGGCTGGCCGAGGCCTACCGCTTTGCCAGGGAAAAACAGAGGCGCGCCTGATCCCAGGCGCGCCTCTGTGCGATTGGCAATAAACCCTCCTGCTAAAACGTTCGGAGGGAGGGATAGTGTGAAAGGGAACCGTCAGGGTTCCCTTTCGCGTTTTATCAAACAACTTTATGAAACTTCAAAAAAGTTTCATAAAGTTCAGCAGCCTGTCGAAAAAACTTTTTCGACAGGCTGGCAGAGGCGCGCCTGATTTCAGGCGCGCCTCTGTTTGGATATGTCAGGGACGCAGGCCGCTGCCGCCCTGCATGGTGATGGTCTCGCCGGAGATATACTTGGCATCCTCTGAGCACAGGAACACAGCGGTGCGGCCGATGTCCTTCTCCGGGTCGCCGAAGCGGCCGGCGGGGATACCCTTGATGGTCTGCTCGTATACCGCCGGATACTCCTCCCGCCACTTCTTGAGGGCGTCGGTCATCACCAGGGGGCAAATGAGGTTGCAGTTGATGCCGTCGGGGCCCCACTCGGTGGCGGCCACACGGGTCATGCCCCGGATGCCCTCCTTAGCTGCGGCGTAGGAGGACTGGCCGGGCTTGCCGAACAGGCCCGCGCCGGAGGCAAAGTTGACCACGGAGCCCTTCGTCTCCTTCAGGTAGGGGTAGCAGTGCTTCATATAGAAGAAGGCGGCGTACAGGCCGGAGTAGATGGCCTGATCAAACTGCTCCTTGGTGTGCTCGGCCAGGGGGACGCCGGAGGCCGAGTTCTGGGCGTTGTTGATCAAAAAGTCGATGCGGCCCAAGGTGTCCGCCGCCTGCTTCACCACGGCCGCCACCTGCTCCTCCACGCCGCCATCGGCCTGGCAGGCCAGCACCTTCACGCCGTAGAGCCGCTCCAGCTCCTCCTTGGCGTCGTCCAGCTTCTTGGTGTTCCGGCCGGTGATGACCAGATTGCAGCCCTCCTTGGCGAAGGCGGTGGACAGGCCGTAGCCGATGCCGCCGCCCTTGCCGCCGCCGGTGATAATCGCTACTCTGCCGTCAAACTTACCCATATCGTCTCCTCCTTGAACTTTTTAGTTTTATTTTGATACTATTTGTATCATACTCCTTTCGACGGCGGATTGCAAGAGAAAACTACCTCTATACGGCGGTTTTAGGGAACATATGTTTGCATTTTAACCCAGGCTATGCTATACTGGCTTGGGAGTATACCAATAAGGAGGGTCTGCCATGAAAACGCTCTCGCCCAAGCAACAGCAGATCTATGACTATATCGTTTCCTTCTCCGGCCTCCACGGCTATCCCCCCTCGGTGCGGGAGATCGGGGAGTATGTGGGGCTCAAGTCCCCCTCCACTGTCCACTTCCACCTGAAGGGGCTGGAGGCGGCGGGGCTGATCACCAAGGCCGAGGGAAAGACCCGTGCCATTACCATCAGCGGCCCACACCCGGGCGCGCCGGAGCCGGCGGGAGAGGAGCCCGACCAGGTGCCTGTGGTGGGCAGTGTGGCCGCCGGAGCCCCCATTCTGGCCCAGGAGTGCATTGAGGACTATCTGACCTTTGACACCGGAGGACTGACAGGGGAGCACTTCGCCCTGCGGGTACGGGGGGAGTCCATGAGGTACGCGGGTATCCTCCCCGGCGACCTGGTGGTGGTACACCAGCAGCAGGACGCCCGCAGCGGGGAGATCGTGGTGGCCCTCTTTGAGGATGAGGCCACGGTCAAGACCCTGCGCCGCAGGGACGGACACACCTGGCTTATGCCGGAAAACCCGGACTATGAGCCCATTGACGGCGACGGCTGTACCATTCTGGGCAAGGTGGTGGCCGTGGTGCGGAGGTACTGAGGTTGAGTCCTGTGCCGAAGCCCGGTTGGATGAAACAATGAATAAGGGATTATACTGCTCATGTCCGCCCGCAGGCGGAAGAAAGGAGCCTGACCGATGGGAAAGAACGACCGCTTTCAGATCATCTATACCCAGGGGATCACGGATATCACCCGTATCCTGCTGGACACCCGGACGGGGGTGCTCTACCTCCAGACGGTGAGCGGCTATGCCGGCGGCCTCACTCCCCTGCTGGACAGCGAGGGCAGGCCCATGAAATGGCTGCCGGAGGAGGGAGAGGCATGAGACTGGTTACCTGGAACGTCAACGGCCTGCGTGCATGCCTGGGCAAGGGCTTTCTGGACTTCTTCCAGCGGGTGGACGCCGACGTGGTCTGCCTCCAGGAGACCAAGCTCCAGCCCGACCAGATCGCGCTGGAGCTGCCCGGCTACCGGCTCTTCTGGAACAGCGCGGAAAAGAAGGGCTACTCGGGCACGGCGGTGTTCACCCGGGTGGAGCCCCTGTCCGTCACCTGCGGCATCGGTCTGGACGCGCACGACCACGAGGGCCGGGTCATCACCGCGGAGTTCGACGGCTTCTTCCTGGTCTGCTGCTACACCCCCAACGCCCAGAACGAGCTGGCCCGCATCGACTACCGGATGCAGTGGGAGGACGACTTCCGGGCCTACCTCATAGAGCTGGACAAAAAGAAGCCGGTGGTGCTGTGCGGCGATCTCAACGTGGCCCATGAGGAGATCGACCTGAAGAACCCCAAGAGCAACCGGGGCAACGCGGGCTTCTCCGACCAGGAGCGGGGCAAGATGACCGAGCTGCTCTCCAGCGGCTTTACCGACACCTTCCGCGCCCTCTACCCCGACCGGACGGGGGCGTACACCTGGTGGAGCTACCGCTTCAACGCCCGGAAGAACAACGCGGGGTGGCGCATCGACTACTTTATCGTGTCCGACCGCCTGCTTCCCCGGGTGAGGGACAACATCATCCACGCGGAGGTGGAGGGCAGCGACCACTGCCCCGTGGAGCTGGTGCTGGACTGATCATCCAAAACGAAGCCCCCGCCGGCGCGCGCCGGCGGGGGCCTTTTCTCTTGCCGCCCGTCACTCCTTCAGCCCCAGCAGCACCTGCCCCGCCGCCCGGGCAAAGAGCCGCGCCCCGGCCAGGGCCTCCTGAAGGGTGTTGCCGTGGGTGCCCACCTCCACCAGCAGAGAGCCGTTGGAGAGCTGCTGGTTGTACCGGGAGGAGCGCATGGTCATGGGCCGGGCCAGGGTGGGATAGAGGGTGTTCATGCTCTCCTGGATGCGGCAGGCCAGGGACAGGTTCTGCATCCAGTTGGGGTGTTCTCCCCCCTCGCTGGAGCCCAGCACCAGCATGACCTGGGCGGTGTCCACCCCGTCGATCCGGGTGACGGCCTTGTATACCGTGCCGTCCTCCCCCACCAGGGCGTCCCGGTGGACGTCCAGCACGATTTTGATGGAGGGATATTGCTCCAGGTACCGCTGTACCGCCTCGGCGGAGCGGTCATAGGCCCCGTTATACTTGGGGTAGTCGTATAGGGTGCGGTCGTGTACCACGGTGAGGCCCAGCTCGGTAAACACCCGCTCCATCTCGTCCCCCACCCGAACCACGTTGTAGTTTTCGTCCAGAGTGCGGGTGTTGTTGTCCGAGGGCTCGTAAATGTCGGTGCCGTCGGGCGTGTAGGCCTCGCTGCCGTGGGTGTGGACAATCAGAATCTGGGGTCCCTCCGCCGGGAGGGCAATGTTTACGGGGGCTGCCGCGGCGGCGGCCAGATCCACGTCCAGCCCGGTGCGGTTGTAGAGGTACAGGCTCCCGGACACCTCATAGCCCTGGGTGCTGGTGGGAACCAGGGTGCGGGCAATGATGTCCTCCGGCGCGGCAGTGGTCTCGGGAGGCGGCTCGCTGATGTCGTCGTGATCCTGGGCGGGCTGCCCGGCGGGCAGATCGGGGGTGGCGGGCGCAGAGCCGTCCAGATGGCCGGCCACGGCGTCCCCATTCCCCCGCAGCAGAGGAGACTGGTCCACCACCAGGCGGGCCCAGCCGCTCAGGCCGGACAGGGGACCGTCGTCCTCCGCTACTTGTCCCAGTTCTGCGGAGAGGGCGGCGGAGACAAAGCCGGGGTCCTGCCCCAGACTGCGGAAGGCATTGGCGGCGGAGCCTCCGCCGCTGCACACCAGCAGGGCCCATACCGCCAGGGTGGCCAGAAAGAGGGCGAGACTGCGGCGGAGCAGGCGGCCCCATTGAATTCTGGGCTTCATAGTTCATCATCCTTTGTAAGTAAGATGTCCCCCTCGGGGGCGGATATGGATCTCTATGCGCCCCACAGGGGGAATATGCCAGAGGGCCTGTCTTGACTTTTTCAGTCAATTCGATATAATGCTTTTACGATCGAATGCAGAGGGGGCGGTCCGGGTGGAGAGCCGCGGAGAGGTGCTCAACCAGTTTCTGGTGGAGGTGTTTGGCCAGATCCTGAAGGCGGAGGCCGCCTGCCTGGCCGGGAAAGACCTCTCCCTGCGGGAGCTGCACCTGATCGACGCCGTGTGCCGGGCGGTGGATCAGGGCGGGGACAACCGCTCCACCGCCATTGCCGCCGCCCTGGGGATCACAGCGGGCACCCTGACCTCCGCAGTAAACCTGCTGGAGAAAAAGGGGTACCTGCTCCGCCGCCGGGATGAACGCGACAAGCGGGTGGTACACCTGCTGCCGACCGAGCGGGGCCGGGCCGCCGACGCGCGCCACCGGGACTTTCACCGGCAGATGGTGGCCCATGTCCTGGACGGACTGACCGACGAGGAGGCGGAGTGCACCCTCCGCGCCCTGGGCCGGGTGGCCGAGTTCTTCCGGCGCGGCGCACCGGAGCGGGGATGAACAAGACCCACATCGCAACGATGGGAGAGAGGTTCTTTATGAGCAAAATAGCCATTGCCACAGACAGCAACAGCGGCATAACCCAGGCCCAGGGCCGGGAGCTGGGTATCTTTGTGATGCCCATGCCCTTTTACATCAACGACGAGCTCTTTCTGGAGGACATCACCCTGAGTCAGGAGCAGTTCTACCAGCGTCTGGAGGAGGGGGCCGACGTTAAGACCACCCAGCCCGCCCCCGGCGACGTGCTGGAGCTGTGGGACCGGATTCTGAAGGACTATGACGAGCTGGTTTACATCCCCATGTCCAGCGGCCTGAGCAGCTCCTGCGAGACGGCGGTGATGCTGGCCCAGGACTACGGCGGAAGGGTACAGGTGGTCAACAACCAGCGCATCTCCGTCACCCTGCGGCAGTCTGCGCTGGACGCCCAGGCCCTGGCCGCCGCGGGCCGGAGCGCCGCGGAGATCAAGGCGCTGCTGGAACAGACCAAGTTTGACTCGGACATCTATATTACCGTGGACACCCTCAAGTATCTGAAAAAGGGGGGCCGCTGCACCCCGGCTGCCGCCGCCATCGGCACGGTGCTCAACCTCAAGCCGGTGCTGCGCATCAAGGGCGAGAAGCTGGACTCCTTTGCCAAGGCCCGGGGCTGGAAGGCCGCCAAGAAGACCATGCTGGACACCGCCCGCAGGGTGATGGAGACCGACTTCGCCGGCTGCCGCGGGCCGGAGGACCTTCACATCGCCGCCGCCTTTACCGGAACGCGGGAGGAGGCCCAGGAGTGGCTGGAGGAGCTGGAGGCGGCCTTTCCCGGCTACCCCATCCACATGGACCCCCTCTCCCTCTCCGTGGCCTGCCACATCGGCCCCGGCGCCCGGGCGGTCACCCTGACCAAGGCCCTCCCCATCTGAGCCTGCCTAACAGAGCCGCCGGCTATGCCGGCGGCTTTTGCTATGCAAACGCATAGCAAAATTGGCCATGTTCCGCTTACAGCAGCACGGCCATGGGATGACTGCGTGTGGGCCGGAACGGCCCACGTGCGCAAACACTTCGTGCACCTAGGGCTTGTTTGAAAAATGTCAACATGCTCAATCGACGGGCCTTTTGACCGCTGGACGGCGCAATTTTTCCTTGAAATCCGTCAGGATTCCTGCGAAAAAATTGCTTGCCAGTGGCCCAAAATTCCTCGCCGCTGGGCACATCGCCAATTTTCAAACAGGCCCTAAGCCTTTGCATCGTTTTCTGGTGCGCCCTGTGCGCATGAGGTTTTATGCGGAATTTAAAAAACATGCAAATTTTCTTCACGCTTTATACATAATTTGCGGTTATTCTATGTACCGTTAAAAGAAATGAACCCGTCAAAGGAGTGACCAGTTATGTATAACAATGACTATAACAGACCCCCTGAGGAGCGGGAGCCCATAGAGACCGAGCATTTTCACGTTTGGGACGCTGAGTCCCCCAAGCCCCCCAGGAAAAAGAGCGGGGCGGCCAGGTTTGTGGCCCTGGGCCTTTGCTGTGCCCTGGTGGGCGGCCTGGTCGGCGGCGGCGGCGTACTGGCCGCCAGCCATCTGAGCGGAGGAAAGACCACCATCTACCAGGGTACCTCCCCCAACAGCATCGTATCCCTGGCCCATGTGGACGGACAGACCGTCCTCTCACCCGAGCAGATCTACGCCGCCAACCTGGGCGCGACGGTGGGCGTCAACGGCAATGTGGATACCAATGTGTTCGGCTATACGGTGAAGAACGCCGTATCCGGCTCCGGCTTCGTCATCGGCAGCAACGGCAGCTCCAGCTACATCCTGACCAATTATCACGTCATCGACGGCGTCAGCGACATCAAGGTGTTTTTCTCCGACGGCAAGAGCTATGACGCCACCCTGGTGGGCGGTGAAAAGGAGAACGACATCGCCGTGCTGAAAATCGACGTGGGCAACCTCCAGACGGTCACCCTGGGCGATTCCGACCAGCTCAACGTGGGCGAGGACGTGTACGCCATCGGCAACCCCCTGGGCGAGCTGACCTTTACCTTCACCGGGGGCTATGTCTCCGCCAAGGACCGCTCCGTCACCATGAGCGATGGAACGGTAATGAACATGCTCCAGACCGACACCGCCATCAACTCCGGCAACTCCGGCGGCCCCCTGTTCAACGAGTACGGCCAGGTGATCGGCATCGTCTCCGCCAAGCTGTCCAGCAGCTCCAACTCCGAGGCTTCGGTGGAGGGCCTGGGCTTTGCCATCCCGATCAACGACGTGAAGGATATGGTTACCTCCATCATTGAGCACGGCTACGTCACCGGCAAACCCAACGTGGGCATTCTGATGAAGGACGTGCCCCAGGAGGCCCAGCAGTACGGCGTTCCCGCCGGCTCGGAGGTGCTGGCTGTCCTGGACGGCTCCGGCGCCGGCAAGGCCGGACTCCAGGCGGGCGATATTATCACCGCTGTCAACGGCACCGCAGTGTCGGGCAGCGAGGCCCTCAAAGCCGCCGTCCAGGACTGTAAGGCGGGCGATAAGGTGACCTTCTCCGTTTACCGGGACGGGGACACAGTGGAGCTTGAGATCACCCTGGATGAGGATAACCAGACCACCCAGGAGGCTATGGAGCAGCTCCAGAAGGATTATCAGGAGCAGCAGGCCCAGCAGGAACAGCAGCAGCCCCAGCAGAATGGCGGCTATTTTCCCTGGCCCTTTGGCTGGTAAGACGTCAGAATTTAGATAAATGGATGATAGAAGCAGCGGCGCACGGATATCCGTGCGCCGCTGCTTTTTAGGTGACTCCCCGGTACTTTTTGCGGGTTGCGATACCGCCCCGGATATGCCGTTCCGCTTTATTTTCGTCCAGCACCTGCTTGACCTGGAGGTAAAGGGGCTTGTTAAAGGCGGGCAGACGCTCGCTTAGGTCCTTGTGGACCGTGGATTTGCTGATGCCGAACCTCTGGGCCGCGCTGCGCACCGTCGCTTTGTTCTCTATGATGTAAAGCGCCAGCTGGCAGGCGCGCTCCTCGATGTTCCCTTTCAAACAGCAACACTCCCCGCAATGATTCTCACGGGGCATGTATATGCGTCGGAGCGGGGAGATATGTTGCGCGCAGTTACGTCTGCATGTTTCCGGAAGGTCTGGCGCAGGGCATGCAACTGGCGCGTTCGACGATATGGTAGGGCAAGCTAATTTTAACGGGCAGTTGGTGACCGCCATTGATTCGGTCGGCTAGGGTACGGACTGCCATCTTGCCCATTTCATCCAAAGGGACGTGTATGCTGCTTATTTTGGGCTGGACATAGCGAACGTTTGGAATGTCGTTAATTCCAATAATGGAAATTTCGTCAGGAACCTGAACGCCCAACTCCTTGCAGGCCCGAAGCGCGCCGATAGCGGTCATATCATTGGCGCAGATGACGGCTGTAATGTTGCGGTTCTGGCTGAGAAGCTGCTTCATACCCTGAAGACCGCCGTCCATGGAGAGCGTATTGATTTGAACCAGATGCTCCGGACAAGGGGGCAGGCCGCATAGGCGGAGCCCTTCTAAATAGCCACGGTAGCGTCCCTCCTGCTCTGCTCCAATAAAAGCGATATTCCGATGATTCCGGTCATAAAAATAGCGTACGGTATCCCGAACGGCAAAAAAACAATCACAGAGTACCTGGTCACATTCAGCCTCCAGATTATTGAGGCCAACATAGACAATATTGCGGAATCGTTTTTTCATGGAGGTGAGGAGCGAGGGCTGAAACCGTCCCACAATGATCAGGTTATCTGAGTCGCAGCCCCCGGACTGGCGTGCTGCCGCCGGAGTTTGAAATTCCAGCATGGAATAGGTGTATTTCAGTACAAAGTTGCTTTGAAATGCTTCCTGCTCAATACTGGAGATAATGCGGGGGAAAAAGGGGTCATCCCGTACCTCCCCGGGGGAACAGGCAATTAATCCGTAGATAGACTGCATAACCGGGGTGGGCTGTAAAGCATGCCGGAGCTCGCGTGCGACTGGATTGGGGACATACCCGGTTTTTCGAACAATGTTCCAGATGCGCTCCTGTACCTGAGCGCTGGCCGCTTTGGTGTTTGGCTGGTTTAAAACACGGGAGACAGTGGAGATGGAAACGCCCGCTTCTTTCGCAATTTCTTTGAGTGTCATGATACGCCTCCCTGTTTGAATAATTTGTTATTATTTTAACACAAATTTTGAGTAAAACAAGAGATACACTTAAGAAATTTTATGAACTCTCGTGCCAAGTGGCAAAATATTTGTAAAATTTTTTACATTATGTGCAATATGTAAAAGGTATACTACTCCATATTGTATTAAATCAATAAAATTAGAACAAAAAACAATCGATTGCTTAAAAATGGGTGCCAAAGTTTGAGTAATATTGTTGAAGTTAATGATATAGTGTGTTAATATCTTGGTGTAATTTAGTAATATTATATAGTCATAAAAAGTATTAGGAATAAACTTAACTTTTCTTAAAGCAAATTTGCGTAAATTAGAAGAGGTGATTTTGTGAAACTGGAATTTGAGTATGGGCAGGGCCTGCTGGGCGCGGAGCTGCCCGACAGCACGGATATCTTCATCCCCGGGGAGACGGTAGCGGATCCGCCCTGTCTGCCCCAGGACTGGGACAGCCTGTACGCCGCTACCCTGGCGTCCATCCGCAACCCCATCGGCATGCCCCCGCTGAAGGAGCTGGCCGGGCCGGGCAAGTCGGTGGTCATCGTCATTCCGGACATCGTCAAGGGGGGCAACCAGCCCACCAGCCACCGGAAGGTGGCCA
>ERZ838827.214-NODE-214-length-84616-cov-30.491255_pt1 | contig 84616 bp, 83 predicted proteins | sample MGYA00519881_ERZ838827 | MGnify/ENA primary metagenome ERZ838827 (study PRJEB31850, sample SAMEA3708842) | human gut metagenome | biome: human gut; feature: human-associated habitat; material: faeces | place: China | collected 2014 ...
CCCCTTGATTTTACTGGGTTTCATCTAACTTGGTCCTATTATAACTCAAACACCTCGTTCCCATTTTGAAATTGTTTTATCGCTGATTTCTAATTTTTCAGAAAGCTGTTTTTGAGTATACCCTTTTCTCTTTCTCTCATCAGCTATAAATCTTCCAATTTTTATTTGATCCATTTGCTTTCCTCCTTTCTGGCTTAATTATCCTTCAATCCTATTTCCAATCACACCCACGCAACGTAGAATATGGTGAATTTTTGCGGTTTCTACGCTCCGTAGAGTTAATGTATTTAATTAATTACTGGGATATGTTCCAATTTGCATTTCTATCCATTCAGAAATTGGGCTATCCCGATTGAAATTGCTCATTTATTGTATAAAAATCAACAAGCTGACTAAGTGTAAATTTAAATTTTCTAAAATATTAAATTTCAACACTTTCACCACAGGATATGTAGTGCATATTACTCATTTGATGTGATAAATAATCAAATGCCTTTTTCCCTGTACAATGACAGGTATAAAACTCAGTATCTTTATATTTTTGAAGCTCCGTTGCGATGTCTTTTAACAATTCCGTCGATACCGTTTTCTTTGTAAGAGGATTGAATAAATGATAACCTCCCACACACAAATCGGGGCTATATTTTTTTGCTTCTTCCATGATATTGATAACACCGGCATGTCCACACCCCATAATAAGCGCTGTTTGATTTTCAAAAATAACCAAATTCTGCTCATGTCTGAATTGGTCTTTTCCTTTATCGTCATAAAGAGCATCATTAACAGACGAATAAAATCTGTTTGTTTTATCAACTGTAAACAGTAATAATTCATCGTCAATTTTGTAATCACCGTCCAACAGTACTATCTGCTTATTTCCCTTAATTGCAGCATCTATTCCAATGGGTATTTTAATGAATAAGGTTTTACTGTAATGCGGTTCAAAAGCAGTTCTTTGTACATATATTTTTGCCGAAGAATTAACTTCCAAAAAACTTTTTAATGCTCCTCCGTGGTCTATATGACCGTGAGATATAATAACCGTATCTACCTTTGAAATATCTATATTTCTTTTAACTGCATTTTCAAATAATGTTTTATCCGGGCCTAAATCAAACAAAATCTTATGTTTTTTTGTTTCTATATAAAGCGAAAGCCCATGCTTTGCCTTAAGTTCAGATTTTGTGGTGTTTTCCACTAACGAAATAATTTTCACAAATTTACCTCCGCATAAATGTTTATAGTTATACTTACATCAACCAATCATTATATCCTCTTTTTCTAAACTTTTTCATTTACAGTTTTTGATTCCACTTGATGTCATATAAGTTCCTGCTAATATTACCAATACCGATATAACTGCAATAATACTGGAAATGAAATTGCCGATGCCATTTCCACCCACAATAAAATGCAGTGCAGCCAATATTATACCAATAACTATCAATGTAATTCCATATAATACTTTTTTCCACTGTATATTTAATTTCATCCGGACACTCCTCTCCTATCTGCCTCGTTGATAAATTTTTCTATAAGCCTGTTTACTTCATCTGGCTGATCCGTATTGGAATTATGACCGGCATTTTTTATCCATTTAAGTGGTAAACCTTCCCTCTGATGCCATTTCTTATTATAGCTTTTGGCTGAACCTGCTTTATCCTTTTCGCCACAGATAAGAAGTGCCGGACAACTGATATGATATGGCAGATCTGCTTTAATTGCCTCAGCAAGCATTCTGTAGCCAAAACCGGCAAGCCTTGCATATTCTTTAGGCTCTGAATCATAGGACATCATCATCTTTCGCATAAGCTTCTGACCATAATCCGTCTCTGCGCACCCTCTTGAACCTGCCCTAAGAAGTGCTTTCCATGGATATATTTTATATAATGGCTCTGCTCTTTCAAGAAGCCATATTTCCATTGCTGTCATATAAGACTTTTGAAGCGGTGCAGAATCAATGGAGATAAAGCCTTTTATCTTATCCGGATATAATTCCATATACATTTGAGCCAGGTATCCACCCATAGACTGACCGATAATGATCGGATTATATATTTCTTCTTTTGCTAAGATTTCATCAAGCCATTCTGCCATATCAGACAGACTGTAATTATTCGTAAACGGTCTGGATAATGCATGTGATGGTGCATCCCATACAAACACATTCTGTTTTTTCTCGAAATATTCTATCTGTTTTTCAAAAAGCCTGTGATCTGCTGTAAGTCCCGGTAAAAACACTAACGTAATTTTCTGCTTGTCTATTATATTTACAAAATAATGGATGCAGCCACAGGGTGTCTTATAACTGTTTTCTGTCATTTTCCGTCCCCTTTCCATAAACCATTTCCCAATGATTTATCATTTCCAGATATTCCTGTTCAAAAACAGTCACATCATAATTCCCTGTTCTGTACCAATATTTAAGCATCCCATCTGAAGCATACAGAATTTCTTTATATATATGAGAAAACTCTATATCCTTACGGATTAAATCGAGATTTAAAATTGACAGAAGCATTTCCAATGTCTTTTTTGCAGCATCCTGTACATCCGGTTGGATGATGGATTGAATATCCGGCTCGGTTTCAAAGTATGAATTAATGGAAAACAGGGATAAAAATGTGTATTTCCTCATCACTGCACACTTAGCCATCAGACCTCGACGCATCATTTCAAAAAAATCATCTGTTTCATATGCCTTATATCCGCACATAAATTTTTTTGTTAAATCCGCTGCATGCTTCCATAGAAAAAGATATAGCTCCAGTTTGTTATGAAAATAATGAAACAAAAGTGATTTGGAAATTCCGGCTTCTGCTGCAATTTCTGAGGTTGGTGCCTTTTTATATTGATTCGTTGCAAATACTTTATATGCAGCATTCAATATCTGCGATTGTTTTTCTTCCGGCAATGCATAAAATTTATCATTCATAAGCTACCTCCGTTGACCGATTCGGTTAATACAAGTATATACCCATTGACCGATTAACGGAAGACCTTACTCTCTTGTTTTTTACTTTAAAAATCGATAGAAATATAGAGGTTACAGCCGAGAAAAGACCGAATCATGTTTTATAAATTGTCTCCAGACGAATTGACAAAGCTTAATTGTTATAATATAATCAAGTTATATAAACAATTTATATAACTTGATTATGGAAGGAATAAAATGCCAAAACAAAGGATTACAAAAGAAATGGTCGTCAATGCTGCTTTTGAAATCGCACGAAATGACGGAATGGAGCAGGTTATGGTTAAAACTATTGCAGAAAAGATAGGGTGTTCCGTACAGCCTATCTATAGTTACTGTAAAAACATGGAGGGACTGCGGCAGGATGTTACTCAAAAAGTAAGCAGTTTTATCGGCGAATATGTTCAAACACATATTGATAAAGACGATATTTTCGGAAGCACCGGGAGAACTTATATCCAATTAGCGAAAGAAGAGCCAAATTTATTTAAGATTTTTATTCTGCATAAACGAAACGGCATTTCTTCTTTGGACGATTTGTATCAATCGGAAACAAATCCACATGTAGCAGAATTTATTTCTAAAAATATTAATATCAGCATAGAACAGGCAAAAAAACTGCATCTGAATATGCTAATTTATACAATCGGTCTTGGCACAATATTTTCCATGACTATGCCGGGCATTTCAACGGATGAAATTTATGCACAGCAGGAAATGGCATATAAAGCTTTTTTAGCCCAAACGATAAATGGATAAATGAAAAGAGTAACCTGAACAATGAATAAATGGAACGCGGTATGCAACGCTCTAAATATTATAATTATACTGTTATTGCTGATTATAACGATTTGTGGGATTAGTTCCTTTGATACATCATATTCCTATGAGATTGTTAATCAATATGGAGAAAATATACAAATGTGGGGAGCAGGCATATATGCTCACGACTCCTACTTTAAGGCTCCGATTTTTATAGGCTCTGACTTTACTATATTGTTATTTATTGTCCCTTTAACAATTATTACGCTTTTAAGAAATAAGAAAGGGTCAGCTATTGATTACGATATTCGTGTCTTCGGAATATTGAGTATGTTGCTGTATTATTCCGCAAGCTTAGCATTTGGAGTTACATATAACAGCTTACACTTAGTATACATCTTATTGTTTGGATTGTGCTTTTTTACTGTCTGCTTTAAGGCAGCGAAACTTTATGCGATAGGTATCAGACAGAGAAGAGTCTGTTCATATCCGTTTACAAAAGGAATGAAAGCATTTTTACTAATAGCAGGAATTGCACTTTTTGTTGCATGGCTTCCAGATATTATTACATCAATTATAAGAGGAACATCACTAGAGCTGTGGTCTGGAAGAAGCAGGCTGGAGCATTATTACCTTTCCGGAGCTTAATAAGAAATTCACCTTTGTTATATCCGGCATAATAACTACGGCAATCTGGTGGATTTGGCATCTTCCCCTGTTTTTTATCCCCGGAGTACATCAATACCAAAAAAACTATTTCATATTCGGATTATTCGTGTTGGGCTCAAGCTTTATGCTTGCGTGCATAAGGGAGGTTACCGGAAGCGTATGGCTTTGTATGTTGTGTCATAGTATCGTCAATGCTCTACCGGAAGTATTTCGTTATGATCCTTTTGGAAGTTCAGTGGCAAATGTTATTACAGCTGCAATTATGATTCTTGTTTCTTTAATTATAGTCAGGCTCTGCAAAACGACGAATATATTCAAATAAATTTATTACAATCAGGGAGAAACTCAACTACTTTTTCATCCGAATCTCTGGTATCAGTCTTTTCTGTCAATGACATTTTCTCCTTTTCCCTGAACGAAAAAATCGCTCAGACTAGATTTTTTAATCTAATCTGAACGATACTTCGTCAGGCCTGTTTTCATCAAGTAAGAAAACCATTTTTACATTCATTGACAACCTAAATCTTATCCTACACTATAGTTATCTCCATTGGGTACTTGGATGGATTTAATTATTGGTACCCGTCTGGCGCTCGGAGCACCCGAAGAATATAACCATTCCACCGAGTTCAATCGGTTGTCCACCATTACGCTTCAGCTTCGTAACAATAATCACTTGGTTTTCTTATTAGATTAACTATATTATAACGTGCTGTAGGTCGGATGTCGATGATTTTTTGACCATATTTATTGTTTTATATGTTACTTCTCTATTAGTTCTGCAAACAGGAATTTTGGCATTTCTACAAGTACCAATATGAGTGCATTCCACATAAATATGTTTTGGAATTTTTCGGCATTTGCTTTATTGCATTGTAAATATTTAAGTAATCCCCAAACCCCATTCCAATACAAATAATTCCAAATAAACCCAATCCAACAAATTTCGGAAATATCAAAAATAAAATATAGGGAATTATGCCAAGTATAAGATTAGGGCACAAGCACATAAAAACAAAACGCCCTTTACTCATATCCTCTGTTCCTACCACAAACATCAACCCATGTGCCAAATCATTATACATATATACATCTTTTTTATAACATATTGCATGCAGCAATTCATGTGGCAACAGAGATAATCCGCCACAAATTCCACCTATCATCATCCATATTGCATTATCAGGAATATATTCTATTCCCAGTATTAAAAATGGAATTGCTAATATACCCATTATCAAAATACATCCCCCATTTGCAATTAATGATAATTTCTTCGTATCCTCTGGTTCTTTAAACGGGGTTGCATTAGGATGATGTTCCTTGTATGGAAGACTACTCTCATCTCCATTATATTTGCCAGCATAGTGAAAAATCATATTCTTCTCCAATCTTTAAAAGCTACTTCAACGAAATTACACTCTTTTTTCACACAATCCATTAATTTCATCAATATCAGCCTTAACTCTACTAATATCCAAATAGCAGCACAGGATTAAAACAACACCGCACATTCCAGCCAAAACATAGACAGGAAGCTGATTAACCCAGCTGCCTCTAAGAGTTTCTCTAACGAGAGCAGATTCTCACTACTTTCATAAACCCGACTGGCTGTATACAGATATGTACGCCTGTCAATTGTCTCAATATAATATATATCTGTTGGATATAATTTGTAGATCTCATCCTCATATTTAGCCGGAATGGTAATAGAAAGAGATCTTACAAATTTCTCAACCTGCTCTACTTCTTTCGTTTGTTTATGAAAAAACATGTGAACCTCAGGCTCTTCATATTTCTCATTCTTATTCATAAATAATTTCATATGTATACCCACACTATTATCAAATTATTGCACTCTGCTTTGTTTGTTCCACTTTCATTGCCAAAAAGCATAAAACTATGAAAGAAACGCTCTTTCACATACGTGATACGATTCGTATCCTTCCACAAAATGCTTGTTTTTCAATGTATTTTTCGATTCTTTCGTGTGTTAACAGAAATCACGATACCAATAAACGAGTATAGTGGTTCCAAAAATATAACATCAATATAGGTATACGGTACATGATTTGCACTGTAAAAGTAAAGCACAAATATCGTCCCCGCCCATGCTGACTGCCATCACATCGATTTAGTCCCACACAATATCCTTTTTCTTTCCGTTTTTCTTTCTCGGATACTGTCGGATACGGGTGACATAGTCGAGATTGACGATTTCCCATCCGCCGTAACTTCTCTCAATGACCATGCCTCCATCATCAATTTCCTTAATGACGCCCTGTATGCTGCCGTCATTTGAAGCAATTGTATAAATGATGCATTCTTCCCCAATAAATTGTTTTGCAAGTTCTTTCATAACAACATTCTCCTGGTTTTGTTTTCTTTGATTTAGTATCTGCCACGCAACCGCTGCTGTTCGTCTTCTTCTCCTGATGCAGAAAAAGATAATCAGCACAGCTATAATCACCAAATAACTTCCCATTGCCTGTCCTCCTGCGTTTCCATCATGAAATCTTATTTCCTGCCTTTGAATACTTTAACGCTTCCTTGCAATATACAGACTGATTTACAATCCAAATCAGGCACACTACAAGAGATGGTAAGAATCCTATGCCAAAAACAAGCGCACAGATGGCAAGCACAATGGACAGAATCGAACAAACTGTGTTTGTGGCGGCGTAAGCTTTAAACGCACACTTGCCAATCATAATTTTTTCGGCTTCATCGCAGCTCTCCATCCATTTCTTTTGAAACTTCGTATCATAGACGGAAGCCGTTTTTTCGGGATTCATCTTTTTGGTGGTATCAACGCATTTCTGCTGGAATATAACCGCTTCGATCATAATGGTCAAGAAACCGATAATGCCCGCAAGAAACAGAGCGCCACTGGTTTCAGTTTTAAAAGTTTCAAATCCGTTGGCATAAGATGCCGCAATAAGGAAGTAAGAGAGGATAAAGGCTGCGCTTGTTACCCAAAGCACGATGGATAGTTTTTCGTCAATCGTATCGGACATTTCCTCATTTTCGCCGTCCCAAGATGCAAGTAGTTTTGTTGCGCTTTGATAAATAGGAACGCAGACCACCGGCACAATTACCGCTGCCGCTAACATCAGCCACGGAGCGATATATGTCCCAAAAAACATTCCTGCGGTTTTCATTCCGCCCGCCAGCGTGTTCAGCCCGTATTTTGCCGAGCAAAAGCCTATTGTTCCGCCGATAATGAAGCAGATTACCATAATAAGCATAAATTGGGGCAGAGCTTTCCGATTTGCCCTCTTAATTTCATTTTTATCCATTATCTTCTTCCTCCTGTAAATAAAAAACTTCCTCCACCGCGACGCCGCACACTTTTGCAATCGTTAAGGCAAGGGTAACGGATGGCGAATAATCGCCACGTTCAATCAAACTGATCGTCTGCCTTGATACACCGCATAAGCGTCCCATTTCCTGCTGATTAACATTCAGTGCAGCCCTGCGTTCCTTTAAACGATTTCGCAGTATCATATAGCACCTCCGTCTGACAATTTTGCTTGTCCATTTGACAACTTTAATTGTCAAAATGTATTATACTCTTGTCATTCTGATCCGTCAATGGTAAATTATTGCATATGGTCAAAACAATCAAAACAGTTTCACCCAAAAAACAAAACACTCAGCTTCTCACCCACTGCAATTCATAAACATCCGATGCCCTGTAATAGTTGTGTGAATCCATTGTTCCAAATAATTTCAAAATCAAAGAAATATACAAGCTTTTGCGTTCCGTACTTATATCATATGCTACGAGTACTTCAATAATCTCCGGCATGGTAATACTGTGGGTTTCATCCGTCCGTTCCATGTACCACTTTTATCTTTAATCCTACATAATCTGCTATCATCCTCGCAGTCGTTCCGGTTCCGGACAGATTATGTTGCTGTAAAATTTCTTTATTTTCCATACACCATTTTAACATATCCTGTTTTTTTCCGTCATGGGCAATTAATGCTATATTTTTTTGTTTTCCAATCGTCATTGTAAGATATTTAATCATCTGCGTACCTCCATCTGCTATTTCTATATATATTCTGTAAAAAAATGATATATCGTTCTGGACTTAAATACTTTATATGCTGGCAATATACAACTTGGAAATTGCGAAGTATTACATGAATTAGGATAGAATTGAGTTTCAAAACATACACCGCTTCGTTTCTTATAAACTGCACCGTCTTTTCCTATCTGACCATTTAAAAAATTTCCTGTATAAAACTGCAATCCACATAAATCAGAATAAACATCCATTCCAATTCCACTATCTGCCCCGTACAATTTTGCAACTTTCCTCAACTTTCTGTCATTTTGAAATATATAATTATGATCATAACCTCCAGCAATTTTCATCTGTGGATTGTCTGCATCTATATCTTTTCCTATCTGCTTTCTTTTACGGAAATCAAATGGTGTATCAGAAATATCAATAATCCTGCCTGTCGGAATCATATCGTTACCTATCTCAAGTATCTGTCCCGAATATATTTCCATATAATGTTTAAGAATTGTACCTGAATTGTGCCCATCCAAATTAAAATAACTATGATTTGTAGAACCAAATCCATTTCATATAAATTCCCATTCATACGTGCAATTGGCGTAATTGTATTATGTGGTACTCCATCTGTTTCGCTAAAAATAAATGCCTCTTCATCCGTATACCCACGCCACTTTTGCTAAATATAGTCAGACACTTTTGCAAACATTGGAAGTATCCTGCGTGATTGATACAATAAACAAAGTCAACGCTCGCCGAAATATCGACCAGCCATTAATCATTCACTCAGATCGTGGCAGTCAGTATGTTGCAACGGAATATAAAAAAGCAACAGAAAATATGCAGCGTAGTTACTCAAAGAAAGCGTTTCCGTGGGATAATGCATGCATTGAATCCTTCCATTCAATTATCAAACGTGAATGGCTCAACCGCTTTAAAATTCGCGATTACAAGCAGGCATACCGTTTGATTTTCGAATATCTGGAAGCTTTCTACAATACGAAACGAATTCATAGCCATTGTAACTATATGTCACCAAATGAATTCGAACGAGTATATGAAAGAACACACACTGAGGCTGAGCTTCTGGCGGGTTAAAATGGGGAAAAATTTCTCATTTTAACTTGTACTAAATCTTGACATAGAACCAATTCTGTTAAGGCTGATATATTCGGATTTGATATTGCTGATGTTAGTGGAAGCATATGGTTGTTCTCGGATGTAATGAAAAGGCTGGGGATAAAGCTGGATGGAGACGAAATGTATGAGGAATTCCAGAGAATTTATGATGAGAGTGTTGGTAGAGATGCTGGTAAAGATAAAGCAGAAGATAAGATGTGGAATAGGGGCAGAGGAAGGTAATTCCTCTGTCTCTTCCAGTTATGTATTAGATAGAAAAATATTGATTCATTAAGTTTTATATGCTTAAAAATTATTTTGACATTATCAAAAAATATGTTTATAATATAAAAATAGATAGTAAGCAGGAGGATTGGTGCATGACAATATCAGAACAAATAAAAGTATTGTGTGTGAGATGTGGTGTAAGTGAAGCTGAATTGGCAAGGCGGCTGGGAAAATCGCCACAAAGTTTTAATTCGAAAATGAAAAGAGAAAGTTTTACAGTAGAAGATTTAGATAATATTGCAGATGTATTGGGTGTCGAATTTAACAGAGAATTTATATTAGCAAATGGAGATAAAGTTTGATGAAGAATATTGTAAAAGAATTTAAACTTGGAGAATTATTTTGTGGTCCTGGTGGATTGGCGTTAGGAGCAACGACAGCAAAGATTGAAGATTCGGATTATAAGATTATTCATAAATGGGCAAATGATTATGATAAAGACACATGTAATACATATACGAGAAATATCTGTCCAGATGATGGAGAGAGTGTTATTTGTGGAGATGTAAGAAAACTTGATATTGACAGTCTTGGAGATATAGATGCATTGGCTTTTGGATTCCCATGCAATGATTTTTCTGTTGTAGGTGAGCAAAAGGGATTTGATGGTGTATATGGTCCGTTATATACATATGGAGTAAAAGTATTAAAGAAATATGAGCCTTTGTGGTTTTTAGCAGAAAATGTTGGCGGATTAAAGAGTGCTAATGATGGAAAGGCATTTCAGAAGATACAGGAAGATTTGAAGAATGCTGGATATAGAATATATCCTAATTTATATAAATTTGAGGAATATGGGGTGCCGCAGGCAAGACATAGGGTGATAATTGTTGGTATCAGGGAGGATCTGCCATATGAATTTAAAATACCTAGTCCAAAACCATATAAAAATGTTGATGTTACTTGTAAGAATGCAATAGAGAATCCTCCAATCGGAAAAGAAGCTTATAATAACGAGTTAACAAAGCAATCCGAAATAGTTGTAAAACGATTGAAATATATTAAACCGGGAGAAAATGCGTTTACTGCGGATTTGCCAGAAGAATTGCAGCTTAAAGTGAAAGGGGCAAAGATAAGTCAGATTTATAAGAGGTTAGATCCAGATAAACCTGCATATACAGTAACTGGTTCTGGCGGTGGTGGAACGCATATGTATCATTATTCGGAGCCAAGAGCATTGACTAATAGAGAGAGGGCAAGATTACAGACATTTCCTGATAATTATATTTTTGAGGGGTCTAAAGAGTCTGTTAGAAAACAAATCGGTATGGCGGTACCTGCAAAAGGAGCTAAAATTATCTTTGAAGCTATTTTAAGAACATTTGCGGGAATTGACTACGAAAGTGTAGAACCAAGTATAAAGGAGTAAGGTATGTATACTGATAATATTGAAGAAGAAATATTGTTTATACCAGCGAGAAAAGATGGCGAAGCATGTAATCATTTGAAAATTGTCACAGCATTTACTGATGTTGAGAGAATATCAAGTCATTTGATAAAACTATTTGATGGCAGGAATAAAGAATATGTGTCTGGAATAAAAGTGGACATTATACTTGGGATGACAAAGGGCACGGGTCTGACACAAAAGAAACATGACAAGATATGCTCATTGATAAAAAGATTGAATAGTGTATCTGGAATGCCTCAGATATCATGCAATTATATTGTGGAAGGTAAACAGGTACATTCCAAGGTGTATGTATGGTGCAGGGGGCGAAAGGCAATAGAGGCTTTTAATGGTTCAGCTAATTACACTATGAATGCATTCTTTGTAAGAAGAGAATGTATGGATGCATGTAATCCTAAAGAGGCAAACCATTACTTCAACAGTTTATTGCCTGATACAATAAATTGCTTTGATGGTCAGATAAAAGATAAAGTTTCATTTTCTAGCAAGAAAAATGTAGAAGATGATGTTGCAGATACTAATTTGGAAAATTTATCTTGGGAGAATTATCGGGCTATTGAGCCGGTAGATACATTAGAAGTATCTTTACTAAAAGCAGATGGCAGCGATACGGGATATGGTTCTGGTGTAAATTGGGGAATACGTAAAAATGGCTATAAGAGAAATAGAAACCAGGCATATATTCCATATAATGTGGCAGATCATAAAGATGGATTTTTCCCAGATGTAAATGCTGATGGAACGTATCCAGTGTTTAAGGTTGTAACAAAGGAATATGATGCTTTTTATATGAGACAGGCACAAGCAAAGGGAAAGGCATTAGAAACTCCAGAAAGTAATGCGATAATAGGAGAATGGATAAGGCATAAACTTGGAGTGCCGGATGGTACATATATTACGAAACAAATGTTAGATCAATATGGAAAAACAAAGGTTTTGTTTAAAAAGTATGAAGATGGCATATATACTTTGGAGTACTAATTCTGGCATTAAGGAGAGAACAATATGGAGCAGAAGATCAATATCGATAATTTAGACGATTTGCAAAAACAGGCATTAGTCTGCATGTATTATGCTATGCTTCCTAAAACAGACGCAAGATATAAGCAGAGAATGCATGATTGGGAAGTGTTAGAAAAGAGATTTGGAACAAAGAAAACAACATATAAACATGCAAAGGATGCTTTTGATTTTTATTTTCCTAACAATGGAAGAAAAGGCTGGAGTGATGATAGAGATTTAAAAAGACGAGGACATGCATATCAGGAAGTGTTTGAGCTGTATAAGGATTATTCTGCAGACCAATTGGAAAAAGCTGTAGCGGAGATTATTCATGGATATGAGAATGAAGAACCAACATTTGTATCTATGAAATGTGGTTTTCCAGATACAGTGCATAATATTTTAAATGGTAATAAAGATATAACAGTTGATGGCGTTTATACTCTTAAAGAGGAATTGTGTATAGGGAAAACTGTATTTGTTACATTGGGCGGGGATACAGGAAAATCGGAAGTAGATTGGACTCCTGGTTTTGTTGGCGTCGCACATGTTATTAAAGAACCTTATGATTTTGGATATAATGGTAAGGAAAAATATTTTAAGTTTGATATAGAAGTTGACTGTGTTTTTGAAAAGCCATTTAAAAGGGAAGATTTTTTAAGCTATAGAGAAGCATACGATGCTCCATATATAGGACCGGAGTTATCAAGAGATCCGTCACAGGCATTAAGTACTTTGGATAAGATAAAGGCTGTTGCTGTTATACGTGCAGTACTTGATGAATTTCCAGAAATGCTTGAAAAATTCAAAGAAATTTTTGACAGAGAGTTTATGGATAGGGTGCTTGGAGCAGTTACTGTAATGATACCAACATCTGTAAAATTTGGAGAAAGCAAAGAGGATGCAGTAAATTCTATTCAGGAAGAAATGAGCATAGAGAATGAAGGCTCTGAGGAGGAAGAAATGGAATCTAAGTCATATATTGAACCTGATTATTATACAGGTTGTTCACGCAAAAATAAGGATACGGGGACTGTGTATGCACACAATAGAATTGTATTTGGAGCACCAGGAACAGGAAAAAGTTTCAAGCTGAATGATGAGCAGAAGGATCTCATTTCAGAAGGTGGAGAGTACGAAAGAGTTACATTCCATCCAGATTATTCATATGCTAATTTTGTTGGAACATATAAGCCAGTACCTACAAAAAATGGAATATCATATGAGTATGTTCCTGGACCATTTATGAGGATATATGTAAAAGCAATAGAAAATGGACAGTCAGAGAATAAGGAAGATGTAAAACCATTTCTGCTTCTCATAGAGGAAATTAATAGAGCAAATGTTGCCGCTGTATTTGGAGAGGTATTTCAGCTTTTAGATCGCGACGATAGAAATGCAAGCCAATATCCAGTTAAACCTTCTGAAGATATAAAGGCATATTTGGCAAAAGAACTTGGTGGAAGGCCAGAGCAGTATGATGAAATAAAGATACCAGATAATATGTATATCTGGTCAACTATGAATAGTGCTGATCAGGGCGTATTTCCAATGGATACAGCATTTAAAAGAAGATGGAACTTTGAATATATAGGTATTAACCATAAGGAAGAAAAGATTAAAGATACATATTTAGTGTGTGATAAAGCACAGGTGCCATACAGAGTTGACTGGAATGAGCTTAGGAAGGCTATAAATACAACACTTGCTTCTAGAGATTATAAGATAAATGAAGACAAGCTTATGGGACCATTTTTTGTATCTAAAAGCATTTTAGAGAATGAAGATGCGTTTAGAGAAACTTTTAAGAGTAAAATTATTATGTACTTATTTGAAGATGCAGCAAAGCAGAGAAGGCATATGTTGTTTGGAGGCTGTGATGAGGATATAAGAAACCAATATTCAACGATTTGCGAGGAATTTGATAAAAGAGGCATAGATATTTTCTGTAAAGAAATCCGAGACAAAATCAAGAAAGAATATTTGAGTGAATTAGAATGAGAAGGGAATGTTACTGGATGATTTCTAAATATGTCAAAGAGCAGAAGCGGTATACTCAAGATGAACTTAGAAAAATATTTGAATGCACTGCTGATGAAACAGTGCAGATTATAAGAAAGTTAAAAGAGTATGGAATTGTTAAAAATGTAAAAAAAAGTGATAGGCAAAGTATGCTCTCTGACTTAGTTGAGGAAGATATCAGAGTAACAGATATCGAAAGTGGAGAGCGGGAATTATATTATGTGTTTTCATTTGTTGGAGTAATTGTTGTATATGGACGGGTATTAAAGTGTTATCCTAAATATATTAATTCTTGTGGTAGTCCAATAGCACAGATGAAGCAGATTATGCGTGTTTTGGAAAAATATAATTCAAAAGAGCAGGTAATAAAACTGTATAATGAAAGTGATGATGGAGGATCGTTTAACTTATTGGCAGTAATGCTGTATTTGTTGCAGGATTATTATGATAATGGAATATATGCTAATGACGTTGAGATTGTTGAGACTAATGGCACAGGAGAAATACTGTGGGACAGAACAATCAATGAAACATTTTCATATATATCAAATAACAGGCCATATTATACTGAATTACAGACAAAAAAGCGAACTTCAGATGAATATGATTTTATCAGACGCTTACATGCATGTATATTGACTAAATTTTCAAAGGAACTTGAAGAATCCGATCTGCCGGAGTTGTTTAATATTGTGACAGTAGAGCTGTCGGAAGAGCAACTGGAAGATTTGGGCGATGAAGATTATATTTTATATAGGATACAAAATGAACTTAATGTGCAGTATAACACAAGAAAACAACTGGTGTTGAAGGCAATGTATGCGTATATTGCACAAAAAGCAAGCTTTAATAACATTGATAGTTTTAGCATATATGGTACCAACAGCTTTAACTTAGTATGGGAAAAAGTATGTGCACAGAATTTTGGAAATGTTTTAAATGTAAAATTATCAGAGCTGCCACTTGGAGTTTGTGATGATTATAAAGAAAGTAAAGATAGTACTTTAATAGAAATAATTGATAGACCAGTATGGCATAAGACTTCAGATAATATTAGTGATGGGAAGTCAGATACACTAAGACCAGATCTGATTAGTATTTACGAGTGTGGTGATAGTGGAGAATATTGTTTTGGCATATATGATGCAAAATATTATAATATTAATTTTTACAAGAATTCGTCAGAATACAAAGTTATAGGACAGCCTGGGGTGGAGGATGTTACAAAGCAATATTTATATCAGCTTGCGTACGATGATTTTATAGCAAAGCAAGGATACAAATATGTGCAGAATATGTTTTTTTGTCCTGATGAATCTGGAGATAAAGAATATGGATGGGTGCAGATGGATATGCTGCATCAAATCGGAGACAAAAAATTAGAGAATGTAGCAGTTGTAAAGCTTTGTGCATCAGAAATGTATTCTTTATATTTGGCAGATCATATAGTAAATGAAAATGAGATGGACAAATATATTCCAGTAATTGGACGACATGAAGTAGATAGTCAAAACTTTGCAAATAGGATGATGGCATATCTTACGAGAATCACGACTGCTAGTAAATTAGCTGAAAAGAAACTTGAAATGAAATCAGATAGAGGCAGGCTTATATATCCCAAACAGATAAAAAGAGAATTGGGTGCAAAAATTATATATGATGCTATATGCCCCGTTGCAAGTAATGCTTTTTATGGATTTAATCCATATGAAAAAGAGGACCATGAAAGTATGGTGGCAGAGGATATGGGAGATTCTTATAATCGTTGCAGTCAGATTGCGGATGCCTCTATTGAGATAGAAGAAATTATAAAAGATTTATCAGAAGCAGAACTTAAAGACGAAAAAGTACTTAAAGTGGTATTAAAAAAGTGTATTGAAAGTAAATCAGATATTAAATCTATGTCAGATGGAAGATCACTTGATATGTTAACGAATAAAATAATGGAACTTATTAGAGATGTGTATTTGTAATATGGAGCTAAATCAGGAATTATGATAAAATAAAAAATGTCAAGATTGAACAATATTAATTGTTGAGGTGATTTTGTGGCAGATGTTTTAACAAAAGAACAGCGGCATAAAAATATGATAAATATTCATGGAAAAGATACAAAAATAGAAGTTATATTAAGAAAGGCTTTATGGGACAAAGGGTATCGGTATCGTAAGAATTACAAAAAGCTGCCAGGCAGTCCTGATATCGTATTGACTAAGTATAAGATAGCAATCTTCTGTGATGGAGAATTTTTTCATGGGAAAGATTGGGATACTTTAAAGCTGAAATTAGAAAAGAGTAATAACAGTGAGTATTGGATTAAAAAAATATCTCGTAATATAGAGCACGATGATGAAATAAATAAAAAGCTGGATTTTGAGGGCTGGACAGTAATCCGGTTCTGGGGTAAAGATATAAAGAAACATACGGATGAGTGTGTGAAGGTTGTGGAAGAGACAATTTTTGATATGATGATTAATCAATGATAAAAGGAATATGTTTTATTAAGGATTACAAAATTATGTTTTGCATTTGGTATTACATGATGCATATAGCATCTTTGAGTGATATAATAAAGATGAAACAATGCGGAATTGAATACAATAGGAGGAATATTTTATGGAAGCAAAAGAATATAGATTGAATATTGATCCAAGAATTTTGGAGTTATTGGGACCAAGTTTGTATACAAATATTTATTATATTATTGCAGAATTGATTGCTAATGCATATGATGCAGATGCACATAATGTATATATTATTGATAGTGAAGATAAAATTACTGTAGAGGATGATGGAAATGGAATGTCATATGCTGGGGGAGACATAGATAAGTATTTAAATGTTGCAAGAGTATCTAGAAATAGTGAAGATGATGCAGAGACAGCTTTAGGACGTAAAAAAATGGGGAGAAAAGGCGTAGGGAAATTGGCAGCATTGTCTGTATCGGAAAATGTTCTGGTTAAGACAATAGTAAATGATGAAAAATCTGGATTTGTATTATCAAGAACAGTAAAAGAGGATAGACTTCTACAATCATTGGATGAATCAGATATAAATTTTGAAAAAATAACTCAGCATGGAACGGCAATTGTAATGCTTAATCCACAATACCAATTACATGCGACTGTTAAGGCTATAAGAAGAAATTTGCTGAAGTTATTTCCGATGGTAAGTGAAGATTTTAAAATTCATATAATAAGAGGAAAAGAAGAGGCAGTTATTAGCAATTTTGATAAAGATATGATTAAAGAATTGGCTTCTTTGATTACACTAGGAGATGATTTTAAATATTTGACAGATATTTTTGAAACAGAATATCCAGACTTGAAGTCAGAGCTTTGTAATAGTAGGCAGGCAATAAAAATACCGCTTCAAATGAATAACAAGGAAGGAAAGCTTCAAAATTATAATTTGGAGATAAAGGGCTGGATAGGCACATATTTATCAACTAGGGGCAGAAAGGTTGAAATTACGGATTTTCCTGACAATTTTATATCGTTGTTTGCAAACAAAAAAATGGGTGAATTCAATATACTTCCATCTGTTGGACAAAATAAACTGAACGAAGTTTTTATTGTTGGTCAGTTACATGTAGATTTGTTTGAACTTACAGAATTACCAGACATGGCATTAAGCAATAGACAGGGATATAAAACGGATGATATACGTTATCAAAAAGTGCTTGAGATTGTTAGAAATGAACTTTTACCAGATGCATTGAAGATGAGAGAAAAGTATGTATCTATGAGAAAAGATTCAAAAAAGAAAGAAATCCTGGAAAAACAAAAAGAAGATGAGGCGAAACTAAGAAAATCAGTAGAATCATTTAAAAAGAAATCGTCAGAAAATGTTGCACAGAAAGTTTCAAGCCAAATGGGAGGGGTATCGGAATCTCAGAAAAATGAGATTAAAAAAATTGTTGAAGATGAAATGAACGCCAATAGTCCTGATTTAGGATTAAAAAGTGTTATAGATAATAATAAAAAGAAGATATTAATAAGTCAGACATATAAAGATAAGGATTTAGCAGATATAGTGTTTAATATGCTATTGTACAATGGAGTTCCGGTAGATGATATTATATATACAAATTGTGATGACGAAAAAGCTAGAATACCTGAGGTGGCAGTAGGAAAGAGCGGAATCTATGATTATTTGAGAGATTTTTTTGTGAATAGCTATTCAACGCAGAAGATATATATTATTTTTGTTACTAGTGACAATACAAAAAAATCTTGGGGAGCATTAACAGAGGTTGGAGCTGCATGGATAACACAGATAAATCATAAGGTGTTTAATATAGCAGATTTTAGACCGGAACATCCTTTGGATGATGAATCACAATGGCATATTAGCGTTAGAGATTCGGATGGTAATTTGACGATGTCAAAATTGTCATGTGATATATTTGCACAGAAAATAGAAATAATATGTGAATATTTAGGCTATAAAAGAAGAGACCGAGCGTCAAATATAAAATATTTGGAAACACTTGTTAAAGTAATATAGTGTGAGGAAGTGAGAAGATGACATATGGTGTTGTGGATCTCTTTTGTGGTGTTGGAGGCTTGACATGTGGGTTAGAAGAAGCTGGATTGGATGTTGTGGCAGGTTATGATCTTGATGCTAGTTGTGAATATACATATACACATAATAATAGAGCTAGGTTTATAAATAAAAATGTTGAGAACATAACTGGACAGGAAATAAAAAGTCTTCTTAGAGGTTATGATGTAAAAATACTTGCAGGATGTGCTCCTTGTCAACCATTTTCAAGACATCAAAAGGATAAAAAAAATAGAAAAAAACACAAAGATTGGAAATTGTTGTACCAATTTGGAAGATTAGTAGAAGAAGTTAAACCTCATATTGTGTCAATGGAAAATGTTCCCGAATTGGAAAATGAACAAGTTTTTAAGGACTTTGTGAGAACATTAGAGAGCTTAAAATATAATGTGACATATAAAGTGATCAATGCGGCAGATTATGGTGTACCGCAAAGAAGAAAAAGATTATTGTTGTTGGCATCAAGAAGAAAAAAGATTAAGTTCATAGAACCGACACATAATCAACCAGTTACGGTCAGGCAAGTTATAGGAAATTTACCACCAATAGCAGCAGGAGAAAAAAATTATAGTGATAATTTACATGTAACAGCTACATTATCTGATATTAATATACAAAGAATTCAGCATTCTATTCCAGGAGGAACCTGGAAGGATTGGCCAGAATCACTTGTGCTAGATTGTCATAAAAAAGATAGTGGTCAGACATATTCAGCTGTTTATGGCAGAATGAGATGGGATGATGTTGCTCCTACTATAACTACACAATTTATTGGTTATGGAACAGGTAGATTTGGACATCCGGAACAGGATAGAGCGTTGACACTTCGAGAAGGTGCAATGCTACAAACATTTCCACGTGGATATTCGTTTGTGCCACAAGGAGAAACGGTTGTTTTGAAAAATATTGCTAGGCATATAGGCAATGCTGTACCGCCAAGATTGGGAGAAGTTATAGGATTAAGTATTAAATCTCATTGTGAAACAAAACGAAAATATGTAAAAAAATCTTGATTGGGCATTTGTTTTGTGAATAGTAAAAGAACCTGCAAGCCACCGGAACTACACACAATAATGAAAAAATGCAATGGTACTGGATTGGTACTAAAAATATGTGAAACGAAAAATAATGTGTGGGAAAAGTATAGGTTATCAATACAAAACAGTATAGATAGTAATATTGAAATAACCTAAATCAAACTAGACTCTGCGAGTTTGAATAACGGACAGAAATGCCGAAAACCTGTATTTATGCGGGTTTCCGGCATTTGTTTTATCGAATGGCTCTAGTTTGGCTCTATTTGTGGGGAGAGTAATAGCAAGATTAAGGAGAAATTATGAAAAAATGATTACATCTGACATTGATGCAGACAGTATTGTTGAAATGATATATAGAGATTCAGCAAATGAAGGATAAGGGTATTACGAATGGCAAGAACAGAAAAAGTGATAATGACGAATATGTGTATGGTGTTTAGTGAAAACAGGGTACTTGTCCAAGATAAGAGGGATGATGATTACTCTGGAATAACATTTCCGGGAGGACATGTGGAAAGAGGAGAATCATTTACAGATGCTGTGATACGCGAAGTGTGGGAAGAAACTGGATTGAAAATTTCAGAACCAAAGCTTTGTGGGATAAAAGACTGGATGAAGGATGAGGAAACAAGATATATAGTGTTATTATATAAGACAGATAAGTTTGAAGGAATAGTTACTCCGTCTGAAGAAGGGGATGTATTCTGGCTAGCATTAGATGAAATGAAGCAGAGAAAACTTGCTTATGGAATGGATAAGATGTTGGAAGTATTTTTAAATGACAATATTAGTGAATATTTCTTTTATGAAGAAAATGGAAAATGGATAGAAGAGTTGAAATAGTTTAAATAAATGCAAAGGAGTTTGAAGTGGATATTTTATTTAAAAATGATGATTTTGTATTTTCATACAGAGTTGGCGGTATATTGAAACATAATGGTAAAATCTTGTTACAGCGTCCGAAGAATGATGATTATGCCATTATTGGCGGACATGTTGCGGCTATGGAGACAAGTATGGAAACTCTTAAACGGGAATTTGAAGAAGAACTTCACACTAAAATAGAGGTAGATAATCTATTGGCAATAGGTGAAATCTATTTTCCATGGGGAAAAAGACCCTGTCATCAGATATGCTTATATTATAATGTACATCTGATAGATGATAATATTCCATTAGATGGTGTGTTTCATGGATATGATGAGCTGGATAATGAAAGAATTGATTTGGATTTCTGTTGGGTTTCACTAGAAGATTTAAAGAAGGGTACTAAGGTATATCCTTTAGAGTTGATACCATATATCCTTGAGTCAGGGAAAGAAATTGTACATTTTGTTTCAAAGCAGATTTGAGGAGATAGTCAATGATAGAAAATATGAAGGTAGAATTTGGCAGAACATCAGATATTGATTCATGGATGCGATTAGTGAGAAAAGTAAGTTGGAATTTTCCAGGATTAGAGACAGAGCAGAGTATAGATGAACACAAAATAATAGTACTGAAATTCATGAATGACAAACGTGCTTTGTGCGTGAAGAACGAACAAGAGATTGTTGGCGTACTTTTATATTCAAGGAAGTATAATATGATATGTTGTTTGGCTGTTGATCCAGCTTATCGAAAAAGGGGAATTGCTTCGCTTCTTTTAAGAGAAGCAATTGATAAGCTTGACAGAGATAAAGATATAACTGTGTCTACATTTAGAGAAAATGATGTTAAAGGAATTGCACCTAGAAAATTATATAAGAAATTTGGATTTGAAGAGGGCGAGCTGATTGAAGAATTTGGATATCCTAATCAAAGGTTTGTGTTGCATGCCGACAAAAGTGTTGATAATGTAATAATTGGTACAACAGTAACTGTCACGGTCGATAGACCATTAGGAAGTTATCATCCTGAATATAAGGATATGTATTATCCAATAAATTATGGTTACATTGAAGGAGTTATGGCACCAGATGGAGAGGAGCAGGATGCCTATATATTAGGTGTAAATGAGCCAGTGGGTAAGTTTACAGGTGAAATTATTGCCATTGTTTATAGAAAAGATGATATAGAAGAAAAGTGGGTAGTTGTGCCTGACGGAGTAACTTTTTCAAAGGAAGAAATCAGGAGACAGATTCATTTTCAGGAACAATATTTCGACAGTGAAATTGTGATGTAATATTAAGGAGATTGCTATGTCATTAGGATTAAAAAGAGGAACAGTGCAGCTTGAACCACATGATAAACAGTGGGATGCTGCTGCCATTCAAACAATCAAAAAACTTAAATCTATATTAGGTGATGATGCTGTTGATATACAACATATTGGAAGTACAGCAATACCAGCAATTAAAGCAAAACCGATTATTGATATTGCTGTTGGGGTAACTGATTTTGAGAAAATAATGTCATATAATGAGCAGTTACAGAAGGATGGAATCTTTTATCGTGGTTCGGATGTGGAAAATCAGATTCTTTATGTAATGGGCGATATGGAAAATGATACAAGAACGCACCATATTCATATTGTGAAATGGAACGGAACTGAGTGGAAAAATTATATTCATTTCAGAGATTATCTAAATGATAATGAGAATATGGCTTTGCAGTATCAGAAGGTAAAGGAAGAACTGGAAAGTAAGTATGCTGATAATAGGGGATTATACACTAAAGGAAAGAAAGATATAATAGATATTATTCTAAATAATTAATAATTTTTATTTTGTATGTCTTGACAAAAAATAATTATGAATCTACTATGTTAAAAAGCGATGAAGAGAGATAGTAAATATTTTGGAAATTACAGAGAGGAGTTGCTTGGTGGAAAACTCTATTGAAGAAATATTGAACCAGTCTTGGAGCCGTGTACCGACTGATTTATTCATTAGGCTACACTGGGAACGCCCATTACAGCGTCAGAGTATCGAAAGAAATTTCCGTACTTGCTAAGGTCTATATTGCGAAATATAGATGAATTAAGGTGGTAACACGAAGCTATCAGCTATCGTCCTTAAAGTTAATTTAAGGAGGGTAGCTTTTTTAATACATAAAATAATAGAATCGGAGGAATTAGTGATGAATTATGTTGTTGACAGTTACGAGAATTACAAAGAGGAAAATCGTTTGACTACAAATAATGCAAGAAGAATTGAATTTGTAACAACTACAAGAGTTTTGGATGAGATTATCGGCACCAATAGTAAAATATTAGATTGTGCAGCAGGAACAGGAATTTATGCTTTCTGGTTTGCAGATAAGGGGCATGATGTAACTGCTACAGATATTACGCCAAGGCATATAGACATTATTAATCGAACTCTTACCAATAAAAATTATCATATGAATACTTCTATTTTGGATGCTACAGATATGTCCTGTTTCGCAGATGATTCATTTGATATTGTTCTCAATATGGGACCATTTTATCATTTGATTACAGAAGAGCAGAGAGAAAAATGCATGAAGGAATGTCTAAGAGTGTTAAGGAAAGGCGGGCTTTTGGTTACTGCGTACATTCCAAGATACTATGTTTTTCAATATATTGCTACGAGCAATGAAAAATATTTGGATGAACACTTGGCGAAACAACTTATTGAAACTGGTGTGCTGAAGCATGATGATGAGAAGTGCTTTTGGACAGATACTTATTACTCATCAAAAGATGAAATGGAATCAATTTATCGAAGATATGGATTAAAAATTGTAGACCATTTCGCTCAAGATGGTTTAGCTCCTCTTTTATCACAAAAGGTTGACAAATGGGATGAAAATCAGTTCAAAACTTGGTGCGACTATCATTATAGTGTATGCCGTGAACAGTCGGTTTTAGGAGCAAGTAATCATGTTATTATAATTGGGAGAAAATAATAAGATTTTGAAAGATATAACCAAAACCAGCGTCAGGAAATAGTGGAGGATACCTTTCATAAGGCAATCTTAAAACAGGGAAAATGTGATGCCTGCTATCTCGATAACGGGACACAGTACACCACAAACCAGCTTCACACAGCCCTTGCAAGGTTAGGAATCCGCGTTCTTCATGCAAAATCAAGAGCCTGTCAGTCAAAAGGAAAAATAGAAAAATTTTACCAGAAGGTGGACCAGTTCATCGCGGAAGTAAGGGTGGCGAAGGTGCATTCCCTGGAGGAACTGAATCAGAAATGAAAGTATTTTCTGGAGCAGGATTACCAGAAGGAAGCTTATGACGGGATTCGTGAGTATTATGAATCCCATGGGGTAAAGGTGCCGGCGGGAGGGATTTCTCCCATGCAGGAGTTTAACAGGGATACCCGGGGGCTAATCTTTCTGGATGCCACAGTGGTAAGCGAAGCATTTCTGCATCATGAGACAAGAAAACTGGATAATGCAGGCTGTTTTTCCTTTGGAGATGTCAAATATGAGGCCAGTACAGCCCTTGCCAATGCAGAGGTGGAAATCGCCTATGACCCCATGAATACAGAGACTATAAAGGTTGTGTATCAGGACATGAAACCAATCATGGCACACCGGGTAAGTATCGGAACTTTCTGTGATAAAACGGTGGATGTACCGGTTGGAATGACGGACAAGATACCGGAAACATCCAGATTTCTGGATGCTCTGGAAAAGAAATACAAAGAGGATCACAGGCTGATAGCAAATGCCCTTTCTTTTGGTGATTATGGAAAGGCAGGTGGCAGCCATGTATGAGGAATTCTTTGAGCTGATGCATACGCCGTTTACAAGAGATATTCCGGCAGACAGGCTGTACAGTTCGAGGCAGATAGAAGATGCTCTGGGGAGACTGACATACGTGGCAGACAGGCAGTTGTTTGCGGTAGTTACTGCGGATCCGGGATGTGGAAAATCAACGCTTATCCGGATGTTTGAAAGCAGACTCCCAAAGGATAAATATATGATGCTGTATCTGTCTGATTCGAAGCTGACACCGAGGTGGCTGTATGCAGGACTTCTTGACCAGATGGGACTGGAGGCAAGGTTCTACCGGGGAGATTCAAAGAGGCAGCTGCAGAAGGAAATCGAAACTGTCAGGACCGTCCAGAAAAAGAAAGTGGTGTTTGTACTGGATGAAGCCCATCTGCTGGGGAAGGAAACTTTGGAAGAATTTCGTTTCCTCTTGAATTACAGGTTTGATTCAGCCAGCCCCATGAGTCTGATACTGGTAGGACAGACAGAACTGTGGGATCAGAAGCTAAGGCTGCAGAGCTACGCAGCTATCCGACAGAGAATCGATATGAATATCGTGTTGAACCGCCTGGACAGGGCAGAAACTGGCAAATATATCGCGGCACATATGGCGTATGCAGGAGTGAAACAGGATCTGTTCACTAGTGGAGCAGAAGATGAAATCTTCAAGGTATCCGCAGGCATACCACGGATGATCAACAGAATCTGCGAGAAAACACTGATGTACGCATATCAACAGCAGAAACGGCTGATAGATGAGCATATGGTGCGATTTGTAGCTGACCATGAAATGGTTGGAGGAATAGAGTAAGAAATCCGGGGCGAGAGCCCCGGAAGCAGTGACAGAAAGAAGAGTGAGTTTGTGACAATGTGTGAGAGCAGAGTTGTGACAGCTCATGGAAATTTTAACAGCAATAACACAACACAGGGAGAAATAAACATGACAGCATATACAGTAAGAGATGCAAAAATAGAGGATGCACAGCGGATACTTGAAATCTATGCGTATTATGTGGAAAATACGGCGATTACATTTGAATATGATGTGCCGTCCAAGGAAGAATTCGAACAGCGCATGAGGAAGACTATGCAGAAGTATCCGTATCTTGTCATTGAAAAAGAGGGAAGGGTATACGGATATGCCTATGCAGGACCATTTAAGGAGCGCGCGGCGTATGACTGGGCGTGTGAATTGTCTATTTATGTAGACCATGCCGCGAAGAAATGTGGACTGGGAAAACAGCTATACGCCGCTTTAACAGAGTGTTTAAAGCAAATGGGAATCACCAACCTGTATGCGTGTATCGGATATCCGCAGACGGAAGACGAATATTTGGATAAGAACAGCGAGCAGTTTCATGCACATCTGGGATTTCAGACAGTCGGCACATTTCACCGGTGCGGATATAAATTTAACCGTTGGTATGACATGATCTGGATGGAAAAGATGATTGGAGAGCATCAGAGCCAGCAGCCGCCGGTGGCATACCGGACGGCACCAAAAAACAGGATATAGCAGAAAAATATCGAAAGAATAATGAAATCGGTAAAGCAAAAATAAGCCGCAAAGTATGTATATACCGCCTATAAATCGTCAGATTCAGGTCTGAATGTCTGATTTTATGGGTGGGTATAAAGCGCTTTGCGGCTTATTTTAATAAGTACATCAGTCTGCTTATGCGTCAGCAGATTCATCAGAAGCGGCAGGTGCGGCTTCCATGTTTTTCGGTAAAACCAGATTTAAAAGAATGGCAACGAGGAAAACAACAGCAACGCAGTTTTCGGCGAAGACCGTCTTTACAATCTGTGGAAAAATATCAAAAATTTCAGGAACCTGTGTAAAACCGATGCCGATACTTAAAGAAAGTGCGGCAATGGTGATATTTCTCTGGGAGAAACCACATTTTCCAATCATCTGAAGTCCGCTGATAACGATGTTACCAAACATCATCAGTGTACAGCCGCCAAGAACCGCATCCGGCAGTGTCGCAAGCAGTGAACCGAAAAACGGGAAAATTCCGGCTAAAATCATAATCACGGCACCGGCGCCAATCGCATAGCGGTTGACAACCTTTGTCATGGCAACCAGTCCGACATTCTGGCTGAATGACGTAATCGGCAGACAGCCAAAAACAGAAGACAATGCACTGATAAAACCGTCACAGGCAATAGAACCGGAGGTTTCCTTTAAAGTCGCTTCGCGGTTTAAACCGGCGGCGGCAAGGGCGGAGGTATCACCAATCGTTTCTGTTGCTGATACAAGGAAAATTAAAGTAACAGAAATAATAGCATTTATGTTAAATTCCGGTTTAAACGGCAGTAACTGTGGAAATGCAATGATAGAAGTGCCTTCCAGAGAAGAAAAATCCACCGCACCCAGAATCACAGCCGCAATATAGCCCATAATCAGTCCGAATAAAACGGACAACTGCTTGAAATATGATTTTGCAAAAATATTAAAAAGGATACAGCAAAGCAGTGTAAATGTACCGAGAATCCAGTTCGTGGCAGAACCGAAGGTTTCACTGCCGCTGCCGCCGCCAAAGGAAGCCGCACCGACGGATAATAAAGAAAATCCGATAGCGGTTACAACGGTTGCGGCAACAATCGGTGTAATCAGGCGGATCCAGTATTTTGCAAGAAGTCCTAAGATACCTTCAATAATACCGCCGACCAATACCGCGCCGACAATTGCATTATAGCCGTAGGTTGGTCCGAGGTAGCAGAATACGGATACAAACGTAAAACTGATACCCATAACAATCGGAAGTCCCGAACCGATTTTAAAAATCGGGAAAAGCTGTATTAAAGTACCGATACCGGCAATCAGCATGGCACTCTGGATTAAAGAGGCGCTGTCAGCTGTGGACAGCCCGCTGGCTGCGGCAACGATAAAAATAGGTGCGATATTGGCAACAAACATTGCCAGTATGTGTTGTAAGCCAAAAGGAATGGCTTGTTTTACGGAAATCTTACCATTCAGATGATACAGATTTTCCGTTGAGGTCGTTGTATTTTTGTTCATGATATTCTCCATTTGCAGGCAGTGCGTTTTACAGTCGCTGCCTTTTTACATTAAGTTGTTTTGTATTTTATTTCTGTTTTATTCCTGGCGGAAAGTAATTGTACCGGTTGCGGCATCCATGCTGTCTACAATTGCAAGGGATTCCAGATGATAACCGAGGTTGCGGATAATGCGTCCGCCGGACTGGAAGCCTTTTTCAATGACAATGCCGATACCCTCGACCGTTGCGCCTGCTTCATTTACGATAGAAATAAGCCCCTGTAACGCACAGCCGTTTGCAAGAAAATCATCAATAATCAGTACGTGGTCGTCCGGGCTTAAAAATTTCTTGGAAACAATCACCTGATTCTTGCATTTGTGGGTGAAGGATTCCACTTCCGCAACGTACATTTCACCTTCAATGTTAATGCTTTTTGACTTCTTTGCGAAAACGACCGGAACATCAAAATGGCGCGCTACCATGCAGGCAATACCGATACCGGAAGCTTCAATCGTCAGAATCTTGTTAATATGTTCGTTTGCAAAACGGCGCTTAAATTCTTCACCGATTTCATCAAACAGCTGAATGTCCATCTGATGATTTAAGAAGCTGTCTACTTTTAAGACATTTCCTTCTTTTACAATACCGTCTTTTGTAATGCGTTCTTCTAAGAAATTCATAATTCCTCCTAATAAAATGTGGTTGTTAAAATGACGGGCAGACCCGAATCACATTCGGTCAGGCACATCATTTATGGGATTTTAGATAAATTATAGTCTACCAAAATGGCACGGATGTAGCAATATAAAAGTTGAAATTGGAAATGGATTTTTAGTAATACAAATTAAAATAAACACACCTCATGATATATTGGATAATTCATGGGGTGTGTTGGCAGGATGTTTCTTGTACAAAAACATTTTTCAACTCACAGATAAAACTCTGACAATAGAATACTAACACAATCAAAGATGTTTATCAATATTTTATTTATGTTATTGTATAAGATTATATTGACAAAATAAAATGAAAGATATATTATGCAAATATAAACAAATGTACTTAAAGTGAATGTGGATTAGAAAAGTATAGCTTAGAGGGGAATTGAAATGAGGGAAGATGAATTACAAGCTTTATTTTTACAGGAAGATTCTTATTGTGCACATATTAATCCTAAAACAGGAGAAAAGCAGAATATAAAAACACATTTGCATAATGTAGCTTATTTAGCACAAAAAAATTGTCCATTGGAAATTTTGAAGACAATGTGCCTGATGAGCGCAGTAACACATGATGCAGGAAAATTAAGCAGTCAATTTCAGAATTATATGAAAGAAATAGAACGATATGGAGATGAATGTGTACGGCATTATGTTGACCATGTTACAGCAGGAGGACGGATTCTTGAAGACATGGCGAAAGGAAAGCTTGTCGCCAAAATGACTTCAATAGCAGTCTATTCACATCATGGACTTCAAGACTGCGTGGATATGGACACCGGAGAGTTATTAGCAGAAGAAAAAAGACAAAAAGTAATAGAATATCCATTGGTATGGGAGCGGTACTTTAATATAGTAAATAAGCAAGAATTGTTTCAACATATGAAAATGGCACATTCTGATTTATTAAAAATTAAAGAATTAGTCAGGAGTGCAACAGAAACTTATACAGGGTGTGGAAATAAAGCATTTTATCTGGGAATGTATGAACGTTTAATATTATCGGTATTAATTGATAGTGATTGGTCGGATTCAGCAAGCTTTTCAGAAGGAACATTATTGCCAGAGAGAAATGATGATGAAACAATGCAGTATATATGGAAAAATGCAATTTATCATTTTGAATCGTATATGGAAGCATTTTGCGAAAGTAAAGAAAAAAGTCTGTTGGATATACAGCGCCAGAATATTTCGGATTTGTGTTATAGGGCTGCGCAAACGCCCAATAGCTTGTATCGTCTGACTGTTCCAACAGGGGCTGGAAAAACATTTAGCAGTATGCGGTTTGCATTACATCATGCTTTGAAATATCATAAAAATCATATATTTTATGTAGCACCGTACAATTCGATATTAGAACAAAATGCACAGGACATTAGAAATGCAATCGGAAATGGAGAATATGTATTAGAACATCATTGTAATGTATTGCCGGAAAGTGAAGTAGAGGAAATACGATATCGTAATCTTACAGAAAGCTGGGACTGTCCGGTTATAGTTACGACAGCAGTTCAGATGTTAAATGTTTTGTTTTCAGGCAGTAAGAGCTGTATTCGCAGAATGTACAATTTATGTAACAGTGTAATTATTTTTGATGAGGTGCAGGCGTTTCCCGTAAAGTGTACCGAATTATTTCATTTAGCGGTTAATTTTTTAACATATTTTTGCAATACGACAGTTGCTTTGTGTTCAGCTACGCAGCCAACAGTTTCAAAACTTGCTGAAAATAATTTGTTTCAGTGTATGGAAATGGCTGGAGATATGAAACTATATATGCGGGATTTTAAAAGAGTTGTAATAGAAGATAAAACTGATTTAGTACCGGGAGGAATGGCATTAGATGATATAGGGAGTTTTGTAAGAGATAAAGCAGAACGGTATCAGTCAGTTTTGTTAATCGTTAATACAAAGCAAGCAGCATTGGAAATATATCAAGAGATTGAAAAGATAAATGATAAGCAGGAAGTGTATCATTTGAGTACAAATATGTGTGCAGAACATAGAAATGAAGTGATAGCACAGATAAAAGAAAGTTTATCAGGAAAAAAGAGAGTAATATGTATCAGTACACCATTGATAGAAGCAGGTGTTAATATTTCATTTGGCTGTGTAATACGTTCTCTCGCAGGGTTAGACAGTATCATTCAAGCTGCGGGCAGATGTAATAGGCATAAAGAACTCAAAGAATTTGGGAAGCTGTATATTATAAAACTTTGCAAAGAATTAGAGATGTTAGAAGGAATAGTAGAAGTAAAAAAAGCAAAGCAGGCAACGGAAAGACTATTAGGTGAATTCAGAAATAATCCACAGGTATTTGATAATACATTGGATTCTCAAACGGCGATTAAAAGATATTATGATTTGTATTATCATGAATTCGATAATAATGAAACTAAATATCCTGCAATATTAGAAAATACGCATGTCCAGACAAATCTTGTTGATTTATTGGGACAAAATACGATAGGGATAAATTTGCATACAGGAAAGTACAATCAGGGAATAAAACTTCCGTTAAATCAGGCATTTAAAACGGCAGGAAATCAATTTGAGGTGATTTCAGAGCAAGGGAAAATATCGGTTGTTATAGCATATAATCAGACAGTGCGAGACATGATTAAAGAGTTGGAAAATGTAAGACTACCAGTATCAAAACAAAAGCAGTATTTAAGAAAGCTGCAACGATATACAGTTGGTATTTCGGAAAATATGAAGCAAAAACTGGAATATGCGATTACTGAATTAGGAGAAACTGGAATTTTAATTTTAAATATGGATTATTATGATGATAATGTTGGGGTGGTAACAGAATGGAATGGTAAATTTTTGGATTTTTAGAGAAGATAGTATCAATAAAATTAGAGGTGTACGATGAAGAAATATAAAAACACAATAGAGTTTGAAGTATATGGAAATTATGCTTTATTTGCAGACCCGGTAACAAGAGTTGGGGGAGAAAAAACATCATACCATATTCCGACCTATGAGGCATTAAAAGGAATTGTAGAAAGTGTGTATTGGAAACCCACAATTATGTGGATTGTTGATGCTGTTCGCATTATGAATCCAATACAGACAGAAACAAAAGGTATCCGACCGATTAATTATAGTGGTGGAAATGATTTGGCATACTATACTTATTTGAAAAATGTTCGGTATCAGATAAGGGCGCATTTTGAGCAGAACTTGAATCATCCAGAGTTAGCAGATGACTGGAATGAAAATAAGCATCATAACATAGCAAAACGTATGGTACAGCGCGGAGGACGGCGCGATGTATTTCTTGGAACAAGAGAGTGTCAGGCTTTTGTAGAACCATGTGTGTTTGGAGAAGGAAGCGGCTACTATGATAATATGGTTGGAGAGATTGCTTATGGTTTTATGTATCATGGAATAACGTATGCAGATGAAGCAATATTACCGGAGGAAAAGGGGAAAATGACGGTGAATTTTTGGAATCCGGTCATGACAGCAGGTGGAATTATAGAATTTATCCGCCCGGAAAAATGTACACAAAAACGGTTTATTAAAGAAATGGAAGTACGCAAATTCGGAAAAAATCAATTTTCAGGATTAAAAGAGTTTGACAAAAAAGAATTAGAGGAGGTGGAAAATTGAGTTGGGAACAAGACTGTATTAATTTATATGATAAAAATGCAGACAAGGTTGGAAAAATTGAATATAAGCAGTATAAGAACAGGGACAAGATAGAGTATGAAGCTTATACTTTGCTTCCGGTATTTCATAATACAGCGGCGGCACATATAACAGTAGAATTAAATGAGAAAGGAGAGTTTTTAAGAGCGGCAACAGTAGATAAAGAAGACCGAATGACAATAATACCCATTACGGATAAATCAGATAGTAGAACAGCAGGAAAAGAACCACACCCGTTGTGTGATAATATTAAATATTTAGCAGGCGATTATAGTCAATATAGTGATGAAAAGAAAGTCAGGGAATACTATGAGGCATATATAGAAAAGTTAAGGCAATGGCATTTTTCTGAATATACACATCCAAAAGTAGATGCTATATATACATATTTGAATAAGGAAGAATTAGTAAAAGACCTCATAAGAGAACGGATTTTGATTTTAGACGAGAATGGAATGTTAGATGAAAAAGTGACAATACAAGGAGTGTCACAAGTAAAGGCAATGGTAAGATTTATAGTGCGGCAGAATGATGTTACACAGATTTTAGAAGAAGCCTGTTGGAAAGATAAAACATTGCAGAAAGCATATATTGAGTATTATCGCTCTTTGCAAAAGACCATGTCTATGGATTATTTAACGGGTACAATGCAGGGGGTATCCTATCTTCATTCAAAAAAAATAAGAAATGAAGGAGACGGAACAAAACTAATTTCATCTAATGATGAAAAAGGGTATACGTATTTGGGACGATTTTTAAAGAAAGAAGACGCATTTTCGATAGGATATGAAACTTCACAGAAAATGCACAATGCGTTGAAATGGATTATTAGAAAGCAAGGGTATTCATTTGACACGTTAAAACTGGTGACATGGCAATCGGATATGGTAGAAATTCCATTTTGGGGATTTGATACAGCAACTATTGCAGAGGAGGTAAAAGAAAAAAATGATTTTTCAGATGAATTTGCGGAAAAATTGGCAGATGATTTTGAAGAAGACGACATAGAAGATATGGAAAAAGCTGTTGATGACAATGTCATAACAGTACAGCAATTTTATCAGACATTAAACGGTTATAGAAAAAAGGTGGATAATACGTCACAAATGATTCTTTTAGCTGTAGATGCAGCCTCGCCCGGAAGATTAGCAGTTGTAGAATATCAAAGCCTTAATACACTGCAATATTTAGATAATATTGAAAAATGGCATAATCAGGGAAGTTGGAGACATGTAAAGTATAAGGAAGGAAGATTAATATATTATGATGGTGTTCCGGGAGTAAAAGATATTACAGATATTCTTTATGGAATAGATGATGAAAAAAAGAAAATATTAACAATTCCCGATAAAAACGGAAAAAAGTTATATGCGCAGGTAACCAAAAGACTAATTCCATGTATTTGGAGAAATACGAAATTACCGGTTGATTTGGTACAGCTTGCAGTATACAAAGCATCACGTCCGCTTGCTTATAAACAAAGTTATAATTGGAAGCGGGTATTGACATTAGCATGTTCTTTTGAAAAAAAATATAGACATGATAATTACAAGGAGGAATGGGGAATGGCATTAGACAAAAAATGTAAAAAAAGAGATTATTTGTATGGAAGACTGCTTGCAGTAGCAGAAAGGGTTGAATGGTGTACATATATTAAAGACAATGATTTAAAAAGGGTGACAAATGCAAAACGTTATATGACAACTTTTTCACAAAGACCCTATACAACATGGAAAATCTTAGAGGAGAATTTACAGCCATATTTGAATAAGCTTGAATTTAAAACAAGAACATATTATGAAAATGTGTTAAATGAGATTTTGTGGCTGTTTGAAAAAGCGGATTACCATAATGATACACCATTAGAAGGACTGTATTTATTGGGATATCATTGCCAGTTATTTGAATTCCAGCAGAATAAAGAGAAAAAAGAAGACATTAAGGAGGAACAAGACAATGAGTAAATTACAAGGAAAAATTGATTTTACACTGTTTATCAGTGTGAAAAATGCTAATCCAAATGGAGACCCATTAAATGGGAATCGTCCAAGGACAGATATTGACGGATATGGTGAAATTTCTGATGTATGTATTAAAAGAAAAATAAGAAACCGTATGCAGGATTTGGGAGAACGTATATTTGTACAATCCGATGAGCGGAGTGACGATGGCTTTAAGAGTTTAAAAGAGCGTGCAGACGGCTGTGAAGTGCTCAAAAAAGAAATTGTTAAAAAGAAAAAGGCAGATAGGGATTTATGCGCAAAGATTGCATGTGAAGAATGGACAGATGTTCGCAGTTTTGGACAGGTATTTGCGTTTAAAGGTGAAGAAGCTTCTTTTGGAGTGCGGGGACCGGTATCCATTCATCAGGCAGTTAGCTTATCGCCGGTTAATGTAATTAGTATGCAGATAGTAAAAAGTGTCAATAGTGAAGCTGGAAAAGAAAGTAAGGCTTCTGATACAATGGGAACAAAACATAGAGTTGGTTTTGCGGTTTATAAGGTTGTTGGAAGTGTTAATGTACAACTGGCGGAAAAAACAGGCTTTACACAGGAAGATGCAGAACTTTTAAAAGAGTGTCTGAAGACATTATTTGAAAATGATGCTTCATCTGCAAGACCGGAAGGAAGTCTAGAGGTTTGTAAAATGTATTGGTGGCAGCATAAAGATAAGACACCACTTGTATCAACAGGCTGTATTCAGAGAAGCTTTCATATAGATAAGGTTGAGTGCCCAAAGGAATTTAAAGAATATAACATTAAATGGGAGCAACAGCCAAATTGTGTAGAACCGGAGATATTTGATTTTGTATAATGAAGAAGATTTCCTGCAATTATCCGGAATCCAGCATTTTGTTTTTTGCCGCAGACAGTGGGCGCTTGCGTATATTGAAATGCGATGGGAGGAAAATGTCAGAACATTTGAGGGACGACAGCTTCATAAAAAGGCACATGATGTTTCATTAAAAGAAAAAAGGGGAGATGTGATAATTGAGCGTGCGATGCCCATACATTCAAGAGAACTTGGTATTAGTGGAGAATGTGATGTAGTTGAGTTTTATGAATCACAAAACGGTGTAAAACTTTCAGGACATACGGGAAAATATATAGCAATTCCCATTGAATACAAGCGTGGTCGTCCTAAAACAAATGAAGCGGATATTTTGCAGTTGACAGCGCAGGCTATATGTATAGAAGAAATGTTATGCTGTGATATTCCTTATGGATATATTTATTATGGAGAAACAAGGCATCGACAAAAGGTGGAAATAACGGTTGAATTACGGCAAAAAGTAAAAATGATATTTGAAGAAATGCACAAATATTATAAACAGCGTTATACGCCAAAGGTAAAAAGAAGTAAAAGCTGTAATGCGTGTTCATTAAAAGATGTATGCTTACCAATGTTGAATAAGAGTATCTCTGTAACAGAATATATTGATAAAAAAATTAAAGAAGGGGTAGAAGACAGATGAAACATTTATTAAATACATTGTATATAACAAGTCCTAATAAGTATTTGTCACTAGAAGGAGAAAATGTTGTCATACTTGAAAATCAAGAGGAAATCGGGCGGATTCCGTTACACAATCTTCAGGCAATAATAACTTTTGGGTACACCGGGGCAAGTCCGGCATTAATGGGCATGTGTGCACAAAGAAATATTGAACTTACATTTATGTCTGGAAACGGACACTTTTTAGCGCGTGTGTCGGGCGAAGTAAAAGGAAATGTAACATTAAGAAAACAGCAGTACCGTATCAGTGATAATACAGAGCAAAGTATCAAATTGGCAAGAAATTTTATTACAGGTAAAGTATATAATTGCCGCTGGGTATTGGAACGAGCGGTAAGAGATTATTCATTGAGAATAGATACTGACAGTATAAAGAAAAAATCGAAAATTCTTTATCAGAGTCTTGAAAAAATTAGAACATGTAAAACAAGCGCACAACTCTTAGGACTGGAAGGTGAGGCGGCAGCAGTCTATTTTTCTGTATTTGACGAATTAATACTACAACAGAAAGAGGACTTTACTTTTCAAGGGCGAAATAGAAGACCGCCGTTGGATAATATCAATGCGATGTTATCATTTGCATATAGCCTATTGACAGGAATGTGTGGTTCAGCATTAGAATCAGTTGGGTTGGATGCTTATGTAGGATTTTTTCATACAGACCGACCGGGAAGAATATCTTTAGCGCTTGACATAATGGAAGAATTGCGAAGTATTATGGCGGATAGATTTGTTTTAACAATAATTAATAAACGTATTATAAAAAAATCGCATTTTATCCAAAAAGAAAGTGGAGCGGTTGTATTGACAGATGAGGGAAGAAAATTGTTTTTGAGTGCATGGCAGGAAAGAAAAAAAGAGTTGATAACACACCCTTTTTTAGACGAGAAGATAGAATGGGGAATGATACCATATGTACAGGCAATGCTTTTAGCAAGGAGTATTAGAGGAGATTTAGATGAATATCCTCCATTTTTTTGGAAATAAGGAGAAAAGATGTTATTATTAATTACATATGATGTAAATACAAAAACGGAGGCGGGGCGTACACGTTTACGAAAGGTTGCAAAGCAATGTGTAAATTATGGTCAGCGGGTTCAAAATTCGGTATTTGAATGTCAGGTTGATGCCGTAAAATATCGTCAAATTAAAGCAGTATTAGAAGATATTATTGATAAAGACACGGATAGCCTCAGATTTTATAATCTTGGCGACAATTATAAAAACAGAGTGGAACATATAGGAGTAAAACCGGGTTTTGATGTGACAGAAACCTTGATTTTCTAGTGCGAAAGAGAAGCACACATAAAAATCACGGACATTCGCACCGAATATTATATATTTCAAGTATAAAAATATCTAATGATATTTATATGAAAATGGTAAGGACATTTGTTCTAAGATAAAGTGTCCAGAAAAAATGCAAAATTTCAATGATTTATTGTGAAGTTTTGCGGTCGACCTCCCCGAGAGGTCGTGAGTTGAAAAATTATTGCACTTGTATTTGTAATATTATCCGCTGTCGACCTCCCCGAGAGGTCGTGAGTTGAAAAGAATATGCCACTTGGAGATGTCAAGCAAGTAAAAGTCGACCTCCCCGAGAGGTCGTGAGTTGAAAAATTATATGTATCAGTAAAAAGGCTGTTTGAATGGTCGACCTCCCCGAGAGGTCGTGAGTTGAAAACTTTCTGAATTTAACCTGACTGAAATCGGTGAGGGTCGACCTCCCCGAGAGGTCGTGAGTTGAAAAATATGCCATCTGGGACGACTGCCCGGAGATTACGTCGACCTCCACGAGAGGTCGTGAGTTGAAAATGTATTACAAAATGCGTGTCTTGAAAAGAATATTACAGACATTCTTATCATACATACATTTGTATTTAAGATACACATACAGAAGTTGAAAAACAATAAAGCAAAAATAAGTTAAATTAAAAGCCAGAAAAAAGGACAAAAATACAATGCGCAGTCAACATGATTTAACAACAGGAAACATCATCTCCGGGCTGTGGGCATTTGCGGTGCCGCTGATGCTTGGAAATGTATTACAGCAGCTCTACAATCTCGCGGATACGTGGGTGGTGGGAAAATGTATCGGCAACAATGCACTGGCGGCGGTGGGAGCGTCATATACGCTGATGATTTTTTTGACGTCCGTCATCATCGGATTGTGTCTTGGCAGCAGTGCATTTATTGCTATGGCATACGGAAAGAAAAATACAGAAAAGATAAAGAACGGAATCTTTTTGTCATTTGCATTTACGGCACTCATAACCGTGCTGTTAATTGTTTTGTTTTGCGCGGGGCTGGATACAATTACAAAATGGCTTCGGGTGCCGCAGGAAACGGTTTCGGACATGCGGATTTATCTGGTTTACGTCTTTATGGGATTTTTTGCAACATTTATATATAATTATATCTCCAATCTGTTAAGAGGACTGGGAAATTCTGTCGTGCCGCTGTTCTTTCTGGCGCTGTCCGTGGTATTAAATATAGCACTGGATATTTTATTTGTCGCAGGCTTTCAAATGGGCATTGCGGGCGCGGCACAGGCAACGGTGCTTGCCCAGCACATATCAGGTTTCGGACTGCTCATTTACTATTGGATAAAATATCCGGGGTTGCGCCTGCACAAAAAAGACTGTGTGTGGAACAGGGAATATTTTATGGAAATCCTGTCGCTGTCGGGATTTACATGCTTACAGCAGTCGGTCATGAATTTCGGCATTTTAATGGTGCAGGGACTGGTCAACAGCTTTGGTGCAGTCGTTATGGCGGCATTTGCCGTTGCGGTCAAGATTGATACGATTGCCTATATGCCGGTGCAGGATTTCGGCGCAGGCAAAAAAGACCGTATCCGTGCAGGCATGAAAAGTGCCGGTATCAGTGTGGCTGTATTTTGTGCGGTTATCAGTACGGCGGTGTGTTTTTGCAAAAACGCTTATGCAGATATTTGTAAGCGGCAGTGATGAAGTCGTAAGAACCGGGGTACAATATCTTCGGATAGAGGGTATGTTTTATATCGGAATCGGCATTTTGTTTATGTTGTACGGCTATTACAGGGCAGTCAGCCGTCCGGGCGTGTCGGTGGTACTCACGGTCATATCGCTCGGAACGAGGGTGATGCTTGCTTATACGCTGTCCGCCGTTTCATGGATTGGCGTAGCGGGTATCTGGGGATCGATTCCGATTGGCTGGTTTCTGGCGGATTTTGCAGGAATTTTGCTGTTAAAAAGAAGCCGGACATTGAAAAAATCGCAGGATACAGTATAATGAAAAGTAAAAATAAAAGGATAAGCCGCAAAGCGGCGGAAACGGGGGTATTTTATGTTAAAGGACTGGAACAGATTGGAACAACCGTCAAAAGAGGAAATGGAACAGCGTTTAAAGAAGGCGCGTGTGCGCTTAGAACAGCAGCAGATTCTGATGAAGGAAAAGAAACTGCCGGTGCTGGTGCTGTTAGAAGGCTGGGGTGCGGCAGGCAAGGGTAGTGTGCTTGGAAAGATTATTAAAAATATCGACCCGCGCTTTTTTAAAGTGGCAGTTATGGATGAGCCGACAGAAGAAGAAGCACGCAAGCCGTTCTTATACCGTCATTTTGTAAAGATACCGGAAGCGGGCAAATTCGTCTTTATGGACAGCGGATGGATGAGCGAAGTGACAAGGGAAAAGCTGCGCGGGGAATTATCCGAGCAGGAGTATAAAAAGAAAATAGAAAGTATCAAACGTTTTGAAAGACAGCTTACAGACAACGGTTATCTGCTGATGAAGTTTTTCTTCCAGATTGATGAAAAGGAGCAGAAAAAGCGGCTGGATAAGCTGGCGGATGACAAAAATACGAGCTGGAGAGTCAGTGAACATGATGTATGGCAGAATAAGCATTATGATAAATGCATGGATGTTTATGAGCAGTATCTGTGCGATACGAACCAGTCGAGCGCGCCGTGGTATCTGGTAGATGCCAAAGATAAAAAGTGGGCGCAGTTACAGATTCTGGAAACGCTGGTGCAGGGAATTGACACGGCACTTCAAAACAGTACGCTGGCAGTGCCGCTGTTACAGAATGCATTTCCGTTAAAACCGATTGAAAAGCTGGCAGACGTGGCGTTGGATAAGACTTTGACAGAGGAAGAATATGATACTTTGTTAAATCAGTATCAAAAGCGTCTGCGCGAACTGCACAATGAATTATACCGTAAAAAAATACCGGTTATCATTGCCTATGAAGGCTGGGATGCCGCAGGAAAGGGTGGAAATATCAAGCGTATTACCGAAGCGTTAGACCCAAGGGGGTATGAAGTACACCCGATTGCAAGTCCAGAACCGCATGAAAAGGCAAGACATTATCTGTGGCGTTTTTGGAACAGACTGCCAAAGACCGGACATGTTGCGATATTTGACAGAACGTGGTACGGCCGTGTCATGGTTGAACGGTTGGAGGGCTTTTGCAGTGAAAATGACTGGCAGAGAGCCTATGTGGAAATTAATGAATTTGAAAAAGAGCTGGCAGACTGGAATGCAGTTATTGTAAAATTTTGGGTGCAGATTGATAAGGATACACAGCTTGCACGTTTTAAGGAACGTGAAAATACACCGGAAAAACGATGGAAGATTACAGACGAGGACTGGCGCAACCGTGAAAAATGGGATTTGTATGAGGAAGCAGTCAATGAAATGCTGCAAAAGACCAATACAGCCTATGCGCCGTGGCACATTTTAGAGTCCAATGACAAAAAATATGCGAGAATCAAAGCATTAAAGACCGTTATTGAGGCAATTGAGAAAAAAATGGAATAAATAAGAAGGTGTGTACTTGCAGCCAGACGAAAGGATTGAATTCATGAACATTTTTGACATCATCGGACCGGTCATGGTTGGACCGTCCAGTTCCCATACGGCGGGAGCGGTAAGAATCGGTTATATTTCGGGCAAACTTTTAGGAGAGCCGGTAAAGGAAGCACAGATTTTGCTGTACGGTTCATTTCTTGCAACGGGAAAGGGGCATGGTACGCAAAAAGCCTTAGTTGCAGGGCTTTTAGGCATGGCACCCGACGATATCCGGATTCCGGACAGCATGGAGCTGGCTGCAAAAAAAGGAATTGCGATTTCATTTGGTGTGGCACAGCTGCGGGAAGCCCACCCGAACTCCGCACAGATTTATCTTACCGGGGAAACGGGAAGGACGTTAGAGGTCATCGGAGAGTCGATTGGTGGCGGCAGAATCAATATCGCACAGATTGACGGAATCCAGACCAATTTCACAGGCGAATATCCGACGTTAGTCGTGCATAACCTCGACCAGCCGGGACACGTGGCGGAAGTTACTGCCATGCTTGCAAAAGCTCGCATTAATATCGCAACCATGCAGCTGTACCGCTCGGCGCGCGGCGGCGATGCAGTTATGGTGCTGGAGTGCGACCAGGAAGTGCCGGAGCAGATTGTCCACCGGTTAGAACAGCTTTCGGGTATTAAAAAAGTAACGTATCTGAGCCTTGTATAAAAGCTGTATACAAAAAACAATGCGGAATGGAGAGTATATGATTTATCATTCAATTCAGGATTTATTAAATCTGGCAAAGGAATATCAGATACCTTTGTGGGAGGTTGTATGCCGGGCGGATATGGAAGAACGGCAGGTTACAAAAGAGCAGTCCTTTGAAACGATGCACCGGATGTATGAAGCGATGAAGCAGGCAGACAGCGCGTATGATAAAGATTTAAAATCGGCAAGTGGACTGGCGGGCGGCGACGGCGAAAAACTGCATTGCTATAATGCGGCAGGAAAAAATATTGCGGGAGAATACATTGGGCTTGTCATGGAAAAGGCAGTCAAAATGGGCGAGTCCAACGCCTGCATGAAGCGGATTGTTGCCGCCCCGACGGCCGGTGCATGCGGCGTGATTCCGGCAGTTTTTCTGGCATATCAGGAATATTTCCGGGCAGAGGAACAAAAAATGGTAGAAGCAATGTATCTGACGGCGGGAATCGGTGCGGTGATTGCGGAAAATGCAAGCATTGCGGGCGCCTCAGGCGGCTGCCAGGCAGAAATCGGTTCGGCAAGCGCGATGGCGGCAGCAGGGCTTGCCTATTTGCAGGGCGGCGACGATGAACAGATTGTCAATGCTATGGCATTCGCCTTAAAAAATATGCTGGGGCTGACTTGCGATCCGGTCTGCGGACTGGTAGAAGTGCCGTGTATTAAAAGAAATTCAGCCGGTGCGGTCAATGCTGTCACCAGTGCGCAGATGGCACTCGCGGGCGTCTGCAGTGCGATTGCACCCGATGAAGTCATTGATACGATGCGCCGTATCGGCAATGCGCTTCCGGCATGTTTAAAGGAAACGAGCGAAGGCGGGCTTGCAACAACTCCTTCGGCGCAGAAGGTACGCGAAAAAATGGACGGAGAACAGTAACTATGCCTCTTGATTTAACACAACTGTCACAAATTACAGAACCGCTTCTTATGTGGTATGAAAAAAATGCCCGTGTATTGCCGTGGCGTGAAAATACCGATGCCTACCGCGTGTGGGTATCGGAAATTATGCTGCAGCAGACAAGGGTGGATACGGTGATTCCGTATTACGAGCGCTTTTTGCGGCGTTTTCCGGACGTGGCGTCACTTGCCGCGGCACCGGAGCAGGAGCTTTTAAAAATGTGGGAGGGGCTTGGATACTATTCGCGGGTGCGCAATATGCAGAAAGCCGCACAGCAGATTTGTGAAAAATATAACGGCATTTTCCCCAACGAATATGAACAAATTTTATCTCTGCCGGGTATTGGTGCGTATACGGCGGGAGCAGTTGCTTCGATTGCATGGAATAAGCCTTATGCGGCTGTAGACGGAAATGTGCTTCGTGTGGTGACACGTCTGACGGCAGATTCTAGAGAAATTTCCAATACAAAATTTAAAAATGAAATCACAGCGGCATTGCAGGAAATTTATCCTGTGGACAAGTGCGGTATCTTTACCCAGAGCCTGATGGAACTGGGGGCAGTTGTCTGCTTGCCAAACGGTGCACCGCGATGCACGGAATGTCCGCTACAAAGCTTATGCAGTGCCTGTGCGGCGGGAACACAGCCAGAGTATCCCGTAAAGAAAAAGAAAGCACAGCGCAGAATCGAAGAAAAGACCGTGCTTATAATGATACATGCGGGCAGGCTGGCATTGCAAAAAAGAGCCGGGAGCGGACTGCTTGGTGGCATGTGGGAACTGCCGAATCTGCCGGGAAATCCGGATACAGCGCAAATCCAAAAGTGGCTTGCAAAGCACAAAATCATGGACTGCCGGATAGTAAAAGGCAGACCTGTGCGCCACATTTTCACACATATCGAGTGGCAGATGGACAGTTATCTTATCGAATGTGGACAAGTAAGCGCGGATTCGGATTTTACGTGGATAACAGAGCAGGATTTGGAAAATGAATATGCATTGCCGACAGCCTTCAAAAAAGTGTATACACAAAACCGGCCATTGTGAGAAATTTGTTGACATTGGGCAGTAAGTGGAGTATAAAGTTTATATCGCTATTAACATACATTTATAATAGGAAGAAAATTTTTTGGAGGATGTAACGATGGAAAGTTACAAGTTTTTACTGGATTTGGCAGTGATACTGCTTTGTACGAAGGTATTGGGGCTGGCGACGAAGCGCGTACAGATGCCGCAGGTTGTCGGCTCACTGCTTGCCGGTCTTTTGTTAGGACCGTCTATGCTGGGGCTGCTTACGGAAACGGAGTTTTTAAGCAATGTAGCGGAGCTTGGCGTTATCGTACTGATGTTCTGCGCCGGACTGGAAACAGATATTAAAGAGTTAAAAAAGAGCGGAAAAGCTGCATTTGTTATTGCACTCTGTGGTGTTATCATGCCGATTATCGGTGGATTTGCCGTTGCATATTTCTTTAACAAGCCGGGTGTTATTGATTCGGATGCCTCATGCAGCGTTGTGCTTCAGAATGCATTTATCGGCGTTATACTGACGGCAACTTCTGTCAGCATTACGGTTGAAACCTTAAAGGAAATGGGCAAATTAAAAACTCATTCCGGCAACGCGATTTTAGGGGCTGCCATTATTGATGATATTTTAGGTATTGTGGCTCTGACAATTATTACAAGTCTTGCAGATGAATCGGTGAATGTAGCGGTTGTACTGTTAAAGGTTGTATTGTTCTTTGTATTTGCAGGTGTTGTGGGTTTTGTATTTTACAAGTTTTATAAAAAATGGATTGAAAGCGCTGACCGCGGACGTCACAGACATGCCATCATAGCTTTTGTATTCTGCCTTTTAATGTCTTACGTGGCAGAAGCGTGGTTTGGTGTTGCGGATATTACAGGTGCATATATTGCAGGTCTGATTATTTCCAATACAGAGCGTTCTGAATTTATCCAGTCCCGTTTTGACACCCTTTCATTTTTACTGCTCTCACCGGTATTTTTTGCAAGTATCGGACTGAAGGTAGAACTGCCGAATATGACAGGAACGATTATTGCATTTACCGTTGTATTAGTTATTGTAGCGGTGTTGACCAAAGTTATTGGCTGCGGACTCGGTGCAAAGGTATGCGGATACAAGCCGTATCAGTGTAAGCGCATCGGTGTCGGCATGATTTCACGAGGCGAGGTCGCCTTAATTGTAGCCAGCAAAGGTGCGGCACTCGGCATGATGGGCAGTGCCTTTATGGGACCGGTTGTTATCGTGGTTGTTATTACAACGATTATCACACCGATTTTGTTAAAAATAGTATTTAAGAAAGGTCCAAACAATTACATACCGGATTCAGAAAGCATTTCCACATATCATACAAAGATCAGCGATTTGAGAAAGAATCTGTTTGGATAGGTTAAAATAGAATGATTAGAAACTGCAGTCTGGAAGAAATTTCCGATGGAAAGTTATATAGTGAAAATGATATGGTAAAGGCAGATACGAATCAGTGTCAGGGCTGCAATTCCGTATGCTGTCACGGCATGGGAGATTCGATTGTGTTAGACCCGTATGATATCTGCCGTCTGACAAGACAGCTTCAGATGCCGTTTGAAAGTCTGGTGGAGAAACATCTGGCGTTAAATGTGGTGGACGGCGTGATTTTACCGAATCTGAAAATGGCAGGGGAAAACGAAACCTGTACATTTTTAAACGAACAGCAGCGCTGCCGGATTCACGGCGCAAGACCGGGTATCTGCCGTCTGTTTCCACTGGGAAGATACTGGCAGGACGATACCCATTTTCAGTATATTCTGCAAAAGGACGAGTGTCACAAGCACAATCTGACAAAAATCAAGGTGAAAAAGTGGCTGGATACGCCGGATTTAGAAGCGTATAATACATTTCTTGTGACATGGCATGCTTTTTTAAAGGAAATTCAGGCGGCACAGCAGGGCTTAGATGAAGGGCAGAACAGGATTCTGACGATGTATATTTTAAAGAGCTTTTTTGCACAGCCATATGACGACCGCGATTTTTATGTGCAGTTTGAAGAACGCATGAAAAAAGCAAGACAGGATTTGGCAATGGACTAGCCGGAAAGGGAGGAAACAGCAATGAAAATCGATCTGTTTCAAATCGGAAATTTTCACGTACACGGATATGGCTTTATGATTGGCATTGGATTTCTGCTGGCATTGGCGCTTGGCTGTATGCGGGCAAAAAAACTGGGGTTAAAAGACGAATCGGTCATTGATATTGCCATTCTTGCAGGAGTCTGCGGCTTTCTGGGTGCAAAGCTTTTGTATGTGATTGTAAGTTTTAAGGATTTCTTAAAAGACCCGCTTGCGGTGCTGGGGTCAGAAGGCTTTGTTGTTTACGGCGGCATTATTGCCGGGGTGCTTGCGGCGTGGATTTACTGCAAAGTCAAAAAACTCGTCTTTTTGGAGTATTTTGATTTAATTATGCCGGAAGTGGCACTTGCACAGGGCTTTGGCAGAATCGGATGCTTTCTGGCAGGCTGCTGTTACGGACGGGAAACAACCGCCGCATGGGGCATTACATTTCCCGCAGACAGCATGGCGCCGTCAGGCATAAAGCTTATTCCGACACAGCTTCTTTCAGCAGCAGGGGATTTTTTGATTGCCGCAATCCTGATATGGATTGCACACCGTTTTTTATATCAGCAGAAAAAGCTGATAACAGGCGATATCGGCAGTATTTATTTACTGCTGTACGGTATCGGAAGATTTCTGATTGAGTTTTTAAGAAATGATTACCGCGGGGCGGTCGGATTTTTGTCCACCTCCCAGTTTATTTCCGTTTTTATCGTGGCGCTTGGGGTAACGCTGATGGTTTACCATAGAAAAAAAAGGGCTGATGTAAAATAAGACAAAAATATCAAAGGAGAAAAGGGGTAGTGTATGAAAAGTGCAAAAAATGAATTAAAACAGTTTGTAGCCGGAGTTGTTATGTTGATTGTGGGGTTGTTTATTTTATCCCAGAAAGTGGTTGTATCGTCTGGCTGGTTCGGTTACGGCGGAACAATTATGCTTGGTGGTGTCCGTCTGAATTCGGGGATGATTATGATTCCGTTTATTATCGGTATTATATGGATGTTCGCAAGCGGAGCCTCTTTTGCATCGAAGTTGTTTACGGCATTGAGTGTCATTTTGATTGTAGCATCCATTATTTTAAATACAAATATTTATATGGTTTCAATATCAATGTATGAATGGGTTGTTATGCTCGTGCTGATTTTTGGTGGAGCAGGATTTGTTGCAAAAGTCTTATTCTCCGATGCATATAAGGAAGAAAAGCATAAGGGGAAAAAGAAAGATGCAGCCGGTGAAGATTCAACACAGGATTCACTGGATGCGGAGATTGAACGCATGAAAAAAGGCTTAAAATAGGCAAAAAATAAAGATACTACTAAAAATACTACCAGGATTCGTCTATGGTAGTATTTTCATTTTCAGCCGGATTTGATAAATAAAAGGTGTAAACAAAATAAATCAACCGCCGCAGGAAGCGGCAGAAAGGAAAAGGACTGACCCAGAGGGAGGCAGAGGTCGCAAGACTGGCATGTTCCGGGCGCTCTAATAAGGAAATTGCAGAAGAACTGGTCATTTCCGAAACGACAGTCAAAAAACATATGCAGCATATTTTTGAAAAACTGGAGATAGGGAGCCGGGAGGAACTGCGGAATATGTAAATAATGGTAAATAATAACAAGCGGTCAGTTCACCGTTGTCACTTGACTTGACTGACCGTTTGTTATTATTTCTGCTATACGGAATTGCTTTTTTTTGATAATATATATTAAAGATACAGTACATGTTTTAGGATATAAGAATGTCGGGCAGGTGATTTTGATGAAAGCAGATGAAGTGATATGTGAGGTTTCAAAGCTGTGCAGGGATTTTCAGGCAGATGAAGTGATTTTATATGGTTCAAGGGCAAAGGGGACAGCCAGAGAACGCAGTGATATTAATATAGCGGTGTCAGGAGTGGAGTGTTTTGACGAACTTGTTGAAAAAATAGAAGAACTGCCGACACTTTACAGCGTGGATTTATTAAATATGGATACTTGCAGGAATGAATTGTTATTGGAGGATATTAAGCAATATGGACGAAAAATTTAGCAGACGTTTTAAATCCTTTTGTAATTCACTGGAGGCGTTGTCGGAGGCAAGGGAAAGAGATTTATCAGATTCTTTTGTATTAAGTGGGACAAGTGCTAAATTTAGTATAACATTTGATTTGTCATGGAAGGTTATGAAAGATATACTGGTGCAGTATTACGCGATAACAGGTTTTGTGGCAGGCTCGCCAAGGGAAGTCCTGCGGGAAGCTTTTAAGGCAAATTTAATTTCAGATGATGCATGGATGGATATGTTAAAAGTGAGAAATGAACTTGCGCATGATTATGATTGTGAAATTGTAAAAAAGCACTGCAATACAATTGTTGAAAAGTATATTGATTTGTTTTATGAGTTTGAGGAAGTCGTGAAAAAACTAGGGGATTAGAGGGAAAACAGGTATACAAATTATGAATATAAAACTTATAATATTTGATTTTGATGGAACGATAATGGATACCAAAAAGACGATTGTAGTTTCAAAACAGGAAACATTACGTCAGATGGGATTAGATGTGGCAGAAGAACAGGCTTGTGCCGATACAATTGGTATGTCAGCAAAAATAGGATTTCAGAAGTTATGTCCGGAATTGTCAGATGATATGATTGATTTATGTATGAAAAAATATCGTGAAATTTTTGATGAAACCAAGAAAACAATCCCGCCGTTATTATTTCCTAATATGATTGAAACATTAAACAGATTAAATGAAAAAGGTATTGTTTGCACAATTGCTACTTCAAGAGGACGAGATTCATTACTTGGTTTTCTTGAAAGCATGAACATTGCAAAATATTTTTCGTATTTGTTAGCAGCAGAAGATACTACTTTGCATAAGCCTAATGCAGAACCGGTAAAAAAGACATTAAATGAGTTGTCATATAATGCACAGGACACTTTAGTCGTTGGGGATATGCCATTTGATATACTTATGGGCAAAAATGCAGGTGTGTATACATGTGGAGTAACCTATGGGGTTTCAGGCAAAAATAGTTTGTTAGAGGCGGGAGCAGATTGGGTAATTGATGACATAAGCGAATTATTGGAAATTGTATAAGGAAAGTTTATTTTTTTATCGGCACGATTTCAGATATGGAATAGGTAAATGAATAATTACTTAATTTACAAACACTATTTATTTTATATAACAGAAAAAGTAAACGGAGAAACACACCATGTACTTATTAGCAGATGTCTTTTTTTATGCCGGACAGCGAAGCAGTCTGCCGCAAGTGGGATACCGACCCGATGCCGTTTTTGATAACGCGGGAAATTACTGGGGAATTACATTTGTTGAATTGCAGGCTGACCGATTTGATGTTCCGATTCCAGCGATTATAAAATTTACATTTGAGGAGTATCATTATAGTGAGATCAGTGTCGGAGCAACGTTTTCGATTATGGAGGGCGGACACAAGGTTGGTGTCGGAAAGATTATTGGAATGGACATTTAAAGGGGCGGGACAGCCAACACATGATATGAGATAGGGGGGAAAAATATGAAGAAGACAGCAGTAAAATTAAAACATATAAATTTTAATATGAAGGAACACGGTTTTGTGGGACACCTTGCAGAGCCGGAGCAGACCAACGGCAAAGCAGTCATTGTGATTATGGGCGGAGAGCAGAGCCTTCTTCCGGGCATTAAAATAGCAGAGCGGTTTGCGGATTATGGATTCACTGGGTTAGCCGTATCATTGTTTGGTGCGGAGGGACTTCCGGACACGCCCGACCGATGTCCGCTGGAAATGAAAGGCTTCAAAATACTACAAAACAGAAAGCGTTTCGCACAAAGTTATGGGCATGTGGCTTGCGTATTATGAAGCTTATCAGGATAAGGCGGCGGAAGAAAAAGCACATTTAGAGATCAAAAAGACAAATGCAAGAATATTGATGATTGCGGGAGGTGCAGACGAAGCGTGGCCGGAGATTATACCGCATGATTCCGCTTGTCGGCATGATGTATAAAAGCTTTGGGAAACACAAAAAGGAATGTATGGCGGCGTTTGAACAGTCTGAAAAAGAAATAATAAACTGGTTAAGATAATAAGAATTGGCATGGCAAACTGCTATCCGCATGTACTGGCAGACCTTTGTGAAACCTTTGAAATAAAACCGTCTATTGTGAGGTGGTTGTTGAGAGGGAGATAGATTAGGCATATATAATGTTAATTATTAAAATTTCTGTACGAAAGGTAAAATTATATGATTACGATAAAAGAGTTCTATGGTGATGTTAAAGATATAGATGAGAGTGTTCTTGCAGTGAAATCAGATTGTTTATGGGAGAAAGGTTCACTATTGGATATAAAGAATCTGGTTACACCACAGTTATTTCATTTACATATTCTTGTTAATCTGATTGGAAATTGGAGATACGAAGGCTGGTGGTTTATAATGTGCGAAATGGTGCAATTTGTACCTTATATTGCTGAGACATTAAGCCAGGCAGGGGCAGAAGATATGAAAACAGCTTTTGAAAAGGTAATTGACTGCTTTCCCGGAGACACGAGATTTGAAGATTCAGAGGAATATTTTGATATTGTTAATTTTTTACAAAGCATGGCATATAAAGTAAAGAATGAAAGCTTGAAAACTATAACGCGGGAGGAGCGCAAAGCCAATATAAAAAAGCTGCAAAAGTGTGTAGACGAATTGGATGAGATAACCAGCAGGTATTGGGGCGATGATGCGCCTGGTCATGGGTGGAAACAGGCAATAGATTATATTGAATTGAACCGCTAGTATAAAATCAAAAATATATGTATTTATGGACGAAAAATCGCTTAGATATGCGATTAAAGCTCAAAGCATACGGAAAATTTGGAGGTTTTGTCCATTTTCCAGATGTAAAATCTGCCGAAACATGATGACACGTATGAACTGCACCGTCTGCTGGGAGCACTGTTATCCAAGGAACTTACAATAGATGAAAAACTAAACATAAATGGTTTTACTGTAGAGCAGATTGCATCTCAATTACCCTATCGACACATGCTGAACGTATGGCACAAATCAAGCTTTAAAGGTACGGGAGTAATCCTTTATTTATAAAAAATACCGCCAAAGAAATAGTCACCTTAAGCTGTCTGTTTCTTATGGCGGTTTTTGATTTTTTACCGGTATTTACAGAGGACAAAACAGCGTGCAATTAAAATTTTGTTGACAAATACCCCATAGGTGTATATAATTAACTGCGATATTAATACCCGGCAGGGGTATATTTTAATCGGTAATATTAAAGGAAAATGAAACATGGGAATGGAAAGAAAAGTTCTTATTATCGATGGCATGACCTGTATTAACTGTCAGAATAAAATAGAGCAGGAATTAAAGAATACAGCAGGAATTTCTAAAGTGCAGGTTTCCTATAGCAAAGGACAGGCTGAAATAGAATTTAATCCGGAAATAGTGACATTAAACCGTATTGCTGCGATTATTGAGAAGCTGGATTATACAGTTATCGATAAAAAGCAGGCAGATTCTTTAAAATGGGTTAGAAGGATTGGAACACTGGCGGTTATTATTTTACTGTATTATCTGTTACAGCATTTTGGTATTTTAAATTTACTTGTTCCGTCAATGCTTGCCGATTCCCAAATGAGCTATGGCATGCTCTTTATTGTAGGGCTTTTAACATCCGTTCACTGTATAGCGATGTGCGGCGGGATTCATCTTTCACAGTGTATTTCTTCGAGGAACGCTGAGAATACAAGTTCATCCAGAATAAATGTCATCATGCCTTCGGTACTGTACAACGCGGGACGGGTAGTTTCGTATACGGCAGTCGGATTTGTGCTTGGCGGAGCAGGAATGATTCTGACAGGCGGTTCGGGCAGTGGAATGCCGCTGCTGCTACAGGGCATATAAAAAATAACAGCCGGATTATTTATGGTGATAATGGGAATCAATATGCTGGGGATTTTTCCGGCATTGAGAAAGCTTCAAATCAGATTCCCGCGAAAGTCCGTCATAAAAATCAATCAGAAAAAAAGAACGGAAAAAAGACCGTTTGTTGTCGGACTGTTAAACGGTCTCATGCCATGCGGCCCGATGCAGTCCATGCAGATTATTGCACTCGGTTCGGGCAATCCCATATCGGGAGCACTGGCAATGCTGATGTTCAGCTTAGGCACGGTTCCGCTGATGCTGGGGCTTGGAAGCCTTGTATCGGCGCTTGGGAAAAAATACACGAAGCTTGTCATGCAGACAGGTGCGATACTGGTTGTGGTGCTCGGACTTGCAATGCTTTCACAGGGAGCGGGGCTGGCGGGTATCAGGCTGGATAGGATTTCTCAGGTATCTGACGGTGCAAAGGAATTGGATACGGCTGTGATTGCGCAGTCGGGGAACATTCAGTATGTGGAAAGCAATCTGGATTTCGGGACGTATCCTGAGATTACCGTTTATACGGGTATTCCGGTAAAATGGACGATAAATGTGCCGGAAGATGTTATTAACGGCTGTAATTACAAAATGATAGTAAAGACCTACGGAATCACCCATGAATTTACACCGGGTACAGAAGATAAAAGTGCAGGTTCTAAAAATACGGCGGCTCAAAGTACAGCTTCGACAGAAAACGCCGCAACTGCGTCATACATAACGCCTGCCGTAGAAAACGGACAGTTAGCAATAGATATCGGTACACTGACAGAACATCCGTTATATGTAAATTATGATTCAAACGGAACCAATATACAGATGATTGCCGTAAATGCGCCTGACGGCTCAGCACGATTATCATTGAACACCTGTCAGACCTGCAATCCTTCTCCAAAAGCGTATTTCAAGGAGAGAAGCGGCAAATTAGTATGTCAGAACTGCGGAAATGTATTTAAAATGGACAGTGTAGGCGGCACTGCGGGCGGTTGTAATCCGATGAATATTCAATATACGGTTGCAGACGGGAAGATAACCGTAAATACGGCGGATTTAGACAGCCATGCAAAACAGTTTTCTTCATGGAGCGGTCCGGTAGAATAGAGTAAAATAGCGGTACGGTATATTTTCAAAATGAATATACCGTGCCGTTATTTTTATGATACAATACAGGTATGGTACAGAATTTTTTTAGAAGTTACAAAAAGAGGGGTGTGATAACGATGAAAATAAAACAGCAAAAGCAGATAAAAGCATTTTTAATTGAAGAATTCGGAAATAAAAAGGGATGTGCAGTATCTGACAGGCAGGAAAAAATGCTGGATACATTGATTCAGAATACAAAAAATAAATCCGAAAATCAGATGAAAACCCTTGCCCAGACGATACTTCCACGCATAGCGTTGCATAAGTGCTTGTCTGAGGAAGGCTTTTCAGAAGAAGATGTATATAAGTATATGAGAAAATATATGCTTGATAAAGTAGCAGCAAAAAAACACGCTTCAACGGCTAAAATGGAATTAGTACCGGGATTTTATGCCATTTACAGCAATATCTTTCTTAAAATTATGCGTACAACCGATTTGCAAGAAAGTACGCAGGCATATGGGAATGATTATTATGATGTTACGATTAAAAAATGCCTGTGGCACACCGCCTGCGTGGAAAACGGCTGTGAAAATCTGTGCCGCCTGTTCTGTGATGTCGATGATGTGACATACGGCGGCTTGAAAAAAATAGGTTTTACGCGGACAAAAACCTTAGGTTATGGCGGTGACTGCTGTGATTTTCATTTTTTCAAAAAATAAGCTCTTTTATAAAAACTTTTTTGTTTGACTTTTTTAAAAATCAGAAATATAATAGTCCTTGAACGAGTAGCAGACGAGCGTAAATCCAGTTTTGCTGCTCGTTTTTTTATTTTAAATCTATAATGCCATTAAAAAGTGTGTAGCTTATCAGCGTAAGTCCAGCTTATGCGGTAACTACACACTTTTTTTGTGCAAAAAACAAAGAGACAAATCCTCTGCTCCTGCAAAGAGCAGTCGCATTTGCTTCGCAAACAAGGAGGATTAAAATGGCAGAAAGTAACAAAATGAAAGAAATTCCGGTAAATAAGCTTATGGTGCAGATGGGAATACCGATGATTTTATCCATGGCACTGCAGGCAGTCTACAATATTGTGGACAGTGCTTTTGTCGGCAATATGAAAGTGGGGAGTGAAGCGGCTTTGAATGCGCTGACACTGGTATTTCCGGTACAGATGCTTATGGTGGCAGTTGGAATCGGAACCGGTGTGGGAACGAATGCGCTTCTTGCAAGAACTCTTGGAGAGGGAAAAAACCAAAAAGCTGCGAAAGTCGCCGGAAACAGTCTGTTTTTAGGTGTGATAATTTGTGCGGTATGTCTGTTGTTTGGCATTTTTGGAGTGAAGGCATACATTTCATCACAGACGGCTGACACGGAAGTGATTGCAATGGGAACAAGTTATTTAAGAATATGCTGTGTGCTTTCTTTTGGAATTATTTTCTTTTCATTATTTGAAAAGCTGTTACAGGCAACAGGGCGTTCCCTTTATTCCACAATCGGACAGGTTGTGGGTGCTGTGGTTAATATTATTCTGGACCCGGTAATGATTTATGGTATCGGATCCGTTCCTGAAATGGGCGTAGAGGGCGCTGCGTATGCTACGGTAATCGGTCAGATTGTATCAACAGGGTTGTTATTTATTTTTCATATGAAATTAAATAGGGAATTTGAACATGGAATAAAATTCATGAAACCGGATGGCAGAACGATTGCAGGAATCTATTCAATAGGTCTGCCTGCAATCATTGCACAGGCGCTGATGTCTGTCATGGTGTATGTCATGAATCTGATTTTGAAGTTCAGTCCTTCTGCACAGACTGCATACGGATTGTTTTATAAAGTCCAGCAGTTTGTATTGTTCTTAGCATTTGGTTTAAGAGATGCCATTACGCCAATCATAGCGTATGCATATGGAATGGGAAGTAAAAAACGAATCTGGGACGGAATCAAATATGGTCTGATATACACGGCAGCACTGATGATTTTAGGGATTCTTATTACAGAAATTTTTCCGGACGCATTTGCCACGCTGTTTAATGCGGGACAGTCAAGAACGTATTTTATCAGTGCAATGCGGATTATTTCAATCAGTTTTATTTTTGCGGGAATCAATATCGCCTATCAGGGCATTTATCAGGCGTTGGACGGCGGTCTAGAATCTCTTGTGATTTCACTACTTAGACAGCTTGTCATTATATTACCGCTAACAGGAATTTTTTCAATTTTTGTAAAAAACGCAACAGCAGGCATTTCCCTGATTTGGTGGGCATTTCCGATAACAGAACTTGTTGCCTGTGCAGCAGGATATGCATTTTTAAAGAAAATCAGTAAGAATAGAGTGGAAAAATTAAGCTGAGGAGGAAGCAGCAATGGAAAAAAGAATTATTACAATCAGCAGAGAGTTTGGAAGCGGCGGGCGTTTTATCGGTGAAGAAACAGCTAAAAAACTCGGCATAGGCTATTATGACAAAGATATTATCGGTTAGATTGCCATACAATCTGGGTTATCACAGGAATATATCCGGGAAAGTTTGAACTGCTCCGGATTTTTAGGTTCACATACGGACAAATTTCATGTATAATAGAACCGCATGAAAGTGGAGAAAATCCGGCAAGTGTTTTCCCACAGTGTTGAAATCACGGCATTAAAATGCCTGCGGAATGGAGATTAACATGGAAATTTATGAAATGATTGAATTAGAAGACTGTCCGAGATGTTTAGGACCTTCTATTTTAGAAGAAGAAAACAGCGGTTATTATGTCATGTGCATGGACTGTGGCTGCCAGTCGGCAACATTTGGCTTTAAAGACGATGCCGGAAGACTTGAGGCGGCAAAAAGAACAGCTGAACTGTGGAATGCCGGCAAGGTTATTTTCAACGGCTTTGGCGATTAAATTTGAAAAAGAAAAGGAGTAATGAACGCATGAAAAGTAAAGAAGAACTTTTTAATATGACTGTACTGGAATTAAAAGAATATGTGAATTCTTTATCAAACCCGGAAATTAAAGAAGTGGCAGAAATATTTGAAGACGATGAACATGAAAGAGACCCGCTGGAACTTCTTGCGGCACCGAAGCTGTTTGACTATATGAAATATGCAAACAACGGAACGGTTGATATTGATTTAAGTTTTTAATAAAAACACACCCCCCCAGCCGGAGTCAAATGACAATGGCTGGGGGATATTTTTATTAAAGTACTTTCGATAAAAATTCTTTCAATCTAGGACTCTGTGGGGTTTCAAAAAATTCCTTTGGTGCATTTTCTTCGGTGATATTGCCGTCAGAAAAGAACATACAGCGGTTGGAAACTTCCTTTGCAAATCCCATTTCATGCGTAACAATTAACATTGTCATGCCGGACTGGGCAAGTTCTTTGATAATTGTTAAAACTTCGCCGACCATTTCCGGGTCAAGCGCAGAAGTCGGTTCGTCAAACAGCATGACTTCCGGATTCATTGCCAGCGCACGGGCAATTGCAACACGCTGTTTTTGTCCGCCGGAAAGCATGGCAGGATAGGTATCCGCTTTATCTTTTAAGCCGACACGCTCTAAGAGTTCATCAGCTTTTTTAGAAGCTTCTTCCTTTGTCATCAGCTTTAATTTGACCGGTGCAAGACAGATATTTTCACGGATGGTCATGTTCGGGAACAGATTAAAGTGCTGGAATACCATACCAATCTTTTCGCGGATCTGGTTGATGTTGACCGACTTATCGGTCAAATCCGTGCCGTGGAATAAAACGTGTCCGCCGGTCGGCGTTTCCAGCATATTTAACGAACGTAAAAATGTGGATTTACCGCAGCCGGAAGGTCCTATGATGGCAATGACATCGCCTTTGCGGACGGTCGTATTGACATCATTTAAAACAACATGTTTGTCAAATGCCTTGTGCAGGTTTTTGACTTCGAGGAGAACATCTGATTTAGTTTCGCTCATTGCTTCTTAATCTCCTTTCCAGTTTCTTTACAAGTGCCGAAAGAATAACAACCAGTACAAGGTAAATAAATGCAACACCGAGTAATGGCAGGAAAGCATCATATGTAATGCTTCGGATAATATCACCGCCGCGGGTTAAATCGGTCAGTCCGATATAACCACTGATAGAGGTCTCTTTCAGTAACACGATAAATTCATTTGCAAGGGCAGGCAGTACATTTTTAAATGCCTGTGGCAGAATAACGCTAAGCATGGTCTGACGGTAGGTAAGACCTAAGCTTCTTGCAGCTTCAAACTGTCCGTTGTCGATAGACATAATACCGGAACGGAAAATTTCGGCAACGTAAGCACCGGAGTTAATGCCGAATGCCAGAATGGCTACCAGCAGCTTGCTGATATTCATAGAACCGAAAATAATATAGTAAATAATCAGCAGCTGTACCATACTTGGTGTACCACGGATAATGGTCAGGTAAACGGTGCAGATTGCATTTAAAATCTTTAAATTGCCGGTCTTATCATGGCTTGAACGGACAACGGCAACTAAAAAACCGATGACAATACCGATTAATGCGGCACAGGCTGCGATAATCAGTGTATTTTTCAGACCGGTCAGGATGAACTGATAACGGTTATCGGTTAAGAAGTCTGTTTTAAATTTTTCAGAAAGACTTGTACCGCCGGATACGGCATCGTTATTGCGCACAACAATAACCTGCTGTGAAGTGGTGTAAGAATCTGAAAAGTCAATATTTTTCTGACGTTCCGGTGTAACGGTCATACCTGCAATACCGACATCGGCTTTACCGGAAGATACGGCAGTGATGATGGAATCAAATTCCATATCCTCTACTTTTAAGGTCATTCCTAAAGTATCGCAGATTGCAGTGGCGACATCGACATCAATACCGACAATCGTGCCGTTTTCATAGTATTCATACGGCTGGAAATAAGCATTGGTAGCCATAACCAGTGTGCCGTTGGAACGGTTTACATTTTCAGGAGAGGTATACGGAGTTTGTCCGATATTTTCCCCGATGTAATTGTTTAAAATGGCATCAAGTGTGCCGTTGGCTTTTAATGTGTTTAAAGCGTCGTTGATAGAACTTGTCAGGGAAGAATTGCCTTTTGCAATTGCAATAGCGTAGTCTTCGTTAGCAAATTCTTCAGGGAGAATCATTAAGTCGCTGTTTGCGGCAACAAAAGACTGTGCCGGTTGTGCATCAATGACAACTGCATCAATCTTTCCCTGTTTTAATGCCTGAATGGCATCGTTTCCTTTGTTGAAACGTTCAACGGTTGTATTTGAACCGTCCGTTTCATAATCTGATACGAGCGTATCGCCGGTTGTACCAAGCTGGACACCGATTTTTTTGCCGGAAAGGTCGTCTACTGAAAAAACAGTGTTTTCAGCCTGCTTTTTGCCGCAGGAAGTAAACTGTAAAGACAGACCGATACAGAAAAAAATCAACAGCAGGCGAAATACGCGCCAAGCATGATTTTGTTTTGTACGTTGCATACTTTTATCCTTTCTTTGTCGATTTATTTTTTGACATTGTATCATATTATACACTGTAATTGAAAATGCTACAATCTGTATTTGTAAAAAAAATAAGATATGCTATACTAAAAATGCTGTTGGGGGCAAAAGCCCCCAATAATGATACCTGCGGATTGTTCCGTGCTGCGCACTCCCACAATCCTGCCCAATATTCGCATATCGCAGAACTATCGTCCTGCTTTTATGCTCATATTAGGGCGGGTCACAAGGTCATTCACCCACTTATGAGCAAGCTCATGTGGGTTTAGACCTTTTGACCCTGGTATCAAAGAAATTTAGAAAGAAGCAGGAAATGATGAAAATTAGAACACCCGAATATTATAAAGATTTTAAATGTATTGCAGGGGCATGTACGGATACGTGCTGTGCGGGCTGGGACGTGGATGTAGATGAAAAGTCGTATGACTATTACAAAACGGTTGCAGGAAGTTTCGGACAGCGCTTACAGTCGGTTATGGTGCCGGAGGAGGGCGGCGGCTGTACCTTTACGCTGCAAAACGGCAGATGCCCGTTTTTAAATGACAAGAACCTGTGTGATTTATTTATTGCACTGGGCGAAGATAAGCTGTGTGATACGTGTGCCGAATTTCCGCGGTTTATCAACGAATACGGCAGTGAGCGGGAAATCGGACTGGCGCCGTCCTGTAAAACAGCCGGCGAGCTGATGTTTAGCTATCAAAAGCCGCTGACATTTACGGTAGAAGAAACAGATGAAACCGTTTCTTCCTATAATAATATCGACCCGCAGTTATATTTTAAGCTGCGCCAGGCAAGGGTAACGGCGTATAATATCATCCGCAACAGGGCATTTTTAATAGAGGAGCGCTGTATGCTGTATCTGGATTTTGCAAAAAAACTGCAAAAGAAGCTGGATACCGACAGAGTGGATTTAATGGATTATGAAATACAGGCATACGCACAGGCGGATTATCTGCAAGACCGTTTAAAGGATTTGAAAAAGAAATACGGCGGAAAAAATCATACGTCATATCAAAATATCCCGCATTTTTTTGACCGCTTTGCCGGCATGGAAGTTATCAACCCGGACTGGTACGTCTGTCTTGAAAGAAACAGCAGATATTTTAAAAACTGTTGCGGTGCGGAGGACTATGAACGGGAGCTGTCTGAATTTGCGGCATATTATAAGGAGAAGGAATACGAATACGAGCAGCTGATGATGTATTATGTATACAGATATTTTTTGAATGCGGTCAATGACAGCGAAATTCTTTTAAAGGCGAAAATCGGTGTCATCGGATATCTCATTTTAAAACATCTGGATATGCAGTGCTGGCTTGAAAACGGGAAGACGTTGACCTTTACACAGCAGGTCGACCTGGCGCATTTGTATTCGCGCCAGTTTGAACATTCTTATACAAATTTTGAAGTGTATAACGGATATTTTAAGACGAAACGCAGATATGCGTGGAGCAGGCTTATGGAATATCTGGGTACAGGGTGTCCAGATACTCAATAAATGCGCGGGAGCATTCCGGCAGATAAGTGGAATTGTATGCAAGGACAACATCGGTTGCGATATCGCAGTTTTTAACCGGTCTGCATACAATTCCTTTTTTTTGAACCAGCGTGGCGGCAGACTGCGGGATAATACCGACCCCCATGCCCATTTCCACAAAATAAAGGGTCGTACGGGCATCGTCATTGATACAGAACCAGTTCGCACTCAGGTTTTTATCTTCAAATTCTTTCCGCAAAAGGTGTTCCCAGCGGCGGTACACGATAAGCGGGAGCTTGGCAAGGTTATCAAGTGTAATAGCGGCGCTGCCTGAAGTATTAGCCGTATGAGTGGAAATGTCACTGCCGGAAGAACGGTTGTCTGCAAAAAATGATTCCTGTCCAACCGCAACCAGCGAATCCGTAAACAGCTTCTTGCAGGTCAGCGAGTCCGTGTGAAACGGCGTGCGCAGGAGTGCAAGGTGGATGGCATTGGTTTCAAACTGGGAAAGCAGGTGGTAGGTGTCTGCTTCATTAATTTCATAATGAATACCGGGATACTGCTTGGAAAAGCCGCACAGCCAGCCAAGCGCGTCCGAACCGATTAAGGAAGAAACAATACCGATACGCAGTACACCGTTAAAATGTCGTGCCGCATTCATGGTTTCCTGCTTTGCAACATTGCTTAACTGCAACAGCGAACGGCTGTAATTATAAAGGGTTTCTCCGGCTTCCGTCAGGTGGATTGTGCGTGAACCCCGCTCAAACAATGTGCAGTCCAATTCAGTTTCCAGAAGCTTCATCTGACTGCTTAACGGCGGCTGTGACATAAACAGCTTCTTTGCCGCCCCTGAAATACTTCCTTCTTCAACAATCTTCACAAAATAAGAAAGCTGCTTCAAATCCATATCAAAAATCCTTCCTATATAAAAAACGTATATCACATATACATTATAAATATTTTCTGTATTGATGTATTTATGATAAAATAACAAACGTATGAAATCAAGTCCTAAATCAGAACTGGTCCTATGATAATACAGGCGGTCTGGTGCGGATAGAAAAGGGGTAAAATATGAAGCGAATTTGGATGTATCTGAGTGCATACAAAAAAGAATGTGTCTTCGCACCGTTGTTTAAAATGCTCGAAGCACTGTTTGAATTGTTTGTACCGCTTGTCGTATCGGCAATCATTGATACGGGTATCGGCAATGCGGATAAAGGCTACATTGTAAAAATGAGTCTGCTTTTAGTTACACTGGCAGTTATCGGGCTGACCTGTGCCATTACGGCACAGTATTTTGCGGCGAAAGCGGCAGTCGGCTGTGCGACCGGTATGCGCCATCATTTATTTAAGCATATCCAGAGCCTTTCCTTTACGGAAATGGACACCATCGGTACGTCAACACTGATTACACGTATGACAAGTGACATTAACCAGGTGCAAAACGGTGTCAATCTGGTACTGCGCCTGTTTTTGCGTTCACCGTTTATTGTATTCGGTGCAATGATTATGGCATTTACGATTGACGTCAAAGCGGCGCTTGTTTTTGCGGTAGCGATTCCGGTACTGGCAGTCATCGTTTTTGGCATTATGCTCTCCACAAGACCGCTTTACAAAAAAGTACAGGCGGGACTGGATAAGATTCTTGGCATTACAAGGGAAAACCTGACCGGTGTGCGTGTTGTACGTGCATTTAACAAGCAGGAAAATGAAATCAGAGAATTTAAACAGGCAAATGAACAGCTCAATCATTTACAGAAATTTGTCGGTAAGATTTCGGGACTGATGAATCCACTGACCTATGTGGTGGTCAACATTTCCATTATCGCACTGATCTGGATTGGTGCGGTGCGTGTCAATGCGGGAACACTGACACAGGGACAGGTTGTGGCACTCTACAACTATATGTCACAGATTCTCATTGAATTAATCAAGCTGGCAAACCTGATTATCAACATTACCAAGGCACTCGCCTGTGCGGGCAGAATTGAAAATGTATTTAGTATTAAGTCCAGTATGCAAAACGGCAGTACCACGGAAAGCACAGATACACAGGCTGCGGCAGTGGAATTTAAAAATGTATCCTTACGCTACAGCGGTGCGGGCGATGAATCGCTGACAGACATCAGCTTTACGGTAAAGAAAGGACAGACCATCGGTGTCATCGGCGGTACGGGCTCCGGAAAATCGTCCCTTGTCAATCTGATTCCGCGTTTTTATGACGTGACAAAGGGTGAGATTTATATTGACGGTGTCAACGTCAAAGACTATCGGATTGAAGCCTTACGAGAGAAAGTCGGCATTGTTTTGCAGAAAGCACAGCTTTTTAAAGGAACAATCCGTGACAATATCCGCTGGGGTAAAAAAGATGCGACCGATACGGAAATTATGGAAGCATTAGACATTGCACAGGCACGGGAATTTGTCGAGAAAAAAGACGGTAAACTTGATTCCTTTGTCGATCAGGGCGGTAAAAATTTATCAGGCGGACAGCGCCAGCGTTTAACGATTGCCCGTGCGGTTGTAAGAAAACCGGATATTTTGATTTTAGACGACAGTGCATCGGCACTCGATTATGCAACCGATGCGGCACTGCGCAAATCAATCCGTGAAATGAAAGACGCGCCGACACTGTTTATTGTCTCCCAGCGTGCGGCATCGCTGATGCACGCTGACCGGATTATCGTGTTAGATGACGGAAATGTGGCAGGTATCGGAACACATGAAGAACTGCTTGAAAACTGCGAAGTGTATCAGGAAATTTATTATTCACAGTTCCAGAAAGAAAAGGAGGCGTAAGTTATGGCAAAGGCAAATACAGGTACAACCGTAAAAAAAGTGCTGCTGCGCATTAAACGCTACTGGTTCTTTTTGATTCTGTCAATTTTAATGGCAGCAGTGACCGTGGCATCATCTTTATATGTGCCGATTTTAATCGGAAATGCGATTGATTACATTATCGGACCGCAGAATGTAGAATTTAAGGCAATTACGGCGATACTTTCCGAAGTCGGAATCGTTATTGCAATTACGGCACTGTCCCAGTGGATTATGAATATCTGCAACAACAAAATTACGTATCATGTGACAAGGGATATCCGTGACGAAGCGATTGAAAAGATTGAAGTGCTGCCGTTAAAATATATTGACGGACACTCCTACGGTGAAGTCGTCAGCCGTGTTATCGCCGATGTAGACCAGTTTGCGGACGGTCTGCTCATGGGCTTTACCCAGTTTTTTTCCGGGGTGCTGACGATTCTGGGAACACTGGGCTTTATGTTGTCTATTAATGTAAAAATTACACTTGTAGTTATTGTAATTACTCCGCTGTCCCTGTTTGTGGCAAGCTTTATTGCAAAGCATACGTATCAGATGTTTAAATTACAGTCTGAAACGCGTGGTGAGCAGACGGCGTTGATTGATGAAATGATTGGCGGACAGAAGGTTGTACAGGCATACTGCTATGAAGATGAGGCGCTTGAAAGATTTGATGAAATTAATGACCGTCTGCAGAAATGTTCACTAAAAGCCATTTTTTATTCATCGATTACCAATCCGTCTACCCGTTTTATCAATAGCCTTGTATATGCGGGGGTTGCGGTAAGTGGCGCAATTTCAGCCATTTACGGCAGATTAACGGTCGGACAGTTATCCTGCTTTTTAAGTTATGCAAACCAGTATACAAAGCCGTTTAATGAAATTTCCGGTGTCGTGACGGAATTACAGAATGCGATTGCGTGTGCGGCACGTATCTTTGAATTAATCGAAGAAGAGCCGGAAATCCCGGACAGCAAAGATGCCGCAGTGCTCGAAAATGTAGATGGAACGGTTGATTTAGAACACGTAGCATTTTCTTATGTGCCGGATAAGAAGCTGATTGAAGATTTTAACCTTCATGTAAAGCAAGGACAGCGTATTGCAATTGTCGGTCCGACCGGCTGCGGAAAGACAACACTGATTAACCTGCTCATGCGTTTTTATGATGTCAACGACGGTAAAATTTCGGTATCGGGCATTGATATCCGTGAAATGACCCGACATAGCCTGCGCGCGGGATACGGCATGGTATTGCAGGATACATGGTTAAAGACCGGAACCATCCGTGAAAATATTGTCATGGGTAAGCCGGATGCAACCGATGAAGAAGTGATTGCGGCAGCCAAGGCGGTTCACGCACACAGCTTTATCAAGCGTCTGCCAAAGGGATATGATACCTTTATCACAGAAGACGGCGGCGGATTATCACAGGGACAAAAGCAGCTCCTTTGTATTACAAGAGTGATGCTGTGCCACCCGCCGATGCTCATTTTAGATGAAGCAACTTCGTCCATTGATACAAGAACAGAAATTAAGATTCAGAACGCATTTGCAAAGCTCATGGAAGGCAGAACGAGCTTTATTGTTGCACACCGCCTGTCCACGATACAAAATGCCGATGTCATTTTAGTCATGAAGGACGGTAAAATTATTGAGCAGGGAAATCACGAAGAACTGCTTGCAAAACAGGGCTTCTATGCGAATCTGTACCAGAGCCAGTTCGCGAAGTAAAAAAATATAAAAAAACAGTAGAAATATATTTATTTCCGTTGTATAATACAAATAATAATGCAAAGAAATCATACCGGTAGCCGTTTTATGCTGCCGGATATTTCTTTTTACTGTAAATTTTGGGATTGCCGGATACGGCAGAATGGAGGAACTAATGCCCGTAAAATACGTTTTTGTAACAGGTGGAGTCGTTTCAGGACTTGGAAAGGGAATTACAGCAGCATCACTTGGACGTCTGCTGAAAGCACGCGGCTTTTCTGTAACAATGCAGAAATTTGACCCATATATCAACATTGACCCGGGAACAATGAACCCGATTCAGCATGGAGAAGTTTTTGTAACCGATGATGGTGCGGAAACGGATTTGGACCTTGGACATTATGAAAGATTTATCGATGAAAACTTAAATAAGAATTCCAACGTAACAACCGGTAAGGTATACTGGTCTGTTTTACAGAAGGAACGCCGTGGTGATTTCGGCGGAGGAACCGTACAGGTTATTCCGCACATTACCAATGAAATCAAGAGCCGCTTTTTCAGGGATTTCTCAACAAAGGATACAAAGATTGCCATTATTGAAGTCGGTGGTACTGTCGGTGATATCGAAAGCCAGCCGTTCCTGGAAGCAATCCGTCAGTTCCAGCATGAAGTCGGCAGGGAAAACGCGATTTTAATCCATGTTACCCTGATTCCGTACCTGAAGGCTTCCGGAGAAATGAAGACAAAGCCGACACAGGCGAGTGTAAAAGAATTACAGGGAATGGGTATCCAGCCGGATATTTTAGTATGCCGTACCGAACACCCGTTAGAGCCGGGTATCAAAGATAAGATTGCGCTGTTTTGTAATGTACCGAAGTCCCATGTATTACAGAACCTCGATGTGGAAATCTTATACGATGCGCCGCTTGCCATGGAAGAAGAACATTTAGCACAGGTAGCGTGCGAATGTTTACAGCTTGAATGTCCTGAACCGGATTTAGACGAGTGGAGAGCAATGTGCAAGGCTTGGAAGAACCCACAAAAGAAAGTTACAGTTGCACTTGTCGGTAAATATATCCAGCTTCATGATGCCTATATCAGTGTCGTTGAAGCATTAAAGCACGGCGGTGTATACAACTCAGCTGATGTAACAATCAAGTGGGTGGATTCAGAACTGGTTACGGAAGAAAACGCAGCCGAACTGCTTTCAGATGTATCCGGTATCCTTGTTCCGGGTGGATTTGGTGACCGTGGTATCGAAGGAAAGATTCAGGCAATCCGTTATGCAAGAGAAAATAAAGTTCCATTTTTAGGACTCTGCCTTGGTATGCAGTTATCCATTGTGGAATTTGCAAGAGATGTTATCGGCTATTCTGATGCGCATAGCGTAGAATTAAAGCCGGATACAACACACCCGGTTATTCACTTAATGCCGGATCAGGAAGGCGTAGACGATATCGGTGGTACGTTAAGACTGGGTTCTTATCCTTGCGTACTTGATAAGACAAGCAAGGCTTATGAAGTATACGGTGAAGAAACGATTCATGAAAGACATCGTCATCGTTATGAAGTCAACAACGATTACAGAAATGTATTAGTAGAAAACGGTATGAAGCTTTCCGGTATTTCACCGGACGGCAGAATCGTGGAAATGGTAGAAGTAGAAGACCACCCATGGTTTCTGGCAACACAGGCTCATCCGGAATTAAAGTCCAGACCAAACAGACCACATCCGCTGTTTAGAGGATTCATCGGTGCGGCACTGGAATATCAGGAAAAACACAACTAGGTAAATGATAAATGCTCCTGCCTCAACGTTAGCACTTAACTTCGGCAGGAGCATTTATCATTTATGGGGTGGATGGCAGTCGGGACTTTATTGGTGTTGGTTTATTTGTAGTGAATGAGCATTGGGGGGGGAGGATTGATTAGGCGGCGGTCACTACAGTGGCGGCATTTGACCTGCCGTTGTCGCGTCTGTTCCGGGGACACCACCACCCTGCAGGAGCGTGTGAAAGGACAGACCGAAGTCAAGTGACAACGTTGAGGGCTGTCCTTTCATCCGCTCCCCTTTTAAAATTCAAAATCTGCGTAATCTTCCGGCAGAAACCGGTGATAGATGATATGACAGCCCTCATCTTTAAAGCAGTAGTAATACGGGTCGTCTGCGTTGCCGGTAAATCGCACCAGCCAGTCAAATTCGCCGCGGTTCATTTCTTCAAAAATAACATTTTCAGAAGTATCCTTAAATAAGGAAAAAATATCGTCCATGGTACAGCCGTGGTGCTGTAAAAGTTCTACCAGACTGCGGATAAATTCGTTGGCATCGGTATGCTCATGCACATAGACGCTGCCGTCTTCCGGAATATGAAAGCAGAAGCGGTCTTTTTTAGCCGTAACCGTGACATTTCCCAGCTTTTTCGTAAGAGAAGCCGGAAATCCAGAAAGCCTTGTAAGCATTTCGGCTTCAGAATCCTCTGCATCAAAAAAATGATTCAGGGAACTGAGTGGATAGTACAGGCGGATGGCTTCTTTGCGAAAACCCAGTTTTGCCTGTTCTTCTTTAATAATATCAATCAGATTTTTTTCAAGTCTGTCAAAATACATACATATCCTCCATATTTGTATTCACGTAAATCATACTACAATTATAGGAATTGCACAAGCGCATTACAAACAGAATAAAATTAAGGAATATATCAGAAAGCAGAATCCGACAGCACCACGGCAATCCGCAGTCCGTCGTATTCTGCTTCTTTTATTTGAAAATGCGCGGCAGTTTCAGAATCTGCAAAGCACAGACCATCGCTGTCCGTATTCGGGACATAGGACGCTGCGTAAATTTCTGCGGCAATCCCGTTTCCGGTAGCTTTAGCATAGGCTTCTTTTAAAGTCCAGAGGCGGAAAAAACGTTCCGCCTGTACAGATACATTTTCTGTATCATAAATCCAGTGATATTCTGTTTTTGAAAAAAATTTTTTTGCAACGGACGGTTTAAACGGGCGGTTTCCCTCAATGTCGATACCGCAGGGCATACCGGCAACGATACACACCGCAAAATTCCCGGAGTGGGAAAGGTTAAAATGCAGATCTGCATGGCCTTTAAAGTAAGGTTTTCCGTTTGCGCCGCAGGCGGTTTCATAGTCGTATTCCTGCATATAGGTGCTGGCAGCATCTGAAACAGTGACCGGAAATGGAAGTTTTTTGGCAAGCGGTGTATTGTCTGCCAAAGAGCCTGTAACAGAGCCGGATATAAATGCGTGTGTTGTGTAATTGAGCAGAAGTCCGGCGGCAAGGCAGCGGCATTTTGCATCATCATTTTTTAAATTACAGATTTTTTGCTGCCGGTATCCGGGTACAAGTTTAAAAGCCTTGTCATACAGTGCCTTGTCGCCTGAAAGGCTGTCCGACAGCGGTGTTATATCCATAATTGAAATTAAAAATTGTGTCATTTTATCTGGTCCCATTTCTCAATCAAAGCCTGCGGTTATGATGTCTGCGGATTATTTTATGCGGTACACTTATGCAATACAGACATCTTGTTACTGGTTTAATCATAACAGACCACAGCAAAAACGCCAACAAGAATCTAAAAAGATTATGAATACTTCATACAAATGCTAACAATAATAGTAAGGAATTTTACTGATTTTTTATTGATTTATCGTGATATTGTATTTATAATAAGAAATAAATGGGTACAGTGTACTGCCCTTTACAAAATAATGACGGTCCGGCGGAGGAATTTATGGATAATAACAACAGAAATAACCCCAATAACGGCAACAAAAATGACAAAAAGCCGAAAAATATGAATACTATCATTATTATACTGATTGCAGGTGTAATTACATTTATTGCGATTACGATGTTAAACAGCATGATAAAAGATGCAACGTATAAAGAAATTACGTATTCCGAATTTTTGCAGATGATAGATGAGGATAAGGTTTCGGAAGTCAAGTTTGACTCGGACAGAATCTTAATCCAGCCATCGGATTCACAAAAAGACAGTAACGGATTTTCCTATACGTATTATACCGGTTATATTAAAGATAAGGATATTACAGATAAATTAGACGATAAAGGTGTGACGTATTCAGGATATATTCCGGATCAGAGTTCGTCTATTATTGATTTTCTGCTGGTTTATGTACTGCCGATTCTGTTTATCTATCTGATGTTTACATTTGTATACAGAAGACTGTCTAAAGGCGGCGGTATGATGGGCGGCATGGGTGTCGGCAAGAATACAGCCAAGGTCTATGTACAGAAGCAGACCGGCGTGACATTTAAAGATGTAGCGGGACAGGACGAAGCCAAAGAGTCCCTGACAGAAATCGTCGATTTCCTGCATAATCCGGATAAATATGCAAGCATCGGTGCGAAACTGCCGAAGGGCGCACTGCTTGTAGGTCCTCCGGGAACCGGTAAAACCCTGCTTGCAAAGGCAGTTGCCGGAGAAGCGAATGTACCGTTTTTCTCACTGGCAGGATCTGATTTTGTGGAAATGTTTGTCGGTGTCGGTGCATCGCGTGTGCGTGACTTATTTAAAGAAGCACAGAAGCAGGCACCGTGTATCATTTTCATCGATGAAATTGATGCCATCGGTAAAAGCAGAGATTCCCGCTATGGCGGTGGCAATGATGAGCGTGAGCAGACATTAAACCAGCTGCTTGCAGAAATGGACGGTTTTGATTCTTCTAAGGGATTATTTATCCTTGCCGCAACGAACAGGCCGGAAGTGCTTGATAAAGCGCTGTTAAGACCGGGACGTTTTGACAGAAGAATTATTGTCGATAAGCCGGATTTAAAGGGCAGAATTGATACCTTAAAGGTTCACTCCAAAGATGTATTAATGGATGATACCGTTGATTTAGAAGCAATCGGACTTGCAACGAGCGGTGCGGTTGGTTCGGATCTTGCCAATATGATTAACGAAGCGGCGATTGCGGCAGTCAAGGATGGCAGAAAAGTGGTATCCCAGAAGGATTTATTTGAAGCCGTGGAAGTGGTTATTGCCGGTAAGGAAAAGAAAGACCGCATTTTAAGCAAGGAAGAAAAACGCACGGTTGCATATCATGAAGTCGGTCATGCGCTGATTACGGCATTAAAGAAAAATGCCGAGCCGGTGCAGAAGATTACAATTGTACCGCGTACAATGGGTTCTCTCGGCTACGTTATGCAGGTGCCTGAAGAAGAAAAGTACCTGATGACAAAGGACGAACTGATGACAAGACTGGTAACACTGCTTGGCGGACGTGCCGCAGAAGAAGTTGTTTTTGATACGGTAACAACCGGTGCGTCAAACGATATCGAAAAGGCAACACAGATTGCCAGAGCCATGATTACCCAGTACGGTATGTCAGAAAAATTCGGGCTGATGAGTCTGGAAACCGTTGAAAGCAAATATTTGGACGGTAGTGCAAGACTGAACTGTTCCGATGAGACAGCGGCAATGATTGATGATGAAGTTAAAGAACTGTTAAAAGAGTGCTTTGAGGAAGCGAAGAAGCTTTTATCCGAAAACCGCGATGTATTAGACGAGATTGCAAAATATCTGTATGAGAAAGAAACAATTACCGGAAAGCAGTTTATGGAAATTTACCGTAAGGTCAAAGGAATTCCTGAACCGGTAGATACAAGCCATATGACGATTTCAGAAAAGGTTGCAGAAAGCGTATCCTTTAATGAAGACGGAAGCTATTCCTCAACGGTCAATCAGGCACCGCCTGCGCCGTGGGAACACCCGCAGCAGACAGAAGCACAACAGCCATCACCAGAGCAGACGGATAAAGATGTTCCGGCACAGAATACAGAAAAAGAGGAAGACCGGAACACAGAGCAATAAATCATAAAAGTTTCAGATATGAAATCCCCATTAGCAGTAAATAAGCTGCTGATGGGGATTTTTTAACAGTACGCTTGACAGCGCACGTTTTGAAATAAAGATTGACAGGGTAAAAGAAATGGGATAATATCAATTTATATTTAGGGAAGGAAAGAAAAGAATGTCATTAGTAGTGCTTGTACTTTTTGGAATTGTACTTTTTAATATGGTACGTGGATACCAAAGAGGTGTTCTTATGGTGTTTTATTCCATTGCAGCATGGGTTGTCATTTTGATTGCGGCGAATGGTCTTGCACCCAGAGTCAAAGATTTTATGGTAAATCACACAGGAATTTATCATTCGATTGAACAATCCTGTGAAAAAACTATCAATGACCGTTTGAGCCAGTCTGTAGATGAGCAGCTGGATCATACCGGAGAAGATACGGCAGGAGTACTGCAGAATCAGGGGATTTATCTGCCAAAGCAGATGGTTGAGCAGTTGGAGAACAACATGGCACAGGCAGGTAATAAAATTGTGCAGGAGAGCGGCATTGCGCAGTATGCTGCAGAATATATTACGCAGTTTATATTGACAGGTATTTCATACTTTTTGACGGTGCTGGTATTAAGCATTCTGTTGGGAATTGTAAAACGTATGTTTATTGTTGCCAACCATATTCCGATACTGGGTGGTGTCAATAGAATTCTAGGACTTTTACTCGGTTTGGTGCAGGGTGTTATGGCTGTCTGTATTATTTTATATTTTGTATCCTTAATCAGCACAACCGGATTAGGAAGCTGGCTCTATGGTCAAATAGAAGTGAATCCTGTCACGCTTGCCATATATAACAGCAATCCGATTGTGGTTTTTCTATTGTATATTTTTAACAGCTGGATTTAACAGCTGCGTTGAATAAGCCGGAAGGTTCCACTGCCGCCTGTATTTATAGAAAATAAATACAGGCGGCAGTGCTTTATGGCAGATTGTCAGTCTGTGTTATAGTTTTTTAAGTTCTCATTTTATTTGATTTATGCTACAATAAATTACAAAAGCTGGAGCAGGCTGCCTTGATGGCAGAAGAGAAATCGCCTGCGCGAATTTCTCTTCGCCTCCTCGCAACAAGTTGCTCAGAAGTGAGGATAGTATGAATTTTACACATTTACATGTCCATACGGAATATTCACTGCTGGATGGTTCGAGTAAAATCGGAGAGATTACAAAGAGAGCAAAAGAGCTGGGAATGGACAGCCTTGCGATTACGGACCACGGTGTCATGTATGGTGTCATTGATTTTTATAAAGCGGCGAGGGAAGCCGGTATTAAGCCGATTCTTGGGTGCGAAGTCTATGTAGCACCCGGTTCCAGATTTGAAAAGACACCGGGCGAATCCGAAGACCGTTATTATCATCTGGTACTGCTTGCGGAAAATAATACCGGTTATCAGAATCTGATGAAAATTGTTTCAAGGGGTTTTACAGAAGGATTTTATTATAAGCCGCGTGTAGACTATGAAGTGCTGACCGAGTATCACGAGGGCATTATTGCATTAAGTGCATGTCTTGCGGGTGAAGTGCAGCGCTATCTTGCGCGTGGTATGTATGAGATGGGAATGGAAGCGGCAAAACGCTATGAGAACATTTTCGGAAAAGGCAATTTCTTTCTGGAATTGCAGGACCACGGCATTTCCACACAGCAGTATGTCAATCAGCAGTTAGTCCGCATGTCGGAAGAATTAAATATCGAACTGGTTGCGACAAACGATATTCATTATACGTACGCAGAAGATGCGGATGCACACGACATTTTACTCTGTATCCAGACCGGCAAGCTGGTAACGGACGAGAACAGAATGAGATACGAGGGCGGGCAGTATTACTGCAAGTCGCCGGAAGAAATGGCAGAGCTGTTTTCGTATGCACCGCAGGCAATTGAAAATACGTACAAGATTGCACAGCGCTGTAATGTGGAAATTGAGTTTGGCGTGACAAAAGTGCCAAAGTACGAAGTGCCGGAAGGATATGATTCATGGTCGTATCTGAATCATTTATGCTATGAAGGACTGGCAAAGCGTTACCCGGATATGAACGCAGACGGGGAGATTGACAGCACACAGGGGATTTACAACATCAAAGAACGTCTGGAATATGAACTTTCGGTTATTCAGACCATGGGATATGTTGATTATTTCCTGATTGTATGGGATTACATCAATTATTCGCGTGTCAACGGAATCCCGGTGGGGCCGGGACGAGGTTCTGCGGCGGGCAGCGTGGTTTCATACTGTCTTGGCATTACCGACATCGACCCGATAAAATACAGCCTGATTTTTGAACGTTTCTTAAATCCGGAACGAGTATCCATGCCCGATATCGACGTCGATTTCTGCTACGAAAGACGGCAGGAGGTCATTGATTATGTCGTGGACAAATACGGAAAAGACCGCGTTGTGCAGATTGTCACATTCGGTACGATGGCAGCGCGTGCCGTTATCAAGGATGTAGGCCGTGTACTGGACCTGCCGTATGCTATGGTAGATTCCATTGCCAAAATGGTGCCGCGCGAACTTGGAATTACCATTGATAAAGCATTAAAAATGAATCCGGATTTGAGGGCGGCGTACGAGTCCGATGAACAGGTGCGCGATTTAATTGATAAGAGTAAACGTCTGGAAGGATTGCCGCGCCATGCCTCCATGCACGCGGCGGGCGTTTTAATCAGTCAGAAAGCGGTTGATGAATATGTACCGTTGTCAGTCGGCTCGGATGGTTCGGTGGTTGCCCAGTTTGTTATGACAACACTGGAAGAACTGGGACTGCTCAAGATGGATTTTCTGGGACTGCGTACCCTTACGGTAATCCATGATGCGGAGGAGCTGATCCGCAAGCACACACCGGAATTTTCGATTGAAGCGATTGATTACAGCGATAAGGCGGTTTACGATTTAATCGGTACGGGAAAATGTGACGGCATTTTCCAGCTTGAAAGTGCGGGCATGAAGTCGTTCATGAAGGAATTAAAACCGCAGAATATCGAAGATTTAATTGCCGGAATTTCACTGTACCGTCCGGGTCCGATGGACTTTATTCCGCAGTATATAAAAGGAAAGAACAGCCCGGATGCGGTTACCTATGACTGTCCGCAGTTAGAGGCAATATTAAAGCCGACTTATGGCTGTATCGTGTATCAGGAACAGGTTATGCAGATTGTACGTGACCTTGCAGGCTACTCCTGGGGACGAAGCGATTTAGTGCGTCGTGCCATGTCAAAAAAGAAAGCCTCCGTTATGGAAAAAGAACGGAAAAATTTTATTTACGGCAATCCGGATGAAAATGTGCCGGGCTGTGTCAACAACGGTATTGATGAAAAGACTGCCGGCAAAATTTACGATGAAATGATTGATTTTGCAAAATACGCCTTTAACAAATCCCATGCGGCGTGCTATGCGGTGGTATCCTTTCAGACAGCATATTTAAAAACCCATTATCCGGTGGAATTTATGGCGGCGCTGATGACTTCCGTGGTCGATAATACGGCAAAAGTGGCAGGCTACATTTATGCCTGTCGTCAGATGAATATCCGGCTGTTACCGCCCGATGTGAATGAGTCCGAGCGTGGATTTTCCGTTGAAAACGGTGCAATCCGCTTTGGTCTGTCTGCGATCAAAAGTCTTGGCAGACCGACAATTGCAGCCATTATTAAAGAACGGAAAAACGCACCGTTTACGACCATGCAGGACTTTATCACGCGGATGTTTTCTGAATTAAATAAGCGTACCATTGAAAATCTCATAAAATCGGGGGCATTTGACACCTTTGGCAATAACCGGCGTCAGATGATGTTTGTTTATGCACAATTACTGGATAATGCCGTAAAACAGAGTAAAGATGCCATATCCGGTCAGATGTCACTGTTTGATTTTGTATCTGAGGAAGAAAAGACGGCTTATGAAGTGCAGATGCCGGACGTAGCGGAATATTATAAAGAAGAACTGCTCGCATTTGAAAAGGAGATTTTAGGTGTTTACGTCAGCGGACACCCGCTGGATGAATACGCGGCGATGTGGAAACGGCACATTTCTGCGATGACGACCGATTTTGAACTGGACGAGGAAACCGGCGAATTAAAGGCAAAAGACAATACGCGGGTTACAATCGGCGGCATGATTATGGATAAAACCGTAAAAACGACCAAAAACGGACAACTCATGGCATTTCTTACGATTGAAGACCTTGTAGGCACGGTGGAAGTACTTGTTTTTCCACAGAGCTTTAACACCTACCGCAGTGTCATTGATACAAGCGATAAAGTATTTGTAACGGGACGTGTCAGTGCCAATGCCGATGAGAATGGAAAACTTATTTGTGAAAAAATTGTCAGCTTTGACAGTGTGCCGCAGAAGCTCTGGATTCGTTTTGCCAATATGGCAGAATATCAGGAAAAGCAGGAGGAACTGACAAAGATACTCGCACCGTCAGACGGACACGATAGTGTCATCATTTACTGTGCCGAGGAAAAGCTAAAAAAACAGCTCCCGCCGTCCATGAATGTCAAAGTAGAAGCCGGGCTGGTTGCACAGCTCCGGGAAGTGTTCGGTACAAAAAATGTCGAAACAACCTAGAAATTATATGGAAAATTGACAGAAATCATAGAATATTCATATTGAAATGCACATTTTTATGAGATACAATAGAAAACAGCAGGAATATAACAGATGATTGAGAAAGGAAGGGGAAGTTCTTATGGCAAAACAGATAAAAACAATTGGTATTTTGACAAGTGGCGGTGATGCACCGGGAATGAATGCGGCAATCAGAGCAGTTGTAAGAACGGCAATTAACAAGGGGCTGAAGGTAAAAGGAATCCAGAAGGGATACAATGGATTAATTAATGAAGAAATTATTGATATGGATAAGCGCAGTGTTGCCGATATCATCCAGCGTGGCGGTACAATTCTTTACACGGCAAGATGTATGGAATTTATGACACCGGAAGGTCAGAAAAAAGGCGCAGAAGTCTGCAAAAAGCACGGGATTGACGGTATTGTCGTTATCGGCGGCGATGGTTCATTCCGAGGTGCACAAAAGCTTGCGGAAGCCGGAGTCAACACCATCGGACTTCCGGGAACAATTGATTTAGATATTGCCTGTACCGATTATACAATTGGTTTTGATACGGCAATCAATACGGCAATGGAAGCCATCGACAAAATCCGTGATACATCGACTTCCCATGAGCGTTGCAGTATTATCGAGGTTATGGGCAGAAATGCAGGTTATATCGCGTTGTGGTGTGGCATTGCAAATGGTGCGGAAGACATTTTACTGCCGGAGCGTTATGACAATGACGAACAGGCATTAATTAACCATATTATAGAAGCAAGAAAGCGCGGAAAGAAGCATCATCTGATTATTAATGCAGAAGGTATCGGACATTCTACCGGCATGGCAAGAAGAATCGAGGCAGCCACAGGCATTGAAACAAGAGCAACCATTTTAGGCTACATGCAGCGAGGCGGTTCACCGACCTGCAAGGACAGAGTCTATGCTTCTGTAATGGGGGCATATGCGGTGGATTTGCTCTGCGAAGGCAAGAGTAACCGTCTGGTAGCGTATAAAGACGGTAAATTTGTCGATTTTGACATCGATGAAGCACTGGCAATGACAAAGGATATTGACGAATACGAGTTTAATATCAGCGCATTGCTTTCAAAATAACAGATAAGGATACAAAAAATTATGATTACAAGTACAAGCAGCAGTCAGGTAAAAACAGTCGTTTCCCTGCAAAAAAAGGCGAAAACCAGAAAAGAAACGAAGCAGTTTGTGGTCGAAGGCATGAAAATGGTGTCGGAAGTACCACAGGACAGACTGGTGAAAGTCTATTTTTCGGAAAGCTTTGCAGCGGCAAATGTATCGTTTTTAAACAAATTTGCAAAAGAACAGACAGAACTTGTCAGCGACATCGTTTTCGCGCAAATGTCAGATACCAAGACACCGCAGGGGGCGCTTGCCATTGTTAAAATGGCACAATATACGGTGCAGGATATGATGAAAGATAAACCGCTGCTTCTGCTTGTTGAAAATTTACAGGACCCCGGAAATCTGGGAACGATTGTGCGAATGGCAGAGGGTGCGGGCGTGACCGGCGTGATTTTAAGTCCGAACACCGTGGATATTTACAATCCAAAGACTATCCGCTCCACAATGGGTTCTGTCTATAGGGTTCCGTTCTTTTATGCAAAAGATTTTACACAGCAGCTTGCGGATTTAAAGCAGGCAGGCGTGCGGCTCTATGCGGCACATCTGGACGGAAACTGTGAATACACACAGCCGGATTATACCGGCGCCAGTGCGTTTCTGATAGGAAACGAAGCGAATGGATTGACAAAAGCTTCGTCTGATGCGGCAGACGTACTTGTAAGGATTCCGATGCAGGGACAGGTCGAGTCTTTTAATGCAGCAGTTGCCTGTACGATTCTTACATTTGAAGCAGTCCGCCAGCGCCGGACAGGGGTCAGGTAGGAAATGGATTTATAACGTGTTGTAATTAAGAATTGTAACTTTTTTTAACAAATTTGTAATAATTTTGAAGGGATATGGATATAGTTATCTGTGTCCCTTTTTTAGTGCGCACTTGCGGTGTTATACCGCTTATGCGGTTAAAACGACCTCATGGACAGCGCCAAAATCTTGATAAAAGACAGGCGGATTTCTAAAAAGGCGGTTTGTAAAATTAAATTTTTTATAAAAAAATCAATGAAACTGTCGGGGGATAAACGGAAACCCTAGAATTTATGCGGTTTTGTAACGGATTTGACAAATAAGTGTAACTTTGGTATTATACTTTCGTAACAAAATGTAACAATTCTGTAACATTTTGTCAGGTGTCGGAAAGGACACCGGAAAGGAAAAACTTTATGAAACTTAGAAGTAGCATAGCGGCGAAGTACGCTGGAGTAGCAATGGTGATGTGTCTTATGCCAGTAGTGCCAGTAGTAGCCGACGCACAAACTACCTATGAGCAGCAGCAAAGTACAGAACAGAATAATACATCAAATATTCAGGTATCTTACGTAGAAAAGGTATCCGATATTGTTGCAGCAGGTTACGAAACAGTATATGAAACCAATTTTGCAGGCGCGCAAAATTACGCAGCAGAAGCCGTTGCTTTAACCGATTCTTATATTGAAGTCAAAGCAGGTGCTGACGAAGATGCCGAAACAGTCGGAAGATTATATGACTATTCTTTAGTATATGTGGATGAAACAGGTACAGAATGGACAAAGATTACTTCCGGAAATGTTACAGGCTATGTAAAAAATGCGCAGTTATGTTTCGGACAGGAAGCCCAGGCAGTAATGCAGGAGAGTGAAGAACAGGACAAGGAGCTTGTTGCCGGTTATACGCTCGAAGAAGCAGAAGAAAAAGAGGCGAGAGAAGAAGCAGAACGGATTGCAGCAGAAGAAGCTGCAAGAAAAGCAGAGGAGGAAGCAGCCAAGAAAAAGCAGGCGCTTTCAAGTGTCGGTACGACATACGGTTCTTCTGTGGATGCATCCGACGAGGAAGTGTGGCTTCTGGCATGCATCATAGACTGGGAAGCAGGAAGCGAAAGCTATGAAGGAAAGCTTGCAGTTGCAAATGTTGTTTTAAATCGTGTAAAGAGCGGCAAGTGGGGCAGCTCCATTACATCAGTAATTTATGCACCAAAGCAGTTTTCAGGTGTATCAGACGGCAACGGCAATCCATCCGCAAAATTTGCAGCCAGATTGTCAAGCGGTCCGAACCAGGCATGTATCCAGGCAGCAAAGGAAGCTTTATCCGGTGTGAACAATGTAGGAAATTATACATTTTTCCGTTCGCTTTCCATTGCAAATTATTCATCTTATGACAGTTATATGATTATCGGAAGCCATTGCTTCTATTAATCATTTAAATAATAGTAGTTTTTATGGAACGGTATTTTTGTATACTGTATTCAGAAATAATGAATACAGTTCTACAGAAGTACCGTTTTCTTTATATTATTGGAATTTTCAGATACAAATCCATGTATTTTCATGGAAAACAGTGCTTGAATATTTACAGCTTTTTGATATAATATGAATAAATATGATATGTACGTGAGGTGATTCATATGATAAATATTAAAGATTTTTGTGATATGGAGCAGTTTGAACAGATTATGTCCAACTGGGCGAAAGCTACGGGACTTGCGACAGTCGCTGTAGGTGCTGATGGCAGATACATTTCCGAGTGTTATAATTTTACGGAATTTTGTATTGATTTGACAAGAAAAAGTCCGGAAGGGTGCAGACGATGCGAAAAGTGCGACAGGGAAGGCAAGGGCGTATATTTCTGTCATGCAGGACTGATTGATTTCGGTATCGAGTTAAAAATCGGGGACGAAGTGGTTGGCTCTGTGATTGGCGGACAGGTATTGTCCGAAGCACCGGACGATGAAAAGTTCCGTGCGGTCGCAAGGGAAATTGGTGTCAATGAAGACCGGTATATTGCAGCATTACATAAGGTCACAATCCGCAGTGAAGAAGCAATCCGTGCCAGTGCAGAACTGCTGGGGCAGGTTTTAAACAACTATATTAATGCCCAATATATGGAAAAGCACAATAAACAGATTATTGGAAAGCTGGGTACAGGCGCAAAGGATGCCGAAGAGCTGGTGAACAGGATTAAGGAAAAGACGATACAGCTAAATACCATTCACGGAAAGCAGAAGATTCTTGCGTTAAATGCAAGTATTGAAGCGGCAAGAGCCGGGGAGAACGGCAGAGGCTTTGCGGTGGTTGCCGGAGAAGTCGGAAAGTTGTCCGATTTTATCAATGATATTAACAAAGATATCAATAAGCTTGTCGGAGAAATTGATACCGTTGTTCATAAAATGAATGAATAAGAAAATGAGAACCCGGCCGTCAGGCAGGGGATAGGAGGACACATGAACTTAACAGGACGCGATTTTTTAACATTAAAGGATTTTACACCGGAAGAAATTCTGTACTTGATTGATTTATCCGCAAAGTTAAAGGATATGAAAAAGAAAGGCATTGTAGAACAGCCGCTGCGCGGTAAAAATGTAGCACTCATTTTTGAAAAGACAAGTACAAGAACACGCTGTTCCTTTGAAGTGGCAGCACATGATTTAGGCATGGGCGTGACCTACCTTGACCCGCAGGGTTCCCAGATTGGCAAGAAAGAAAGCATTGCAGATACGGCAAGGGTGCTTTGTACAATGTTTGAAGGCATTGAGTACAGAGGATTTGAGCAGACGATTGTGGAAGAACTGGCAAAATATTCATCCGTACCGGTATGGAACGGTTTAACTAACGAATACCACCCGACACAGATGCTTGCGGATATGCTGACAATCCGTGAAAAGCTCGGCAGATTAAAGGGCGTGAAGTTCGTTTATATGGGCGATGCAAGATACAACATGGGTAATTCCCTGATGATTGTCTGTGCAAAGCTCGGACTGCATTTCACAGCCTGCACGGCAAAAGAATATTTCCCGGATAAAGAGCTGGTAGCACAGTGTGAAGCATGGGCAAAGAGAAGCGGCGGTTCAATTACATTGACAGAAGACGTAGAAGAAGGCACAAAGGGCGCTGAAGTTTTATATACCGATGTATGGGTATCCATGGGTGAACCGGACGAAGTATGGGCAGAGCGAATCAAGGCACTGTTACCGTACCAGATTAATAAGAAAGTTATGGAAAATGCAGCACCGGATGCAATCTTTATGCACTGCCTGCCGTCTTTCCATGATTTAAAGACTAAGATTGGCAAGCAGATTCATGATAAGTTCGGCTTAGATGAAATGGAAGTAACGGACGAAGTATTTGAGTCTGAACAGTCCGTTGTATTTGATGAAGCGGAAAACAGAATGCACACCATTAAAGCGGTAATGGCGGCAACACTGGGGGCTTATTAATTCCAAAAAGAAACGGAGCAGAAGATGTATTATACCACGAGTGGAGCATACCGGAAATCTAAAATGCTGATTGACTATGCAACGATTGCACTGACGGCAGTGATTATGATTTTATTTATCTTAATCCTGTTTCTGCGCAGTAACAGCGGAATCTTATTTCCGATCGTTTTCCTGGCAGGAGCGCTTATCAACGGCTTATCCGGGATAAAAGCATTTATGAATAAAAAAAGGCTGTCGGGAGTATTTCTGATAATTGCCGCAGTGATTCTGCTGATTGTAAGTGCAGCAGTCGGACTGGCAGTATTGTAAGATGTAAGAACCGGCAGAAGCATCAGCCGTAAAAATGGGCTGCCGTACTAAGAGAGAAAATGATAGATTCTTAGTGCGGCAGCCCTGCTATATGAAAGATTCTAATGGAGCAGGGATTCATGAAAACAAAGATATTAAGACAGTTAAGAACAACAAATGAATATGTTTCCGGTCAGATGTTATGTGATGAGCTGGGGGTGTCAAGAACTGCCGTATGGAAAGCAATCAACCAGTTAAAAGAAGAAGGTTATACGATTGAGGCGGTGCAGAATAAGGGCTATAAGATTACGGGATATCCGGACATTTTAACGGCAGAGGAAATTGAGAGCCAGTTAAATCCCGGCGATACAGTAAAAAAAGTGGTCTATGCGCCGGAAATTGATTCCACCAACAATGAAGCCAAAAGAAATGCAGAAAACGGAGCAAAAGACGGCACACTTTATATTACGGAAAGCCAGACCGGCGGCAGGGGCAGGCGGGGCAGACAATGGGTGTCTCCGTCAGGAAGCGGAATCTGGATGACATTGCTGTTACGTCCGCAGATTAATCCTGCAAATGCCTCCATGCTTACAATCGTTGCAGCGATGGCAGTGACTATGGCAATCCGCCGTGCAGTTGCAGAAACAGGCGCAGACGTGGAATGTCATATTAAGTGGCCCAATGACGTCGTTATCAATAAAAAGAAAGTCTGCGGCATTTTAACAGAGATGAGTGCAGAGCTTGACTGTATCCACTATGTAGTGATTGGTATCGGAATTAATGTCAACACAACGGAATTTGCAGACGAAATTAAAGAAACGGCGTCCTCTCTGTTGGTTGAAACGGGAAAAAATATCAAACGAAGCCGGATTGTAGCGCTGTTTGCCGAAGAATTCACAAAATACTATGAGAAGTTTTTAAATACAGGTGATTTAAGCGGCTTGGTGCAGGATTATAATGAAATGTTAATCAATGCGGGCAGACAGGTCCGGATTTGTGACACAAAAGAAGAATTTACCGGTGTTGCGGCAGGGATTGACAGCCATGGGAAACTGCTTGTGACCAAAGAGGACGGCACACAGGCGGTCATATCGGCAGGAGAAGTATCAGTGAGAGGATTATATGGATATGTTTAATGAAAATGTAGTGCTTTGCGCATCCAGTGCGTATGAGAAAAAGTTTTATCTGAACGAAGCCTTTGACAAGCTTCCGGAGGATATTAAAAACGAATTAAAAATTATGTGTGTGCTGTTTACCGAGGAAGTCGGCGGCATTTTAACACTTGAATTTGACGAAAACGGCACGCTGTTATTTAAAACTGAAGCCGATGAAAATGACTTGCTCTATGATGACATTGCCTGCGGTATGCTGATTAAGAAATTACAGTATGAAAAGCGGGATTTGTTAGAGTCGATGGAAATGTTTTACCGGGTGTTTTTCCTTGGAGAATAACGAATAGGAGAGTGTGAATGTTTATAGGAAATGTAGAAACACAAAATCCTGTTGTACTGGCACCGATGGCAGGCGTTACAGACCTGCCATTTCGTCTGTTATGCAAAGAAATGGACTGCGGTCTTTTGTATACGGAAATGGTCAGCGCAAAGGCAATTTTATACGGCAATAAAAATACAGAAGCATTAATGCAGGTAACACCGAACGAACACCCGATTGCATTGCAACTGTTTGGCTCAGATCCGGAGGTGATGGGTGAGATTGCAAAGCGTGTAGAGGAACGGCCGTTTGACATTATTGATGTAAATATGGGATGCCCGGTTCCAAAGGTTGTCAATAACGGTGAAGGCTCGGCACTGATGAAAAATCCGGTGCTGGTCGGAAAAATCGTGGAAGCCATGGCAAAAGCCGTTGAAAAACCGGTAACGGTTAAAATCCGTGCGGGCTTTAACGATGACAGCATTAACGCGCCGGAAATTGCCCATGTAATTGAGGAGTCCGGCGGGGCAGCAGTTGCCGTGCATGGACGGACAAGAGAGCAGTATTATTCGGGAAAGGCAGACTGGGATGTTATCCGCAGGGTCAAAGAAACGGTTAAAATTCCGGTGATCGGAAACGGTGACATTTTAACGGGACAGGACGCTATTCGGATGTTTGAAGAAACCGGCTGTGATGCCGTGATGATTGGACGCGGTGCGAGAGGCAATCCATGGATATTTTCACAGGTGGGACGATATTTAAAAGATCAGACGGTGCTTGCGCCGCCGACAACAAAAGAAATCTGTGATATGATACTGCGCCATGCCAAAATGCTCATTGAAGCGAAGGGCGAATACACCGGAATCCGTGAAATGCGCAAGCATTTTGCATGGTATACGGCAGGCATGAAACATTCTGCGGCACTGCGCGGCAGGGTCAATCAGGTGGAGCATTTTGAAGAACTGGAACAACTGGTGGATATGGTGCGCGGGGCGGACGAAACAAAGTGAAGTTTGAAAGCAGATTGACAGATGAATATGATTAGGCTATAATATTATGACTAGTTTTAAAATGTTATAAATGTAGAAAGGGATAGATTAAAATGGCAGAGAAACAGTTTCTTACAAAGAAAGGTTACGAAGAACGTGTTGCATTACTGGAGAACTTAAAGGTTGTCAGAAGAAAGGAAGTTGCCCAGAAGTTAAAAGAAGCAAGAGAGCAGGGCGATTTATCTGAAAATGCAGAATACGATGCAGCCAAGGACGAACAGAGAGATATTGAAACACAGATTACAGAGCTTGAAGCAATTTTAAGCAATGCAGAAATCATTCAGGACAATGATAAGAGTACAGACCGTGTTAAAATGGAAAGTGTTGTAAAGCTGCATGACATTGAATACGATGAAGATATTGAATACGTTATTGTCGGTTCTTCCGAAGCAGACAGCTTAAATAATAAGATTTCTAACGAATCACCGCTGGGTGCCGCACTCATTGGCAAGAAGGTCGGAGAAATCGTAAAAGTAGAAGCACCGGCAGGCGAAATCGAGTATAAGATTGTAGAAATTGTAAATGAATAGTCGATAAGGAGAAAGAACAGTGGCAGAGAAGAATAATACACAGATGCCTGATGTCAACGAACAGATTAAGAACCGTATGGATAAGTTAAAGGCTTTGCAGGAAGAAGGCAGAGACCCATTCGAGATTACAAAGTACGATGTGACAAACCATACACAGGATATTAAAGAACATTTTGAAGATTTTGAAGGCAAGGAAGTATCCATTGCAGGACGATTAATGGCAAAGCGTGTCATGGGTAAAGCCTCTTTCTGCAATGTGGCAGATTTAAAGGGCAACATTCAGTTATATGTAGCAAGAGATTCTGTCGGAGAAGAACCGTATGCACGTTTTAAGAAATTTGACATCGGCGATATTGTCGGCGTAAAGGGTGAAGTTTTCAGAACACAGAAGGGTGAAATGTCTGTTCATGTATCTGAAATCACACTTTTAACAAAGAGCTTACAGGTGCTTCCGGAAAAGTTCCATGGCTTAACAGATACAGAAGTGCGTTACAGACAAAGATACGTGGATTTAATTGTAAATCCGGAAGTCAGAACAACATTTATGAAGCGTTCACAGATTATTAAGGAAATCCGTAACTTCCTTGATGGCAGAAACTTCATGGAAGTAGAAACCCCAATGCTCGTTTCCAATGCAGGCGGCGCGGCTGCCAGACCATTTGAAACACATTACAATGCACTGGACGAAGATGTAAAGCTTCGTATTTCACTGGAATTATACTTAAAGCGACTGATTGTCGGCGGCATGGAACGTGTTTACGAAATCGGCAGAGTATTCCGTAATGAAGGTGTGGACACCAGACACAATCCTGAATTTACATTAATGGAACTGTATCAGGCATATACCGATTACAACGGCATGATGGAACTTGCAGAAACCATGTACCGTACAGTATGTGAAAAGGTAAACGGTTCACCGGTTGTAAAATACGGTGATATTGAAATCGATTTTTCAAAGCCGTTTGAGAAGATTACAATGGTTGATGCTGTTAAGAAATATGCAAATGTGGATTTCTCAAAGATTGAAACACTTGAAGAAGCAAGAGCTGTTGCAAAGGAACACAATATTGAATTTGAGGAAAGACATAAGAAGGGTGACATCTTAAATTTATTCTTTGAAGAATATGTAGAAGAACATCTGATTCAGCCGACATTTGTTATGGATCACCCGGTAGATATTTCTCCGCTGACAAAGAAGAAGCCGGATGCACCGGAATATACAGAACGTTTCGAGTTGTTTATGAACGGCTGGGAAATGGCAAATGCGTACTCTGAATTAAATGATCCGATTGACCAGAGAGAACGTTTTGCGGCACAGGATGCGCTGGCAGCAGCCGGTGATGACGAAGCCAACCACACAGACGAAGACTTCTTAAATGCACTGGCATACGGTATGCCGCCAACGGGTGGTATCGGATTCGGTATCGATAGAATGGTTATGCTGCTCACAGATTCCGCAGCCATCAGAGATGTTTTATTGTTCCCGACGATGAAGACACTCGGCGGAAAGACACCTGCTAATAACTCAGGAAGTTTGGTGGATAACTCATCTGATAATGGCGCAGCTTGTGGAAATAATAATGGTTTCTTTACAGCTAATGAAAAAATTGATTTTTCTAATGTAAAGGTTGAGCCTCTATTTGAGGAAGAGGTAGACTTTGATACATTCAGTAAGTCAGATTTCAGAGCCGTTAAAGTTAAGGAATGTGTAGCAGTTCCTAAGTCAAAGAAGTTGCTTCAGTTTACACTTGATGATGGTACAGGCACAGACCGTACTATTTTAAGCGGAATCCACGCTTACTATGAGCCAGAAGAGCTTGTTGGAAAGACACTTATCGCTATTACCAATCTTCCACCAAGAAAGATGATGGGAATTGAGTCTTGTGGTATGTTACTTTCAGCAGTAAACAATCTTAAGGATTCAGAGGATGAAGAGCTTCATCTTCTTATGGTTGATAACCACATTCCGGCAGGTGCGAAGCTCTATTAAGATGATGTAAAGATGTACCGTTTTACCAAATAGACGGGACGTACTTCATTTGATAAAAAACTAAAAAAACAGCGATTTACAT